>BNJV01001392.1_pt1 | contig 68390 bp, 128 predicted proteins | sample 8540591 | NCBI WGS metagenome assembly BNJV01 (sample SAMD00202457, study PRJDB9452) | human saliva metagenome | host: Homo sapiens
ACAAATTTTTGCCGTAGCAATTTTTGTGGTATCGGCTTCACCATGTCGATGTTCTTAGCAAGCCTTGCCTTCAATGCCGATGCCGGTGAAAGCATTAACTCCCTTTCTCGATTAGGGATCTTATTAGGCTCTACTGTTTCTGCGATTGTGGGGTATATGGCGTTGAAAGTGACTACTGCTAAAAATAAAGGGTAATCAAAACAATGGAAAAACTAACCTGTTATGTGATTTATGCTTCTGAAAAATAGAGACTGAGTGATTTTTACAATACTCCTCTGACTCTTACTTCGTTCCTATTTCTGCAATAAGTAAAGAACAGGTTAGCCTACTCGGTAATTCTTCCGCCTTATTTAATTTAAAGAAAGCGGAAGAACTACTTGAGCGCACTCCCAATAATAAAGAAATCGCCCACACGCTATCTCACATTCAGTGCTGGAAAGCGATTGCTGAAAATAAACAGCTACAAGATAATGATTTTGCTTTAATTGCTGAAAGTGAAATACAACCTGTTGAAAACTTCATTCAACATGCTATCCATTATGCCAATAAATATTCCTCTTATGGAATTATCAAATTACAGCGCGATGGTGAAACTCCTGCTTGTGAACGCCTATACCAAGCTAGTGATGAGCCTGATGCATTAATCTATGGTGATACAAATCAGTACAACTATGGTTGTTCGCTTTATCTCATCCGCAAAAATGTCGCAAAAATTGACCGCACTGTTGAGTGAAACAAAACCCTACTGGCTTGCAGATCAATTTGCTGCATTCCATGAACCTCAAAACATTGCTCAAGCTCGTTATCTATTGGGGGAAAATCCAAGCCAAAAACAACAGGATAAAGTTGAAAATCCACTATTTAGTATCATTGTGCCAATCTATAATGTTGAACGTTACCTCGAGCAATGTATTGAATCTGTCTTAGCGCAAGACTATCAGAATTATGAACTTATTTTTTAGTCGACGATGGTTCGCCTGATAATTCCATCGATATTTTGCATTAAATATGCTAAACAATATCCTAATATTGTATTTATTCGTAAAATTAATGGTGGTCTTTCCGATGCAAGAAATGCGGGTATTAAACTTGCTCGTGGCGAGTATTTAATGTTTTTAGATAGTGATGATTATTGGGAAGGAACAAGTATTCTTTCTGATTTACAAAAGATAATTAATGAAAAATAACCCCTGATGTTATCTTTTAATTATATGAGCAGCGTTTATCCCGACAAAATTGTGAACCATTACATCAACCGAGATAAGCTAATAGGCTCTTTTTAAAGAAGACTTTCAAGGCCTTTATCAAGATGGAATTTATCTTGGGTTTGCCGTTACAAAAACAATGAAAAAGAGAATTAATTTTTAAAAATCATCTTTTATTCATAAAAAGGCCGACATTTTGAAGATATTCCCTGGAGCTTCTCACTGGTTAAACATATTAAAAATTATGCCATATATCAAAATTGCTTTTTATATGTATAGAAGAGAAAGAAAGGTGCAATTAGTTCAGTTATAACAGCCCAAAACCAAATAAGCCTATTTCAAAATTTATCTAACGTTATAACTGAAATTACAGATATGAAACTTAGCTAAATGAATTATTACCTGGATTTAAAAATATGCAGATGATATTTATCGTTATGTCATGACATGTTATGACTTACTTTCTGAGCAAGAACAAGTAGATTTTCTTAGCTTGAAAGTAAAATATGAAAAAAACAATTTAACGATTTATGGTAATATAGAAAATACACCATCTAATAACCACCAACATTATAAGTATCATTTAAAAAACTTACAGAAACTCTATCAAAAGCATAAATCAATATGAAAAGAATCATTCTTACCGCATTAAGTCAAAATCACAATTTATGGTATGAACAATTTATTCCATTTATTATCACATTAAGAAAGACATCTTATGTAGGAGATGTTGGCGTTATCAATTATGGGCTTTCAGATGAATACATCGAAACACTCAATCGAAATAACATTCTTATTTTTCACCATTGAATGCGGTAACTAACCTTGCTTTAGATAGACATATTTCTGCTTCGCATATTGCAAAAACAATTCAACTATGAGCAAATTGCTGTTTTCGATGCCGACATTTGGTTTCCAAATCAAAACTTTTCAGTTTGTTTGATCATATTAAAGATAAATCGATCCTTTATGCATGTGCAGACAACCAAATCAGTGGTTTTATTTATGACTGCAGTAAAACAGATGATTCAGCTAAATATTCAGCAGAAAAATTGAAAGTTGGTTGAATAAAATTATTAATAAGTATGGTTTTATATGGCAACTTGGACTCATTACTGGCCATAAAGAAGCTTGGGAAGAATATGCAGAATATATCAAATCATTATTAAATGAACATCGTCATTTCTCAATGAGTTATGGCATTGATACAACACTTCTTAACCTTTATTCTGCAGAAACCGATAATGTAAGGCCCTTGCATAAAAATATAACTGTATCCCAAACTGGGAAAATTCATTTTATTTACCAGCAAAATCAATTCAAATACTTTTTTTAATTGATAATGAAATAGTTGAGGCGATACATATTCCTGGTGATTTCAGGTTAGAAGGAAGATTTAGCTTTTAACAAATTAAAACCAGCAATCTATATTACTCAAGGAAAAAGCTTATCAATTACAACAATATTCTCTGTACAATATTTTAAAAGAAAGCATGACATACTTTCCAATTAATGCGAGTCATACTGTACTCAAATTAGAGCATGCCTTTGCTAATGGAATAAGTATTAGAACGCTCGATCACAATGAAATTTCACAAACATCAAACGCATTATGTATTGAAGTATCAGGTGAATCTGAACTCTGTTTCAGTAATCCCCATGACAAAGAAATTCAATTTATTTATCATTATCATACCGTTCTAAATCATGAATTATGCGATATTGTTACAATTAATACTAATGATCTTTCGCCTTTCTTAAATAAAGAAAATCGAGCTTATTATGTTTCACTTCAGCCAAATGATAAAAATATTTTTTCAAAACAGATGCAGTAGATGTACAAAAAGAAAAAGTGAAATGGATATTTGAAAACGTAAGATTAGTTGAATAAAAAAATCCTCAGCACACACTGAGGATTTTTACAACTCTTATTCAGAAAACAAGCGCTTGATCTCTTTTCTCATACAAATAAATATTCATCGGATTAGTTGGTAATTGAGAATCAAGTATTCATTTGCTCTTTTCACATACTCCTCATGATGCTTATCATGGTTATCAATCACATCAAGCAACACTTTTGCACCTTCAAATGCGTCAAACTGATCGTAGTAATACCCCACGCCTTTAGGGATAAGTTTTTGAATTATGAATAAATGGATAGCCACCATACAATGCATCATTGTAAGCGTAATTCAAGCCATTTTCCCACTGATGACTTAGCACAATATCCACATAACGGGTCAGAAAAATCTGGCATTTGATAACGCCCTTCTACCGTCATTACTCCATTTTTTGACAAGATTAGTCTGCCCAATGAAATTGAAAAAGTCGGATTATCTTTTTGTCATAAGTATTGCAAAGATAAACATTTTTAATTTTTTTCTGGTGCTTCACGATAGGCTTGTTCAGCAATTAACACCGGCGTAAAGCAAGTTTTCACTACGTTGATATTGGCTTCAAAAAGAAGCAATACGTTTAGCTTTTTCTCAGGATCTGGTTTATACCCAAATTCTAAATTATTTTGTTCCTTGATGCGCTTAATCACTTGATCACAGAACACAGGAGACCAAATTGCTGGTACAACATAAGCTGGACAGCGATACATAATAGAAAAAAATAAGATTTACAGGTATTCTCATGCTGTGGGATCATCCATACAGAATCAAATAACGTACCATTAAACACTCTTCCTGCTTTCTTATCAAAAAGGAAATTTTTCCATATCCATAATAAAGTCATTTCCCATTTTATAGCAAACAACTTTACCACCATGCTCATGCATACGAGTAACTTGATGTGGTTCAATAACCAAAGTCCCTCAATCAATACATCTAATTGATCGATAACATCTTCAACATAGGCATATTTAAGATTCAAGCCCTCTAACATAAAGCCATCAGGTGGTGTAGTGCGTTTCTCAGGTCCCCAAGAAACTAAAAATAACATCCTCAACAATCGATGAATGTTGCAATAAATGATAAAGATGAATGACGTTTTGATTCGCACCATTTGCCCAAATATCCGTAACTTTAGCTTCTAAATTAAACGTAATTCCAATTTTTATATTTACTCATATTATCTTTCCTCTTCTATTATTTAAATCATCTGAAAGTGCGGTAAAAATTAATATATTCTCAAATAACTTAAATAATTAAAAATCACTCGGATATTTCTATCCGAGTGATTTATCTAGTTTAGCTGATCATTACCACTGGTAACCTACTCAGCACCAATATTATAATCACCTTGAGTAGTTGCTGCACCGCTCACTTTGAAGATAACTTTATTGTTATCACTTGCACGTGAATAACCAACTGCAACTGCACTTTCTCCTCTGTAGTTACCTACACCAAGACCGAGCATTGAACCACCTGGTTTATTCACTTGTGGAATATTCGCTGCAGCTGTTGCTCCTGCGATACCACCACGAAGTTTCTTATCAGTTTTCTTCAACTCGCTACGAACTGCACCAACTGAGCGATCAACATATTGTTTATTCGCCGCATCAGTACCACGAACTGGATCTGCGACATTTTGTGATTCGACGTTCATTACCGACTGAACCAACAGAAACAGTATTTGCTTCATTTGCCACAGAACCTTGACCTAATGCCACAGAGTTATTTGCTGTCGCTTTCGCACCTTGACCCACAGCTGTTGAGTTTTTACCTGAAGCTTGTGAGTTATTACCTAACGCCGTGCCATTTTCACCACTTGCATTCGCACCGTAGCCAACCGCAGTTGCATCTTTACCTTTCGCTTTCGCACTATCACGTTTGCTAGTGTTATCTGCTGCAAATGCTGTTTTGCCATCTTTACTGATCAAACCAGAATCTTCAATACGTTTCGCAGAGCTTTCTGCTGCTGTTGCAGAAGATGCAGCCGCTGTCGCAGATGAACCTGCTGCTGACGCTGACGTGCTTGCTGCGGTTGCTGAGCTATCCGCTACTGATGCAGAAGAAGAAGCCGCTGTCGCTGAGCTATCCGCTGCTGATGCAGAAGAAGATGCTGCTGTTGCAGAAGAACCTGCTGCCGAAGCTGATGAGCTTGCTGCTGTCGCTGAGCTATCTGCTGCTGATGCTGATGAGGTTGCCGCTGTTGCAGAAGAACCTGCTGCTGAAGCTGATGAGCTTGCCGCTGTCGCTGAGCTATCTGCTGCTGATGCTGATGAGCTTGCCGCTGTTGCAGAAGAACCTGCTGCTGAAGCTGATGAGCTTGCTGCGGTTGCTGAGCTATCTGCTGCTGATGCTGATGAGCTTGCCGCTGTTGCAGATGAACCTGCTGCTGAAGCCGATGAGCTTGCTGCGGTTGCTGAGCTATCTGCTGCTGATGCTGATGAGCTTGCCGCTGTTGCAGATGAACCTGCTGCTGAAGCTGATGAGCTTGCCGCTGTCGCTGAGCTATCTGCCGCTGATGCAGAAGAAGATGCTGCTGTTGCAGATGAACCTGCTGCTGAAGCTGATGAGCTTGCCGCTGTCGCTGAGCTATCTGCCGCTGATGCTGATGAGCTTGCTGCAGTTGCAGAAGAACCTGCTGCCGAAGCTGATGAGCTTGCCGCTGTCGCTGAGCTATCTGCTGCTGATGCTGATGAGCTTGCTGCTGTTGCAGATGAACCTGCTGCTGAAGCTGATGAGCTTGCCGCTGTCGCTGAGCTATCTGCCGCTGATGCTGATGAGCTTGCTGCCGTTGCAGAAGAACCTGCTGCTGAAGCTGAGGTGCTTGCTGCTGTCGCTGAGCTATCCGCTGCTGATGCAGAAGAAGACGCTGCCGTTGCAGATGAACCTGCCGCTGACGCTGACGTGCTTGCTGCGGTCGCTGAGCTATCCGCTGCTGATGCAGAAGAAGATGCTGCCGTTGCAGATGAACCTGCCGCTGACGCTGAGGGTGCTTGCTGCGGTTGCTGAGCTATCTGCCGCTGATGCAGAAGATGATGCTGCCGTTGCAGATGAACCTGCTGCAGATGCAGAAGTGCTTTGCCGCTGTTGCTGAGCTATCCGCTGCTGATGCAGAAGAAGATGCTGCCGTTGCAGATGAACCTGCCGCTGACGCTGAGGTGCTTGCTGCGGTTGCTGAGCTATCGGCTGCTGATGCAGAAGATGATGCCGCTGTTGCTGATGAACCTGCTGCTGATGCAGAAGATGATGCTGCGGTTGCTGAGCTATCCGCTGCTGATGCAGAAGAAGATGCTGCCGTTGCAGATGAACCTGCCGCTGAAGCTGAGGTGCTTGCTGCTGTCGCTGAGCTACCTGCTGCTGATGCAGAAGAAGAAGCCGCTGTCGCAGATGAACCTGCTGCAGACGCAGACGTGCTTGCTGCGGTTGCTGAGCTATCCGCTGCTGATGCAGAAGAAGATGCTGCGGTTGCAGATGAACCCTGCCGCTGACGCTGAGGTGCTTGCTGCGGTTGCTGAGCTATCTGCTGCTGATGCAGAAGAAGACGCTGCCGTTGCAGATGAACCTGCCGCTGACGCTGACGTGCTTGCTGCAGTCGCTGAGCTATCCGCTGCTGATGCAGAAGAAGATGCTGCCGTTGCAGATGAACCTGCCGCTGACGCTGAGGTGCTTGCTGCGGTTGCTGAGCTATCTGCCGCTGATGCAGAAGATGATGCTGCCGTTGCAGATGAACCCGCTGCAGATGCAGAAGTGCTTGCCGCTGTTGCTGAGCTATCCGCTGCTGATGCAGAAGAAGATGCTGCCGTTGCAGATGAACCTGCCGCTGAAGCTGAGGGTGCTTGCTGCTGTTGCTGAGCTATCCGCTGCTGATGCAGAAGATGATGCCGCTGTTGCTGATGAACCTGCTGCTGATGCAGAAGATGATGCTGCGGTTGCTGAGCTATCCGCTGCTGATGCAGAAGAAGATGCTGCCGTTGCAGATGAACCTGCCGCTGACGCAGAAGAAGAAGCCGCTGTTGCAGATGAACCTGCCGCTGAAGCTGAGGTGCTTGCTGCTGTCGCTGAGCTACCTGCTGCTGATGCGGAAGAAGAGCCGCTGTCGCAGATGAACCTGCTGCAGACGCAGACGTGCTTGCTGCGGTTGCTGAGCTATCCGCTGCCGATGCAGAAGAAGATGCTGCCGTTGCAGATGAACCTGCTGCAGATGCAGAAGTGCTTGCTGCTGTCGCAGATGAGCCTGCCGCTGATGCAGAAGAAGAAGCCGCTGTTGCAGATGAACCTGCCGCTGAAGCTGAGGTGCTTGCTGCTGTCGCTGAGCTATCCGCTGCTGATGCAGAAGAAGACGCTGCCGTTGCAGATGAACCTGCCGCTGACGCTGACGTGCTTGCTGCAGTCGCTGAGCTATCCGCTGCTGATGCAGAAGATGCTGCCGTTGCAGATGAACCTGCTGCAGATGCAGAAGTGCTTGTTGCTGTCGCAGATGAGCCTGCCGCTGATGCAGAAGAAGAAGCCGCTGTTGCAGATGAACCTGCCGCTGAAGCTGAGGTGCTTGCTGCTGTCGCTGAGCTATCCGCTGCTGATGCAGAAGAAGACGCTGCCGTTGCAGATGAACCTGCCGCTGACGCTGACGTGCTTGCTGCAGTCGCTGAGCTATCCGCTGCTGATGCAGAAGAAGATGCTGCCGTTGCAGATGAACCTGCCGCTGACGCTGAGGTGCTTGCTGCGGTTGCTGAGCTATCTGCCGCTGATGCAGAAGATGATGCTGCCGTTGCAGATGAACCTGCTGCAGATGCAGAAGTGCTTGCTGCTGTTGCTGAGCTATCCGCTGCTGATGCAGAAGAAGATGCTGCCGTTGCAGATGAACCTGCCGCTGAAGCTGAGGTGCTTGCTGCTGTTGCTGAGCTATCCGCTGCTGATGCAGAAGATGATGCCGCTGTTGCTGATGAACCTGCTGCTGATGCAGAAGATGATGCTGCGGTTGCTGAGCTATCCGCTGCTGATGCAGAAGAAGATGCTGCCGTTGCAGATGAACCTGCCGCTGACGCAGAAGAAGAAGCCGCTGTTGCAGATGAACCTGCCGCTGAAGCTGAGGTGCTTGCTGCTGTCGCTGAGCTACCTGCTGCTGATGCAGAAGAAGAAGCCGCTGTCGCAGATGAACCTGCTGCAGACGCAGACGTGCTTGCTGCGGTTGCTGAGCTATCCGCCGCTGATGCAGAAGAAGATGCTGCCGTTGCAGATGAACCTGCTGCAGATGCAGAGTGCTTGCTGCTGTCGCAGATGAGCCTGCCGCTGATGCAGAAGAAGAAGCCGCTGTTGCAGATGAACCCTGCCGCTGAAGCTGAGGTGCTTTCGCTGCTGTCGCTGAGCTATCCGCTGCTGATGCAGAAGAAGACGCTGCCGTTGCAGATGAACCTGCCGCTGACGCTGACGTGCTTGCTGCAGTCGCTGAGCTATCCGCTGCTGATGGCAGAAGATGCTGCCGTTGCAGATGAACCTGCCGCTGACGCTGAGGTGCTTGCTGCGGTTGCTGAGCTATCTGCCGCTGATGCAGAAGATGATGCTGCGGTTGCAGATGAACCCTGCTGCAGATGCAGAAGTGCTTGCAGCTGTTGCTGAGCTATCCGCTGCTGATGCAGAAGAAGACGCTGCCGTTGCAGATGAACCTGCTGCAGACGCAGAAGTGCTTGCTGCGGTTGCTGAGCTATCTGCTGCTGATGCAGAAGAAGAAGCCGCTGTTGCAGATGAACCCTGCCGCTGACGCTGAAGTGCTTGCTGCTGTCGCTGAGCTATCTGCTGCAGACGCAGAAGATGACGCTGCAGTCGCTGAAGAACCTGCTGCTGACGCTGAGGTGCTTGCTGCCGTTGCTGAGCTATCCGCTGCTGATGCAGAAGATGATGCCGCTGTTGCTGATGAACCTGCTGCTGATGCAGGCGTCTGCTGCCGTTGCTGAGCTATCTGCTGCAGACGCAGAAGATGACGCTGCAGTCGCTGAAGAACCTGCTGCTGACGCTGAGGTGCTTGCCGCTGTTGCAGATGAACCCTGCCGCTGAAGCTGAGGTGCTTTGCTGCCGTTGCTGAGCTATCTGCCGCAGACGCAGAAGATGACGCTGCAGACGCAGAAGATGACGCTGCAGTCGCTGAAGAACCCGCTGCCGACGCTGACGTGCTTGCTGCCGTTGCTGAGCTATCCGCTGCTGATGCAGAAGATGATGCTGCTGTTGCAGATGAACCTGCTGCAGATGCAGACGTGCTTGCTGCGGTTGCTGAGCTATCCGCTGCTGATGCAGAAGAAGATGCTGCTGTTGCAGATGAACCTGCTGCAGACGCAGAAGTGCTTTGCTGCTGTTGCTGAGCTATCTGCTGCAGACGCAGAAGATGACGCTGCAGACGCAGAAGATGACGCTGCAGTCGCTGAAGAACCTGCTGCTGACGCTGACGTGCTTGCTGCCGTTGCTGAGCTATCCGCTGCTGATGCAGAAGATGATGCTGCTGTTGCAGATGAACCTGCTGCAGATGCAGACGTGCTTGCTGCGGTTGCTGAGCTATCCGCTGCTGATGCAGAAGAAGATGCTGCTGTTGCAGATGAACCTGCTGCAGACGCAGAAGTGCTTGCTGCTGTTGCTGAGCTATCTGCTGCAGACGCAGAAGATGACGCTGCAGTCGCTGAAGAACCCTGCTGCTGACGCTGATGAGCTTGCCGCTGTTGCAGATGAGCCTGCCGCTGACGCTGAGGTGCTTGCTGCCGTTGCTGAGCTGTCTGCTGCTGATGCAGAAGATGATGCTGCAGTCGCTGAAGAGCCTGCTGCTGAAGCTGACGTGCTTGCTGCTGTCGCTGAGCTATCCGCTACTGATGCAGAAGAAGAAGCCGCTGTCGCAGATGAGCCTGCTGCAGATGCAGAAGTGCTTGCTGCTGTCGCTGAGCTATCTGCTGCAGACGCAGAAGATGACGCTGCAGTCGCTGAAGAACCTGCTGCTGACGCTGAGGTGCTTGCTGCCGTTGCTGAGCTATCCGCTGCTGATGCAGAAGATGATGCTGCTGTTGCTGATGAACCCGCTGCTGAAGCTGAGGGTGCTTGCTGCTGTCGCTGAGCTATCCGCTGCTGAAGCTGATGAGCCTGCCGCTGAAGCTGATGTGCTTGCTGCCGTTGCTGAGCTATCCGCTGCTGATGCAGAAGATGATGCTGCGGTTGCAGATGAGCCTGCTGCTGAAGCTGAGGTGCTTGCTGCTGTTGCTGAGCTGTCTGCTGCTGATGCAGAAGATGATGCTGCAGTCGCTGAAGAGCCTGCTGCAGACGCAGAAGATGACGCTGCAGTCGCTGAAGAACCCTGCTGCTGATGCAGAAGTGCTTGCTGCCGTCGCTGAGCTATCCGCTGCTGATGCAGAAGATGATGCCGCAGTCGCAGATGAACCTGCTGCTGATGCAGAAGTGCTTGCTGCTGTCGCTGAGCTATCCGCTGCTGATGCAGAAGATGATGCCGCAGTCGCAGATGAACCTGCTGCAGATGCAGAAGTGCTTGCTGCGGTTGCTGAGCTATCTGCTGCTGAAGCTGATGAGCTTGCCGCTGTTGCTGATGAACCCTGCCGCTGAAGCTGAGGTGCTTGCTGCCGTTGCTGAGCTATCCGCTGCTGATGCAGAAGATGATGCCGCTGTTGCTGATGAACCTGCTGCTGATGCAGAAGTGCTTTGCTGCGGTTGCTGAGCTATCTGCTGCTGAAGCTGATGAGCTTGCCGCTGTTGCTGATGAACCTGCTGCTGATGCAGAAGTGCTTGCTGCTGTCGCTGAAGAGCCCTGCCGCTGAAGCTGAGGTGCTTGCTGCTGTCGCTGAGCTATCCGCTGCTGAAGCTGATGAGCTTGCCGCTGTTGCAGATGAGCCTGCCGCTGAAGCTGATGTGCTTGCTGCCGTTGCTGAGCTATCTGCTGCTGATGCAGAAGATGATGCTGCGGTTGCAGATGAACCTGCTGCTGAAGCTGAGGTGCTTGCTGCGGTTGCTGAGCTATCCGCTACTGATGCAGAAGAAGAAGCCGCTGTCGCAGATGAACCTGCTGCTGAAGCTGAGGTGCTTGCTGCTGTTGCTGAGCTTGCTGCCGCTGAAGCCGCACTTGCAATTTTACTTAAGTTGCTATTAACCACTTCTGCAGCTGATGTTGCCGCTGATGCTGCTGTAGAGGCTAAAGAAACCGCATTGCTTGCGCTTGAAGCTGCTGTTTTTGCCGTTTCGTTTGTTTTATCTAATTGTGAAGTTACTGCATAAAGTTGTGAACCATTGATCGCTTCTGTTGAAGTCGCTGAAATATTACCTGCCGCAACATTGATCAATTTGCGCTCATTATCTACTGCACCAACGCTTACAAAGCTACCTTTACCTGAAAACAGTACCTTTAAAGCCACTATAAGTTAAATTACCTACTTGTGCTGAAGTTACATTTTCAACAGTATGAGAACCCGTAGTGGTTGAATGGTTGCCTAAAAACAACGGCATTATCTAAACCAGCCGCAACTTCAACACCATTACCAATTACAGTTGTGCCGTTTGCCTTGATCTTATTGTTATGACCAATAACCGTATTATTTTGTTTACCATCGGCGATATTATTTTCCACACCAATCGCAATACTATTACGAGTGCTATTACCAACTAGGTTACGCACACCTAAAACCAGTACCATTTTTCTGCATTTTCACCCACCCATGTGTGTGCCCCCCACAGAAGTAGCATTTACTGTACTGTTATCAACACCTGAGTAATAACCTAATGCAGTACCATTATTCGTATTCGGACGAACATAACTTCTTGCACCCACTACAGTTGCATTTAATGAGTTCTGGCCAGCTGCTGAGAATTGACCTACAACCGTCGCATTTTGAGCACCTGCTTCTACTACAGAGTTAGAACCTAATACCGTTGCATTAGCACCACCCGCTTGTACGCTTGAGTTTTTACCAATGACTGTTGCATTTGCTGCACCAGTGTAAACAGCACTACCAGAACCAATTACAACTGCATCTTCAGATGCCGCTGAAGATTTGTAACCCATCACAACTGAACCAGCTGCTGCGGTAGTTGTTGTTGCTTCTACACCTGCTGCAATAGAATTTGTACCTTGAGCACCGCCAGCTGCACCAACTTTACCTTTATTAGTGGTTAAAGCATCAGCTTCAGTAGCATCCACATTATTTCCATCGTTTACATGGAAATAGTTAGTAGATGAGCTTTTAGCTAATGTTAATGCTGAGTTGCAGTTGCGTTTGCTACGTTGGCTGTTGCATTTGCATTGGTCGCAGTTGTGTTTGCTGCATTAGCGTCGTATTCGCATTCGTCGCAGTTGTATTTGCTGCGTTAGCTGTTGCATTTGCATTGGTCGCAGTTGTATTTGCTGCGTTAGCTGTCATGCTCGCATTCGTCGCAGTTGTATTTGCTGCGTTAGCGGTTGCGTTTGCTTTATTTGCAGTATCTGTTGCTTTAGTTGCTGCATTATTCGCTGCATTAGCAGTTGTGTTTTGCTGCATTAGCAGTTGTGTTTTGCTGCATTAGCTGTCGTATTCGCATTCGTCGCAGTTGTGCTTGCTGCATTAGCGGTTGCGTTCGCTTTATTTGCAGTATCTGTTGCTTTAGTTGCTGCAGTATTCGCTGCATTAGCAGTTGTGTTTGCTGTATTTGCTGTGGTTTGAGCTGTCGCTGCCGCTGTTTTTGCCTGATCTGCTGTAGTTTGCGCATTACCCTGCAGCAGTCTTAGCCTGAGTTGCAGTAGTTTGTGCATTATCTGCAGCAGTTTTTGCTGCGGTTGCAGTGCTTGCTGTTGCGTTTACTGCAGTGATCACTCGATAAAGCTGTGAACCGTTAATTGCATCAGTAGAATTCTCGCCAATTAAGCCTGCTGAAACATATTGAACCTGTCTAGCCGCAGTGCTGTTACCTACAGCTAAAACAGCGGCTCCATTCGCTACCATTATTACCGACTTCAACTCCACTTACTTGAATCGAAGTTAATGCATTTCTAGCACCAGCTGTTGATCCTGCCCCCAAAGCAACAGAATACTCAGTGGAAACATTTGCATCCATACCCAGAGCTATACCCTGCAGCAGCATTTGCTTTTGCTCGAGGTCCCAATGCCATCGCAGAGCCTTTTAGTTGCTGATGCGCTCTTACCTAATGCTAAAAGCATTAATGCCTCGAAGCATTAGCACTAGAACCAAGTGCCATTGCGTCAGAATCGTCACTTGTTACCGCTCCATCACCTAGTGCAACAGTACTAGCACCTTGAGCTTTAGCGTTCGGACCTAAAGCGAGTGAACTGCTCTTTGTCGCACAAGCAGATAAGCCCATAGCTAAAGCATTACTACCAGCAGCATTAGCATAACGACCAGCAGCTAGAGAAAATTGACCCGTTGCTTGCGCACCTAAACCAACAGCAACAGCACTATCGCTACCCGCAACGGTATTACGACCCTAATGCGATAGCGTTCTCGTCTGTTGTTGAAGCATTGGCATTACGGCCAATTGCGAGACCATAGTTCCCTGCAGTGTTTGACTCACGACCAATAGCAATGGAGCTTTCTTTATTAGCCTTCGCCGTCATACCCATGGCGATAGTATTTTCGCCAGTTGTTGAAGCGTTATAGCCGATAGCAATAGCATTATTGCCTTTTGCACCGCCACTTGAGCCATCTACTTTTGCATCAGTACCAATTGCAATGGCATTCTGAGCCCATCCACCAATATTCGCTCTCGTACCGATTGCCGTACCTGAAATCGCACCATTTACGCTACTTTTACCAATCGCAATTGCTTCGTAGTTTGATGCATTCGCAGCCGTACCTAATGCCACGCTGTCAACATAGCCACCTCTTGCATTAGTACCAATCGCTGTTGAGTTAGTACCATTTGAAATTGATGAAACACCGATTGCAATCGCTTGAGTACTGTTTGTGGTAGCCGTTGCACCTTCACCAATTGCAATACCTTTTTCACGTTCAACAACAGAATTTTTACCAATCGCAACAGATGCTTCTGATTTTGCATTAGCCCCATCACCCGCTGCAACTGAACTTTCACCACTTGCTGTTGCTTGGTTACCCGCTGCAAGTGATTTTGTACCGCTTGCGGTTGCTTGATTACCTAGCGCTGTGCCATCGGTCGCTGCATTTGCTAAACGACCAAAAGCAGAACCCTGAGTTACTGCCTGAGAATTTGTACCAACCGCAAGAGCATCTTGCCCATTAGCCACAACAGTATGACCAATTGCAATACCTTTTACTCCACCTGTTGCTCTTGATGCTGCACCCACAACAATAGAACCAGGGGCATCCGTCCAACTTCCGCCACCAATTGCAATTGCTTGAGGACGACCATAGGTGGTCCCCTCAGGAATTACTGCATATGCACTGCTTGCAACATCTAAAAGCAATAAAGATAATGCCGATAATTTAAAAACTTTGCCTAATGAGGACTTGCTTTCCCCGTGCGTGTCAGATGATGATTTCACCTGTCCTTTCGCTAATTCAGATGTCACTACCAACGATTGTGTAGTACGATTCCAAATTACTTTAAAAAAATCTTATTCATAAAATATGAAGTCCCTCTTTAAAATTTAACAAAAATAAATGATACGCTTGATAACGCACACTAAGCGCAACATAGCATGTTATTCTGCCTGAGAAGCCTTATAAACACTAGCTTTAACTGGTCTAACCAGTAAAGAGAGATTACGTAAGTCATCTGAAAAACATGTCAAAAACAAACCTGCACTTTTTCAGCTATTTTACTTTATATTCAAAAACTATAACAAAATCCCGCTCTCGGCTTTGGTAAAATTCTATTACAAAACTAAGCTCTTTATAAGTGCGAACGTGATATTCACCTGTTAGTACGCGGCAGGTAAATGAATGGTAGCTTTCCATGCTTTCGGCGTGAATAAGCAACATAAAATCATAATCACCTGAAATCTCATAACAGCTCACCACATCAGTTTCTTGGCGCATTTTTCCGTTCAAATAACTCTTGAAAGCGGAATGTTGGTTATCCATTTCTACCATCACAAAACACTAATGCCTCTGCCTACGGACTTTGGCGATACCACCGCCACTTGTTTGGTAATAACCCTTTTCTGTCAGTAATTGAATTCGACGTTGACAGGTTGCCACTGAACTATGCACCTTTTTCCGCGAGCTCTTTTTAACGGCAAGGTCGCATCTTGTTGGAGGATATTTAAAATATCCCGATCTAATTTATCTAATTCCATGTTTAATCCTTGAAAATAATCCAAAACAATTTCGAAAATTTGAGAAAAATAATCACTAATAATTTTATATTGAGAAGAATTTACCACGCTAGACTTTTTATAATGAAGCTATTCAATGTAAGAAAGTAATGAAGATGGCTCAAGGTATTTTTCTCGGTATAATCTCGCAATTTTTATTTGGCTTGCTGTATTTATTCAGTTTATGGCTACAGCCGCTTAACGGTACGGATGTGTTTGCTTGGCGAATGGTGATGATGGTATTTGGGCATTTTTGATTATCTTCCCTACTGTAGGTTGTCGTTCATTATCAAAATTAGTCAATGAAACCTTAGGCAAAGACAAAAACGTTGGATGTTGTTTTTGCTCGGCACGCTTGATGCTGGCAGCCAATTTTGGTTAGTTATGTGGGCGCCCGTTAATGGCGAAGGGGTCAACATCGCTATGGGGTATTTCTTATTCCCCATTAGTGATGGCATTACTTGGACGCATTTGGCTGAAAGAAACCCTTTCCACCATTCAAATTATTGCCTTGTGCATCGCTGCTTGCGGTGTGGCACATGAGCTTTGGCACAATCAAACCTTTTCATGGAGCAGCCTTTGGGTATGCTTAGTTTATCCCTATTATTATTTAAGCCGTAAAGCCATGAAAATCCCCGCATTGCAAGGCATCACGCTTGATGTGTGCTTAATTGCCGTTCCTTGCCTCATTTATTTGATCATACAAGAACAGCTATTTTCTTTTGTGATCGGTGAAAGTCGATATTGGTATTTATTGCCAGCATTAGGTTTTGAGTGAGTGCAATTGGTTTGTCTGCCAATTTAAAATCGAGCCAACAAATTCCTGTCAGTGTGTTTGCCGTGCTCAGTTATCTCGAACCTACATTGCTCTTTTTAATTGCGATATTTTGGCTTAACACACAAGTTTCCCCTTCCGACTACTTCACTTATGTGCCGATTTGGGTCAGTTTAATTTTTGCTTGGCATAAATGGCTTAATGAAAAACGTCATTAAAATTAACCGCACTTTTTACACTAAAGTGCGGTCATTCTGAAATAATTCTAATTCACGTTCATAATGAACAAACATTCATATTTTATAGACTGAAGCCTTTTTAACTTCAGCATTTTCCCATAAGGCTCGCATTATGTCCGATCAACATTCTGATACACAAAACTCTTCAAATAATAAATCTCAACAACGTAAAAAGGGCTTTCCATTTTTATTCTTTTGCTTCTTCTGATTTCGCTTGGCTCGGCAGCTTATTGGTATATTAAAGGCTTTTGAAGAAACGGAAGATGCCTATGTGAGCGGCAATCAGGTGATGGTCTCAGCACAGGTGGCGGAAATATTGCGAAAATTAATGTCGATAATATGGATCCCGTACAAGCGGGTGATGTGTTATTAGAGCTGGATGACACCAATGCCAAATTGAGTTTTGAGCAAGCTAAAAGCAATTTAGCCAATGCGGTTCGTCAAAGTTTCTCAACTGAATTACACTGTAAAACAATTAAAATCGGCCGTTCGTGCAAATGAAATTACCCTTGCTCAAGCACAAGGAAACTTGAACCGTCGTGTGCAATTAGTCAAAGATGGGGCAATTGATAAAGAATCTTTCCAACATGCTAAAGAGGCCGTTGAACTCGCTAAAGCGAACTTAACCACCTCACAAAAATCAGCTCGGCGCAAATCAAGCCTTATTGTTAGACGGGCCTTTAAGTGAACAACCGCAAATTCAAAAGCGCAGTCAGTAATTTAAAAACAAGCTTGGCTAAATTTAGAACGCACAAAAATTCGCAGTCCAATTAAAGGCTATGTGGCTCGCCGCAATGCTCAAGTGGGTCAAGCGGTGTCTGTTGGTAGCGCTTTAATGGCAGTCGTAACCACGGATCAAATGTGGTTAGATGCCAACTTCAAAGAAACACAATTAACCCATATGCGAATTGGTCAGCCTGTTGAAATTCATTTCGACCTTTATGGCAAAAGGATAAAACCTTTAATGGAAAAGTGGTCGGAATTGAAATGGGTACGGGCAGTGCATTCTCATTATTACCCACCCAAAATGCGACGGGGAACTGGATCAAAGTGGTGCAGCGTGTGCCTGTACGTATTCAATTAGATCCGCAACAACTGGCTGAAAATCCATTACGCATCGGTCTTTCTGCAACTGTGAAAGTGAATGTGACCGATAGCCAAGGTGAAACCTTGCGTGACCAAGCGCCAGCTACAACGCTTTATTCTACGAATGTGCTGCAATATGATGAAAGTGCGGTCAATAATTTGATCGAATCTATTATTCGCGATAATAGCTAGTAGGGTTCACGATGTCGCAATCTCATTTTACGCCGGTACAAGGCGGTGCACTGGTTATTCTCACGTTAGCGCTCTCGCTTGCCACTTTTATGCAGGTGTTGGATTCCACCATCGCTAACGTTGCCATTCCTACTATCGCAGGTGATTTAGGCGCATCGTCCAGCCAAGGCACATGGGTCATCACCTCGTTCGGTGTGGCAAAATGCTATTTCGATTCCGATTACAGGCTGGCTGGCAAAAACGTTTTCGGCGAAGTGCGGTTATTTTAATCTCAACCTTACTTTTCGTCCTTGCCTCTTGGCTTTGTGGCATTTCACACAGTTTGGAAATGTTGATTATTTGCCGCGTCATCCAAGGTGCAGTTGCCGGTCCAATCATTCCTCTTTCGCAAAGTTTATTACTCAATAACTATCCGCCTAAAAAACGCGGCATGGCATTGGCATTTTGGTCAATGACCGTGGTGGTCGCTCCTATTTTTGGGCCCATTTTTGGGCGGCTGGATCAGCGATAACATTCATTGGGGTTGGATCTTTTTTCATCAATGTTCCCATTGGATTGGCCGTCGTCTTAATGAGTTGGAAAAATTCTGAGGCGATAGAGAAAGCCAAATATCTCATCAACCTATTGATACTGTTGGGCTTGTTTTTACTGGTTCTCGGCGTAGGCTGTTTACAATTAATGCTGGATCAAGGTAGAGAGCAAGATTGGTTTAATTCAACGGAGATTATTCTTCTCACCGTGATTGCAGTCGTGTGTTTGATCGCGCTCACCATTTGGGAGCTTACTGATGACAATCCCTGTTGTAGATATTTCACTTTTTCAAATCACGCAACTTTAGCGTAGGCTGCCTTTCAACTAGTCTCGCCTTTTTGGTGTATTTAGGATCGGTTGTACTTATCCCACTTCTACTCCAACAAGTTTAGCTAGCTACACCGCGACTTGGGCTGGGCTCGCAGCCGCCCCAGTGGGATTATTCCCAATTTTACTTTCGCCAATCATCGGTAAATTAGGGCATAAAATTGATATGCGAATTTTTAGTCACGATCAGCTTTATGGTTTATGCCTTGACCTTTTATTGGCGAGCCGTGACCTTTGAACCTGAAATGACCTTTGCCGATGTTGCCTTACACAATTTGTGCAAGGTTTAGCGGTTGCTTGCTTCTTTATGCCTCTGACAACCATCACGCTTTCTGGTTTACCGCCCGAAAAATGGCTTCAGCGTCGAGTTTATTTAATTTTCCTTCGAACCCTTTCTGGTCTCGATAGGCACATCTCACGACATTTATGTGGTATAACCGTGAAGCTGTGCATCATACTCAACTCACGGAAGCGATTACCCCATATAACCCAATCTCCCAACAGTTTTTCCAAACGATGGCAAGTTTTGGTTTAAACGAACAACAAACAGCATCATATCTTGCCAGACAAATCACCGCTCAAGGCTTTATTATTGGCGCTAATGAGATCTTTCTGGTTATCTGCGATAATTTTCTTAGCATTATTTGTTATCGTCTGGTTCGCCAAACCACCTTTTGGAAATCGCCATTAAAAAATCTCAAAAATAACCGCACTTTGATGATGTTCAAAAAGTGCGGTTGTTTTCTAGCCTTTGCTAAGATGTCTTTGAGGAATCTCGCAGTATGAGAACCTTTGACTTTAGCCACGTCTTCCGGTGTGCCTGTCGCGATGATTTGACCACCGCCACTGCCCCTTCGGGACCAAGATCCACAATCCAGTCTGCGGTTTTTGATCACATCTAAGTTGTGTTCGATCACCACGATAGTATTGCCTTGATCGCGCAAGCGATGTAACACTTCGAGAGTTGTTTAATATCGGCGAAATGCAGACCAGTTGTCGGTTCATCCAAAATATAAAGGGTTTTACCGGTATCGCGTTTTGAAAGCTCCGTTGCTAACTTAACGCGTTGTGCCTCACCACCTGAAAGTGTGGTAGAAGACTGACCTAAACGAATATAAGACAAGCCTACATCCATTAGGGTTTGCAATTTACGCGCAATCATTGGGATCGCATCAAAAAACTCACGAGCTTCTTCCACCGTCATATCTAACACTTGGTGAATAGTTTTGCCTTTATAACGGATCTCCAAGGTTTCACGGTTATAGCGTTTACCTTTACATTGATCACAAGGCACATACACATCCGGTAAGAAGTGCATTTCCACTTTTAGCACACCATCACCTTGGCATGCTTCACAACGACCACCGCGTACGTTAAAACTAAAGCGTCCTGGATTATAACCACGCGCACGCGCTTCTGGTACGCCCGCAAATAATTCACGAATTGGGGTAAATAAGCCCGTGTAAGTCGCTGGGTTAGAACGCGGTGTACGACCGATCGGACTTTGGTTAATATCGATCACTTTATCGAAATATTCCAAGCCTTCAATGGATTTATAAGGCGCAAAATCCGTTTTTTCCGCACGATTTAAGGCGTTTTGAGCCAATGGGAATAACGTATCATTAATTAGCGTTGATTTACCTGAACCTGATACCCCCGTAATACAAGTAAATAAACCCACTGGAATCTCTAAGTTCACGCCTTTCAGATTGTTCCCTGTCGCACCTTTTTAATTTTTAGAAGTTTGCTTTTTATCAAGTGCGGTTCGTTTTTTCAGAATTTCGATTTTTCTTCACCCGATAAGAACTTACCCGTAATAGAATTTGGGTTCGCCATGATTTCTTTGGCGGTACCTTGCGCAATCACTTGACCACCATGCACACCTGCCCCTGGGCCAATATCAATAATATGATCCGCTTCTCGAATGGCATCTTCATCATGTTCCACCACAATTACGGTGTTACCCAAATTACGCAAATGAATCAGCGTATTTAACAGACGTTCATTATCGCGTTGATGCAAACCGATAGAAGGCTCATCAACACATACATGACGCCAACTAAGCCTGCACCAATCTGACTCGCAAGACGAATACGTTGCGCTTCACCGCCCGAAAGGGTCTCAGCTGAGCGAGAAAGGGAAAGATAATTCAAACCCACATTCACTAAAAATTCTAACCGCTCTCTGATCTCTTTCAGAATTTTTTTCTGCAATTTGTGCTTTTTGACCGGTTAAGGTGAGCCCTTGGAAAAACTCAAGGCTTTCACCAATGCTTTTCTCTGAAATTTGTGGCAAGTTAATATTACCAATATACACGTTACGAGCTTCTGGACGAAGACGCGAGCCACCACAATCTGCACAAGGGCGGTTGCTGATATTTTTCGCCAACTCTTCGCGTACAGACATGGATTCCGTTTCTTTGTAACGGCGCGCCATATTATTCAAAATCCCTTCAAAAGGATGTTTGCGAATCACCACATCACCACGGTCATTCATGTATTGGAATTCAATTTCTTCCTTGCCTGAACCGTGCATCACAATATCTTTAATTTTTCTGTGGTAAATCTTCGTATGGCGTTTCAATATCAAATTTATAATGTTTTGCTAGCGAAGTAAGCATTTGATAATAATAGAAATTGCGACGATCCCAACCTTTCACCGCACCGCCTGCGAGAGAAATGCTTTCATTTTTGCACCACACGGCTTTCATCAAAGAACTGCTGAACACCTAAGCCATCGCAAGTTGGACACGCCCCTGCTGGGTTATTAAATGAGAATAAGCGAGGCTCTAATTCTGGTACAGAATAGCCACAATGCGGACAAGCAAAATTCGCCGAGAAAACTAATTCTTCAGCCTTAGGATTATCCATATCAGCCACCACAGCCGTACCGCCTGAAAGCTCCAAAGCCGTTTCAAAAGATTCTGCCAAACGTGTGGCTAAATCTGACCGCACTTTAAAAACGGTCCACCACCACTTCAATGGTATGTTTTTCTGTAAAGCAAGCTCTGGCGGATCAGATAAATCACAGATTTCACCATCAATTCTTGCACGAATATAACCTTGTGCCGCTAAACTATCTAACAACTTAACATGCTCACCTTTACGGTTTTTCACCACAGGCGCTAGCAACATCATTTTGCTTTCTTCTGGCAGACTTAAAACTTTATCCACCATTTGACTGATGGTTTGTGCCGTTAATGGCACATCATGATCAGGACAACGCGGCTCCCCTACACGAGCAAACAGCAAACGTAAGTAATCGTAAATTTTCGGTGATCGTGCCCACGGTTGAACGCGGGTTATGAGACGTAGATTTTTGCTCAATAGAAATCGCTGGTGACAAGCCCCTCAATCGAATCCACATCTGGTTTTTCCATCAAAGAAAGGAACTGACGCGCGTAAGCGAGAGAGCGATTCCACATAACGGCGCTGCCCTTCCGCATAAAGCGTATCAAATGCTAAAGAAGATTTGCCCGAACCGGACAAACCTGTAATCACAATTAATTTATCGCGCGGAATGGTTAAATTGATGTTTTTGAGGTTGTGAGTTCTAGCCCCACGAATGTCGATAGTATCCATAAAAGCGATTGCTCTTAAGAAAATAAATTCAAAAATTGCGACCATTATCGCATATTTCAATATCTGTGCAAATATCCAGTTAATTTTTATGGATCTTTTTGTTTCTTTTTAAGGCAAAAATAGCCAAAAATTTTTCACCTTATTTCTAAAAATATAGAGGATTCTATGGCAGGTATTAATAAAGTAATCATCGTGGGTAATTTAGGTAATGATCCTGAAATCCGCACGATGCCAAAATGGCGAAGCGGTAGCGAATATCAGCGTGGCAACAAGTGAAAGCTGGACAGATAAAAAAACACAGGTGAACGCCGTGAAGTGACCGAATGGCACCGTATCGTGTTTATATCGTCGTTTAGCGGAAAGTAGCAGGTCAATACTTACGCAAAGGTTCACAAGTTTATGTTGAAGGTCGTTTAAAAACCCGCAAATGGCAAGATAACACGGCCAAGATCGTTACACCACTGAAATCCAAGGTGATAACTTACAAATGTTAGGTGGTCGCAATCAAAGAGATGGGCGGTTATGCACCTGCACAATCAGCACCACAGCCAAGCTATCAATCTCGTCCAGCTCAATCTGCGCCAGCACCACAAGCTGAGCCACCAATGGACGCATTTGATGACAACATTCCATTCTAAAGTGTATTAATACAAGATTATCTATACGAAGAGAGACCTTTCATTGAAAGGTCTCTTTTTTCTCTCATTTTGACATCAATTATTCGTGCGCCTTATCTCGTTCAAGCGCTAAAACGCAATAAATATTCAATTTATTGCACCGCATCGAATTTAATATATCTTTATTTGAATACTGGAAAATAGTATGGATCTCAAGGAGACATTTCTTAGATGGGCAACATCACTCGAATCAGGAAAAAGAAAACGATGTATCTTTGCTTTATTTCCTTTGAACATCTTCAGGAGTAAGAATATATGGAAAATTTTAAACAAATCCTTTTCGAAATTATCTGTTATATTGTTCTATTCGCAAAAATATATTTTCCATGACACAAACAGAAATCCAATTGGAAAAAGCTTATTTAGCAGAAATGATTGATATAGCATCTGAAATTATGGAGAAAACAATCTATTGATCCTGATTCATTGCAATATAAACGTAGGAATATCAAGGTTCTTACTCATACAAACATGAAAAACGGTTATACAATCTACACTTTGGAAAAATCAAAAAGTTCATTTGGTTGTACCTAAAGAGTTAAAACAGAATACGAAACTTAATTCTATTGGGATGAAAGCAAAGATTCAATAAATATCCTATTTGACAAAGATGAATTGACAAAAATACTTTCATCTGAATCTTAAAAAGTGAGGAAAAATCAGAAACATTGAAAACTGTTTTTTGATGAAACCACATATTTTTCACTTCCTATGAATTTTCTCGATAAATACCCTAACGTTACCGTTGAGTTTCGTCTCTACCATTCACCCGGTACGACATTCAGATTGGACTACCCGACTGAATTTACGCGGATTTTTGATTTATAGAAAAATGTAACAAACGATGTTTCCTTATACCGTTTCTAACTTGGGCGACATTGTTTCACCACCGACCGCTCTTTTGCCCCTCCAGAAAGAACCCTAGGCACCTAATTTTAGGTTCGGATTATTATTCAATTTTGTTATAACTAAAAATCAGTATATATACTTAACAATTCTTTCGGTTTTGCTATGCGGTTTGCTACATTTTTACCATCTTATTTTCACTAGAGGTACAACTATGCAGCATCGCGATCTTTATCCCCACGAAATCTTACAAGATGTTATTGATAAAAGTTATGCTAAGTCGGAAGGACACCTAAAAAAACACTGGCTATTTTAAGTTTTTTAGGTGGCGGTTATGTGAGTTTTGGTTATATGGCCTATTTAAAAGTCGTGAGCGGTATTCCTCCCGAGTGGAGTGGGCTATCAACATTACTTGGTGCAGCCGTGTTTCCTATTTGTTTGATTTGTATTCTAATCGGTGGTGGTGAATTGGCCACGGGAAATATGATGATGATGGCATTAGGCCGTTTAACAAAACGAGTAAGCCTTAAAAAATTATTTCGTAACTGGATTGTAGTGAGTTTGGGCAACCTGCTCGGTGCGCTGTTTATGGCCTATTTCTTAGGGCATTATGTCGGTTTATCAGAAGGTGCCGCCTCTGCTAAAACCATTGCTATCGCCGAGGCTAAAGTGCAAATGGATTTTTGGTCGCGCCTTTATTTCTGCCATTGCCTGTAACTGGATGGTCTGCATGGGTATTTGGTTCTATTTTGGCGCCAAACAAACCTCTGGTCGTATCCTCGCCATATGGTTCCCAGTGATGATTTTTGTGCTTATCGGATTACAACACTTTGTCGCTAATATGTTTATTATTCCTGCCGGGATTTTTGCCGGTGCTAATGTGACTTGGAGCCAATTCTTCTTCAATATGATTCCTGTCTTTTTAGGCAATGTCACGGGTGGTGCAGCATTTGTCGGCGCATCTTATCTTTATGCCTATCGTCACTTATTAAAAGAAGATTATTGTATTTAGTAAACGAAAATCTACCGCACTTTTATAAGAAAAATCCCCTAAATACTTAATCTAGGGGATTTTTGCTTCTAAATAATATGTTATCTATTTCAAACCTTTTTAACCAAATCTTCATAACCACCATGATTGGTGACATTGGTATAGCCTGTCATTTTTCAGCTCAGTGAGTGCGGCTTCGGCACGACGACCGCTACGGCAGTAAAGATTGATCGGTGCATCTTTATCTGAACCAAGCGCTTTAACACCTTCAATGATTTTTATCATGTGGAATATTCACCGCACCTTGTAAATGACCAGCATTAAACTCCTCAGCAGAACGCACATCAATCCAAACGCCTTTTGCTTTTTCAGGGTTGTACCGCACTTTGTTCTGTTTGTGGCACAGTATTCGCAGAAGCAAAAAAGGTACAGCAATGGCTGCCGCAGAAAAGTACCGCTGTGAATAATTTTTCATTATTCAATCTCCTATTAAATAGAAATAATATATTTACCTAAATCAATTTAGGGGTTATGTAAAACTAATAGTCATCATACGCCTAAATATAAAGATAATAAACTGTAAATGAAGTAAATTTTAAGTAAAATTTTTCGTAAAAATTTAACCGCACTTTGTAATATTTACCTTATTTAACACATCAATCTCTCTAAACCTCATTATTCATTATTTCTGATTAGTAAAAGATGTTGTTCATAAACTAGTATTTTTCACACAAAGATTTAACCGTACAATCTGCCCCATCAAATATTGAGGAGAAAATAATGAAAAATGCCTGTATTGTTTGTTGGGCATGGTAGCCCGATGAATGTGTTAGATAAAGAAAACCCGTTCAATCAGAATTTCAGCCTAATTACACAAAACTTTCCAAAACCAAAAGCCATTTTTGATGATTTCAGCGCATTGGTACAGCAGCCGTTTGCAGGTAACATCAGGTGAAACACCCTGAAATGATTTACGATTTCTACGGTTTTCCTGATGAACTCAGCCAAGTGCAATATCCTGCGCCCGGTTCGCCTGAGTTAGCAAAGCAAGTGCAGTCATTATTACAGCCAGAAAATGTTGAGCTAAATCCAACGCGTGGTTTTGATCATGGTGCTTGGGCGGTGTTGAAATTTCTCTATCCTGATGCCGATATTCCCTGTGGTGCAACTGAGTCTTAACCGTTTGCAAATCGGCAGAATGGCATTTCAATTTGGCAAAAATTAGCTGCTTTGCGAGAACAAGGCGTGCTGATTATTGGCAGCGGCAACATTGTGCATAATCTAAGAGCGATAAGCTGGGAACATATTGATCAAATCGGCGCGGGTTATGACTGGGCGTTTGCTTTCCGTGAAACAGTCAATCAGGCGATTGCGACACAAGATGATGAAACCTTTGGTGCATTATGAGCAGTTAGGTGAAAAAGCCGAGCTTTCTGTACCAACACCCGATCATTACTTTGCCGTTGCTGTACATCATGGCATTACGCGAACCGCAAGATAAGATTACGTTTTTCAACGATAATTTGATTGCCGGATCGCTCAGCATGACGTCGGTTTTAGTGGGGTAAAATATTTACAAAAACGCTTTAAAATCTAACCGCACTCTAAAGAAAAAGGCCGTCTGAAAAATGACTTTCAGACGGCCTTCTATATATATTAACACAAGTGCTTTTATGTCATTAGATTTTATTACAAATGCATATCTAATCGATGCTCATTATCCCACATTTCAGCTTCATTTTTGATAAAGACTTAGCCAACTGACCAAGTAACTCATCTGCTACAAACGGATGAGTAATAGCTAGTGTCTACTCCAATCTTGATATTGTTCGACTATTCTCCATTCTTGAGCACCTCCATCACCAAATGAGACGGCATGTAACTCCTGCTATTATGTTTTCTATATACATTCCTTCAATCATATTTTTAGAATGTATATCTTCAACTAAATCACGTACTCCTTCACAAGGCCAAATCCATCTTCTCCATTTTGACAATGACCTAATAATTTACCAATATAATATTCTGCGATATTTCTACAACCATTATTTTTCAGCAAGGCTAATTACTTGTTTTACCCATTCTTCAAGCTTTTCGGTATTAATTTTTCCTGAATTATCTTCGCCAGGTATATGGCTTAAAGCCCCTAAAGCATCGAAACACTTAGCCCTAAATTCTTTCTTATTTGTATTTTCATCTCTGTCATTCTTTCCATCATCTCTCTTTTAGGAAGCTCTGAAATAAGTTGAACGAAGAATTCAGGATGTTCTTCCAAATATCTTTCCAAACTTTTAATTGAACAATTTTTCACTTTTTCAACCCACAAGGTGCTAAAACCTCTATATAAGCAAATTCTAAACTCGCCTTTTGTTCTAAGCTCAACATTTTATACTCAGAAATTTGAGAAAACGCCTCCCTAATCGATAACGATCGGGTGGATTATTTTCATCTATTGATGTAGGTAAAAAGCATTGCTGATAAAATATCAAAAAAATCACTTTAGGGGATATTTTTGAGAATTAAATCAATATATAAGAAAAGCAGTTTGAGGCCTATCGGCTAACAACAAATATTTTACCGCTTCTTCTGCTTCATCTTCATTCTGACAATAAGATGGAACTATTTCCCCCAATACGCTTGTTGGTAATTTTCATCTAGAGAATCAACCAAAGCGCCATACCTATGAGCCAAAAGGAGACTGCAAGTATACCTGTACTTTATCAGAATCATCCAAACACACAGAAAGAGATTCAAATAAAGAGATATTATCATTACTTTCGGATAATAATCCCCGAATAATGTTCTTATAATTAATGTGAGTGTCTTTTTAAAAGACTCCAGAGCCAATTTAATTAATTGTACTGACTCCTCATCTGATGAAAATACAAAAACGTCTTAGAAGAAAAACCTATCGTACTTGCGCAATCTCCTTTTAAAGATAATTCTAGAATTCCTGAAAGTCCTTTTTCTTGTAGAATTTCTTTTAACGCAATAACACGCTTTTGCCTAATAATTTCTTCTCTTTCTTCAAAATTCATATTTTGATAATCTTCTACCTCATCAGCAGAGTCATCAACCCAATGAGAAGCAAATAACCAAAAATGTTTATCTATTAATTCTTTTTGGTTCTAATGTTACATATACCTGCTCTCCCAACTCCGTAAACGTAATTCTATTAGAATGCCTTTTAGCTCTTTTGGATAAAACAGTCGTGCGAAGCTTTTTCTCGCATGATAATTTTTCTCAGATTCTGTAGCTTGGTTTAATGCCCAATCTTCAATGAGAAGCCAAATCTTATCTTGCTGCTCAGTTGTTAAACCATAAATATGGCCGACCAAATCAAGTAATTGTTCAAATGTATAACTTGCCCAAGTTAATGCTATTTCTACCGCTGCATTGCAGAAATCATAAACGTCTTTCTTGGTTACTATATTTGGTCCGCAATTATTCCTCCAAATACATTTACTAGCCGGAAATGCTGTTTGGGAAGTGAGCCTGAAATTGGCTAATACAAATTCGCCAACCGATATCTGGAAATTTTCTAACTAACTCTTTTAATAATTGAATACGTTCCTGCGTCTTAATACTTGTGTCAGGACACCAAGATCTGAAAATGCCTAATAAGGATGAAAAAGGTTTATTTCTATAATTATCATTAATTTCTTTTTGGCTTAATTGAGCTAAAATTTTTACAACTCTAGCAACCGTTGACTTATCCCAAGCTAACTTCTCCAATGCCCACAATAAATCAGTATACTTAGGTGAAGAAAAATATTAGTAGAAACTGGTTGCATCAGCTCTAAGAATTGCTTATCAGTTTTCAAATCGTTTTCTATAATACTTAAAAATACTTTTTGGGCTCGCTTCTGCATACACTGAGAAATCAGATGATTGTGCTAGTAATACTCTTAAGTTAAGCGGAGAGAATAATTCTTCCACAAGTTTATTTACTGCTTCCTCACAATTAAAAGCTAATCTACTTTTAAATAATTCATTACCATGAACAGCCAATAAAATAAGCATCTCCCCTATACTATTTCTTAAGTATTTAGAATACTTTCGCTTTTTATCGTATATATTGGCTTGCTACTGCTGATCTTCTGGTAAATCTAAAAGCAGGGTCATCTTCTCCTAAAACTAACGTAGCTATCTTAAAGAAGTGCTCTAAATCTACTTTTAGTAATATAGGGTGCAATAGCAAATAACAAATCTATTTTTGATACTACTCCTCTATGCGAACTTAACGCCCAAACAGGAGAATCATTAAGAAGTAAAGTTGCTTGAAGATCTTTCTCTAAATATTCATACGATAAATCATTTGATAAATCTTCTAAAAATCGAAATATCATATTGATTAGAACTATCCCATACCCCAGCAAATAGAAATGGAATAAGAACTTGATTTATAGCAGTTCTACCCATTCTGGCTTATTAACAGCCTCATTCTTTTGACAGTTGACGTCGCAGGACAGTTAATGAATAACCAGATTTTTGCCAACGCTTGTGCTTCATCATAAGAGCAACCCATTTTCTAACGAATGAATAAATGTTACCGAATCTAATATTTCAATTTTTAGATCAAAATTTTTGTATTAGAGTATTTTTGGGATAAACAACAAAAGGCATGAATCTGCTGCGAATATTGAGCTAGCTCTTTTTCGACGTTTTTATTATCAGTGATTGCAATAAAACTCTTAGAGCCTTGAGCAAGACGAGGAAGGACATTCTCTTCTTTAAATACTAGACAATTATCTCTATAAGAAATAAATTTTTATCTAAGAACAGGGCGGACAAAAAATGCCATTGCTTCGATTTTAGAATCAGCTGCAAATGTAAAAAGGTTTTTTGAGGTGGTTTGGATAAATAATCCAAAAATCTGTTCTTCATATACTTTAATTAATTTGTTGAAGAAAGATGTATTTAAACTTGGATTACACATTTGCCCATTCTTGCCATACACTATCTAAGGAATCTACATTTTTGTGTAGGCAATTTTGCTTCATTTGCCAGCCAGCTTTTGTGCTGGTAATGACTGAAACTAACACTGTTCAAGATCGCTTGCATCATATGCTCTGACATCTTTCCATTTATTAAGAGCTTTTCTTTTTGCTGAACCCATTTATTTTTCCAGACCAACGACGAGGTGTTACAAAAATAAACGTTATATTTGAAGAATCTGAAAGGTGAGCCTTAAGGCTTTTATCAAAATCATCATCAGCTTTTGGCCTTAATATCTTTATTAACACCAAATTCCCAGCCTGAATGCTCATCAGGAATCCATGGAGTTGCCTCATTTGACTCAACCCAACCATCCCAGCCAGGTCGTTGCGAATCATCATTTCCAGGAAAATCAATTTGAGTTATTTTTTCGCTCGTTGAGTGGATCAGTGTTCTCAAAAAAACAGATAAACGTGATCTTGATGAAATTTCGCAAGTATGACCCAATTTTCAATATCATTTGCTTTTATATCTAAAAAGGAGGAGCATAAATATGAGTTGCGGGAGCTTCAGTTTGTTGAATTAGAGCATCTTCATAATCAGCCTGCCATTGCATTAATTGATCTAATGGGAAGTTAAAGGTCTTTGATAACCGCTGAGCCATTTTAGGTGACAACATTGCTTTACCATTCAAAAAATTAGATAGTGCAGGTCGACCAATTGCTAGCAATTTTGCAGCTTCTGTTACCGTCATTCCTTTAGGTAATAACTCTTCTTTGATTCTTAAGCCAGGATGTTTTTACAATCATCTCTAGTTCCTTATTTGAGGTTTATCAAATGCATTTCTGCGTATATTTTGTAACACTAACGATACGCCAATACTGTGTAGCGTTACACGATACAGATTAACTCTAAGGAATTAAAAAGTCAAGCATATGCTTGGCTTTTTCTTTGAGAATAATAATGCTACTTAAGAGCCTTTAGATATCCTTTCGATAATAAACAATATCATGATTGCTGAAGTCATAATTAGGCATAATCCCAATAATTTATGTAAATACCTAAAAATTTAACCGCACTTAGAAAATGAAAAAGGCCATCTGAAATCTAACATTCAGATGGCCTTTTAATGATTTAATTATTTCTTCGCAGGATCAACTTCGCTCACTGCTTTCTGGGATTTTTCATCCATTTCCACTTTTAATATTGTGGTCCACCACCACATTCATGTTAATGGTGATGCCTTCCTTTTGGGTGTATCCAATTGAATGGTTGGTGTGCAAGCTGTAAGTGTAAACATTGCCGCAAAAATAAAAAGTGCGGTTGAAATTTAAGGTGTTTTTATCATTTGTCTTTGTCTAATTTCTTATAAAGTTTATATTGCAGATTTTGTTCAAATTGTGAGCCGTAGTCAATCATATTCCACAATTCAAACATATTTTTCTTGGTGCGTATAATTTAACGTTATCGGATTATTGGTTCGCTTGGTTGGATTAAATCCGCTAATACTCGCACGCAACATCATTTGCCCTTTAGGATCGAGCGTCACCGCTGCATGAGAATTTTGCAGTTCCATTTCTTTTTAATAAATCCACCAAAATATTCTCTGTCCAACCGCCTTTTTTCAGCCCTTTCACCATTTCATCGGTTAATTTGATGGACACATTTCCCACTTGTTCCAATGTGCCATTACAAATCAAACATTCTTTATGACCCAGCCAAAATGGTAGGATCGCATTCGCGCGGCCGGTTAAGGTGACTTGATTATATTGTGCCAAAAGGCTAACACTGGGCTAAATCAATATTGGTGAAAAGAAAGCGTTGCCATTTTTGCTTTGTGGGAAAAGTGAGCTGAGGCACCGTCAATCAAACCATCAAATAAGGAAAGTTTCACATTTCTCAAAGTAAGCGGATTTTTTTCATGGTGTTTGGATAACGTCCAAAACAAATCCAATTCCCCATTTGCGACAGAAAGCGCACCATAGCGAATATTTTTGAGTCGAAAATATGGATTGGTTTGCGAAGCCACTTGCAATGCCTCGTTTTCATAATTCATCGGGAAGCGAATGTTCAAGCCATACACTTCACCATCTGGCATGGTGATTTTTGCCGTTTTCTCAGGTTCAGCTCCCCTTCATCTTCACGCCATTACCATTGATTGCGAATTTCACTTTTGTCCTTTAATGCTGCCCTCATGAATTAACCAATTCCATTGTTGAGGGAAGAGTGATTGGAATACTTTTGCAGATTGTTCTTTCCAGCTGATTTCGCCTGAAAAGTGCACTATTCTGATATATACCCAAAACATCTAAAGGGCCCAAAGCGAGCCCGCCTTTAAATCACCTGCAAAATTGAAAGTACCGATACTCTTACCATCAATACCCTAAAGCTGAAAAACAGGCGAAACAAAACGACCGCCATAAGCAAATTCAATCCAATCAGTTTTTCGCTTGCAGCAAAGCCGCGAATATGTTCTTCTTCATAATCCCAACGAAGTCGATCTTTAAGTTCCAACGAAAGTGGTGCCATTTTTACCTCTTTCATTTTCACTTCATTAGAACGTGCAGAAAGCTGATTTAATTCAATATGATCCGCTTCCCAAAAACCTTTACCCTTCCATTTTTGACTGGCGTATTTAAAGGATTTCCAGTTTGCACTGCCATTGATTATCCAATCCCAACGGTTTGTCGCTTGTTTCTCTACAGACTGCAACTTATGTTCTTCATCTCGCAAGTCAAACACGGTTTTAATACCCGCAATAAACTCATAGGGCGTTTCCGTCTAATTTTTTAGATCAAGATTTTCAAACTGTGGTGTCGTGCCTTTACGTTGCGAGCAAACGACCCTTCCAAGCCATAACGACCGATAATAATGTCATCTAACGGTAAACGAACATGCAATTTGGTATCTGGTTGAACGGTATCCATTTTAAAGACGGAACCCGGGTAAAAATACACCACTGGATGCGTGAAAGCCCGCCGAGATGATAGGTTAAATTAGTTTTAGTGCCACAGTAGCGTTATAACGTAAATCCCCGCGTGTTTTCAGCTCAGAAATCAATTCATTATTGTCATCGCCCACCCGCCGATTTCACCATTTTTACCTGAAATCACGATCTCCCCTTTGCCCATTTCGCCAAAGGTTTGCAAGATCACGTTCATATCAATGCTTAATGGCAACAAACCTTCTGCGGCACGGTGAATGGATAACCCTAGGAAGCCTTTAATCGGTTGATAGCTGTCGAAGGTCCAATAAAACTTTCCCCCACGAAATATCCAAGCCGTCTTTAGTGAAATACAAAGGCACATCCAACAATGGTGAATTAGTTGTTAAATCTTGGGCATTTAACTGGCCATCCGCCCCTTGCCACGACACTTTTGCCTCGCCTTTTGTGACGGCTAGTTCTGGGTTATTCCAGTTGAGTAAGACATTGCCTTGTTGAGGAAGCTGAGAAAGATCAGGATCAAAATTCGCAGAGAAATGAAGATCGTAGGTTTTTATCTCCCGCTTGCTTTGATATCTGTACTTCCCGCCCATTGGAAAATCCCATCTCGTGGCGTGACAGTGGATTGATGATGAAGGTCAAGCCCGTCATTATTGGCTTGAGCTTCGAGTGCTAATTGGTTGCCGTTATAGTTTGCGTCTAACGCCCAATCAGCTGATAAGAAAGGTTTTAAAGCCCCTTGTGTCAAGGCTTCGGCATTCGTTAATTGAAAGTGTTTAACTTTTACATGAGAAATAGGCAATGCCGCCCAAAGTGCGGTCAAATTTGGTGGTGTTTTTTTCAGCATTATCACTGGGTAGATGGGTTAAACAATCATAATTCAAGCTAGCCTTTTTCAACATCAAGACTACGCGTATTCCACCAAGTGAGCTGCGTATCATTGAGATTCACAAGCGTACATTGGTCGTGTTTTTCACTTTTTAGCTCTGGCAGCGTTAAACCTGTGGTTTCCCATTGCCAGTCATCAGCTAATTCAATGTGATAATTAGGCGCTAAAAAATGATTGGTAAGTTGCGCTACACGTTTTCGAGGGTCGCAAAAACGCATAATAAGCCAACGCTTACTACGATCAATAGCAACAAAATAATCAAACGCCACAGGCAACGCTTTCGCATAGTTTCCCCAATTACGCGATTAAATCAAATAAACAGAGGCGTATTCTATCTTATCTCGTCCCAAATAGCTCAACTAACTTATCCCCAAAGAAATAAAATACTAATCCAAAGGCGACAATGATTAATCCGATGAGTTTTCGTGATATTCACTTCTCGGATCGGCATACCGATAAGACCAAAATGATCGATAGTTGTTGCCGTAATTAATTGTCCGACGATGATAAAAAATAACATCGCAGTAATGCCTAATTTAGGTGCAAGCAAAACGGTTGTGAACACGACAACTGCGCCTAGTACCCCACCAATTAATTTCCACCAAGGTTGTGATGGAATCGTGGATAGATTGCCCCATAAATCAGTTTTAGCCAACGCGATAAAAAGAGAAAAATCGTACCTACCGCAAAAGAAATAAAGGTAGCAATCACCGCTTCGCCACTCATGGCTTTCGCCAATTGCGTATTAATCGCTGATTGCGTGGCGAGTGCTACGCCTGCCGCTAAAGCGACGATGAGATAAACAAAAAACATCGAGACTCCCAACATAAAATTTGGTTTATTTTTAACCTTTTTCTAATTTTGCCGTGAAATGCTTTCTATTCGGCAAAAATCATCCCAAAATCAACCGCACGTTGTGCTTCATTCACAAATACCTCAAAAGTTGTAAGTCATCTTACCTGTTTATTTGATCTCGATCACTATTTGACTATTCTTTATTTGACGGTAATCTTCAAATCCATACACTAAACTCCATTCGGAGCAATCGTTTGCGCAGTGCGTATTGAAAGCAAAATAGACTGATTTTTATCAACTCAATGGGAGGAATATCCGCGACCCACATTATCGTTGCAACGCACGGTAAGTTTTCTGAAGAAATCGTCAATTCCGCCGCTATGGTGTATGGCGAAGATGAAAACTGCCATGTCGTGACTTTCTTACCGGGTGAAGGCGGTGAGCATTTAATCGAGAAATACAATGCGATTATTGCCACGCTGCCAGAAAATGAACCGGTGCTCTTTCTGGTCGATTTATTTGGTGGTAGCCCCTACAACGCGGCAAGCCGAGTGGCCAGTGAAAGGGATAATACCGATATCATCACCGGCATTAATCTACCGATGTTGCTGAAGTGCTTGATGCCAAAGATGGCGCCAGCTTAGATGAATTGGTAGAAACCGCGAAAAGAAGTCGGGGTCGCTGCTGTGAAATCCTTCCGTCAACCTAAAGAAAGCAAGCCTGCTCCAACACCCGCTGCTAAAGCCAGCTGAAGCACCAAAAACCTCTCAAATCCAACCGCACTTTCTGGCAATATGAACATTTTCCTTATTGCGTATTGATAGCCGTTTAATCCACGGTCAAGTGGCGACCTCTTGGGCAAAAAGCAGTGAAATGTGAAGCCATTTTTGCGGTAAATGATGATGTGGCGAATGATGCGCTTCGTCGTGATTTATTACTCCAAAATCGCCCCTGAACATTTGAAAGCTTATGTGATTCCAGTAGAAAAAGCCATTAAGGTGTATCACAACCCGAAATATGCGGGCAAAAACATTCTTTGGTTGGTAACCAACCCAACAGATATCGTGCGCTTAATCGAGGTGGCGTGAAAATTGATAAAGTCAACGTGGGCGGTATGACGTTCCGTGAAGGCGATAAGATGCTTTCCCAAGCAGTTGCCGTCAACCCAACTGATGTGGCGGCATTTAAACAGCTTTTAGATAAAGGCGTGGAATTAAGCTTACAACAAGTGGCGAGCAGCCCGAAATCAATGCTCACGCACAAAGAGCTTGATGCGATTCAATTTTAATTACGAGGACAATTCATTATGACAACAATGGAAATTATTTTTAGTCACACTCGTTGCCGCCATTTGCGGTATGGGAGTGTATTGGACGAACGTCAAACTCATCGTCCTTTAGTTGCTTGTACCTTAATCGGCTTAGTATTAGGTGATTTAGAAACCGGCATTATTGTCGGTGGTACCCTTGAATTAGTGGCATTAGGCTGGATGAACGTCGGTGCGGCAATGGCACCAGATGCGGCATTAGCCAGTGTGATTGCAACGATCCTCGTCATCAAAGGCGGCCAAGATAAAGGGGCGCATTAGCGATTGCGATTCCAGTCGCGGCGGCAGGTCAGTATTAACTATTTTCGTACGTACTTTAACCATCTTCCTTCAACACAAAGCCGATGATTTTTGCCGCAAAAAGCGAACTTCCGCGGCATTGAATTCTGTCACTTCAGCGGTCTTGCGTTACAAGCGTTACGTGTGGCAATTCCAACCTTCTTCGTTGCGTTTAGTGGCAGGGTACGGATACAGTGACTGAAGCATTGAACGCGATTCCAGAAGTGGTCACTCGCGGTTTTACAAATCGCCGGTGGCTTCATCGTGGTCGTCGGTTATGCAATGGTCATCAATATGATGCGTGCAGGCGCATTAATGCCATTCTTCTTTTCCTAGGCTTGTAATAGCCTCTTTCACAATTACAACCTTGTCGGTCTCGGTATTTTAGGCACATGCTAGCGATGATTTACATTCAATTAAATCCCACGTTTCCATCAATCTACCGCCCCACAAGCAGTTGCAAAACGTGAATTAGCTGACGATGAACTTGAAGGACTATAAGGAAGAAATTATGACTGAACAAACTAAAAATCATTAACAAAAAGGCGATATTCGTAGCACTTACTGGCGTTCAACTTTCTTGCTAGGTTCCTTCAACTTTGAACGTATGCAAGCAATGGGTTTCTGTGTATCGATGATCCCTGCCATTAAACGTCTTTACAGCAAAAAGAAGATCAAGCTGCAGCATTAAAAACGCCACTTAGAATTCTTTAATACCCAGCCTTGGGTAGCCTCATCTATCATCGGTGTAACCGCCGCGATGGAGCAAGAACGCGCGAATGGCAACGATATTGATGACTCCGCAATCAGCAGGGTGAAAGTCGGTTTTAATGGGACCATTAGCCGGTGTGGGTGACCCAATTTTCTGGGGACATTACGTCCTGTACTCGCGGCACTTGGTGCGGGCTTAGCCATTACCGGTAACCTTTTAGGACCATTACTTTTCTTCATCGGTATCAACCTTTGCCGCGGTTTAACCCGTTGGTATGGCTTTAAATATGGCTATGAAAAAGGTACCACCATCGTTAACGATATGGGCGGCGGCCGCTTACAAAAATTGACGCAAGGGGCGTCTATCCTCGGTCTCTTTGTCATGGGCTCACTGGTATCGAAATGGACGAGTATTAATATTCCATTAGAACTTTCCCGCTATAAAAACCAAATGGGCGAAGAAGTGGTGACCACCGTACAAAGCGTGTTAAACGATCTCCTCCCTGGTCTTGCAGCGTTAGGTTTAACTTTCTTATGTATGTATTTATTACGTAAAAAAGTCAACGCCATGTACATCATCTTCGCCTTATTCGGCGTGGGTATTTTAGGCTATCATTTTGGTGTGTTAGCGTAATATATTATGATATTGCCTTCCCTCTTTCGCTTGAGGGAAGGCAAATTTTTCAACATGACATATAAATCCCTATGAACCTGAAAGATCTCATCAAAGCCACCACCGGCTGAAGGCTATATCAAAAATTCATCTAATTTAGTAACCGCACTTTTTGTTCTCGCGGGCATTCTTTATTACCCCACTAATGGCTATGGTGCCGTCATCGCTTTAATTGCCGCATTAATTGTATTAATCGGACAAAAAATGCTGATTGCTCAAACCAATAAAGATTTCACTGAAATGCAATTAGCCGAGAAGCAATTCCAAGAAACCCAAAACAGTGATTACCTTCGCTTTATTGAAGCTACGTGCCACCCAAATGTTGCGCGACAACAAAAGTCCTTTCCGAAAAAGGCAAAAACAGAGTTGGAGAGATTACTGTCTGTCGTCAAAACATATTTTAAAGGTATAATGCTGCCAAATTTATATTTGGAAAATATCCTTTAAAAGATGAGACATACTAAAAGAAACTCATTACTCTTGCAGGAATTGCCGCATTTGCCACCTATTGGTTTTATCTACCCAACTTATCCGGTATATCCGAAGAGTGATCATTATGATCCTGATACACAAACTTTCTATAATGCAGAACCTCAACGCGCACCAATAAATGTTGCAAGTGCGCTTTGGGAAATGACATTTTCATGAAAAAGATTTTCACCCGAAAAACCATTGCCAACGGTCAAACCGAAATTGGACCGAGTTGTTAGCGCCAGCTGAACAGAGTCGATTTATGTGGTTTGGACATTCGACGCTACTTATGCGTATTGGCAATCAAACCATCGTACCGATCCACTTTTTGGAAATAGTGCGTCTCCAGTGCCAATAATGATGCACCGTTTTCAACCACCTGTGGCAGAAATTGAAGAATTACCGCCCTATAGATGTCGTGCTGCTTTCACATAGTCATTACGATCACTTAGAACAAAGAAAGCATCGAGAAATTAATGAAAACACAAAGTCATTTTGTGGTTTCTTTAGGAATGGGCGTAATATTTACAAAAATGAGGGAATAGATGCAGCTAGAATTACGGAGTTAGACTGGTGGCAAAGCACTGAACGCAAATGGCGTAAAATATACTGCATTACCTGCAAGACATGATTCTAGCCGTGGCTTGTTTGATCATAACAAAGCATTATGGTCTGGTTTTTTTAATAGAGCATAAGCGCGGTCAAAAATGAAGAACGTTTTTACTTCCATGGTGATTCCGCCCAAGGCAAACATTTTTGATGAAATTGCCAGCCGTGTTGGCAAAATTGATATTGCGTTTATCGAGAACGGACAATATGACGAAAGATGGCCCCAATAACCATCTTTTCCTGAGCAAACCGCACAACTCGCGGCAAAACTACAACCAACAAGATTTATGCCCATTCACTGGGGAGCTTATCCCCTTGCCTTGCATACGTGGAATGAGCCTGTGCTTAAAAGCGTACCAATGGCAAGAATACTGGGAGTGAATACACTTACGCCATTGTTAGGACAAGTATTTGACGTAAATACAAAAACAGAAGATTGGTTTACCCAAGAATAATCATAACTTTTGGCTATATGAAATAAGCTTTTCTTCTTTTTCTTATTTAAGTTAGAAAGGTATTATCAAGCGGAAATTTATGATTTATCCCTTAGGAGTAGTTTATGTCTCAATTTAAAATTCACACCATTGAATCAGCCCCCTGAAGCAGCACAAGAAGCCTTTAAAAAGCCGTACAAAAATGCCAATGGTTTTATTCCAAATTTAATTGGTGTTCTCGCAAATGCCCCTACTGCACTTGAAACTTATCGCACGGTGGGTGGCATTAATGGTCGTAACAGCTTAACGGCAACAGAACGCGAAGTGGTGCAAATTACCGCTGCCGTAGTCAATGGATGTGGTTTCTGTGTAGCTGGCCACACGAAGATCGCTTTAAAAGTATTAAAACTTGAAGAAGAGCTTGTAAACCAAATTCGTGCAACTGCTCGTATTGAAAGTGATAAAAAACTGGATACTTTAGCGCGTTTTCACCCTTGCCGTTATTTTGCAAAAAGCAAAATTAACTGAAGCACAGCTTAAAGCGTTCTTTGATGCAGGTTATACTCAAGAAAATGCCATTGATGTGATTTTAGGTGTCAGCCTCGCCACATTATGTAACTATGTGAACAACATCGCTGAAACCCCAATCAACCCTGAATTACAGGCATTTGCATAATCAAGCCAACATAAAAAGTGCGGTCAAAAATGACCGCACTTTTTTATTCCTTCACAAATTGTTTAATTTGATCTGAATTCAAATGACCTGGCTGCGCTTTGATAAGATTTAAATCCTTATCCAAGAGCAAATTAAATGGATAGCCTAACACATTAGCACGTTTAATAATTTCCCCCATTTTCATCCAATAATACCGTGATATTTTTATAGTCCAAGCCTTTATACCAATTGATAAATTTTTGGCTATTTTTGTTCGTTCTTTTTGTCCAGGTGAGGCAATCGTAATCACATTAAAATCAAGATTTTGTTCTGCACTAAGATCATCAATTTCTGCTAAGCCTGCTAAGCAAATTGGACACCAGGATGCCCACATTTTGATATAAAGCGGTTTGCCTTGATATTGTGATAAAGAGACAGTTTGATTATCCAATGTCTTCAAGGGGATATCCGCCAAAGACACCTTCTCTTGTGCAAAACTCAATGGACTCAAAAACAATAAAAGTACGGTCAATATTTTTCTCATTTTTTCCTCTTATTTCACAAAGGGAATCAAATCACCATAGCCTTGTTTTTCCATTTCATCTAATGGAATAAACTTAATCGATGCGCTATTGATGCAATAACGCAAACCACCTTTTATCACGCGGACCATCATCAAACACATGGCCTAAATGGGCATGACCACTGCGACTTAACACCTCAATACGAGTCATATTAAAGCTATTATCTCTTTGATACTCCGCCACTTCAGCGGCAATCGGTTTGGTAAAAACTTGGCCAACCACAACCCGGATTCAAACTTATCTTTGGAAGAAAATAACGGTTCTCCCGTGGTGATATCCACATAAATACCTGGGGCGAAATTGTCCCCAATATTCGTTAGCTAAAAGAGCGTTCGGTGTGTTTGCCTTGCGTCACGTCATATTGAAGTGCGGTCAATTTTTGCTTTAATTCTGTATCACTTGGTTTTGGGTATTTTTTATCATCAATTAACGGCTCATCCGCTTTCTTGATGTCAATATGACAATAACCATTCGGATTTTTCTTGAGATAATCCTGATGATACTCTTCCGCCTCTACATAATTTTTCAGCGGTTCCACTTCAATTTGAATCGGTTCTTGATATTTTGCTTTGTAAGGTTTTTCAATGCTGCCTCAATAACCACTTTATCTTGTTCATTTTGATAATAAATGCCCGTGCGATATTGTCTGCCACGATCATTGCCTTGCTTGTTAATACTGGTTGGATCGATAACACGGAAATAATATTGCAACAATTTATCTAGCGAAATTTTATTTGGATCGTAAGTCACTTTCACGGTTTCTGCATGATCTGTCGCGTGCAATAATTGGTAGTTCGTGGTATCGCCTTTTTCCATTGGCATAGCCAGAAACGGCATCAGTCACGCCTTGAATGCGTTCCATATAGCTTCTAATCCCCAAAAGCAGCCACCAGCCAGATAAATAATTTGTTGTTCTTCTTTACTTTCCATTGTCATTTTTGCTCCTTTGATGAAGTTGGATCATCAGCATACGTTAAACTACTTTTGCAAACCGCCAAAAAGTGCGGTTAATATGAGAAATGTTTTTGTATATTTCATTTTCTTTCCTTATTATAGAAAAATATCTTCAGCCTACATTTCATTAGACGAAGAGAAACCCATTTTCTTACAAAAATAAGGCAATTTTTACCGCACTTTATGCAAGGAACCCTTATGCCAAACATACATATCCGCAATAATTATCAAAAAAAGCTGTTGTTTGTATGGTGTTAGCTTACATCAGCATTGCCTTAATGGGCGTATTTGTAAAATACGCCTCTGATGAATTACCGTCCAGTGAAATTTTATTTTCCCGTTTTTTTATTGGTTTTGTGTTTCTCCTGCCTTTTTTAATTAAAGATGGAGATTTCAAAGTTGATATGTCGCAATGGAAGTTTCTCGTTTTGCGTAATCTCGCCGGCATTGCCAGTATGTTGTTAACCTTTTACGCGATTAAATATTTACCAATTTCCATTGCGACTTTATTGATGAATACGTCCTCACTTTTTGTGCCTTTATTGCTGTTTTTCTTTAAAGTCAGAACACCATTAAAAGTATTAGCTTGTAGTTTTATGGGTTTTATCGGTGTATCCATCATTATGCTGACCAACGGATCAATGAATATCAACCCTATCCATGTAGGCTATGCGTTAGGTGCTGCTGTGCTAGCAGCCATGGCATTTATCAGCTTACAAGAGCTCAATAAACACAACTCACCTAAAAATATCGTGTTTTACTTTCACTTATTAGGCTCGATTTTATTGCCACTCTTTTTCATCACGCAGTGGAAAATGCCAACATTACATGGATTTACTCTGCTACTTTTAGTGGGCGGATTCGGTCTTATTTTCCAATTGTTATTGACTCGCGCCTTTAAATACGCGCCTGCAAATGTCATTACGCCTTTTGCTTTTACTGGCGTGATTTTTCTCCAGCATCTGTGACTGGCTCTTCTGGGATAACGTACCTAGTCTGAATTTCTGGATTGGTTCATTAGTCATCATTATCGCTGTCAACTTGCTTGCTAGAATGCGGGCAAAATAGAGAAATCCGACCAAATAGATAAAATATAACTATTCTCAATAACATTGTTTGAGTGTATAATCCAAATGCTTTTTATTATTGAGGACACAATATGAAAAAATTATTCAAAACCACTTTAGCTTCTGCATTATTAATGGTATCCGCATTCGCTAGCGCCGTGACGGTTAAAGATGCGAAAGGTGAATTTACCCTTGATAAAACCCCAAGCCGTGTTGTGGCATTGGAATATTCTTTTGTGGATGCTTTAGCCCAAGTCGGTGTAAGCCCAGTAGGTGTGGCTGACGACAACAAAGTCGATCGTATTCTGCCGCAAGTGCGCGAAAAAATTGCCGCATGGCAATCCGTTGGTACGCGTTCTCAACCGAGTCTTGAAGTGATTGCTTCTCTCAAACCCGATTTAATTATTGCTGATCCATCTCGCCATACTGCAGTATTTGAAGAATTGAAAAAAATCGCGCCAACGGTGATGTTCGATTCCCGTCATGAAAGCTACCAAGAAAATCTTGAAACCGCACAGAAAATTGGTGATTTAGTCGGTAAAAGTAGCGAAATGAAAGCAAAAATCAATGAACATAATGATTACATTGCCAACATTGCAAAAAATCTAGGTGTACAAGGCAAAAAGCTTCATTTGGTACTTCCCGAGAAGATAAATTTAATATCCAAAATGACAATGGCTATGTGGGTAGTTTCTTAACGACATTAGGTTTTGCCCCAACTAAACTCAATAGTGATCAAGCTTTCGTAGAAATCAACCTTGAACAATTAGTAATGGAAAAACCGGAATACTTGTTCATCGCCCATTACCGTGATGAAAGTATTGCGCGCAAATGGGAAGCTGAGCCACTTTGGAAAGCCATTCCTGCCGTAAAAGCAAACCATGTTTACAGCGTTGACGCCGACATGTGGGCTCGTGGTCGTGGCTTAGAAGCGAGCAAAATTATGGCAAAACAAATTGAAGGTTTCGTGAAACAAAAATAATGATGAAGTCTACTTTCCGTTGGGGACTTCCCCTTATCATTCTGGCTTTCCTATTATGGGGAAGCCTGTTTTTGTATTATCCCATCGAAATTCGACCGCTTGCAGCGTTACAAGCGCTCCTCCCCGATGGCGATGAAATTGCCAAAATTACGGTAACCGATTTACGCCTACCTCGTGCATTAGTTGGCATGATTTTAGGTGCCAATCTTGCGGTAGCGGGTGCGTTGTTACAAACCATTACGCGCAATCCACTTGCCTCCCCTACATTACTCAGCGTGAACTCGGGAGCCAGCCTTGCGATGGTAACCGCCAGTGCGTTTAGCCCCTTGATTCTTTCTGGTTATAGCATTGCCTTAGTGGCCAGTATCGGTGGCGGTCTGAGTTGGTTTGTGGTAATGCTGATCAGCAATGGTTGGAAAGACAACAGTGGAGATCGTAGCCGAGTGATTTTAGCGGGGATTGCTGTATCACTACTTTGTGCCGCGCTCACGAAATTGGTGCTGATTATCGCGGAAGATCATGCCTTCGGTATTATGAGTTGGCTAGCTGGCGGCATTGCACATGCTCGTTGGAATGAATTATTGACGTTATTTCCGTTCTTTATTTTGACCGCACTTTTCTGCCTGCTTTTTGCCAGTCGTTTGAATTTACTCAATTTAAGCGATGAATCCGCTCGTTCCCTAGGCATCAATCTCTTCCGTTTACGTTGGTACGCTAACATCATGGCATTATTGATTGTGGGTTCAAGCGTAAGTGTTGCTGGTCCCGTGGCCTTTATTGGCTTACTCGTGCCCCACCTTGCCCGCTATTGGATTGGTTATGACTTGCGAAAATCGCTCCCTATGGCGATGTTACTCGGTGCAATTTTAATGCTCGCTGCAGATACCATTGCCCGCGCGGTCAACTTTCCCTAGCGAAGTGCCTGCCGGTGCGGTACTTGCCTTAATCGGTGCCCCAGTCTTTGTATTATTTGCCAGAGGAAGACACTAATGCGAACCTCTCATGTATCTTTTCGCGCTATCGGCTTTTATGTCGGCACGCTTAGTCTGATGGTACTACTCTTTGGATTGAGTATTCGCCTTGGCACTTACACGCTTTCCTTTGAGGAAATTTGGGCGGCCTTTCAGCCTGACGATAAAAACTATTTTACCTTGATGGAATATCGCCTACCCCGTGCAGTATTAGCGATTTTATTAGGCGGAGCCTTAGCAATTTCTGGTGTGTTAGTGCAAAGCGTGGTGCGCAATCCACTTGCCTCTCCCGACATTTTAGGGATTAACAACGCGGCTGGGTTGGTTGCTGTTTCGGTATTGATGTTCTTGCCAAACTTAGCATTTTACTGGATGCCAATTTTTGCCTTTTTAGGCGGCGTGCTCTCTTTTGTCATTTTTATGGATCGTGTGCGGTTTTTAACTTCCGCCCTATCAAAATGGCAATCATTGGGGTCGCACTTTCCGCATTATGGGCAGCCATTAGTCATTATCTGATGCTTACCAATCCGGTCGAGATCAACACGGCTATGTTATGGCTCACAGGAAGCCTGTGGGGGCGCAGCTGGTCTTATTTGAATGTGGTATTGCCATGGTTAGTGGTATTGCTGCCCTTACCATTTATTTTCTGTCGCGATCTCGATACCCTTGGTTTAGGTGAAAACAAAGCCTCCACCCTGGGCGTAACCGTAAATAAAGTGCAAATTAGCGTTTTAGTGTTAGCGGTAGCTCTTTCCACTACAGCTGTGGCAATTTGTGGTCCGATTGCCTTTTTTTAGGCTTGGTTGCTCCGCATCTTGCCCGTCGTTTAGTCGGTGGCAGACATCGCACCCTATTACCGGCAGCCTTGATTATTGGCGCCCTCTTATTACAACTTTCGGATATTTTGGCGCGGGTGATTGACCCACCAACTGAACTACCAGCGGGTATTCTGACCGCGATTATCGGTGCGCCATATTTCTTCTACTTATTGATGAGAACTAAATAATGAGCATTGAAATCAATAATTTATCTTTAGGTTATCAAGATAAACTCGTGGTTAAAAATCTGTCGCTAAAATTCCCGAGAAATAAAGTGATTGCATTAATCGGCCCAAATGGTTGCGGTAAATCCACCACATTAAAAGCGGTAGCTCGCTTGCTTAAGCCAAAGCAAGGTTCAATCACCCATAAAGGTCAGGATATTTGGCAAAAAAGCCCTAAAGAATATGCCCAAGAATTGGCTTTTCTCCCGCAGCAACACCTGGTACCCGAAGGGATTAAAGTGCGGGAATTGATCGCCTACGGGCGTTCGCCTTACTTAAATCTCTGGGGCAAACTTAGCCAAAAAGATGAAGAATTAGTTAATTGGGCGATGGCGCAAACACAAACTACCGAACTCGCCGAGCAGTTAGTTTCCGATTTATCCGGTGGCCAGCAACAACGGGTATTTTTAGCCATGACTCTTGCGCAAGATGCCGAATTAGTGCTACTCGATGAGCCTACCACTTATCTGGATTTAAACCGCCAAGCAGAACTCATGGGCATGATGCGACAAATGCAACAAAACGGTAAAACCGTGATTACGGTGTTGCATGATCTCAACCAAGCCTGCCGCTATTGCGATTACTTAATCGTCATGAAAAAAGGTGCCTTAATGGCACAAGGCACACCTGATGAAGTGATGACCGAAGAGTTACTTAAGGATGTGTTTGATTTGGATGTCATCATTCATCGTGATCCTATCAGTAACACACCGATGTTTATTTTTGAAATAACTTTCAATCACTTTCTAAATATCAAATAGGCGTTTTATTTTACTAAAAACGCCTATTTTTTCACCTAAAACATCCGCTGTTATACATAACTAATATTTTTTTATCGCTCAACTTGAGGTCAGACCACTTTACGAAACTTACACTTTCTTTACATTGTCATAAATATGGAGTCCACAATAAATAATTATAATTAAACATAGTAGAAGTTAATATGAAGTCTCTATCCCATATCTTTAAGGCTGTGCTATTAGTAGGTGTCAGTACCTCAGTAGTACAGGTTGCCTATGCCCAAAATTCTCTATTGATACCGAACGAGAAAATATCATCATTTTCTCTCGTCAAGGAGAGGCCCAATTAAATCAAGCTATTCCAAAAACTTGAGGCCTTATTTAAGAGGACGCACGATGTGAAAGTGCGCGATGATTTAATTACACTCTATCTGAGGACGAATCAATCCCGCTAAAAGCACTTTCACTTTTGCGAAAGCTGCGCACCAGCGCAATTTTTCTCAAAATGAACTGGAAAAATTTAGGCAAAGCTGCTCGAAATGAAAAACAATACGACCGTGCCGTTGCATTCTATTCCCAATTGCAAAAGCAATTCCCTGATAATCCAAATGGATGGCTTGGTGGCGCATTAGCCTCCACTGAAACCAAAAACTACAATGCGGCAAAAAATGCACTGAATGTTTATAAGAAACGTTTTGGACAAGATAATGCTTATCTTGATGCGGAAAGTTATTTGCTTGATTTCACCGAACCCGACATGGCTAAACTTGGCCGTTGGCAACGTCAGTTAGAACAAAATCCGAAAAATATCACCTTAATGAGAGAGTTGTATCGTTTAGCATCGAAATACAACCTTCAACCATTACAAGAGAAACTACAAAAAGCCTATCCTGATCAATTCAATCAAAAAGATATGATGTGGTTTGAGCATGGTAAGACGATTACCTCCTCAAAAAATGCGACAACACCTACACAACAAGAAAAATTATTTGAAGAATTGACCGCACTTTTGGCCAAAATTAATCCTGAGCATCCTCTGTATCAACAAGCATTGCAAGATCGTTTTGTGATGGGCGTTCGCTTGAATAAATTTGATGAAATAGAAGACGACTTCAATACATTACAGGCTCAATCTAATGTGCCGGCGTATTTAGAAGAAGCCTTTGGTGATTATTGGGCAGCAAAAGGCTCACCACACAAAGCATTAGAGATTTATCAAGAAATTGAACAACAAGCCTTAACCAATAAACTCGCTGTGAGTGATGGTTTACTTCATAAACTCTCTCACTGCAAGCGATGCGGGCAAATTTGAATTGGCGCAACAATATTTAGAGCGTATGAATTCAAATATTTATATCAATGACTATACCCGAACATCAAAAAATTCTGAATCCAGGCTACGATTCTCGCTATTTTTGGTTTAGCTCGTTTAGCGTTATGGCGCGGTAACAGCAAATTAGCTCAGCAACTTATTGATGATCGTCTATTTAACAAAAACGCCTGGTGATCCATGGGTGATGTTGCAAAAAGCGGAACTTGAGCGAAATCGCGGCAATTATGATGATGCTAAATTATGGGCGGAAAAAGCCGGTTATTTTTGAGTAAAAATGATCAGCAAGAAGCTCGTAATAACCTGGCTGAAACCGCCTTAAGTCAAAAATGATTTACCAACAGTTTCAAAAACGATTGATGCAATGAATGAAGAACAACGTCAGTCAGCGCAATCCCTTATTAAGCATTATGAACAAGCGCGTTCTGGCAAAATTGTAGGGAGTGTCGGCTTACAGCATCGCACCTCACCAATAAGTTATAGCAATGAAAGTAGCCAAGATTATGCGATTTACACACCGAAAACAGCAAATGGTCACGATCTCTACGTTCATTACTTAGAAACTCGCTCCCCTTATAACAAAGAAAGTCTTATTTCGCGTCGAATTGGCGTGGGAACAGAGCTCAATTTCTATCCACTCCAAGTAAAAATGGAAGGCGGGAAAGGCATTAAGCTTAATGATAAAGCCTATTTCTCTACAGAGGCAAATTATACCCTCAACCAACACTGGTCATTTAATTTAGATGCCAATATTAATGGTAGTGGCACTCCAGTTAAAGCCATCAATAAAGGGGTGTATACCAAAGATATTGGTTTCTCTACCACGTATTCCTATTCCGATATTTTCCAAGCTGGACTAGGTGGTGGCGTCATGAAATTTGATGACGGCAACTTAGAAAAAGAAGCCAATTTCTGGTTGAATCTCAATACATTTAAACATGACCGTTGGGCGCTAACCAACAATTTCAGAGTCGATTACAGCAAAAATAAAACCATTGATTCTGCTGAATATTACAACCCATCAAAAGCGACAAGCTTGGAATTTGGTGCGGATTTAAGTTACTACCAACCACTTAATTATGGCTTAGTCTTAAATCATCACCTGAAAAGCCAGTGTGGGTGCTTATAAACAGGCTGAACTCAGTCGAGAAAAATGTGGTCAATTAGCTACGGACATCAATGGCGTGTTGGTAAAAATTTGGCGTGTCTTATGAAATTGGTCGTAAAAAGAATATTTATGACGGCAATGCTGAATTCAACAATTTCGGAAATTTAAACTTCTCTATTTATTATTAAATACTTAAGCGGTATAACTTTATGAGATCTCTAAAACATTTTTGCAAAAATCATTATTTGCACGCTTTCTCTTTTTTTCGGCTTTTTGCCTTTTGCGCAAGATCGTTATGGCGTATTAGCTTATCACTCTGTTGTAGATGAAAGTGCGGCTGAAAATCAAAAACATTATTTTCCTCAAACAATTTCTGCCCAAACCTTAATTAAACATTTTTAATTGGCTAAAAAGAAAACGGATACAACGTGATCAGTTGGCAGCAAGTTATCGATGCTGAAAATGGTAAAGGCACATTACCCTGATAATGCGGTATTGCTAAGCTTCGATGATGGCTATGAAACCATGTATAACGTGGTCTTCCCTCTATTAAAGGCCTATAACTACCCTGCTGTTTTTTTGCGCCAGTGACAGGCTGGTTAGATACGCCGGCAGATCAAAAATCGCTTATGCCGATAAAATGCTGGATCGTTCTGTTTTTGCCACTTGGTCGCAAGTCAAAGAAATGGAACAAAGTGGGCTCGTTGAAGTTGCCTCACATACTCATAATCTTCATAACGGTATTAATGCTAACCCAGCTGGTGGTCAATTGCCTGCTGTGATTGCGCCTGAATATAAAAATGGGAAATATGAAACAGAAGATGCCTACAAAAATAGATTGAAATCTGATTTCGCCCGCACCGTTCAAACATTAATCAATCATATCGGTAAGAAACCACGTGTAATGGTGTGGCCTTATGGACAATTTAATGATGTTGCGGTGCAAATTGCACGACAAGCAGGAATGCCACACTATTTCTCATTAGGGTGAGAAAATCATCAATAAAGTGGGTGATAAACATATTGGACGTTTATTACTTAATGCAGAAACCGATCTAAATACCGTTAAAAACTATCTCGATGGTATTGATGAAAGCAAGCAAATTCCACGTGTGCTACATGTTGATTTAGACTATGTCTACGACGCAAATAAAGCTCAACAAGCCAAAAACCTTGATAAATTAATCGAGCGTATCTATCGCTATGGTGCAACGACAGTTTATCTTCAAGCTTTCTCCGATCCTGATGGAGATGGTGTAGCGGATGCCTTGTATTTCCCTAACAAATATCTTCCTGTACGAGATGATATTTTTGGTCGAATTGCCTGGCAATTACAAACACGCGCAGGCGTACAAGTTTATGCTTGGATGCCTGTACTCGCCTTTGATTTACGCAAAAGCGTAAAAGAGGCGGAATATGTCATTGATAGCCGCACGGGTAAGCCTTCAACAACGGCCTATTTACGTCTTTCACCTTATAACAACCAGAATGTTGAAATCATTAAATCCATTTATAACGATTTGTCATTCCACGCCAAATTTAACGGCATTTTATTCCATGATGACGCGTTCCCTAACCGATTTTTGAAGGAGCTGAAGGTAATCATGCTGAAGGCATGGTTAGCTCACAAGCAAAACAAAAACACAGGATTTAATCTAATTAACCCATCAACTCACCGATGCGTTAAAACCTTATTTCTTGCGTGGTTCATATTCTCTAAAAACGGCTCGCAATCTTTATGCCTCAGTGATCACTAATCCAAATGCTGAAGAATGGTTAGCACAAAATTTAAAAACGCTCACCGAAAATTACGACACGACAGCCATTATGGCGATGCCATACATGGAAAAATGAGCAGCCTATTTTCACAAAAGAAGCCTATCAATGGTTTGCTTCTCTCATTGAAAATGTGAAAGCTCAAGCGTCATTAGACAAAGTCTTATTTGAATTCCAAGCGGTAAATTGGCGAACTCAAAAACCAATTCCTGAATCCGAGTTGATTGATTGGATGACGCTATTACAAAAATCATATTTATAGCTATGGCTATTATCCGGATAACTTTTTAACAAATCAACCGGATATGAACAAAAAATGAAACCGTATTTTTTCCGTAAATACGAATGCAGGAAAAAAATAAGGATTGACTATGAACCAACAATTCTTAGAAGCCGTGAGTATCTTTTGTATTCATGTATCCTGCTGGAATGGCGATATATTGGGTGACGGCGAGTCTGTGTTATTACCTTTTTATGGAAGGAAAAACTTGGGCAACCAACTTTTCCAACAAATGCCAAAGGAACGCGTTCCGATGGTCAGTATTATGGTGCCTTTGTTATAACGAAGGAGATAACTTAAATGAAGCCATTCCTTACTTGCTCCAACTCCGATATCCAAATTATGAGCTGATCTTCATCAATGATGGCAGTAAAAGATAACACAGGTGAAATTTTATTGAACGTTGGGCAAAAAGCTGACGAACGCATAGTGGCGCTTCACCAAGAAAATCAAGGTAAAGCCAGCGCTTTAAACCATGGCTTATTAGTCGCCAAAGGTGAATATGTAGCTCTGTATTGATGGCGATGCCGTATTGGATTTCGATGCGCTCGACTACATGGTGCAATCCCTCGAATTAAACCGTGCTTATGGTGCCGTTACTGGCAATCCACGCGTACGTAACCGCAGTACTATCTTAGGGCGTTTACAAGTGTCTGAATTTAGCTCCATTATCTGTTTAATCAAACGTGCTCAAAGTCTGATGGGGAACCATTTTCACGGTATCCGGCGTATGCTGTTTATTCCGCAAAGATGTAATGGAAGAAATTGGTGGCTGGAGCACCAATATGATCACTGAAGATATTGATGTCAGTTGGAAAATTCAAACCGCTGGTTACAACATTATGTATGAACCCGCGCTTTATGTTGGGTATTAATGCCTGAACGTCTTTATGGCTTATACAAACAGCGTTTACGCTGGGCACAAGGTGGAGCAGAAACCATTCTCAAATATTTCCCTCAGGTCTGGCGCTGGAAAAACCGTCGTCTATGGCCAATGTATGCCGAATATTTTGTTACCGCAACTTGGGCAATCTTATTGGTTACACTGGTTGCACTTGCACTATACCGCAAGATTACCTTAGGTATAGGCATTCAAAACATGGAGTTGTTTGAAACAAATATCTCGATCATGTTTTTTTCCTTCTTCTTACAGTGTCTCTTAAGTTTATACATTGATTCACGTTATGAAAAAGGATTGATCCAATATGGAATTTCCTGCATTTGGTATCCCTACATTTATTGGTTACTCAATACCGTAACGTTACTCGTTGGAATCCCAAAAAGCGATTTTTTTAGAAACAAGTCCAAGCTAGCCGTCTGGACAAGCCCTGACAGAGGAGTTTAAATAATGGCAACCGCCACTTTACAACAATTAATGGTTATTAATAAAGGTAGCAGCCTTCCTTTGCTGATTAAAGCCAAAAGCTTTGCACTAGATCTAGTCACCTGGGCTTTATGGGCTTATATCATTACGTTTGTCGCGAGATATGCGGAACGCATCTTCACTAAACCGATTCTGGAAAGTTTCTTTTTCGTTGATGTGGTCAGCATCATGTTTTCTGTCTCTGCGGTATTGGTCATCTTGGCTTATATTTGGTCTATTCTTACCGTAGCGAAAGAATAACTCGCAAAAAAATCTTAATATGAAAAACCGCACTTTGATTTGAAAACCAAAGTGCGGTTATTTTTAGGGATGTTTAATTAGATACGATATTCTCTAATTAAGCTTTTGGACCTGCTGCGATAAGTGCTTTACCTTCTGCATTAGTCGCATATTTTTTTCGAAGTTTTTTTCACGAAACGTCCAGCAAGGTCTTTCGCTTTCGCTTCCCATTGTACTTTTATCCGCATAAGTATCACGTGGATCTAAGATCGCTGGATCTCACGCCTGGTAATGCTTTTTGGAATGGCTAAGTTAAAGATTGGTAACTCACCCATTTCTGCTTTTTTTCGATAGAACCATCTAAGATGGCATCGATAATACCACGGGTATCTTTAATTGAGATACGTTTACCTGTACCGTTCCAACCAGTATTAACTAAATACGCTTCTGCACCGGCAGCTTGCATACGTTTAACTAACACTTGAGCATATTGTGTTGGGTGGAGCGTTAAGAATGCTGCACCGAAACATGCTGAGAAAGTTGGCGTTGGCTCAGTAATACCACGCTCTGTACCGGCTAATTTAGCGGTGAAACCAGATAAAGAAGTAGTATTTGGTTTGCTCTGGTGTCAATTTAGACACTGGCGGTAACACACCGAATGCGTCCGCAGTTAAGAAAATTACTTTCGTTGCATGACCTGCACGAGATACTGGTTTAACAATATTATCAATGTGATAAATTGGGTAAGACACACGAGTATTTTCGGTTTTAGAACCATCATCGAAATCAACTGAACCATCTGCACGAATCACAACGTTTTCTAATAATGCATCACGACGGATTGCGCGATAGATATCTGGTTCATTTTTCTTCAGAAAGATGGATAGTTTTCGCGTAGCAACCACCTTCAAAGTTGAAGATACCTACATCATCCCAACCGTGCTCATCGTCACCGATTAATTCACGTTTTGGATCAGTTGAAAGGGTGGTTTTACCCGTACCTGATAAACCGAAGAAGATTGCTACATCACCGTCTTTACCTACGTTAGCAGAACAGTGCATTGCACCTACACCTTTAAGTGGTAGGAAGTAGTTCATCATTGAGAACATACCTTTCTTCATTTCACCGCCGTACCAAGTACCACCAATTAATTGGATACGTTCAGTTAAGTTAAATGCAACGAAGTTTTTCAGAGTTCAAGCCTTGTTCTTTTCCAGTTCGGGTTAGTGCATTTAGAACCATTCATGACCACGAAATCTGGTTTAAAGGTTTTTAATTGCTCTTCTGTCGGACGAATGAACATATTTTTCACAAAGTGTGCTTGCCATGCGACTTCTGTCACAATACGCACTGCGATACGGTCTTTTTCACTTGCGCCACAGAAACCATCCACCACAAATAAACGTTTACCAGAAAGTTGTTTAGTCACAAGACCTTTCAAGCTTGACCAAGTTTCTTGAGTCATTGGTTTGTTATCGTTTTTCGCCACATCAGACGTCCACCACACAGTATCTTTTGTGGTATCATCTAAAACGATGTATTTGTCTTTCGGTGAACGACCGGTAAAGATCCCTGTATCAACAGCCACCGCGCCAGTTGTGGTAAGTGTCCCTTTTTCAAAAGCCTTCTAAACCTGGTTTTGTTTCTTCTTCAAAAAGTTGTTCATAACTTGGGTTATAAACCACTTCTTTTACATCATGAATACCAACGGCTTCAAGTTCTTTAATTACGTTTTTTAACATCAGTCATAGTTCACCTCTTGATTAAAAGTTTAAAAATTTTTCCTATGCTTATTGTATGGGAATTGTCAAAAAAAAAATGTTAAGTAGATCTCATTTTTGAACATTCATTGGAAAATCCTACCCCTTTTTAGGTGGTTTAAAAGGCTAGGATACAACAAGGTTGATTTACCCATCACATTTTTCGATATAGTGAGAACCATTATCAACTCAAAACTCGATAACCATGTTCTCATTTCTGCGTTTATTCTTTTTATTTTATCTGCTGATATTTACGCAAAAGCACGCAAGCAGAACCCTGACTTTAAGATTCCTCCTATTCAAGAAAGCATGAAAAATGTATCAAATTCAACAAAAAGATTTTACCTTTTGAAGACAAACATTACCGTTTATTCATTGCGGTACCGCCAAAAACATCGCAAAAACTGACCGCACTTTACACCTTAGATGGCAATGCTCAATTTCCAATGGCGGTAAATGCGGTTAACCCCAATAAACCGCTCCCGCTTATTGTCGGTATTGGTTATGTATCTGATAAAGCTTATGTTATTGAAGAACGCACGAGAGACTACACTTTCCCTGCAGAAGGTGCCGAATTCGCCAAAGGAGGAAAAGCGGCCGATTTTCTACGTTTTATTCAACAAGACGTAAAGCCTTATATTGAACAGCATTTCGATATTAATAAGGAAAAACAATATTTCTTTGGCCATTCTTTTGGTGGGTTATTTGGATTATATGTACTCTTCCATCAACCAGATTTATTTCAATATTACACCTTGGCAAGCCCTTCTCTTTGGTGGGGGAATGGTTCATTTTTACCTCAAACCGAACCTTGGATTCGCCAAAAACCATCACATATCCAGATTACATTAGGCTATTATGAAGAGCATCCTGAGCAGGATCCAAATATCACCGAAGAACAATTACAACGTATTAATCAACGGAAACAAATGCGAACAATCAATGCGCATCAATTGGCGGAAATATTGGAAAAACAAGGTAATTCCGTGGAGTTTATTTCCATTCCCAATAAAAATCATGGTGGCTCGATTCCGGATACCATCAAACATTGCTTGGAACAAGTTCAACAATAAAAGCGCATAAAAAAATCCCCGTTATCATGAACAGGGATTTTTCTTATTGGGCTTGTTTGAGTTTATCAATGGCTTCTTTATTGAAGAAGTAATGCGTGCCACAACATTCACACTGCATATCAATGCTGCCTTTATGCTCTTCTAAGATTTCCTCAATTTCAGCTTCTGGAATCAGTAATAATGCTGCCCCAGAACGCTCAGGTGAGCAACCACAGAAGAAAGAAATGGCTTGCGGTTCAAAAACTTCCACTACTTCTTCGTGATATACACGATAAAGCAATTCTTCTGCCGGTAATCCAAATAACTCCTCATCTTTGACCGTTGCAGCTAAAGTCGTTAAATGTTCAAAAATCCTCTGGCGTACCTTGGCCATCTGGCATAATTTGTAGCAACATCCCAGCGGCAACGGCTTTACCGTCATATTCACCCGTTCGAATAATAAGCTGGGTTTGTAATTGCTCTGAACGGACAAAATAGTCTTCTAAACATTCTGTAATCGTTGGTTTATCTAAACTGATAACACCTTGATAACGCTCACCCTCGCTTGGTGCAATCGTAATCACTAACACACCTTTACCAATCATATCATGTAGGCTCATGCCGTCTTGAATATCACCTTGTACACGGGCTAATGCACGGATCTGTTGTTGATCATTGCCATTAACTAAGGCTAATTTTAATGGGCCATCACCTTGAATTTGAACCGTAATATTGCCATTAAATTTTAATGTGGCGGTCAACAAATTCGTTGCCACCATCATCTCGCCCAGTAAGTTTTGTACGGCTTTTGGATAATCATGAGTATTCAATGTATCAGTAAAAGTTTGGTTTAATCGTACCCATTCACCACGCACGGCACGGTTTTGAAAAAGATAACGGTAAAGTTTGTCATTGTCTTGAGTGTAATTCATTATTTGTTCCTATTTATTCTTTGAGTAAAAAGTGCGGTCAATTTTGCTCATAAATCGTGAATGTTCAAAAAAGATGCTGATTTGCTCCCGCACTTTGTGCCTGTGCAGTATTATGGGGGTGAAAATCAAAATTACAAGCCAAAAAGAAAAGCGGATAGCTTTTCACTATCCGCTCGTTTTATAAGATTAAACTGATAAATTACCAGTATGCACGTAAACCGATAACAGTTTTTGAAATCACGGCTACGATCTCACAGTGCTGTTTTCGTATTTAGTACGAGTCGCTTGCCATTCTAAGAATGGTTTCACTTTTTAAAGAACCTTGATTGTATACGTAGTATTCAGTACCTACCATGAATTGGCGAGTTCTGTCTGTATCACCAAATTGTTTATCTGTTTTTATATGCATACATTGCATAAATGTTCCAATCTTCGTTTAAACCTTGACGAACAATTGCACGCACTTCATTTTTTTAATGCGTTTTGTCACCTTGGTTTTTTGGTTACTTGACGCTCCAAATCTAAGCCATAAGTGGTGTGAACGAAGTTATATGCTAAACCCTAAGCCATAAGCATTACGGAATAATGACGTGTTGTTTGCATTTTCAGAAATTTCACGAGTGAAACCTGCTGCTACGGTTACATTTTTGGATGCTATCAATTGCATGATTGAAGATAAGACCTGTACCCCAAGCATTTTTACGTTTGTTTGCTAAATCAAGGTTTTTCATGTTACGTTTGCTTGAACCGCCGTAGTACGCACCAAATTTCACTTTATTTGATCCGTAGTTACCGTTGTATGTATATTGTGCTACGCGGCGAGCAGAGCCATCTAATAAACCATCAGATAAGCTGTGAGTATTTGCTAAGTCGGTTTGTTTTTACTTCATCAGTGATAGTAGGCATGTTACCGTAAGTTAACTCACCGAATTGTTTGTGGCCAATACCTGCGTAAAGGAAGTGTGTATAAACATGGTCAAAATCATGTTGTGAAGGTGCTTCACCACGCATACGCCACTCAGCACGGCCTAATGCGTAGAAATCACCGCCTAAACTTTGTTTTTAATTTAATACCAAAACGTGAACCATTGTTATCTACTGCATGATTGATGTGTTCTTTGCTTTCGCCACCCGCTACATAGTTAGTTTTTGTTAGAGGTGCTTTCCCATTTAACACGTAAAGAACCGTAAAAATCAACATCCGTACCAGTTTGGTCAACATGGAAGTTATAAGCTTGGTAGAACCTGCTGCTAATGCAGCTACAGATAAAGCAAGAAGTGTTTTTCATAACGCTTTCCTTATGATTTAAAGTTAATTAAAAAAATTGAACTTTTTTCAGTCTATACACTACAACTCGAACGTGTCAATATTAAATTTTTCCCAACTATCAGAAAATAGACAATATTTTTGACTAAAATTAATCTAGATCAATACATTTCCAATTATTCTACAAACTATTTAATTAATGTATTTAGGCTAGAAAAAGACCCTGCTCTGAGGTAATTTTTCTCCATCGAATTGGCAATTAAATAATGCTGATTTCTACCATAACAACCAACTAAGGTCGGATCTGTTGCGCCATAAAGCGTAATATTTGGTTTTGTCCAGTGCGGCAGTCAAATGGGCAAGCCCTGTGTCTACTGATACCACGGCTTTCGCATTGGCTATTTGGTAAGCCAATTCATTTAACGAAAGCTTAGGCAAAACGACCACATGAGATAAACCGACAGCTAATCGCTCTGCTCTCGCCTTTTTCTTTTTCATTTCCCCAAGGTAAGCGAACTTGGATAGAAAGTGCGGTCAGTTTTTCGATTAAATTTCGCCATTCTCGTTCTGGCCAATGCTTTTTCATCTCTTGTCGTAGAATGAAAAAGATCACATAAGGCTCGATAGAATCTGCGGAAATAAAATGACGGGCAATGTCATAATCCCCTTTCGCTTTCGGTAATGGATAAGATAAGGCTTGCGCAAAAAGTTGGCGAATACGTTCTACCGCATGTTGTTGATAAGAAATATCGTATTTTTTTATCGTAGAACAAGGAGGCAATCGGTTCACGGATACTTTTTCGATCATAACCATGCTTAACGCCATTGGCTAAGCGTGTCGCAAAAAAAGCACTCTTAAAAAGCCCTTGTGCATCAATCACAGTATCATATTGATTGGCTTGTAATAAAGTGCGGTAAGATTTCCACTCGTTTTTTGTTTGAGCAGAAAAGGGCGATTTTCGCCAACGTCTTAAGGAAATTGGAATGATTTGATTTACTGCAGAATGCCAACGAGGGATTTCTGCAAAATTCTCTTCCACCACCCAATCAATAGATAAATGAGGAATAGCACGCTGTGCATCAGTCAATGCCGGCAAAGTATGAATCACATCCCCCATAGAGGAAGTCTTAATCACACATACTTTCATTTAATTAACCTTCTTCCCCAGTGCATAATTCCAAGCCCAGATACGGCTAAAATGCCTCCTATAATTAAGGAGGAATCCACTTGCTCATTTAACCAAACGGCTGAAAATAAAATGCCTAAAATCGGCACAAGAATAATGTAAGCCGAGGCATTGCCTGCCCCTAAGTGTTTCACACCATCAAAATACCATGCATAAGCCAACACTGTTGAGCCAAATGCAAGACCTAGTAAACTAAACCATTGCGATCCATTTAATTGAAATACGGTTGCCCAATCTTCCGCACTTTCCGTCCATAATGCTGCCGACGTCAGCATGAAAAACCAAAAAGTAGAAGAAATCGTGGTGGCGGTGAGAGAATCAATTCCGATTAATACTTTACGAGCCAATAAAGTATAAGCAACCCAGCAAACTAAAGCACAAAGCAATAACATTTGACCGAATCCAAAATTTTGTAAGAGATTAGTTGGATTCCCTTTTGTCATGGCTAACAAAGAACCGCTAATCGCAATAATCATCCCTAATACAACCCAGCGATTCCATTTTTCTTTAAATAATAAAAATAGCAAAAAAACATCGTAAAGACGGGGTTAGAAGCAACCACCATCGTTCCTTGCCCTGCTGGAACATATTTCAAACCCCAAATAAAGAAAGTCGAATAACCAAAGATCCCAAGCAAAGCCGTTAACAATAACCCCACCCATTGATTAGGTCGCAGTTGTTTAGCATATTTGAAGCGATTCGCCGCATATAGCCAAATAATGAGTGGAATAATGGCGAAAAAAAGCGCACGCTTGAAGCAACAAATGTCGGCATAGCTTGGGCAACCACTCGTCCCCAAGGCCAAGAGGCGCCCCATAAAATCACCATTCCAATTAATTGTAAATGTATGCGGAGAGGGTTCATATCATTAACATATCCTGTTTAGCCTTTTCTATTTACTTAAAGGCTCTGCTTGATAAGCTTTAATTTTTTCTCGTAAAGCAGCTTCAAATGCTTCTCGATGAGCATCATCTTGAAAAGGCTGAATGAGGAATAGATAAAAATTGTCCGGTACCAATTGAATTGTTAAGTAACCATAATGATTTTCGATATGATGAATGTACCGATAATTATATAAAGTTTGGCAGAGATCTATTTCAGAACATAACCCATCTTCTTTAATTCGTATGGTTCTTTTTTTCCTTATTAGCTTCCTCATATACTTGGCTTTGAAAAGCTTTGGTATTTAAATAAGGTCGCAGACAAACAGCATAAAAAAAGAACATAGTGAGATAATCAATAATATATGCCCAGCATAATTAGCTAAGATATTTTTCATAGCAATCATATAAATACTCTCCCCAATCCATCAGTTCAAAAGCAAGAAAAATACTTGGAAGCAAGAAAAATAAATATAATAAAAGATCGCCTAAACTCATCATCTTACGAAATTTATTATGCTTATAAATATTACGACTAATTTTACGAACCGCTTTGGCTTCATTTTTATCTAATACGGGTTGATATGTCACTTCCATTTTATATTCTCTCTTTCTTAAATGTCTAAAAAGTGCGGTCAGTTTTTTCTACCACATTTTCAGGTTTAATATCAATCAAACTTTGATGATACCCTTCCGAGCTATCTGTACTTTTACGCACCTTAATTAAATCGCCTTCAATTAAACGAATAATCACAGCCTTATCCGATAATGGTGGCGTATAAGTTGGGCTTGTTGGGCCGTAAAGTGCAATCAATGGACGATCTGTCGCAGCGGCAATATGCATTAAGCCACTGTCATTGCTTACCACTGCGGTACAATTAGCAATTAAATCCACGGCTTGATTAAGATTCGTTTGTCCTGCCAAATTCAAACAGAACGGTTGTAGTTCTGCTGGCAACGCATTGCGGATTTGCTCTCCTGCTTCCACATCTTTTTGGTGAACCAAATAATTCTACCGCATAGCCTTTTTCAATCAGCATTTCGGCTAACTTAGCATAATGATAATGCGGCCAACGTTTAGCAGGACCAAATTCAGCTCCAGGACAGAAACCGATTATCAGACGTTCGCCTAAAAGTGCGGTCTGTTTTTCAAAGTTTTTTAAGGTTTCCGCTTGTTGAGTGGGATCAACGGTTAAATAAGGTTTTAGAACAGGAATATCAGCCGCTTTTTGGCACCGCATTTTTGCTCAAAGGCTAACGCTACATAACGTTGCACCATCATAGGGTAATCACGTTTGTTATTGCGTAAATCGTTAAGCAAGAAATAACGGCTTTCTCCTTTCCAACCACGACGCACCGCAATTTTTGCAAAAGCAGGAATAAAAGCTGACTTCAAGGAGTTTGGTAATACGATTGCCATATCATATTGATTACGTAATGCCTTACCTAAACGATAACGTTCACACAAGGCAAACTTGCCGTGTCCGAGCGGCATTTCAATAGCATGACGCACTTCAGGCATACGGACTAAAAGCGGTTTACACCAATTCGGTGCCATCACATCAATTTGGCAATCGGGGTATTGCAGTTTGAGTTGTTGATACAAACTGTGCGACATCATCATATCGCCGACCCAAGACGGGCCGATAATTAAAAATATTCATGCTTGACCTATATCAAAAAGTGCGGCTAAAAATAAGACTAATTTTAACCGCACTTTATTCATTTTCTAGTATTGAACGACATTATTTGTTCAATATTTTTTTATTTATTTAACCACGCCATGTACTCAGCCACACCTTCCGCTACGGTTTTAAAATGGTTTGTCGTAGCCAGTAGCACGAAGTTTCTCAAGGTTCGCTTGCGTATATTCTTGATAGCGAGATTTCAAATGCTCGGGGAATGGAATAGTTTCCACTGCACCCTTTACCATGGAATTTAATCACTGCTTTTGCTACTTCTGCAAAAAGACTCTGCATTGCCAGTACCGCAGTTGAAGATACCCTGAAATACCATTTTGCCAGCACCAAATGTTGACTTGTGCTACATCGCCTACATAAACGAAATCACGACGGAAGTGTTCACTACCTGCAAATAATTTTGGATTTTTCACCTTTCAGGATTTGGTTATTCAGTGGAATGCCACGCTTGCCATTGAACCTTTGTGGCCTTCACGTGGACCATACACGTTGAAATAACGGAAACCACATACTGGCGATTTTGCTTCAGGTAAAATCGCACGCACATATTGGTCGAACAAGAATTTAGAATAACCGTACACATTCAATGGGCCTTCAAATTCACGCTCTTCACGGAATTCAGTTTTATCACCATAAGTCGCCGCACTTGATGCATATAAGAACGGAATTTGACGATCTAAAACAGTAATGCAATAACTCTTTTTGAATATTCGTAGTTATTGTGCATGATGTATTGCCGTCCCATTCAGTGGTCGCTGAGCAAGCCCCTTCATGGAATACCGCATCGATATCACCTAAATCATCACCTGCAATAATTGACGCGATAAAGTCTTCTTTGTCGCAGTAATCTGCGATATCAAGATCCACTAAGTTAATGAATTTAGTCCCGTCTTTTAAGTTATCCACCACTAAAATATCTTTTGCGTCCCATATCGTTTAATGCTTTTAACGATATTACTGCCGATAAAAACCGGCGCCACCTGTTACGATAATCATAATTCTGTCCTCTTTAAAATAAGTCTGTGTATTGTAATAGATTTTTGTGCCGCTTAGCCAAAAACTCTGTGAAAAACAACCGCACTTTTTAAGCCCCAGTAACTTGTCCAGCCCGTTGTGGCCAAATCCATTTTTCCTTTATTTAAAATAATAATCGTCGGTGTCACATTCACCTGCCATTGATCCGCAATCTTGCCTTGAGGATCATTCACCGTTGTAAACTGATAGTGATGCGTTTGTAAATAATCTTCCACTTCCTTATTTGTCCCCGAACGCAGCGCAACAGAGACTACCGGATAGCCTTCTTCTGAAAGTGAATTAATCGCTGGAGAAGTATAACGACAATAACCACACCAACTTCCCCAGAAGTAAATGATCGTCGGCTTAGTTTGATCTAATTGAGGCAAAAGAAGGCATCCCCCTGTAAATCATAAAGTGCCGTCGCATTGATTTCAGGGTGGAATATTGGGTTTACGAATAAAAATCGAGAATACTGCTTACGACAATCAACGTCAGCAGGAGCGAAATCGCATTTTTAATAATGTTTTAAGTTTCACAATAAAATTTCATGATCTAGGATAAATGGATTGTAATCGATCAGAAAAGTGCGGTCAAAATTACAGATATTTTGCTATGATAACCACATCATTTAATAAGGAGAAAAAATATGGATAGTAAACAATTAGCACAATATATTGATCACACAGCCCCTTACTGCTGAAAAACAGAACAAGATATTCTTAAACTCTGTGATGAAGCCATTCAGTACGGCTTTTTATTCAGTCTGCATTAATTCAGGTTATATTCCTTTAGCCAAAGAAAAACTCGCTGGCTCAGATGTAAAAATTTGTACGGTAGTCGGTTTTCCACTCGGTGCCAACTTATCCTCGGTCAAGGCTTTTGAAACCCAAGAAGCCATCAAAGCGGGTGCGGGTGAGATCGATATGGTGATTAATGTTGGCTTAATTAAATCCAATAAATGGGATGCCGTAAAGATGATATTCAAGCGGTATTAACCGCTTGTCATGGCGTGCCGCTTAAAGTGATTTTTAGAAACCCTGCTTACTTACCAAAGAAGAAATTATGAAAGCCTGTGAAATCTGTAAAGCGTTAGGTGTGGCATTCGTTAAAACCTCAACGGGTTTCAATAAAGGCGGCGCAACCGTAGAAGATGTCGCTTTAATGAAGAAAACGGTAGGCAACATTGGCGTGAAAGCCTCTGGCGGTATTCGTGATACTCAAACCGCATTAGCCATGATTGAAGCAGGTGCGACACGAATTGGCGCAAGCGCAGGGATTGCCATTGTAACGGGTGTTTCTGGTAATACCTCAAGTAATTACTAATCAGTAATGAAAAAGGAGATTGAAGAGTATCCCTCAATCTCCTTTTTAACATGAATTAAAGAATCTCTAATAACTTCGCAAAGTCATCAAGCACCCAATCAGGGTTTGATTCAGCAATTGGAATGTTGTAGTTGTATCCGTAAGTTAATCCCACAACCGGGCAACCTGCTGAATGTGCCGCGAGAATATCATTTCGAGAGTCACCAACAAACAATACTTGGCGAGGTTCTACGCCAAATTTACCACATAAATAATACAATGGGCCTGGATGTGGTTTAATTGCGGGTAATGACTGTCCACCAAGCATTTCACTGAATAAATGATCGATACCAAATGCCGCCAATACTGGCTGAACATGGCGAGTTGGTTTGTTCGTTACCACCGCTAAGGTATAACCACGAGCTTTCAACGTTTCCAATGTTTCTTTTTACATTTGGATATAAACGGCTCACATTACAAAGGTTCTCCGCGTAATCACGTTAAAAACGCTCTTTCACTTGCTCCATTTCAGCATCCGAGAAGTCTTTACCTGTTTGTACTTTTGCCCATTCTAAAAGCTCGAGCAATCAATACAGGTGCCCCATTACCAATCAAGTTAACACTAACTCTTCTGGTGCTTGAGGGTAAACCAAAGTCTGCTAAAGCAGAGTTCACAGACAACGCTAAATCTGGCAAGCTATTCTACAAGCGTACCATCTAAATCAAAACCGATAACTTTAAATTGAGTCTTCATTCTCACTACCATCTATTTAACTGAAGCTAACTGCATGCGCATTTTGATCAATGATTTGTTTATAATCTGGTTTACCAAAAATCGCTGAGCCTGCCACAAACATATCTGCACCGGCTGCGGCAATTTCTGCAATATTATCTACTTTTACCCCACCATCAACTTCTAAACGGATATCTAAACCACTTTCATCAATTAGACGACGTGCCTGTTGTAATTTTTCAATGTGGAAGGTAGAAAGGATTGCCCACCAAATCCTGGATTCACGGACATTAACAAGATCACATCTACTTTATCTAATACATAATCCAAAATAACTTAATGGCGTCGCTGGATTAAACACTAAACCCGCTTTACACCCGTGATCACGAATGAGCTGTAAAGAGCGGTCAATATGTTCACTGGCTTCAGGATGAAACGTAATGTAATCCGCACCGGCTTTGGCAAAATCAGGAATGATACGATCGACCGGTTTCACCATTAAATGTACATCAATAGGTGCTTTAATACCGTAATCACGCAAAGCTTTTACACACGGCTGGGCCAAAGGTTAAATTTGGCACATAGTGATTATCCATTACATCAAAATGAATTACATCCGCACCAGCATTCAACACGTTTTGCACATCATCACCAAGACGAGCAAGATCTGCAGAAAGGATGGAAGGGCGATTAAATAAGGTTTCATTTGTCATCTCCTAAAGGATAAAAAGTGCTTTGTAGTTTACTACGTTGAGCTTAATTTTACCTTGATTATTTACAAGTTTTTAGCTGAAAACAAAGAAAAATAACCGCACTTGATTCAATTGCCTCAAAGTGCGGTTGGTTTTTTTCAGTTATTTTGAAATGCTATCAATCCATTGGAATAATTCATCGAGATCATAATCTCCTGAATGAGGTAAATTCCCCCAAGGAGTTTGATAGTCAACTTGCTTACCATTCATGCGTAATTTCACTGCTAAGATCGCGCTAATCGCATGAGATGTATCACGATCTGATGTTCCCGCACGGATGCGCCAATGCTGCGTTTTACTCTGATCGAGATAATTCATGGCATTCATAAGTTTCACAATTTGTTTATCCGCCATTTCTCCTTTTTTTCAGTGCTGTGCTGCAGTGAATATGCAGTAAAGTGTTTATTATTCACCGTTTCCGTACCGAATAAATTATTCTCGCCGGAACTCAAATTCAATGCGTCAAACGCAGGGGGCGATTTCATTCGTTTTTCTGAGTGAACATAGCCATCCCAATCAATATCGATTACGCCATCTTTACTGACTTTCACCCAAGGTTTACCCTCAAAAGAGGCACCGTTTTTATGGGCTTTATCTGCAGATAAAGCAATCACTGAACGCATATAATCTTTGAAAGAGCCATTTCCTTGTGCATCTAATGTCAAAGCATGGCCTTTTTCATCTTTTAAATTTAAGCTATTTAAATAAGCTGGAAACGCCGCTTTAAGTTGATCAGAAACCTTGATTTCATCTGCAGACAATGTCCCTTCAATTTTAGCTTTTTCTACCTGTGAACGGTCATTATAGCTATTGGCATTCAAACGGCTCATATCCATACGGCTATATTCATTTACACCGTTAAATTCCCCACTCATAAGCACTATCTGCATTCTCTAAATTGGTAATCGGGCAATACGCCGATACCGCAAAAATAGTATCGCTCGCCTCAACTGCGCCGGCTTGTTTTAAATAATCGGCATAATCGTTGCTATCACCACTTGCGCCCAGTAACGCAGATAATGCGCCACCCGCACTGGTACCGTTAGAAATAATCTTCTTCGCATCACCAGGCATCACATTATCATTCGCATGCAAATAACGAACAGCAGCTTTTTAAATCAACAATTGCTGCAGGGTGCTTTACCGGTGTATTTCCCGCCTTTTTCTAAAGTTCGGCCGCGCGCGCCTACGCTCGCCACTACATAACCTTTAGAAAGTGCGGTCACAATGGCATTCGGTTTATCGCCACTGCCAAAACCTTTGGCATCATAAGTTGCCGCCTTAGCCGGCATATAGCCACCAATTGCATTAGGGTAAAAAGATCGGCGCCGTTTCAGCTGAATAACCATTTACTTTTTCGCCCCTTAAAAATAAGCTTCTGGTACATAAATATTTAAGGTTTGATAATCAGGTTCGATGGGATTCGCCACATACACAATCTTTTCAAAGGCACGGAATTTAACCAATGAATCTCCGACTTTTACCTCTAAAGTGCGGTAGTTTTTGGGGGTAAATTTAAGATCGAATCCCTTGTCGGTCTGATTAAAATAAGGGGTATTGGCTAGAGGATCGGGTTTTATTTGGCATAGCAAGTGTTGAGGTTGAAAATGTAAGTGCAATAAAAGGTTGCAAGAAAAAGTAGCTTTTTCATAAAAATATCCTTACTGATAAATCTTGTTCGTCTGACTATCAGGAAAAAACGAAAGTTCGGGACACGATAAAAACACCGAAAGCTTGTGCCTTCGGTGTTTTTATCTAGATTAGTTTAATCAATGATTTCCCAACGGTTGTGAGATTGACCATCGATTTTACCTTTTTTCACATTCGTGATGTAATCGATCATCATATTTTGGATGGTGCCTTTTTCACGGCCCATTGCCACTTTAGATTCCCAAAGTACAGGAATTTGTTGTCCTTCCCAAATACCACCTTTACCGTTTAATTGAGCGAAACGATATGAGTTCATGCCCACTTTTAATTTCATATCGTCAGTTACCGGTTTGCCGTCAGCAAAGGGTTAAATCAACGATTTTGCTACCCTGTGGGTTACGTAAGTCAATTTTTGTAATTTACGCCACCAAAAATGTCATAAGTCACATATTTTTGATTTTTACGTTCCGCATTGTAACGGTATTCGGTGTCACCCGGTTGGATGGTATCGAAGTAGTTCGCCGACCATTCCATATATTCTTTCAATTGTTTACCAGTCAGTTCATAAACGGTGACATCACCACCTGCATAACGATAGTTAAAGATGATGTCTTTTTTCTTGATATCGCCTTTATCCATACGTGCTTTTTGATGGTCGAAAAGAAAGTCACCACATCTGCACCGCTGTAATGTTGTTCAACATCATTAATAAATGAAGATAAACCAGTATCTTTTGAGAATGCAGCAGATACACCGTGTTTAGTCTCTTGAGGTACCATTTCATTCGCTGTTTGACCGATTACTACGTTGTTTAACCTCACGTAATTTCTCGTGATAAGGTTTGTAGATTTCCACAATTTTTCTTATCTGCTTCAAGTGCTTTAACTGGAACCGTTTTAGATTCTTTTCTTCACTAATTTCACTTCTTTTATCGTTGATATCAAAAGTTAAATCTACTTCAGATACCACGGTACCGTAACGGTGTGGCTCAGTGATTAGTGTATTTTTAATGGTTTCACTTGGTACATCTTTGTGCATGTGACCTGCGATAACTACATCAATACCATCTACTGCATTGATGACATCACGCATACCGGTATCAGGAATATTGTTTTTCATTATCGATACCCATGTGGGTCACTGCAATAATCGCATCCACGCCTTTTTGCTTTTAATTTCTCAACTTGTGTACGCGCTTCTTCTGTCGGTGAAGTAAATTTTCATGTCTTTTAAGTTGCCCGTGTCTTCTTCAAATTTTTGCTGACATTGGGGCATAAACCAATAATCTAACTTCACGCCATCTTTTTCGATGATGGTTGTCGCATCAATATAACGTTTGTCATTTTTCTTATGATAGAAATTTGCAGTTAATTTTCGCTTTGATATCTTTTTAGGATTTCATCTAATGCTTTCATCCCAAAGTTAAACTCGTGGTTACCCAATACGAAAATATCATAATTCATTTCGTTTAATACTTTTGGAACTGGGTGATTTTTATAGTATTTTTATCTTTTGCGACACATCGACTTGATTATCTTGGATTGCATCGCCCACATCCACTAACACCACGTTTTTATTATTTTTACGTACATCTTTCACATAAGTTGCGATTTGCGCATAAGAACCAGATTTATCCTCTACGTCTGCACCATAGCTCCAAGGTACGATACGACACGTGAACATCGGAGGTCCCTAATAATTTAATATTCACTTCTTGTGCCATTGCTGTGCTAACAGCAGAAAGCGCAAATAATGAGCAAAGTAATTTTTTCATAGAATTTCCTTTAAAGTTGCACAAAGTGCGGTTAAAAATGCCGGAGAATTATAGCGGTGAATCGATTGCTTACATAATTTTATTTTGAAGAAAAATAAAATTCGTGAGCTTGATCACATTTCATTTGGAGGATTAATGCCCTGTTTGAGAAAACAAGTTAATCACTAAAACACCACTGATAATCAACGCCATACCTATCAGCCCAGCGGTATCAATTTTCTGACCAAATGCGAAATATGCCCACAATGGCAGTCAGAACAATACCAACGCCCGACCAAATGGCGTAAACCAAGCCCACGGAAAGTGTTCGGAAAACAATGGAGACAAAATAAAAACGAAATAGCGTATAGCGTTAATGAGCCAACGGTGGGTAAAAATTTGGTAAAGCCATCACTGACTTTTTAATAAATTCGTTGCCACGATTTCAAGGCAAATCGAAAATAGCGAGTATGTCCAAGGATTCATATCAATCAAATAGTAAAATAGAAAAGCACTATTCTACCTTAAGCGGCGGATGGATGTAATCGAATTTGACGAGCCATGGCTTGTATATAAGGCGCCGTTTGCTCAAAGAAACTAACGGTAAGAGGCACATGCCATGTGGATTAGGTTCAT
>BNJV01002480.1_pt1 | contig 68377 bp, 65 predicted proteins | sample 8540591 | NCBI WGS metagenome assembly BNJV01 (sample SAMD00202457, study PRJDB9452) | human saliva metagenome | host: Homo sapiens
GCTCACGAGCGCACCGTGGAGACGTGCCAGAGCGGCCGAATGGACTTCACTGCTAATGAAGGGTCGGGGTTAAACTCGACCGGGGGTTCAAATCCCCCCGTCTCCGCCACAAAAAGCCCCGTACCGACTGGTACGGGGCTTTTGCTTTACCCATCTCATTCAGGCACGAAGCCTAGAAGCTCTTGGGCTAGAAGTTTCAGGACTAGAAGCTCTTGAAATCCACGAGGCGCGCATCCGCCCCATCAAGCAGAGCCCACTCCTCCGGCACCTCAAACACCGCAATAGAAGAGGGCGGGAAGCCGTAGTACACATCCATGGAGGCGTTCGGATCAGAATCAGGGCTCATCAGGCGCTGCGCGGCATCCTGCACACCGGGCAGATGCGACACCACCATCAGAGAATGAACATTCTCCGAAACGCTGTTAATGCGCGCAATAATGCGGGACGCAGACACCTCATACAGCCCCTCGTCCAGATGAGCGGTAGGCGCCTTCGCCCCCAAACCATCCGAAACCCAAGTCGTCGTCTGACGAGTACGCAAAGCCGACGACGACATAATCTGCTCCGGAATATAACCGCGAGCCGCCAGCCAAGCGCCAGCAGCGGCAGCCTGCTCATGACCGCGCTTCGTCAGCGGACGATCAAAATCATTCAGACCCCAATCAGCCTCCGCATGGCGCATAATAATCAGACGCTTGACCCCGCTGCGGTACGAGCCAGATGCAGTGTTGGAAGAATTTTCAGCCATACACCCATTCTATCTAGAGGGCGCCGGAACATGCCGCACACCGCCACAGCACGCACACTAACACCCCCAGGCGGGCACAAGTAAACCCCGGCGCACCGGCATCACGCCAGCACACCGGGGTGCACTCTACAGAAGCTAAATTCTGTACACGCTAAATCGAGTATTCCGGAGCAGCCCAGACAACAACCTCGGGGTGCTCAAAGAAGCGGTAACCCTGACCGCGCACCGTACGCACGGTACCCGACAGGCGACCCAGCTTCGAACGCAGACGACGAATATGCACGTCAATCGTACGCTCATGCGGATGCTCGTCACCGGAGCTCCACAGCGCCTTCAGCAGCTCCTCACGACCCACGGTGCGGGAAGAATTCTCCACCAGGTGTGCCAGCAGCTCGAATTCCTTGAAGGTCAGCATGAGCGGCTCACCGTCCAGGAACACCTCGCGGCGTGCCAAATCAATCAGCACACCCGAAGAGTGGCTATTCGTGGTCTCTGCTTCGCGGGCGACATGCGCCTCCGGGTGCATATACATTGCGGTCGGATCGCCGAGTGCATTACGTACTACCTCAAGGTCGCTACCCTCAGCGTTCACCGGAGCCAACGCCACAGCGGCGTACGACTCCGACTCGGGAGCCAGGTGGTGTGCATAAGTGCGCAAATCCTGAACGATACGCACCAGGGAGGTGCCGTTCGCTGCAGCAAGTTCCTCGTTCAAACCCACATAGAGCACAAAGCCGCGTGCCTCATTTTCCTGAGCCTGCTTATGGGCAGGGTCACCGGCTGAGAAAGTCATCGGACGCAACGTTGCGGCCTGCGCAACGGGACGCTGAGGCTGCACGACCTGGCGCTTAGCGGCGCGGCCGCGCTGGGAGATGTGCACATATCCAGGTACAGCGCCTGACATGATTCAACCTTCTCTCAAAGTCTGTGTACGGGATCCCTGTCGTACGTAGTGTGGGGTGCGCCGGAAGTGACGCGGAGCTAAAACAGTCCCCAATACCTGTTCGAGCTTCAATCCTCTTACTTAATATTTCTCCTATTTGACGGATAAATCAAGCGGATTCAGCATAGTGGATTCATCTTTATGGGCGAGAGGAGTACAATGCCCCCTCTCATGTTTTAGGGTTTCAGGGACCACCTGAAGCTTTCAGCATTTTTCCCTTATAAATATTCATAGCTTCTTTTATTTACTGGTTTCACCCTGTATTTTCATGTGAAGCTGTGAATATGCTCAATATATTTTGAACCCCTCAAGGCACTATAGTGTTCCTCATCACATACTATCGAGAGTGTTTCATAAACCCACACAAGCGCCCAACAACACCATAAACACCCAAGACAGCAGACCGTTAGACACACATCCCCCAACACCACACCATATAACCTGCGCACAGCCTCCAGCAGACACAACAAAGCGCCCCCGCACATGCTTAAACATATGCAGAGGCGCCCCACTCACATCACGTGAATAACGCTGAAAACTACTCAGCCAGACCGTACAGGCGGTCACCAGCATCGCCCAGACCCGGAATAATGTACGCCTTCTCGTTCAGACGCTCATCACGAGCAGCCAGGAACAGGTCAACATTCTCCATACCCTCAATGCCCTTCTCCAGAGCAGCAATGCCCTCAGGAGCAGCAATCAGGCACACACAAGTCACAGACTCAGCGCCACGCTCACGCAGGAACTTAATGGCCTCAATCAGAGTGCCACCAGTAGCCAGCATCGGATCCAGCAGGTACACCTGACGACCAGTCAGGTCCTCCGGCAGACGCTCAGCATAAGTCACAATATCCAGCGTTTCCTCATTACGAGCCATACCCAGGAAGCCCACCTCAGCGGTCGGAACCAGACGGGTCATACCCTCCAGCATGCCCAGACCAGCACGCAGAATCGGAACAACCAGCGGCTTAGGATCAGCAATACGAACACCGGTAGTAGTCGCCACCGGAGTCACAACCTCAACCTCTTCCACACGAATCTCGCGAGTCGCCTCATAGGCAAGAAGGGTCACCAGCTCATCAACCAGCTGACGGAAAATCGGGGACGGGGTGTTCTTATCACGCAGAACACTAATCTTGTGAGAGACCAGCGGGTGGTCAAGAATCTTAATACGCATAATACGATTTTACCCACCCCCAAATCAGCAAGCACCGGCAAAGCCCCGGAAGTGGCACACACCCTATAAAACGAGGCGAAGTACCCCCGCACAAACACCCACCAACACACCCGCCAGCAGCACCCCAGAACAATCCAGGCATGCAAACCCGCCGAGACGAATCTCGACGGGTTTTCGTTGGTGCGGTGGTGGAGGGATTTGAACCCCCGTTGGCTTTTACACCAAACATCATTTCGAGTGATGCACCTTCGGCCGCTCGGACACACCACCAACAGTGGAAAACTATAGCACACCCCCAACAGGAGAGCAAGAAAAACCACGTGCGGCAGCCGGGTGTCGTCCTCTTCACGGCCCCTTTTCACCGTGCCCTTTTCGACACCCGACACCGAAGTCCCGGCTACGTCTACAGACCCCAACAGGTCCGCCTAATGACGGATATACCCATCTACAACCAGCATGACAGCACGCGTTGCATCCTCAGCATTGCGCTCCGCCTGATGCACTTCACGATCCATAGCAAACATGTAAATCGCGCCGAACATAGAGATCGCAATCGCACGAGGATTCTGAGCGGTATCAACCGTATAGCGGCGAGCCACAGCCTCCGTCATCTCCTCCAAAAAATCCAGAAGATTCAGACGGTTATCGCTCATCGCCTCAGTCCAACCATCCGCACCCTTCCACGCCTCCGAAAGCCACATCCGAGTAAAACCCGGACGGTCCTCAAGATACTGGAACGCGGCGCGAACAGCACTCCGCAACGCCTCACGCGGATCAGAATGAACCGACGCCGCGCGACGCGCATCGCTCAGCAGCAACTGCGTGCCGTACTGAACCAGCTGATCCACCATGGTCTTCTTAGAACCGAAGTTGTAATACACGGTTCCCTTAGAAACACCCGCCCGGGCAGCCACCTCTTCAACAGTGGCGTACTCAAGCCCCTTTTCGGTCATGATTTCCATAGCAGCGTTGAACAACTTCAACTGAGTTCTACCTGTACGGCCGGGACGACGACTTGAAGCTTCAGCGACTGGGCGCTGCAACATCAGCAGTCCTCCCTCCCTTTTTGCAGATATATCTCTATTTTATTAGACAGTTTTCCCCCGGTGCGACTAAACAGGGTTTGTTACACCGTAATCTCCGGAGCCAGCTTCTTCAGCGACCACGTACGATCACGACGCGTGCCAATGTAGCCCAACACCAGACCAGCCAGACCCCACAGAGTCAAAACCAGCATGATGCCCCACAGGCTCGACTCATTAATGCCATACGCCAAACGACGCGTACCCGCCACCGCATAGCCCATCGGGAAGAAATCATGCATCCAACGAATCGACTCAGGCAAAGTCTCATACGGCATCGTGCCGCCCGCAGTAATCAGCTGCAGAATCAGAATGACCAAAGCAACAAGCTTACCCGGCGCACCCAAAATCACCGTCAAACCATGAATGAAACCGGTAAAGACCAAAGCCACATAGCAGAGGAACAGCCACACCAGCCACGGATGAGCCATCTCAAAGCCCAAACCAAACTTAATCGCGGCAAACATCAAAGTCGCCTGAGCAATACCCACCAGGCCGAACGGCATCCAGCTACCGAGCATCACACGAATCGACGGAGCATGCGAAGCCAACGCACGGTTATTCATCACGCGCAGCGTCTGAACCAGCATCAGGCCACCAATCCACAGCGCCAAGCACATGAAGAACGGACCCATGCCCTCACCGTAGTTACGAGCCGACGCCAGCGACTCCTGCGACAAAGTCACAGGGTTCGACATCGTATCCGCAACCTTCGCCTGATCAGTCGGAGCAAGGCTCGGAACCTGCTTAACACCAGAAGCCAGGCCGCTCTCCAGCGACGAAGTACCATCCTTCAACTCGGAAGCACCATCATTCAGCTGCGAAGAACCATCAGACAGCTTCGCCGTACCGTCAGAAAGCTGCGACGCACCATCCTTCAGCTCATTCGCACCATCAGCCAACTTCTGCTGACCCTCAACCGCAGACTGCTCCTTCTCCGCCAAAGTACCGCTACCATCCTTCAGCTCGGCAGTACCGCTCTTCAAAGAATCGGTACCCTCCTTCAGCTCAGAAGCACCACCCGACAGAGTCGCAGAACCACTCGCAAGGCTCGAAGCACCCGAAGCAATCTTAGAATTACCATCAGCCAGGCTCGCCGAACCTGACGCCAACGAGGACGCGCCAGCATCCACACGAGCGGCGCCATCAGCTACCGACGAAGCGCCCTTCGCCAACGACGAAGCACCAGAATCCAGCGAATCCACGCCAGCAACCAAAGTCTGAATCTTCACCGCAGTCGACGACGAACCATCAGAAATACAATGGCTCGACTTCAATGCGCTCAGCTTCGACAGGGCATCAGCAGCGGCAGCATCACGAGTAGCCAGGTGCGACTGCAGAGCCTTCTGATTCAGCTCAGCAACCTCATTCTTCGTCTCCTCAGAATCAACAGCAGCCACCAGCTGATCAGCCTGCTCCTGAGTCAACGTACCCGCTTCAACCAGCGGAGTCACCTGAGCACGCACCTTCTGCGCACTCGCAGACACCACAGTATTCGACAAGTCACGACCAAAATCACCACTACCAGCAGACGTATCCGTCTCATGCAAGCGCATGCACATCGCATTCAGCTCAGCCGGCAACTCACGAATACCCGCCTGATCCATGCCAGTACGCATCTGATGAATACCCGACGCCAAATCATTAGCGCCCTTCGCCACCGACGCAGAGCCATCCTTCAAGCTCGCAGTACCCTCAGCCAGAGTCGCCGAACCATCCTTCAGCTTCGACGCACCATCAGAAGCAGAAGCAGCCGCCGAAGCCAACGTCGACGAACCATCCTTCAAACCCGACGCACCATCGGCAAGCTTCGCCGCGCCAGAATCCAGCTTCGCCGCGCCAGAATCCAAAGTCGACACACCATCAGCAAGCTTCGCGGCACCCTCTGCCAACTGCTTCTGACCATCCAACAACTGGGACTGACCATCAGCCAGAGAAGAAGTACCATCCTTCAGCTTCACAGCACCATCATTCACCGTGGCGGTGCCATCCTTCAGCTGAGTGATAGCATCCGCCAGCTTCACCGTGCCGCTATTCACCTTCGACGCACCATCAGCAGCCTCACCCATCTTCGAATGAATAGTCGTGAAGCTAGCCAACAGCGAATTCGCCGTAGAATTACCGACCTTCTCAGCCACCGAATCACGCACCGCAGTGCCCGCCTTCGTGACAATATTCGTCAGCACATAGTTGTTCGCGTCATTCGTAATGACCTCAATACCCGCCGAACGCGCATCAATAGTGCCCGTCTTACCGTCAGCATCAGGCTTGAACGAACCGGCACTCTGCAAATTACGGGAGAAGTCCTTCGGAATCACCATCGCAAAGTCATAGGTGCCGTTCTCCACGCCCTCAACAGCCTCAGTGCGAGTCTGCACCTGACGCCAATCAAACGTGCCAGCATCCAGCAGGGACTGGCGCACATCAGCACCGGTGTTCACCTGCTTACCTTCAGAATCCTCCGCGCCCTCATCCTCAACCACCAGGGCACCCACAATGCCATTCACATGGCCGTAAGCATCCCAGTTACCGTACAGGTACAGGGCGCCGTACAGCAGAGGAATGCAGGACATCGCAAGCAGCACCAGAACCGGCAGAACACCGCTGGTCAGGCGCTTCAGCTCAACGAGTGCAACACGCAGAACAGTCATTCTTACTCCTTCTCAGCGTTTTCGCCATGTTCGGGGGAATCATTGGAGGGTTCAATCTCGCCCTCAACAGGAGCCGACACGTTTTCCTCAGAGGCTTGTTCCTCAGGGGCACGACCGACCACAGCACGCGCACCATGCCAAGACTCAGAAATATGAGGCACAATCGCCACCACCGTGCGCGGGTGGTCCTCATCGGCGGCAAGCTCCTCCAGGTACGGAAGCCACATGTACGTATGGTTCAGGTGGCGGGAAGGAGTATCAAAAACCAGCAAGTCAGAGGGGCTATGCTGCGCCAAAGCAGCCATCAGCTCAATGTTCATCTCGCCGCTAATCTCGTCCATCCACAAGCCGTCCAGGTCCTCAAGACCGCGCTCGGCCAGCCAGCGGCTCGCGCGGGAACGACCAAAAATCGGCAGGTTATAGGAGAGCATCTCCGACACGTAATCGTGCACGCGCATATGCTGCTCAGGAGCGGTCACATCAGGAGAGTCCACCACGCTGCTGAGAGCACGCAGACGCTTCATCGAAATAGGGCGAGGCTCATCATCGCTTCGCTCCAGCTAATCGTGCCGCCGGACAGGGGAAGGCGACCAGTCAGCGCCAACGCGAGAGAGGTACGCTCCAACTGGCTATCCGCCTGAACAATAATGACTTCACCCTCACCCACTGAGAAGGTGGTGCGGTCAAAAAGCGGAGTGTGGCGCCCTTTCGCCCAAATATTGTCAACGCTTAACACGGTTAGATCCCCTCAGAGAATGGATGGTTCGGGTGAGTTTCTGGGAGTCATCCGCGGGCACCGCGCGGGGTATTAAACGTCAAGCGCGGGCAGGCGGAGGCTCCAATGCCTATATATGGTAGACCCGGTTATGTGTGATGTGGTGGGCTTTTCTTGAAATTCAGGGGTCATTTTTGAAATTTTTGAAGTATTTTTCAAATAAATCGGGTTTTTCGTACAAATAACGCGAAAAGCCACGTAATCTCTGCACGGCTTTTCGCGTTTTACGAACCATCTTTTAGGGGTGAGGCCTAGGGGGCGATCAGGGGCGGCGTTCCTTAAAGAAGTCCACCATCAGCTGCGCACACTCATCAGCACACACACCCGCATACACCTCGGGAGCCGGAGCAACCCTGCCGTCACGCAGCACATCGTAACGACTGCCAGCAGCCCCCGTCTTCTCCTCCCAGGCTCCAAAAACCACCGTCGAAACGCGCGACGCCAGGATCGTGCCGGCGCACATCAGGCACGGCTCAACCGTCACCACGAGCGTGCACCCGTCCAGGCGCCACTGACCACGATGCGCCGCCGCCTGACGAATCGCATTCACCTCCGCATGGGCACTGGGGTCATGCTCCCGCTCGCGGGTATTGCCCGCCGAACCAATAATGACGCCCTGCTCATCCACCACCACAGCACCGATAGGGATCTCGCCACGCTCACCCGCGGCGGCACCCTCGGCGAGGGCGCGGACCATCCACTCGCCGTGTTCGGGGCGAGCGGGAATATCGCTGAGCACAGCGGAAGAACCGTCTGTGACCGTCAATTTTGAATATTCCGAATATGACATACAACCTCGTCAGGGGAATAAATAAACACTAATGGGCGCAACTAGTGGGTGGCAGCCAAAGAGAAAGGATACACCGCAGAAGCACCTGCCAGCCGCAGCTCACGCGCCACAACCGTAAACGCCCACCGCGAATCCACCACATCAGAAACCAGCAGAACAGGGCACCGATGCTCACGCACATAGTCCAGAACCTCTGCAGGTACCCGGTACGAGCGCAGCACATCCGCACAACGGAACGCGCTATTACCGCCAAAGAAACGCGGCTCCCCCACCAGAGACACCCAGCCCAAATCCACCAGACGACCCACCGACGCCAATCCCCTACCCAGGGACTGAGCCAAACGAGGACGCACCGGCGAAGGCAGAGTCAACACCGCCACCGGACGACCCGCCTCAGACCACTCCCAAGCGGCAAGCACCTTCACGCAAGCGCGACCCAGCTCGGCAGGGACCTCAGAATCAACCGGCTCACCCAGCTCATTCGTCGCCAGAAACTCACGCAGACGAGTACCGTACCCCATGTCGCTCAGACGCGCCAAAGCGTAACCGGATTCAGCCTGCTCATCCTTAGACAAACGACCGCGCGGCGCATCCGCACCCATCAGCTGATCCAGCCCGCTCGGCCACATACGGCGCGGTTGCAGGGGCACACCCACCGTATTGAAGCTACTCTGCGCCGCCTGCTGCGCCTCAGCAGGAACTTCAACCGGGTACCAGGGACCCGCACACACATCGCAACGACCACAAGCAGTCGCGGAAGCATCATCAAGCTGCTGAGCCAGGAAAAGCATACGACACTGACTAGTGCGTTCATACTCGAGCATAGCGTTCTGCTCCAGCACACGCGCCTGCGCCACCGCCGCGTAACGGGCACTATCGTACTGCCACGGCGAAGAGGTTCGACGCCAATAGTTGCCTTCCTTCACGGCGGCACCCTCAACATCCAGCACCTTCAGCAGAAGCTCCAGGGTGGAGCGGCGCAACTGAACGCGCGCCTCCAACGCGGTAATGCTCAACCCCTCCGGGGACTGGGCGAGGGTATCCAGCACCGCCAACGCCTGCTCCTCGTTAGGCATGGAGGCTGTCGCAAAATACTCCCAAATGGCGCGGTCTTCACGACCGGGCAGGAGCAGAACATCAGCGTTGACGGCGCCTCGTCCGGCGCGGCCAATCTGCTGGTAGTAGCTCACCGCAGACGACGGCGCGCCCAGGTGCACGACAAAACCCAAATCAGGCTTATCAAAACCCATACCGAGGGCACTTGTCGCGACAAGAGCCTTCACCCGGTTTTCCTTGAGTGCCTGCTCTGCAACCAGCCGCTCATCCGGATCAGTTTTGCCGGTGTAGGCGAGCACTTCGTAGCCGCTGGCACGCAGAGCATTTGCGGTATCTTCTGCCGCAGAGACAGTCAACGTGTAGATAATGCCCGAACCGGGCAGGCTGTTCAGGTGCGTGAGCAGCCAACCGATGCGTTGCGCCTCATCAGGCAGGGTCAGAACACCCAGGCGCAGGGACTCGCGGGACAGCGGACCGCGTAGCACATGCACGGGTGCGGTGGTATCAGTGCTGAGCTGTTCGGCAATATCGCGGCTAACGCGGTCATTCGCGGTCGCGGTAGTCGCCAGCACCGGCACACCCACCGGCAGAGACTTAATGAGCGAACCAATACGGCGGTAATCGGGGCGGAAGTCATGGCCCCAGTCAGAAATACAGTGCGCCTCATCAATGACGAGCAGGCCCAGGCGCGGCAGCAGGTACGGTAGCCACTGCTCGCGGAACGCCGGGTTATTGAGGCGTTCGGGGCCCACCAGGAGCACGTCGAGCTCGTTAGCTTCAAGGTGGGTGCGGATTTCATCCCATTCGGTGACGTTCGCGGAGTTCACCATGGCGGCACGCACTCCCGCGCGGGATGCCGCCTCAACCTGATCACGCATGAGGGAAAGCAGCGGGGAGACGATAAGAGCCGGGCCCATACCGCGGGCACGCAACAGCAGGGAAGAAATAAAGTAGACCGCAGACTTACCCCAGCCGGTACGCTGCACGACGAGGGTGCGGGCGCGGTCGGCTACGAGGGCGCGAATCGCCTCATACTGGCCGTCGTGGAACTCGGCATTAGTGACGCCGGTGAGGCAGCGCAACACTTCACGGGCTTCAGCATGCAGGAGATCGGCGGGGCTGGACGCTGGCTGTTCGGGGTTCATGGTTCTCTCCAACGGTGATGGTTGGGTCAATCGCTACGCCGCGACGCGCCGTGCTCTCTTTCCATCATGTCACACCCCGGTATCGCCCGGCTCTGCGGATAGTCATTTCTTGAGGAAGCGTGCGAGCGCCGCGTCACCTCCGGCTGTTTAGCCGCGATGGTGGGGAGATTTACGCCTCGCTCACCCGTGCGTCCGGCGTAAATGCCGGTAGAATTGTGCCAGTAATACACAGCCTCCGCATAGTTTTGCACAATGTTCACCATAGGTACACTTTCTATGCTAGTGTTACTCCGCCGCCGATCCGTGCGTGCGGTCCACTCACAGTTCAGGATTTTTCATGACTTTTCTTGCCACCGCTTTGGCGCATCTTCCGGTTGCGCTCTTGGGCCTCGACCTTGAGCAGTTCCTGCTCGATACCGGCCCCTGGGTTCTGGTTGTTTCGGCAATTATCGTATTTATTGAGTCCGGTGTTCTTTTCCCGGTTCTTCCGGGTGACTCCCTGATTTTTGCTCTGGGTATGCTGCATGAGCAGATGGGCCTGTCCCTGTGGGTTGCGTTCCCGGTCCTGGTGCTGGTTGCTATTGCTGGCGCTGAGGTTGGCTACCAGATTGGTGCCCGTTACGGCCGTAAGATCTTCAAGGATGACGCGAAGATTCTGAGCACCAAGAACCTGCACACTACTGAGGAGTTCTTCCAGAAGCGCGGTAGTTTGGCTCTGGTTCTGGGTCGTTTCGTGCCGATTGTTCGTACTTTTGTGTCTCTTGCGGCTGGTATTTCTTCGTACGACCGTAAGAAGTTCCACCTGTGGAATGTTGTTGGTGCGGTTGCGTGGATTGGTTTGATTGGTCTGGCGGGTGTGCTGCTGGGCGGTATCCCGTTCGTGCACAACAACATTGAGTACATTGCTGTGATTATTGTGGCGGTTTCTGTGGTGCCGGTTATTATCGAGTACCTGCGTGGCCGTTCGAAGGCGAAGCAGGAATCTGCTGAGTAATACGTGAGTCCTTCTCGGCTCCTGAGCCGGGGATGAGAAAAGGTGGGGATACCGTCTGGTATCCCCACCTTTTTGCGTTCTCTCAAACCCGGTGGAGGTGATGCCCCGGAAGCCAGCTACACCTCCGCGAGGTTACTTTACGCACATGCTTCGAAGGTCCTCGTGAGCTTTGAAGTACTGCAATACCTGCGGTTGAGCCAGAAGAATAATGATGGCAATATGCAAGACAACATCAAGTGCGGTCCTGCCTAGAGCCAGCACAAAGAAGACATTAGGATCTCCATAGTGGTATGCGCCTGCTAGCCCAATCACTTCTAGGACGGGTACACCAATCTGACTCAAAAGAGGAAGCAACAGCAAGCCCAATAGGTTAAGGACAAGGTATAGCGCACAGTCAACGATGACCAGTATGTGCGCCCAACGGGCTCCTTGCCAGAGCTGCCAGATGACGAGCCCGCCGATAGCGGTAAAGCCAATCCATGAAAGACCAGCGAATTCCACACCACGCCAGGCCATCACGTACAGGGATGATAGGGCGCCCAATACCATCACAGCGATTGCGCAACCCATCGCCGCACGCAGGGCGACAGGCTGCGAAGGGACGTAAACGACTCCGTAGGAGCCCGGCATGCTGTATGAAGGAGCGGGTGTGCCCGGAACCGGAAAGTTCGGTGCTGCGGCGTTAGGCTGAGGTGCCGGGTCAACAGTCGACGAGTTGGGGGCATTGTTTAACATCGTTTTTCTTTCTTGTATGTGCCCTACGCTGATGCGTAAGCCGGTGATTGTTCAGGTGATTGTTCAAACTTGGCAGGCTCATGCGAAACCTGCCTCAAGAGGCGGGCGGGGTTGCGCCCCGGTTAGTTATGTTTAACGCACGCCCATACGTCGCAGGTCTCCACGTATATGGATATACCGCCCCACCTGCGGCTGGCAGAGAAGAACAATAAAGAAGATACGGATGATGAAATCAAAGGCGAGCTTCACATACATACCCTCAAGGGTCATAAACGGACCAAAAAACATAAACCTGAACGCTTGCGAATTATAGTCATTGCTCAGGAAGAATCGGGAAGAGCCAGCTACAACCAAAATATCCAGAAGCATACGCAGTGCGCCCTCGATAATAATCACCACTCGCGCCCACTCATAACCCTCATTGAGGTACCAGGCAGAGACTACTCCAAGCACAATAGGGAGAATCATCGTAAGCCCCATGGTTGCGCCTGCCAGTACATACGCAAACATAAACTCTAGACCCACAAGAGGCTGCAAGGGGTACGTAGCCAGAAGCAAGACCACGCAAATGCTTACCATCCAAATAGCAATAGGGCGCGGGGGAAGATTGATAGCGCGCTGGACACCCGGAACACCATACACGGGGCGGGCATCTGCAGGAACCGGAAGATTGGATGCCGTTGCGGCGGGTGCCGCGAAGTTCGGTGCCGGAAAGTTCGCTGCTGCGGCGTTAGGTTGAGCTGCCTGCGGTGCCAGCGTGCCCGCGGAGGCACCGGAAGTATTGTTAAACATCATTGTTCTTTCTCTCGTATGCTCGCACTGTGGTGCGTCAGTCGGTGATTGTTGTGCTCGTATAGGTAGATTTGTCTTAAACGTACCTAAAAGAGTTATTTGATGTAGTTAGCTGAGAGAATAATACTTTTTCAGTATAGGGTAAGCTCTTCGAGCCTAGTAACGTTTTTATACGAAGCCTGGAACCTTTTAGGTAACTCAAAGGGTTTTACCAGCTAAAAGATTTCGATATTTAACGCAAAAGGGTGGAGATACCGTCTGGTATCCCCACCCTTTCGCATTCTCTCAAGCCCAGCAGAAGAGGCACAGAAATTTACCGCCCCCAAGCTCTGTTTGATGCTCACGCATCGGGCTCTATCACCGCCTTCTCACGTCAACAGGCCTTTAGTATGAGCCAGCCGCGTACGTGTATCGGCGCATACCTGGAGTGAACAGCAATACCGCTATCACCGCATGGCAGACAGTAGGCAGATTTACCAACGCAAGAACAAAGATGAAGTGCGCCAGCTCGGCGCCGCTCAGCGCCTGCACATCAACAGAGTTGAAGAGTATGACGGAACCAAAAATAGAAAAAAGACCGCCCAGCGCACCGAGAACACTCAAAATAATACTGACGATACGCGCCCAATTACGCCTCAGCCAGAGGAACAACAGGGCAATGAGGGTCACCGCATCCATCAGGATAATTTTGACCAGCGCAGGGATCGTTACTTGCACCAGCGCCTCTGAATTCATGGAGGTGTGGTTCGATTCCAAAGCACTCACAGTAGACTGGGTTGCCCCAATCAGAATAACTAGCGCGGTAAGCACCGTTACCCATATCAGAGCAGCGGGGCGGCCGTTAGAATGCGGCTGATACGGCTGGTTCTGCTGATAGTGCGGGGCTAGCCCCGGAGATCCATATTCTGACATCATTGTTCCTTTCTATGTTCCCCATCCCGCGCTACGGTGCGGGGGTCGAGGGGTGTTCTCCCCTGATGAGGTGCGTTCGCCGTCCTCATCATCAGCGAAAAGCTCTCGAAGTTCCGCCGGGCACCTGACCGGCAGCCTGTCTCGTCTCAGACATCATCTGCTGGTGTTCTAGCGCACGTGCCCCGCTAACGATTTGTGTGTACGCCCTAATAGGAGCACGAGTCAGCAGCACAATCATCAGGAGGTAAAGAACGAGAGTAAAAACGCCGCTCACGATACGCACCAGGCTGGACGCCGCAGCCGCTCTAGAGCTCAACCCCGAGAAATTATCCGCAAGAATAAGCACACCGCTAGCAGCCGCGAGAGCGCAGTAGATGATGGTAAGAATGCGCGCCCACTCGCGGCCATCCCAGATCTTCCAGAGAACAAAAATCGGGATGGCGGAGATGATGAGGGTAACCACCAGGGCAGAGAAGAAAACACTCACCACCATCTCAAAATCGATATACGACCAGCTTAGAATCGGCAGAAAATTACTCAGGGGCCCCAGCACGATAATGGCGGCAGCGCACCACATGACGCTGCGCATAGCCTTCGGGCGCTCCGGAATTACCTGCTCGGAGGCGGCAGTGTAGCCAGCGGTCGCCTCCCGGTAGCCGGGAGTGGTTTGCTTGGGAGTGCTGGCGTGCTCGGGGGCGCTGTCACCGGGCGCGTTGTCCTCTGCCGCGCCACTCTCCACCGTGCTATTTTCAGCCTCGTCGGAGGGCAACAGCACGCTGTACTCGGGAACCGTGTACTCCGGATCGTTTAGCGGTTGCTTTGGGGTACGTTCTGACATCGTTGTTCCTTTCTTCTCTTCGCACCCCCGCCCCGCACGCTATAGCGCAGGGCGGGTGGCAAAGAGTCTCCCCATGGGGAGGGGCTTCCCGCCCTAGTTGAGGCGGTAGCCTTCCTCGGTGTACACGGAAGTATCCTTATAGCCACGCTGTTCGTTGCGGGAGTTCCTCCTCGCATCCGTGCGGCGGGTCGTCTTGTACTGTTGCGCGGCCGCTTCTTCAGCGCGTCGGTTAGCTTCCTTCTCTTCCCTGCGTGTCTGTTCTTCTTCCAGGTGAGTACGCGTTTCTGCATCCTGATGCGCAACAATCCAACCGTCACCGGCGTTCACCTGTTCACGTGCTTCTATCCATGCCAACCTCGCGGTAGCCATAAACGACCTGGTGGGACGGCTCATGAGCAGCACGACTATCAGCAGGTAGAAGGCCGTAAGAAAAGCTCCCATAATGTCACTCACCACGATGGAAACTACGTAGTCTCGGGGCCTTGAAGTCAACGACTCATCCGCCAGCCTGGAGAAATAATCAGCCGAGATGAAAGATTGCAAACTCATCGCCCCGATAAAAACCACAAAAGCACTACCGAAGAGGGTGAGGAAGTACGCCCATCTACGGCCCTTCCACAGTCGACGGAGGACGAAAATCGGTATGAGAGAGAAGATGAAGGTAGCAAATATGCCTGAAATGATGATGCCCGGCATATTTTCCATAACGCGGTCTGGCACTTCGTTATGGATAGATACATAGATACGTTGGATTGCGGACAGAATAATAATGGCTGTAGCGAGCCACATGACGCCGCGCAGCGTCTTCGGGCGGGGCGGGAGCACCACCTGAGGGGCGGCAGGCGCGGTGGAGGCGGCGGTCGCCTCCGCACCCTCGTGCGCTTCCTGTGGGGGCTTAGCCGACCCGCCAGACGTGCCTCCGAAGTTAGGCTTTACACCCGTCTTCTGGGCGCGCTGAATCTGCTGTATCTCAGCCAGCAGGCGGTTCTTCTCCACCGGATCATTCGAGAGCGCATAATCGGCAGAAAGCTCACGCAACAGCTGCTCGGTAGAGTCCTTGACCGGGCCTTCTTCCTTCTCAAGCTGACGAAGAACATCCTCACGGGTCGGCTCTTCCTCATCATCCGCCATGCTGTCCTTGATGATCTGCATCTGCTCCCGAATCGCCGCGGGGCTCGGGACCACGCCCACAGCCGGGCGAGTCAGCAAAAACAGGAGAACGGCGCTACCCGCCGTAATCACCCCGACCAGAGCCTGCGACACCATAGACGAAGCAGCGGCAGGATGCGACACCGGATCCAGTGCGGTAAACGCAGGGAAAAGCACCTGAGCCAGACCAAAGACACCCGCAAAAGAGAGCACACCGCTCAAGGAACACAGCAGAAGGTACAGCATCAGCAGGCGGCGCGGATTAACGTACCCTGACTTGGTATAGTCCAGAACGAACCAGAGGAACGGCACCACCAAGACAGCGTCAGACAGAACCTTCGGCAGGGCATAGCTAAGGAACGAGCCGATGTTCACACTCCGGCCCGCGGTAACGATAATCTGGTACGCATCCAGGAGGAAATACACCAGGATGAGAGTCATACTGATGGAATAGGCTTTACCAAGAAGCTCCAGTCCCCGGTTAAATTCCTGTTCCCTATCGCCAACTATGCCAAGGTTTCTTTTCGCCTCTTCAAACGCCGCCCGCTCATCATATGTGCGCTTAGCAGCGCCGGGGGTAGTCTGCGATGTGGATTCGTGCGCAGGTTCGGAAGTAGGGTGCACGAGTCATCCTAACTGTGGTTGGGTGAATAAAGTTATCGGTGAGCCGCAGGTCCGGGACCCGCAGCCAGAATCTGCAAGGCTAAATCAGGTAGTCCTCGCTGCGGCGCAGGCGCCAATCACGGCGCGCCTCCATATAAGAACGCGACTGACGCGACCACACCAACGCCAACGCCACCACGCACACCAGCATGTACGGACCCGCAATATACACCGGCGTGTACAGCGGCGAAGCGCTACTGAGCAGTAGCTCAACATCCTGGCTCGGCGCACCATTCAACGTGCCCAGAAGAGCCGCCACAGTCAGCATAATCAGCAAAGAAGCCAAAACGCCCAACGCCAACGCCACCGACAGCACCAACGCCGCCCACCGGTAACCACGCAGATAAGCCACCGTGCAGAAGCCGTGCAGGGTCACGTTACCGAACGCGCTGACCATCAGGAAAAGCACCGGATAGTACGCCTGCGCATCCACCAGCGACTGGGCGCGCCAGGTCGAAAAATGCGACAAATGGGTAGTCGCATAGGAGATGCCGGTGTACGCAATCAGCGCCAGCCAGCCCACAGCAATAACGAGCAGAACCCAACCCGCCACAGACACGAGAGTGGGGGTGGCGGGCTTCGTAGGATGCGTGGTGTTCGGAGCGGATGGCGGAGAGGACTCGACGGCGGACATAGCTGAATCTTTCGGATATCGGCTGATAGTGTGCGGAAAACGTATGAGCGAGTGTGTGATGTGAGTGTGGGCGGCGGCGCGGCGTTCGTCTACCGCGCCGCCTCAAAACTTTAGGCAGAAGTGGACGGGTCAACCGTCGCAGAAATACTGTCAGGTAGCAACGGAGAATCTGCCCGGTTCGCCATCGCAATTCGCAAGTTGTTGAAGCGGTAAATGGTCAGCAACGATAAACCGACCTCGCTCAACCAGACCAAGCCCAAGACAACAAGTATCAGCAGGGGGTCAAGCCCCATCGAAACTCCAGCCCAGTCGAGCATCAGCAGCAGGAACGTAATCGGTGAAAGCACCAGCCCCACGGCAACATACCCGATCAGGGAGCAGATAGCCCAAACGCTATACACGGAGGCGTCCGTCGAATCATTCGGAGGGCGCATCAGCGGCCACATCTGAACCACCAGGTAAAGCGCCGCCACAAAACCAAAGCAAATCGCCAACGGCTGCGTGTACTGGGAGATAATGAGCCCTTCGACCAGGGTCAAAATACTCAAAATAACGGCGCGGACTAGCAGGTTCTTCTTGAGCTTCTGCTTGCGCTCCTTCACCTCGTCAGCGGTGTAGGTGCGCAGAAAAGCGGGAACCTGACCCTGCCCCGGGAACGGCGGCAGAGGGCCCGTCGGGTGCGTACGCACCACAATCGGAGGGTTCGTACCATCCTGAATGATGACGGTAGAAGTCGCCGAAATAACCGGATGCGAGCCAGTCACCACCGGCGGCACGTTCAGCGGAACGGACACCTCCGGCGTAGCAGGAGTCACGTGACGGATAGGCGCCTGAAAGCGGGTCTGCATACTGATATCTTCATCCGGGTGTTCTGCGGATGAAGCGGCATCTGTGTTCAGGTGTGTAGCGCCCATGAGTGGCCTCCTGGCAGGTGCGGGTCGTGTTTCTGTCTCTACCGTATCACGCGTACTTTAAGGGAATCTGAGCAGTGGCTGGGCATCGTTGAGAGCGTGTCACACCGCCACTTATCACCCCATCAACACCCCTCAGGCATCACCCAGCAGAGGCGCGGATGCGCTGGGATTCCCTCGCCCGTCGGTGCTCGTTAGCTCTGCTCCGCAGTACGCGAAGCCTCAGTGTTCAACTCCTCAGCGTTCGGCGCCTCGGTATTCGGCTCTGCCGGATTCGGTTCCTCAGCCTTCTGCTCTTCTGCGCCCTGTTGCTCCGATTGTTGCTTCTGCCGCGTCAAACGCAAGCTCCTACGAACCGCCAAACTATAGAACAGCGAGAACAGAAGCTCCAACGCGAAGGACGCCATGACCGTCAGCAGGCTCGCCGTATAGAACATGCCCACGCGGTCCAGCAGAGTCTGCGGGCCGTGCAGGGTCACGAGTACATAGGTGAAGAACGCCGTCATGATGGCAGCCGCAACCCCGGATGCCACATTCGCAAGCAGCACCAGCTTCACCGAACGATTCGCCCGGTAAATCATGGCAAGCCACATGTGCATCACCAGGTACACCAGCGGCACCGCACCAATCGGGAAAAGCGTGACGCGGATGAAGTAGTAAACAATAATCAGCGAAGGAACCACCAGCAGGAGCACACGCACCAGGTACAGGTTCTTAGCCGGCAGCGGGTACTCACTGGCAACATTCCAGAACTCATCAGCCTGCTGCTCCAACTCCTCCATCGCCTGCAACTGCATCAGCTGCGCCTGCGACATGTGCTCCTGCGGCACAAGATCCGCGGAGCCCTCCACCGGCGCAAGCTCAGCGGCAGAAACCGGTTCGCCCCTCCGCATACGAGCGGAATCAGCCATACTAGCCCTCAAAAATGCCGCGCGAACGGTCCTTACGCACGCTCTCAGCAGGGAAAATACGACCGCTCATGCTGATGTACACGCCCGGCTCCAGCAGATTCAGGGCGGCAATAGCGGCACCCAGGTTGAAACCGGCATCCGAACGAGCCATCACGGCGGGCTGCATCGCACCGGTCAGCACCACAACCTTATCGCCCAGGTCAGCGTGCTCGACCAGGTAGCGGGCGGTCTCCGGCATGGTGTCGGTACCGTGGGTGATAAGCACCTGGTCGTTAGTGACAGCATTCAGCGCCTCGGTCAGCTCGGCACGATCCTCATCGGTCATGTCCAGGCTGTCCTTGCCAATCAGCGGGCGAATATCGAAACGCACATCAGTAATGACGCGGTCCAGCAGATCCTTAGCGGCAGGCTCACCAATATCCATGGTGCCCGCCACCGAATAGAACTTATCGATCGTGCCGCCAGTGGCAAGAATCGTAATCTCTTCAGGGTTTTTAATGGTGACGCTCACGGGGTTTCCTCATCTTTTCAGGTCAACGTACACGAACTAAAAACTGCCAGGCCAACCCGGCAGAATACGCCCCACCACACGGGATCAACACGGGGTAAAACCCCACGCACGAGGGTGGAGACGCAAAAACCCGCCGACCCCCGCAAAGCGGGAGGCGACGGGTCGGCTAGTGCGCCCTGTGGGGCTCGAACCCACGACCTGCGGATTAAAAGTCCGTAGCTCTACCGACTGAGCTAAAGGCGCTCCTATCCACACAAAATTGAAAGTGTGCAGATAGAAATACTATACACTACCGGCTCCCAGCCAATGAACGGTACACTGGGAAATCCTATGTCTACACCCGCATCATCAACCGGCGCCTCCGGGCGCACCCGACACCGCACCCACCACCGTCCCGTCCTCTACTCCGCCGAGAAATTTGAACGCCACGAAGGCGGCATGGACCCCGCCGCACGCGAAGAGGCGGCACACGCCTCCGCACGCATCCTGCTGATGCGCGGGCGCGGCACCGACGAGCAGATGACCGAGCGGCTCGTCAGCTTCACCGACGACTACGGTATTGAGATGCTCGCCGAACTCTGGTCGCACGCGAGCGCCCACTCCCTACCGGGTGCGCTGTGGCGCATGTACTGGCTACGGGATACGGTGCACCGTTCGCCGCGCGGGGTGAGCCGCGCCTTTGAGCTGGGCATGGCGGAGGATTACCGTTCGCACGTGGTGGCGGGTGTACCCGACCCGCCGGGTGCCGATGAGGTGGTCCGCACGATTGATGAGATCCTGGCGGGTCTGTACACCGGCGATATGGACATTGCGATGGAACGCTGCGCGGCGTTTGCGCACGTGGTGGCGTTGGGTATTCGCACCGATTATGCGCGCTCTGCCGGGCAGGATGGTGCGGTTCCGGGTAGCCACGAGGTGAAGCGGGAGGCGGTGGAGCGTCGTGCTCGTCTGCCGCGTCAGGCTCAGCAGATGGAGCAGATCGCGCACGATTTGGAGGCGGTCGCCGCCCAGCTGCGCGCCGTTGAGGCTGGTCAGCAGGCTAACGGGGGTTCCGGGGCTGATTCTGCGCAGGAAAAATCGCAGACCAACCTCGAAGCATTCTAGTCTTATGCAACGTTTGGGCGCCTAAAAATGCGGGTTCGTGCCGCGAATTGGCACAGGTTCCACATTGGGCCGCAAAGGCCTGAAAAGCCTGTTTCTAATTGACTCTGCGCCGGGTGCGGGTGGATAATAATTACAAGATGTCGGGTTGCTAATAGGTAGCCCCGGGCTCCAAATCTTTAGCCGCTTCGAGCGGCCTTCCGCCGAGAGGCGCTCCCAACCCGACATCCCTAAACGTTCCGGTGGGGGTCGAGAAATCGACCCCCACCGTTTTTGTTTAAAAACCCCGTCTACGGAAGCCGCAAACAGGTCGGCGCAGCAACAATTTGCGGGTCGGTACTATAACGTTTCCGAGTCGGGCACTCGTGAGATGCGCGCGGGCTATGCGCACCCGTAACCCCTAATACTGGTTAGACTGGGAACTATGCTGCACCGACTTTTCCCCCACGCTAACGAATCCCTCGCCTCCCTCGCTGAAATTTCAGCGCAGGTCGGTGAGGCTGCCGCGTTGCTCTCCGAAATGGTCGGCTCCCCCGTCGCGGAGTACCCCGAACTCTTCGAACGCATGCTCACCCACGAGGCGGACTCCACCAACCTGCTGTTCCGCACCCTCACCGAGGTGCGCAGCTCCTTCTCCCCGCCGATCCCGCGTGAAGACCTGTACACGCTGGCGCGCAAGCTCACCAACGCCGTCGAGAAACTCACCAGCGCCGCGCACGTGCTGTCCCTGCACAGCATCGACGGCTTCGCCACGCACATCACCTCAATCCTGGACATTATTCAGCGTCAGGCGGTGCTGACCGCCGCCGTCATCCCCAAACTTGCCGATATTCGCGGCCTCGACAACTACTGGATGGACATGCTGCGCATCTCCCGCCAGGCGCTGCGCACCGCCGAAGAGTACGACGCGTACATTGCCGAGCGCTACACCCCCGAACGGTACCGCCGCTACGCCACCTTCCTGGCTCAGCTGACCGCCGCCTCCAACGCTATGCGTGATGTGTCCGCCGAAATCGGCCGCATCATCGTTCAGGAATCCTAATGCTCCTGGGTCTTCTCGCCTGCTGCGCTTTCATTGCCGCGGTCTACGTCACCGGTGTGCACGACGCCTCAAACGCCGTCGCTGTTCCGGTGCGTACCCGCGCCCTCGGCGAGCGCTCCGCCCTGTACCTTGCCGCGCTCTTCAACGTGCTCGGCGTGGTCGGTGCGTTCCTGCTGCTCGGTGAGTATTCCGCCTCGTGGGTGAGTGCCCCGGAGGGTATCACCGGTCTGAACGGCATTGTTGCAGCGCTACTCGTCTGCGCTATTTGGGGTGTGCTCACCTGGTTCCTGCGGTTGCCGTCCTCCTCAACCCACGCGCTGGTGGGCGCCCTTGCCGGCGTGAGCTGGTGGACCCAAACAAGGATCGACAGCGCCGCTGAAGGCTTCGGTTCGCTCGCCTTCCTGCCGCATATTTTTGGGGCGACCCTGCTGCCGCTCTTCTACCTGCCGCCGCTCATTTTTCTGCTGTCCTGGCTGATGGTGGTGCCGTTCTACCGGCTCGTGGTGGGGCATAATCCGCGCCTGGTGAATCAGCACGCCCGCGAGGTGCTGGCGGTGTCTGCCTCCGCAATTTCGCTGTTGCACGGCCTGCAGACCGGCTACCTGTACTTGCTGCTGTGGGCGCTGCTGAGCGAACGCATCATGGACCCGGCGCTACTCCAGTCCCTCACCAGGGGCGGGATGCTGCTGGGCGCCCTCATCATTTCCCTCAGCCTGGGTGCGGGCACGCTGACCGGTGGCCGCCGCATCGGCTACACCTTCGCCTACAAGATGGTGCGTCTGGACCCGTTCCGCGGCGCGGTCGCTCAGGGTACGACCGCCGTGGTTCAGGTGCTCGGCTACTTCCTGCTGCAGGTGCCGTTCTCCTCCTCGCACCTGGCGACCGCCTCGGCACTCGGCGCGGGCGTGAACCAGCGTTTTAATGCGTTGAAGTCCAGGATCGTTCTGCAGATTCTTCTGGTGTGGCTGGTAACCATTCCGGCGTGCTTTGTGCTCGGAGTGCTGGCGATGGTGGCTCTACAGTCCATCCACTAGATTTTAGGGGCGGTGCATGCCCACTGTCGCGGGATAGCCGGGCGGCGGGTTGAGTCTGAACAGTGCGCACCCTTCATAATGGGTTGAGTTCCTGGGCTGGCACGCGCCCATTCACCCTCGACTGATTGTGGTTATGTCTTCCCCTACCGTAGCTATTCTGGTCCGCACGAAGGGCCGCCCCCGCTTCTTGAGCCGCGCGCTGGAGAATATCGCGCAGCAGACCTTCACCGACTACACGGTCTGCGTGATTAACGACGGAGGCGACGAGCAGGCAACCCGCGCCGTCATTGAGGCTTCTCCACTGGGTTTGCTGGGTTCTAACGCGCACGATTCCAGCCGCGTGCAGCTGCTGACCACCGCCGGCGGCAACATGGAGGCGGCATCCAACGCCGGTTTGGCGGCGACCACCTCCGAATACGTGGCGATTCACGATGACGACGACCTGTGGGCACCCGAGTTCCTGGAGCGCACCGTCGCGGCGCTGGAAGAGAGCGGCGCGCTCATGTGCACCACCCGCGTTGTGGAGCGGTACGAACGTGAGAACGCCGACGGCGAGTTCGAGGTGTACGAGGAGCGTATTTTCCACGACGGCCTGCCCGGCATGGGTTTGCAGTTCCTCTTCCGCACGAACCGTGCCGTGCCGATCGGTATTCTCTACCGCCGCAGCCTACACGAGCTGGTCGGTTTCTACGATGAGTCCCTGCCGGTGGTCGGCGACTGGGAGTTCAACATGCGTGCCGCCTCCGTTGCGGATATTCTGCTGGTGGATGAGCCGCTGGCGTACTGGTCGCTACGCCCCGACGCGGAGGGTGCCGAGGCGAATAGCGTGAAACGTCAGACTGATCATGCCCGCTTCGATTCGCTGGTGCGTGCCCGCGCTATCCGCGAGGATTTGCAGGCGGGTGCCCGACCGGGTGCGTACCTGTATCAGGCGCATTTGGCGGCTGACCTGGAGCGTCGCGTGATTGACGGGCACGATCTGACCCGCGAATCCCTAGATATTCTGCGCTCTATTGAGAGCCGCCTGGCACGTATTGAGGCCCGTCAGCAGGCCATTGAGAACCGCCAGCAGGCTATTGAGGAGCGTCTGCGGGTTCTGAAGCACCTGCGCACCCCGGGCCGCGCGCTGCGTTCCTTGGCGAAGCGTTCCCTAGTTCGTCGCGGTGCTGAGGCTGAGTCGGCAGATCAGAAGGGCGCATAGCCATGACAGAGAACAATCATTCTTCTACAGCACTGCCCGTTACTGAAGCACCGCGCGTGCTCGTCATTGGCGATATCGGCCAGCACACCTACCACGTGGGCGACGAAGCCATGACCATTGCGAGCGCTCAGGCGCTTTCCGAAGGCGGCGCGGCGGTCACCCTCATGACCCGCGATGTGGGCCATTCGGCGCGCTATATTGGCGCAGCGGTGAATCATGAGGCGGCACAGCATGAGGCGGGCGCGCCCTACGAGTACCTGCCGTTTTTCCTCTTCCCCTGGGCGCCGGCTGAACGCGAGCTGACCCTCGCGGCGTTCGAGTGCGTCCTGACGGAGCTGCACGCCGACCGAGAGCGCCCCTCCGTTACCGAGCTGGTGGCGTTACCGCAGGTGCAGGCGCTGCCCGAGGTGTTGCATCCGCTGGAGCAGACCGTTGAGCGCATGGTGGAGTTCGCGGACTCCATCGCCGCAATGGATGCGATCGTGGTCTCCGGCGGCGGTAACCTCAACTCCCGTTACGGTTGGCTGCTCTACGAACGTGCCGCCGCGGTGCGTGCCGCCGAGCATGCGGGCGTGCCCGTGTACGTGACCGGTCAGTCCCTGGGCCCGGTCCTCAGCCCCGAGGACGCGCAGGTTCTAGAGCGCATGCTGCGCACCGCCCGCTCGGTGACGGTGCGTGAACGTTCTTCCCTCGCTTGGTGCCGTGAGCGGGGTATTGACGCGCGCCTGAGCGTGGACGACGCCACCGACTACCCGGTGGCTTCCCCAGCGCGTACCCTGCACTATGCGGAGGGTATTTCTGCAGGTCAGGCGCTTGATGAGCTGCCGGAGCACTACGTCTGCGTAACCGTCAACGAATGCACCAACCAGCAGGCGCAGCAGACTGCGCGCCTACTCGACGGCATGTGGCGCGAACACGGCTACGCACCCGTTTTCCTGAGCCACTACGGTGACCCGCAGGACCCGACAAGCGGCGATATTCAGGCGCACCAGCGCATCGCCGAGCGGCTCAGCCCATCCACCCCGGCGACCCTGCTACCGATTCTGCACGCCGACCAGAGCATCGCCGTGCACCGTGCGGCGGCGTTTACTCTGACCAGCCGCTACCACCCGGCGGTGTTCTCCGCCGCGGCGGGTATTCCCGTGCTTGCCCTCGTGCCGGATGCCTTCACGCAGATGCGCGTGGGCGGCGCCCTGAGCCTGTACGGGCTGGGCGAGTTCACCCTGCCGTTGGGCATGCTCGCCGGTGGTGTTCCCGAGCTGATGGTTGCCGCCGCCCTGCGACACGCGGCGGTGACATCGGATGCGCGCCGCACCGAGCTGCTGGAGGTTCTGCGAGCCGAACGTGCCTACCTGCTGGCGCAGATTCTTGCATCTGGCGCAGAAAAGCTGGACGAAGTAGAGGCACCCGCGCCCTTCCCCGCCGTGGAGCAGGTTCCGGCGCTCCCCGAGCCGCTGGGTGCGACCGTCCGTGCCGCCCGCGAGCTCTTCACCGAAACCTCCCTCACCGCGGGGTTCGAGTGGGCGATGTCTGACCGGGCGCATTCCTGGGATGCCGAGCACCGCCGGCAGCTCGAGCGCGCCCGCACAATCGGTGGCGGGTACAGCGCGCACGGTATTCACGGGGCGCACGGTGCAGAACAGACGCGCCCCGTCACCGTTGAGGCCTATTCTGAAGCACCCGCCGAGGCGCATCCCGCCCAGCCGGGTCTGCTGGCGAGGGTGGCGCGCCGCCTCCGCGGCTAGATTCGCGGCTAAGCCCCTTGCACTGAGGTTTCGGCACGCAAGCTGAGGTTTCGGCACGCAAAACCGCCCAAGCCGAGGCGCTAAGCGGGGTTCGGGGCGCGGGGTCTCTCACACTTCAACCCAACACTCCCCTACCCCCTTGTGCACCGCATGTGCGCCGGTATGATGGTGCCCATGGCACGATTCGCAGACATTCTACGCACTACTGAACAGAACACCCGACAGTTCATTCATGAGGGTATTCACCGAGTCCGAGCAGACTTCTTTCAGTCTGTGCAGATTGTTGCGGCGTCTATGGGCGCTTGGCTTTTCGCTGAGCGCGTCCTGGGCCACCACGAGCCCATTTTCGCGCCGGTGGCTGCCCTCGTATCCCTCGGCTATGTAAGCGGTGCTAAGCATTCCCGCCGAATCCTTGAGGTGTCCTTCGGCGTGACCCTCGGCATTCTCATTGGCGACCTTCTGCTGATTCTGCTCGGTCACGGCACCTGGCAGGCGGCAGTGGTGCTTTCTTGACCGTGATTATTGCCCGATTTATTGATAAGGGCATTATTTTTACGATTCAGCTCAGCTTCCAGGCCTGTTTCACGTTGCTGCTGCCCGTACCTGACGATGCGTTCACCCGCAGTTTTGACGGTATCGTCGGTGGCGCGTTCGCGTTCCTCGCGATGTATCTGATGCCGCGCGACCCGCGTAAGAACCCGCGTGCCCGCGCGCAGGCTCTCATGGATGCGTTCGCGAAGGTTTTCCAGCTCTCCTCCGAGGCAATCCGCTACTACGATTACAACAAGGCGTACCAGAGCCTGCTCGATGCGCGCGCCCTGCAGCCGCTCTACGATGCATGCCGCGGTGACCTGATTACCGCGCAGGGCATGAGCGAGCTGTCCTGGAATAGCCGCAAGAGCAAGGGCGAGCTGGCGCGCATGGCAAAGACCCTCGCCGCGGTGGATTTGGCGATCCGTAACGACCGCGTGCTCAACCGCCGCATGGCGTCCACGATTCACCACGTGCAGCTACGCACTGCCGCGCAGCTCTCGCTCAGTGACGCGCTGACCGAGCTGTCGGTGGCGGCACAGAGCCTCGGCCTGGGCATGTCTGCCCCGACGGAGGGCGAACGCGAGCACTACATGATGGAGGCACGCGAGCGCATGATTAAGCTTGCTGGCACCCTCGAGCCGCGCACGATGGGTGTGGCGACCTTTGAGGGCGAGTCGCTCGTGCTGATGCTCCGCCTGATTGTGGTGGACTTTATGGAGGCAACCGGTATGTCCCACAAGGACGCCGTGGCGGTTCTGGTGCCCCTGGGTGAGGCGGTCACCAAACACGCACCGCGTACCTCGGCAATCCCGATTGTTGACGCTGACATGGACGACTCCACGGTGGTTGATGACGTGACCGATAGCGCGGTGAACACCCACCGCACGAACAAGCTCAACACCCGCTCGATCAACATCATGTTGCACGAGAACGAGGAGGAGAGCCGCTCCTCCTAGCGGGTTTCTGGAGGGTTTCTAGCGGGGTCAGCGGCAACCCATCAAGACGCAGCGGAGGGGGCTCCCGGCCGGTATTCACGCCAGCCGGGAGCCCCCTCCTCCGCTATCTCTATGCTGTTGATGCGCGGGCGGCTACTTCTGTGGGAAGAGCAGCGCGAGCGCCTCGCCCAGGGTGGTTACCTCACGCACGGTCACGCCCTCGGGCACGTCCCCCACGCCGGTCGGGGAGGCGGGCACCAGCACGTGCGTGAAGCCCAGGCGGCCCACCTCCGCAATGCGCTGGCGGATGCCCGGCACGGCGCGCACTTCACCCGCCAGGCCCACCTCGCCGAAGACTGCGAGTTTGCGCGGTAGCGGCTTATTTTGCGCCGCCGAGGCAAGCGCCATGACGCACGCCAGGTCGGCGGCGGGCTCGGCAATCTTCGCGCCGCCCACCGTGGATACGTAGCAGTCGAGCTTGCCCACGTTCAGCCCGGCGCGGCGCTGCAGCACCGCCAGCAGCATCTGAATACGCGCCGAATCCAGGCCCGAAACGGTACGGCGCGGGGCGGGTGCCACCGCCTGATCCAGTAGCGCCTGTACCTCCGCGAGCAGGGGTCGGCGGCCCTCCATCGTGACGGTCACGCAGGTGCCCGCCACCGGGTGCGGGGTACTGGAGACGAACATGCCGGAGGGGTCCAGCACCGGTGCGATGCCGTCCTCGTGCATGTCGAAGCAGCCCACCTCGTCGGTGGGTCCGAAGCGGTTCTTAATCGCGCGTAGCATGCGGATATTCGAGTGCTTATCGCCCTCGAACTGGCAGACCACGTCCACCAGGTGCTCAAGCAGGCGCGGGCCCGCGATGGTGCCTTCCTTAGTCACGTGACCCACGAGCAGGGTGCACATATTGCGTTCCTTAGCCGCGGCAATCACGGAGGCGGCAACCTCACGCACCTGGGTCACACCGCCGGCGCTACCCTCAACTTCCGCGGAGGCGAGGGTCTGCACCGAGTCGATGACCAGCAGGGAGGGGTTGACCTGCTCAATATGCGCTAGGGCGGTGCCGAGGTCAGTTTCGCTGGTCAGGTAGAGGGTGTCCGCGATGGCGCCGATGCGGTCGGCGCGGAGTTTGACCTGCGCGGCGGATTCCTCGCCGGTGATGTACAGGACCGGGCGCGGCGGCTGGGGTGCGATATTCTGCGCCCCCTGCTGTCCCGCAATCCCGGCGGTGCCGCGCGCGAAGGTGGCGGCGACATCCAGCAGCAGGGTGGATTTGCCCACGCCGGGTTCGCCCGCCATGAGGATGACCGCGCCGGGTACGAGTCCACCACCGAGCACGCGATCAAATTCGGGGTTTCCGGTGCTCATGTAGGCGGCTACGCGCGAGTCGACTTCTGCAATGGGCTGGGCGGGTTTCTGCACGCTGGATGCGGCGCGGGTGCGCGCACGGGTGCCCCCGGCGGCTTCTTCGACGGTGCCCCAGGTTTGGCATTCGCCGCAGCGGCCTACCCATTTGGCGGTGGTCCAGCCGCATTCGGTGCAGCGGTAGGCGGGTGCGGTTTTGGTGTTTTTCGTGCGCGCGGTCATGGGTCTATTTTAGGGTCTGGGGCGATATGGTGCGCGGTGTTTAGTCACGGCGAAAAGGGGTACCGCAGAACACACTTTTACCCTTAAATGCAGATAGTTTCACCTCGTGCACTCCCGTATAAATATCGAGAATATCCGTTCGCTTTTGAGGCACTTTAGCCCGCCGTTCCGCCCCTGACCTGGCTCAATAACCACCCTTACAGGTACAATGTTTTTTGTGCAGATGAATTATAGTGACCTATTGCTTAAAACTATCGCCCGAATCGCCCCCGGCACCGAGCTCCGCGAGGGCCTGGAACGCATCATGCGTGGCCGTACGGGCGCACTCATCGTACTCGGATCCGACCGCACCGTATCCTCCCTGTCGTCGGGCGGTTTCAACATCGACACCGAGTTCTCGGCAACGCGCCTGCGCGAGCTGGCGAAGATGGATGGCGCTATCATCTGCGACCGCGACGCCACCCGCCTGTTGCACGCCGGCGTGCAGCTCATGCCGGACGCCTCCATTGAGACGAACGAGTCCGGCACCCGCCACCGCACCGCCGAACGCACCGCGATTCAGACCGGTTTCCCGGTGATTTCGGTGAGCGCGTCGATGTCCGTGATTTCGGTGTACGTTGACGGCACCCGCTACACGGTCGAGGACAGCCAGTACCTGATGGCCCGCGCAAACCAGGCGATTCAGACCCTTGAAAGCTATAAGAAGCGCCTGCGTTCGGTGCTCTCCTCACTCTCGGCCCTGGAGATTGAGTCCAACGTGTCCCTGGCGGATGTGGCGATGACCCTTCAGCGTATGGAGATGGTGAACCGCATTATCCGCGAGGTCAGCCACTACGTGCTGGAGCTCGGCGTGCACGGCCGCCTGATTGCCCTGCAGCTGGAGGAGCTGCGCGCCCCCGAGATGACCGCCAGCGATCTGATTCTGCGCGACTATCTGCCCGAGACGAATGACGAGCTGATCGCCGCCGGCGTTGAGGCGCTTCAGAACCTGGACGATATGGCTATCGTGGATCTGCGCACGATTGCCCGCACTGTCGGCTTTGGCGAGAACCCCGACCTGGAGTTCCCCCTGCAGCCTCGCGGTTTCCGTCTGCTCGCCGGTATTCCGAGCATCCCGAACGCTATTTCTGAGCGTCTGGTGGAGCGCTTCGGCAGCCTGCAGGCTCTGATGGCGGCGTCCCTTGAGGATTTGCGCGCCGTGGACGGTGTGGGTGAGGCTCGTGCCCGCACGGTGCGCGAGCAGCTCTCCCGCATGGCGGAGAGCAGCCTGGAGAAGTACCTCTAACAAAAGCTCATACGAGAAGCCCCCGCGCCGGAGACTATCTGGCACGGCGGCCTTTTCCTGCCTCACAAGAACCTTTTGCATTATGATGTAGTGACAGCGGAGTTCCCTCCGCACCCTGGTGCCTCAAGCATCATGACACCCCTTGGAGGTCACAATGTCGTACTCACGAGCTAAGTATCCGTCGGCTAAGCGCCCCGTCCCGTTCTTCGTGTGGGCGTCCCCCATTCTGTTCCTGATTTACCTGCCGCTGCTGTGGTTCAAGGTCATCCCCAATTCCTTTGAGGTGACCGACCTGTCCACCCTGCTTTTGGCGGCACTGCAGTGGACCGCATTCGGTAGCCTGCTCGGGTACCTGGGTGAGCGCCGCTTCGCCAAGCCGCGCGCCTCCAAATAGTGCCACGCAATAGACCTATACAAAAAAGGCCCCGTGCCGGAGTGAACTGCCTCCCGTTTCTTGGACAACAAAAATTAAGTCCAAGAAACAGGAGGCTTTTCATGTCTGAACATCTGGGAGTAAGATACGACTGCCTGCTCTCGGAAACAGGCAGCGCAAAATGTTTGAGAAAGGATTTCGGCTATATCTGACCGCCAGCAGGCTTGGTGTCTGCCATGACTCGTGAGAGCGGCAGAAATGTACCAATCGAAGGACGGGCCTCACTATGGGAATAAACACCAAAATAATGACTACGAGACCGCTGTCGCCGCAGCGAATACCAGCCGACGGTGGATGAGAAACCTGAAGGATGATGCGCCCGGACAGCGCAAATTGCTGAAGCCAGCAGGCTATACCGTGAAGGCGGCGCGTTGCTTGCTCTGCCCAAGGCAGCAATACCGGAAGGGGTCAAGGGCGGTGCCAACGCGTGAGGGAGGAACTTGCCGAGCGTGCGTTTCGAGGCGCAGGTGGCGTACCTAAATCGATTGCCCTGAAGGCGCACAGGCGCTCCTAAACCGACAAAGCCCTATGGTCGCTGGAGCTGTGGGCACGCGCGTCAGCCCAGATCTCCTGAGGTGGCTTTACCTGCCAGGCTCGAGCTACTACTACGCGCGTCATTTCATCCCCCAGCAGCCAACCAGAGTGCAGCCATGTCCCAAGGTCGTACAGATCTTTCATGACCCCTTAACGGTGCGGTCACAGGCAGGTTAGCGTGCCTGCGCGCTGAGGAAGGGTGCATCGCTGATAAGACGGTCTGGAAGATGATGCGTCAGATGGGGTTGCGTTGCGGTATACGCCGTGAGAGTGGGTCTATCAAGGTGCATATAACTCCTATAAGGGGTCCGTGGGGCGTGTCGAGAACATCATCGGTCGCAACTCTACTTACACCATCCTGCAGTTGGGTACCGATGTCACTGAGTTTGCTTCCTCAGGCTGCCTCACCTGGCGCCGGTTCATGATTCGCCAGTAAAGAGATTGTCGCCATTCCATCCGATGTGTCCTGTGTCCCGTCCAGCAGCAAGAGATTGCACCGTGGAGGCTAAACCTGAGGGCCGTCGGTTTTGCATTCGGATTATTAGTGTGTCACGGAGACCTATACCAGACGCTTGCTGACAATGGTTTTATCCAGAGGTGTCACGTAAAGGCAACTGTAATGATAACGGTGCTACTGAGCAGGTTTCTCGGGCAATTTTAAGGATGAGTTCCTCCCGTGGCAGGACTGGTAGACTTTGAGAGTTTCAAAGGACCTTGATGCCTACATGCATTGCCACAGCAAGGCGCCAGGTGAGTTTATACCTGACTCCGGCTGAGTAACGATTGTACTTGAGGGAAGCCGTGTAGCGGCTAGTATTTAATGCGTCCAAGTTTCGGGGCGCAGTTCAGAGAATATCCAGCACGGGGGCTTTTGTGTGCCCATTCACGGGCGAAAACTATAGAAGTGAACTACTGAATCACAAAGTTCACCTGAGCCGAAGTCACACCATTCACCGTGGCAGTCGCCCAGTAAGAGCCCTTCTGAGCGGTCGAAGCGGAGGAGCAACCCAGGACGTTGATCTTACGATCCCACGCCAGGTCGGCTGCACCCTCAGCACCTGCGGCTACCTCAGACTTCTGAACGGCGGTCGCCGCGCACAGGCTACGGGTGTACACCTGAGCCGCACCGGAGGTGATGTTCAGGTCCACGCCGGTGTTCGCACCCTCGCCACCCACAGCGCAGGGGGTCTTCGAGGAGTTCGTGTAGGTCACGTGGAAGGACACCTGCTCACCGGCCGCGAAGGTACGCTTCGCGGGGGTGACGGTCACCTTCAGGTCGTTCGCGGTGCACGCCGCAACAGCAACCGCAGTGGTCACCGAGGGTGCCGGCACGGGGGTAGTCGGGGTCGCCGCAGGGGTGGTTGCCGCAGGGGTTGCCGCGGCGGTGGTCACGCTTGCAGTGGGTGCCGCAGAAGCGGTCACCGAGGGGGTTGCCGAAGCAGTAGCCGACGCGGTTGCAGAGGCAGTCGCGCTAGCGGACGGGGTTGCCGAAGCAGTTTCGGAGGGGCGAGCACTGAAGCTCTGGAAGGGCGCGCCGGAAGCCGTCGCGGTGGAGGCTACAGTGGCGTCCTTCTTGCCGTTAATCATGCCGACCATGGAGGTCACGCCGGCAACCAGCAGCAAAATAATAGCGAGCAGAGCAATAACCGCCACGATACGACGACGGCGGTACACTTCGGGAGGCAGAACGGGACCATTTTCAGACATACTCTTAAGGATACCGGGTTTAACCCTTAGATTCACAGTGAACTCTGTTCATGCGATTTTGGGAATATATACCCTGTGGCGTAGGCTTTTCGGATGACCTCAGAGCCCAAACGCACCGCACGCACGCGCCCCGAACCGACCCTGCCCGAAGGCACGAATACCGAGGCGCTCCACCTCCGAATCAACGGGTGGTTCCTCGACCAGGCACGCGATTTGCCATGGCGTCGTGACGAGTGCACCCCCTGGGGCGTGATGGTCAGCGAGTTCATGCTGCAGCAGACCCCCGTCAAGCGCGTTCTACCCGTGTGGGAGGAGTGGATGCGCCGCTGGCCCACCCCCGCCGACCTTGCCGCCGAGCCCGCCTCAGAGGCGGTGCGCGCCTGGGGCCGTCTGGGTTACCCGCGCCGCGCGCAGCGTCTGCACGGTGCCGCCGTGGCGATTGTGGAGCAGCACGGCGGTGAGGTTCCCGCCGAGTATGATGCGCTACTGGCTCTGCCGGGCGTGGGTTCCTACACTGCGGCGGCGATTAGCGTGTTTGCGTTTGGTCTGTGCGCCACGGTGATTGATACGAATATCCGCCGCGTGCATGCGCGCGCTGTGTCTGGCAAAGCGTTGCCCTCGCGTTCGTTGACGGCGGCTGAGACTCGCCTGGCGGAGGCGCTCATGCCCGCCGACACCCCCACCTCCTGCCTGTGGAATGCTGCGACCATGGAGCTCGGTGCGCTGGTCTGCACGGCAAAGTCCCCGACCTGCGAACTGTGCCCGGTGGAGGATCTGTGCGCCTGGGTTGCGGCAGGCAAGCCGGAGGCGGACTACACCCCCAAGGGCCAGAGTTGGCACGGCACGGACCGCCAGGTGCGCGGCGCGGTCATGGCTGTGTTGCGTGCGGCACATGAGCCGGTGAATCGTGAGCTGATTTTGAACGCGGGTGTAGCTGCGGCTGGCGATACGGTTTCCCCTGACTTTGCGTTCCCGGCAAATGCACCCGCCGCGGTGCATCACCCGCTGAAGGCGCTGTATGCGCTCTCCCCCGCTGCTGAGCAGTTGCAGCGCTGCTATGCGGGGCTTCTGGCGGACTCTCTCGCCCGCGAAGTCACGCAGGGCGGTACTGTGCTCGTCTCGCTCTAGTACCCGCCGCAGACAGGCTCCTAGAGGCTCCTGGGGCTTATAATAGAAATGCCTGAGGGGCGGTACCGAAATGATCCGGTACCGCCCCACAGGCGTTTAGTGCGCTAAGCCTAGCTACCTAGGACTTATTCCAGAGCTTAGTCGTTGCCCTGGCCCTCAGCGGCAGGTGCCTCAGCTGCAGGAGCCTCTGCGGCATCCTCGTTCAGCTCCTGCACCGAGTCCAGAGCCAGCTCCTTCATCGGCTGAGAAGAGAAGACGAACTTCGCGGAGTCGCCCTCACCCTCAACGTCCACGGTGATCTTCTCACCGGGCTTGATGTCGCCGAAGAGAATCTTCTCAGACAGGGCGTCCTCAATGTTGCGCTGCATCTCGCGGCGCAGCGGACGAGCACCCATGGACGGGTCGTAACCCTTAGCCGCCATGAGAACCTTCGCAGCGTTGGTCAGCTCAATGGACATATCCTGCTCCGCCAGGCGCTTAGCCAGGCGACCCACGAACAGGTCCACAATCTGCAGAATCTCAGACTCGGAGAGCTGCGGGAAGACGATAATGTCGTCCACACGGTTCAGGAACTCGGGGCGGAAGTGCTCCTTGAGGTTCTCCATCACGCGTGCCTGCATACGCTCGTAGTCGGCTGCGGTGTCGTCCATCGCCTGGAAACCAACCGGGATGCGGCGGTTCACGTCGCGCGAGCCCAGGTTGGTGGTCATGATGATGACGGTGTTCTTGAAGTCCACCACGCGACCCTGCGAGTCGGTCAGGCGACCGTCTTCCAGAATCTGCAGCAGCGAGTTGAACAGGTCGGCGTGAGCCTTCTCAACCTCGTCGAACAGGACCACGGAGAACGGCTTGCGGCGGACCTTCTCGGTCAGCTGGCCGCCCTCATCGTAGCCAACGTAGCCGGGAGGCGCACCGAACAGACGCGAGACGGTGTGCTTCTCCTGGTACTCGGACATATCCAGGGTGATGAGCGAATCCTCATCGCCAAACAGGAACTCGGCAAGAGCCTTGGCAAGCTCGGTCTTACCCACACCGGTCGGGCCGGCGAAGATGAACGAACCACCGGGGCGGCGCGGATCCTTCAGACCTGCGCGGGTACGGCGGATAGCGCGGGACAGTGCCGCAATAGCGTGCTCCTGACCGATAACGCGCTTGTGGAGCTCCTGCTCCATGGTCAGCAGGCGGGTCGACTCTTCCTCGGTGATCTTGTAGACCGGAACACCGGTGGAAGCGGCAAGAACCTCAGAAATAACCTCGGGGGTCACGGTGCCGAATGCGTCGCCGCCTTCGCGCCATGCCTTCTCGGCTTCTTCCTTCTCAGCCAGGACCTTCTGCTCCTGATCACGCAGGCCTGCGGCCTTCTCGTAATTCTGGGAGTTGATGGCGTTTTCCTTCTGCTGGCGCAGCTTGGCTGCCTTCTCGTCGAGCAGCTTGATTTCCGGGGGTGCGGTCATGCGCTTGATGCGCAGGCGTGCGCCCGCCTCGTCAATCAGGTCGACAGCCTTATCCGGCAGGAAGCGGTCAGAGATGTAGCGTGCCGCAAGGTTCACGGCAGTCTCGATAGCCTCGTCGGTAATGGTGACGCGGTGGTGCGCCTCGTACTTATCGCGCACGCCCTTGAGAATCTGCACGGCGAGCTCCTGAGAGGGCTCATCAACCTGAATCGGCTGGAAGCGGCGCTCCAGGGCGGCGTCCTTCTCAATGTGCTTGCGGTACTCATCCAGGGTGGTTGCACCGATGGTCTGCAGTTCGCCTCGAGCCAGCATGGGCTTGAGGATGGAGGCAGCGTCAATTGCGCCCTCTGCGGCACCTGCACCAACGAGGGTGTGGATCTCGTCAATGAAAAGGATGATGTCGCCGCGGGAGCGAATCTCCTTCAGAACCTTCTTCAGGCGCTCTTCGAAGTCACCGCGGTAGCGCGAACCTGCGACCAGGGAGCCCAGGTCCAGGGTGTACAGGTGCTTGTCCTTGAGGGTTTCGGGGACGTCACCATGCACGATAGCCTGTGCCAGGCCCTCCACGACGGCGGTCTTACCGACGCCGGGCTCACCAATCAGCACGGGGTTGTTCTTGGTACGGCGGGAGAGGACCTGCATGACGCGTTCCATCTCCTTGTGGCGGCCGATGACCGGGTCCAGCTCGCCCTCACGTGCTGCTGCGGTGAGGTTGCGGCCGAACTGATCCAGGATGGTCGAACCCGCGGGAGTGCCTTCGCGAGAGTTACCCGCACCCACGCCAGCGGTTTCCTTATCGCCGGAGTTGTTGCCGGGGTAACCGGAAATCAGGTCCATAACGGCCTGGCGCACGGCAGCGGGCTCAGCGCCCAGCTTGACCAGCACCTGGTTTGCCACGCCCTCGTTTGCACGAACCATGCCCAGCAGGATGTGTTCGGTGCCGATGTAGCCATGGTTCAGCTGAATAGCCTCGCGCATGGACAGTTCGAGAACTTTCTTCGCGCGCGGGGTGAAGGGGATGTGACCGTTAGGCGCCTGGGGGCCGGGGCCGACGATGTCCTGAACCTGTTCACGTACTGCGTTCAGGGTAACGCCCAATGATTCCAGGGCGCGGGCACCGATGCCTTCGCCCTCGTGAATCAGACCGAGCAGAAGGTGTTCGGTACCGATGTAGTTGTGGTTGAGCATGCGTGCCTCTTCCTGGGCAAGCACCACAACGCGCCGAGCTCGATCGGTAAAGCGTTCAAACATTTACGCACTCCTTGCATTTTCCTATTGATACAAGAGTACGTTGAGCTGCGGGTTTATGCCCCGCGTGTGGGCGCCTGTTCGCCATCAAGAGAACAGATGAGCTGTTCCGGGGCGTTCTAGGGGCGGTTTAGGCGCGGCTTTCGGGGCTTCTGGCGGGGCTCGGGGGCGGTTTTGAGGGGTCTAGCTCACGCAGGTGAGCCTACCCTGAAGGTGGATGGGTGCCGCCAGGTCGGTGCTAGCTGTTTTTGTCGGTGCTGACTGCTTCTCCCGAGGCCAGCTGTTTTTGCCGGGGCTGGCTGTTTTTGCGGAGGCAGTCTGTGCAGAGTGTGCGCATATTACCGTCGGATGTACCGCGGGAAGGTGCTACAGGTGGGTTCTGAGGGACTGCAGTGCCAATACGAGGGTTTGCGAAAGAGGTGAACGCACAAGAACCCACACAGACCAACACCTAAACCCCTTGTTTCCTGCACGTGCATGAATATATTGCAGAAATTTTTAAAAATTTATATGTTTAAGTGAGAAATTTCAATAATTCGCAAAAATATATACGGCACCATTTCCGGTATATATTTCCGCATAATATTCAGGCGATCTGCGTCAGAATTCCATCCGATAATCATCTCGACATCAGAGGAAATCCCCACGTCGACACATAGGTAGGGTGCTTATTATTTTCGACTCTATTCAGGGTGCGCTCTGTACCTCTTACAGAGGGAATATCTCGGCGCACAACAACGGCACATAACAACCGCACCGAAGAGATTAATGCAACAACACCTTTAGCCTTCCTGCCGATGCATGCAATCTAAACGAACACAGAATCCGAATGTAAACTATGCCCCTTCGGCTAACCAATACTCTTCACGGTATTGCACAGATTGCGCCATCAACCAACCCTATATATTTTACATGTAAATAGTTAATTGGAATTAGGCACAAAACACGCCCCATTAGATACACAAAACACACAACGCATAAGGGGGCACAACAAAAGGCGGGCGGTGATAACACCGCCCGCCTTGAGCACCCGGAGGTTTAGAGCCCCAAAGAACCAGCACCTCCGGTTACACGCAATAACTTAGAACCTTTAGTCCTGAGCCTTCATTGCTGCGTAGTATGCGTCCTGAATGTCCTGGTGGATACGACCGCGGTCAGAAACCTTTGTGGCCGTTAGCCTTAGCCCACTCGCGGATTGCTGCGGTCTCGGGGTTGCGCTTAACCGGAGCAGCAGTGCCACGGGGTGCACGGGTGCGCTGGGTAGCGCTGACCCTGCACGCGGCGGGACTTCGCTACGAAGGGGCGGATAGCGTCACGCAGGCGAGCTGCGTTTGCGGAGGACAGATCGATTTCGTAGTGAGCGCCGTCCAGACCAAAACGGATAGTTTCGTCTGCGGGGCCGCCATCGAGATCGTCTTCAAGGATGATGCGAACCTTCTGTGCCATTGAGGCACCTCCTCATCTGTTGCATATATCCTGTGGAGTAAACTCAAAAGCCTCTATCGGAGATTGAGAAAATAGTGTGCCGGATATATTTATGTACTAATTTTCTTTCATATAGTAACAGAAACATATTAAAAGATTCCGAAAATATTCTGAGCATTGAAACAATACGCCAATCATCCGCAGCGATATATCGCTTCTGTGCATCCCCGTTAAATCTGCACTCGCTACAAGAACATTAAAGTGAAGTTTAGAGTGCAAATACTTTGGATTCTTCCAGGCAGCAGACACAGCCCCCCAGAGACAAAGACACCTAATACACGCCCCGGCGTCCCACCCGACAATCTGCAGTGCAATTACACCACCCGCACGAGCACCTGCACATACGACCATTCGCTCCAGGCATTTCTAGCGCTATTCAAAAGCGAAATTCTGCTATCTCCCAACCCCTCATTATTTTCTATGTAACGCGTTCATGCATAAGAGCAGAAACCCCCGCCAGAGTGAATAGAGCAGCATAAATCAGCACCAGAATAGAGCAAAAAAGCACCTTAAAACGTCCCTGACCTGTGCAAACAAACAGAAAACTCCACCTCAGAAGCTATACACCGTGCAAAAGAGTGCACAGAAAACGGCGGGTGCCGCAGATACAAGCGTATCCGCGGCACCCGCCGCATTAACACCCTCACAGGTGAAGGGGAAGCTTAGGCCTCCGGCTTCATCAAGGGGAAGAGAATAGTCTCACGAATACCGGGCTGACGCACCACAGTACCCGGACGCTCCGGATCCTGATCGCCCGCCAGCAGCATAATCAGACGGTCGATGCCCAGACCCGATGCCACCCATCGGGGGTGCACCGTGCTCCAGGGCGCGCAGGAAGTCCTCGTCCAGCTCCATCGCCTCGTCATCACCGGCAGCAGCAAGCAGCGACTGAGCGGTCAGGCGCTCACGCTGAATAACCGGGTCAATCAGCTCGGAGAACGCAGTACCGCGCTCCATACCGCCAATAATCAGGTCCCACGCCTCAATCAGCGGCTCACCGGAACGGTGCGGACGCGCCAGCGGCTGAGCGCTCGGCGGGTAATCGTACACGAAAGGTCGGGTTCACCAGGGTCGGCTCAACAATCTCACCGAAGAGCTCGGTCACCAGCTTCTCAGCGTCCCACTTCGGGTCGATGTCAACCTCGTGCTTTTCAGCAATCTCACGCAGAACCGAAGCGTCAGTCTCGGGGGTGATCTCAACGCCCACAGCCTCGGACAGACCCGGGTACACGCCAACCCACTTCCACTCACCGAACAGGTCGATGGTGCCGTTCTCAGTCTCAATACGCTCGGTACCGACAGCCTTTCGCGCAGCTCTGGATAATCTCCTTCATGCGCTCAGCCATCACGAACTGGTCGGCATACGCCTCGTAGCACTCCAGGGTGGTGAACTCGGGGCTGTGGGTCGAATCCACGCCCTCGTTACGGAACACGCGGCCAATCTCGTACACGCGCTCAATACCGCCCACCACTGCGCGCTTGAGCGGCAGCTCGGTCGCAATACGCATGGTCATCGGCTGATCAAAAGCGTTCAGGTGGGTGCGGAACGGGCGAGCAGTCGCGCCACCGTGCACCAGCTGCAGAACGGGGGTCTCAACCTCAATGTAGCCGTGATCCTCCAGCACGCGGCGGACGGTGCGGGTAATCAGGGCGCGCTTCTTCACCAGCTCGCGAGCCTCCTCGCGAACCATCAGGTCCAGGTAGCGCTGGCGAACGCGGGTTTCCTCGTTCAGGTCCTTATGCAGAACCGGCATGGGGCGAAGAGCCTTCGACGCCATCTTCCAGTCGGTCACCATAATGGACAGCTCGCCACGGCGAGAAACAATCACGCGGCCGGTCACGAACACGTGGTCACCCAGGTCAACCAGGGACTTCCACTCCGCCAGGGACTCCTCGCCCACCTCAGCCAGCGAAAGCATCGCCTGGATGCGCTTACCCTCGGTGCCACCCTGCAGGGTCGCGAAGCACAGCTTACCGGTGTTACGGACGAACACCACGCGGCCACCCACGTGCACCACACGCTCGGTCTCGTCGCCTGCCTTCAGCTCGCCGGACTCCAGCTTCGGGTCGTACTCGGCGCGCAAATCCTCAATGTGGTTGGGCTCCACGCGGTTACCCTCAGAATCCAGCAGACCCACCGGGTATGCCTCGCGACCCGACTCGATTAGCTTCGCACGCTTTTCCAGGCGAATCTGCATCTGCTCAGACATATCAGCAATCGCCGGTGCGGCAGTGTGCTCAGTGCTCACAGTGATACCTATCTGTGTAGTGTGTTGGGGACTCTTCTAAACGAACGAACGCTTAGCGCAGGTCCATGTTGTCAATCAGGCGGGTCGGGCCAACGAACGCAGCAACCAGTGCCAGCACTCGCTCCGACTCCTCAGTCGGCTCACCGAAAGTCATCGGGTCGACCAGTTCCAGGTAGTCAAGGCGTACACCCGGAGTGGAGTTGATACGCTCACGCGCACCGTCCAAATCAATCTCGTGGAAGCCACGGTTCAGCGAATTCTCACGCAGCATCGCCAGGGTGCGGGACAGCACCAGGGCAGACTCGCGCTCCTCATCCGACAGGTAGCCATTACGCGAAGACAGCGCCAGACCGTTATCGTCGCGAACAATCGCCACAGGGCGCATGGTCACGTCGTGGTTGAAATCGTGCACCATACGCTGAATCAGGATGTACTGCTGAGCGTCCTTCTGACCGAAGTACGCATTCACCGGGTGGTTACCGGCTGCGGGGCGAATAATGTTGAAGAACTTATTGACCACAGCCAGCACGCCATCAAAGTGGCCCGGACGGGTCGCACCCTCAAACTTGGTGCCCAGCTCGCCGCTCGAAATGCGGATGAGCGGGTCACCATCGGGATACATTTCCTCCACAGAAGGTGCGAAGATGATGCTCACGCCGGCGGTACCAGCCAGGGCAGCGTCTGCCTCCAGGGTGCGCGGGTATGCTTCGTAATCCTCGCCGGGGCCAAACTGCAGCGGGTTCACAAAAATGGAGGCGACCACTACATCATTCTGTTCAGTGGCGCGACGCAACAGGGTTGCGTGGCCGTCGTGCAGGGCGCCCATGGTGGGCACGTAGCCCAGGGATGCGTTCGTGTACTGAACTGCGGTGCCGTTCTGCTCCGCCTCCTGGCGGGCTGCTCGGTCCAGTTCTTCCTGCGCTGCGGCAAGGGATTCGGTGATTGCCGTGCGGAAATCCGCAATGGTGGTCACGACTCGGGGCATCGAAGTCTCAGTCATGACGAGAACTCCTTGTTTTCGGGGGCTGAATCATCAATATCGCCGGGGTGGTTGCGGTCCGAAGACTCACCCAGCAGATTCTCAATTCGTCCCAGTTGTTCATCGTTTAACAAACCTCTATTATGCGCTCTTTTTGCGGTTGCGTGTGCCAGAGCGGCATAAGAGTCTGTAATATCACCTGTTTTCTCATGCTCTGAGTACTCATTCAGAGCCTGAAGGTGAGCCTTCACGGTACCGGCGTCTCCGCGTGCCACGGGCCCGGTGAGAGCACCCTCACCGCTGGCGAGCGCATTATCCACGGCGGCTCGAACGAGCGGCCCCATGTAGCGTGCCGGGTCCTCAATACCGATGGAGGCGAGCATCTGCTGGGACTGACCCAGGATGGTCACGAGGTGGTTCGCGGCGTGCGCTAGGCTGCGTGGTAGAGCGCTCGGTCGGCCTCGGCAACGTGCACGGGTTCGCCGCCCATCTCCACCACGAGTGCCTGAGCAATCGGGATGAACGGTGCAGGCCCGGTCACGGCGAAGCAGGTGCCGTTCAGCCGCTGCAGGTCCATGGACATGCCGGTAAACGTCATGGCGGGGTGAATCGCCAAACCGATAGCGCCCAGTGCGGTCGCCGGTGCGAGAACCTCGGTGCCGTGACGGCCGGAGGTGTGCACCAGAATCTGACCGGCGGTAATACTTCCCGAGGACGCCAGGTAGGTGACGAGGCCCGGCAGCTCATCATCGGGAACCGCAAGAATCAGCAATTCGCTACGCTCAGCAATCTGCTCCACCGGCAGCAGCGGCACATCGGGAAGCAGCATCGCGGCGCGCTCCTGGGAAGCCTCAGACACCGCGTGAACACCCACAATAGTGTGCTCGCAGGCGCGCAAAGCCGCACCGAGGACGGCTCCGACCCTCCCGGCGGAAATAATTCCAATGCCCAAACGCGCAGGTTTTGAATGCTGCATCACGGCTTTAAGTATATTCTCCCTTTCACGCCGACCCTGCCGCCGGTGTCACGAAGAACACTGACGGCAGGGCGCGATCTGTAGTTTTGCTGCCCGCTAACCCGGCGGGGAATCTCAGCTGACGGGCTGGCTTAGGGACGCCCACTCATCACCGGTACGCGGTAGTAGGGCTCAATACCCTCCAACCGAACCGTCATCAACCACACCAGGTCCTTGCAGACGCGCGGCGGCAAGTGCATCATGAGCGTGCGCACCGGGCCGGGCACCGTACCGAAATGCACGCTCGCGCATCCGAAGGCACGCTGCAGCGGGCCCTGACCCCGGCTCACGCTCAGCACACGGCTGACCGGCACAATCGACAGCGTGCGGATAAAGTAGCCGCCACGAATCAGTAGCAGGTCACCGCGCGTATGCTCACCAACGCTCGAACGTGCCGCATCAGAATCAATACGGGTGGTCGCCTGCACCGAACCGGCAGTGTAACCGACCGTGGTCACGCCGTTACGCTTCCAGGTGAGCAGGTCCATCCAGCGCGCCGACGAAGGGGTCACAATCATTGCCGGAACCTGCGGCGTCTGACGCTTCAGCGAACCATCGGCGGTATCCAGCAGCACCTGCGCCTGCCCCTCATCCAGGGCGGGCAACAGCAGACGCAACACCATCAGCGTCTCCTGTTTGTTGCCGACCGGCAGGGCAACGTTGCGGGTCACCAGCTTCTGGTTGTCGTTCTTCTCAATACCAATACCGGCAATGGTCATCTTGATGCGGTACCAGCCAAACGCACGCCACAGAATGGACTGCTCCACGGCGAGTGCCTGAATACGCTCAACCATCACGTTCTGGGTGTGCGTGCCGGTGAAACCGTAACGCAGGGTCACGCCGCCCTGACCGCTGGGGGTGATTTTGAAGTTCGCGGCACCGTCAAAACGTGTCCAGAGGGCAACCACGTAACCAACCATGGGCGCGAACATACCGGGCAGCATCGCCATGAAAATGAGGAACGGGCTCTCGCCGGCCATGATTGCGGCAATGACCGCGGCACCGACCATGAGGGCCACGGCGGGCACCAGCCACACCAGGTGCTCCAGCATGATGGAGGCAATCAGACGCACATTCGAGATGCGGAAAATCGGCGGCTGCGAGGGGTCGGCCGCGACCGGCATCGGCATGCGAGCGCCGCGGCGGGATGCGACGGGTTGCTGGGGTGCGGGTTGCTGAGGTGCAGACTGCTCGGGTGCGAGCTGCTGGGCACCCTGCTGAGGCGCTACCTGCTGGGTGCTGTTCTGTGCGGGCACACCATAGGGCGCCTCGTAAGATGCCTCGAACGGCTGGTGCAGCTGATCCGCATCCGGCATGCGCTCCGCCGAAATCTGCATGCTATCGGGCAGCACGTCGACCGGGCGGCCAGTCGCCTCCGAACGCAGCAGGTTAATACTCGCCATCGCGGTGCGGCGCAGAACCTCCGCCTTGCGGGCAGAAACGTACTTGATGTGCAGCGCCTCCGAAGAGCCGTCAGCCACCTCAAAACGAAGCTCCGACAGGCCCAGCAGGCGCGCCACCAGAGGACGCGAAATGTCCACGCTCTGCACGCTCTCCAGACGGATCGTGCGGTTCTTCTTGAACAGAAAACCGCTACGGCGGTGAATCGCCAAATCGTCCAGGCTATAGCGGGTAAACCACCAGTCAATCGAGCCAGCAACCAGAATCAGCACGAGCACGGCGAAGCCGATAAGCTGCGAGTACGTTGCGCTGAAGTAGCTACTGTTCTCGTCAAATGCCTGCGTCAATCGCGCGCCCCACTCGTTCGGCGGGGTGGTCAAAATATTCAGGATAATGCTCTGGAAGAAACCAAACGCCAACAGAATAATGAACCAGAGGTTCATGATGAACGTGCGGATATCGGCACGCCACCACTTCTGCTCCTGCGGCGTCTGGGAGGCAGGAGGCTGCGGTGCCTGCGGCGCGGGGTTGGGCGGGACCGGGGTACTCATTAGAGTGCCGCCATTCGCTCATCGGCGCGGCGCACCAGATCCGCGCGCAGCTCCTCCGCCACGTTCAGCGGAATACCGAACAGCACCATCGTGCCGGTAGTCGTACCCGCGGTGCGCACCGTCAGGCGGGCAACACCGCACATGCGCTCCAACGGACCCGAATCCACATCAACATACTGGATGCGGCCGTACGGCATGGAGCTCATCGAACGGAACACGATACCGCGGCGAGCCATCAGGTGATTCGACTCCAGCGCGTAGCCGAGCGCGCGAGTACGGCGCGGAGTGGTCAGAATCCACCACAGACCCCACAGACCAAACACCGCGACCACCACCAGGCCGACGATGCGTAGCGCCTCCGGGCCGCCGAAGAACGCGCCCGCACAATACACGGCAACACCCGCAAGAATCGGGAGCGCCAAGGCAGAAATAGTGTGAACAAAACGAACCGTCAGGTAGCCGGAGGCGGCGGGCACCCACTGCGGCTCCGGCACGGCTTGCGCGGGAACCGGTTGGGAGCTTACCGACTGAGGGGGAACCTGCTGAGGCGCGTTCGGGTACGCGGCAGCGGGCGGAACCTGCTGTCCATACTGCGCCTGCTGGTCATTCTGGGTCTGTTGCCCATACGGGGCACCAGGCTGACCGTAAGCCGCCTGCTGGTACTGCCCGTACTGGTTCTGCTGAGCAGGCTGACCATAAATGACCCTGCTGGGCATCCTGCCCGTACTGGCTATTCGGCGAATAACTATTCTGGTTAGGAGCCGACATAGGTTCCTCCCTCTCGCGGCTTTACAGCACCGGAAGAGGAGGCCGCATCCTCATCATCCTCCGGCGGAATACGACAACAATGCTGAGCCCACAGGCCAGCAATCAGCAGGGCAACACTGCCCACACAATTAACAAGAACCTCCCAAAAGACCACCGAAAAACCGCGCACAGACACCATCGCCACATGGTAGCCAAGAATCGCAGCGCACCAGCCCGTCAACAGGGCACCGGTCATGATGGAACCCTGCGCATACGCCACCGCACGCGCAGCAAGAATCGGGCCCATATGCGGCACCTTCTCACGCGTCTGAATACGACGATAACGAGCCACCTGCACACCCAGCCACACACGGCTCCCGCCGCAACCAGCAGGCACACCGCGCCGAGCATCCACGAGAAATTCAGCTCACCAAAACCGGCGCCAATCATCACGGAATTCACCATAAGAGCGGCAGCGGCACCGCACACAGCCGCCACAATAATCGCCCGATAACTCAGGGGCTTCATGGTGTTTCCTTTCGGTAGGTTCCTCTACCTTCCAGAGTGCCACATTTAAGGCTGATCAGGTACCTGCATCTCACGCATATAGCTAATAGCGTCTTCATCCGCCCCAACCAGCGTGCGGGACAGCTCCGCAACGTTCACGACCTCGCGGCTCAGCGGCGCAGGAACCTCATCCGGCCGCTCCCCCGAAGGCTCCGCACGCCGGGTCACCGTCAGGCGCGCCTGCGGGTCCATCTGCGCCCACGGCACCAGCACAAAAGCACGCTCCTGCGCCCGCGGATGCGGCAAAGTCAGCACCGGATCCTCAGAGATCACGCCGTCATAGTCAATCACGTCAATATCGAGGGTGCGCGGACCCCAACGCACCAGGCGCTCACGGTGATGCGCCGCCTCCACCGCATTACACAGCTTCAGCAGCTCGTAGGTGCCCAGGTCAGTTGCCACCTCAATGACCGCGTTCACGAAATCCGGCTGACCCGACGGGCCACCCACCGGGGCGGTACGGTACAGCCCGGAGGCGCGCACCAGCTGCACGCCGCCCGCCACCAGGTCGGCGACGGCACGCTCCAGGGTGTCTTCGCTTTCGCCCAGGTTCGATCCCAACGCCAACACCGCGCGGTGTTTCAGAGTGTTGGGCTTCTGCGTATCGGTTTTCTGGGTGCCCGCCACTAGCGGCCGCCCTCAGCCGCACGCTCCGCGGCACGCTCACGGAACACGCTCACCGCAACGTTACCGAACGGCAGCTCAATCGGCGCCTGCGGCTCGACACGGTAATCTCCACCGCCTCCACAAGCTCAAACATCGCGAGAATACCCTCGGCAATGTTCACCGCAAGGGTCTCAATCAAATCCAGCGAACCGTTCGTCACGTGGCGGTGAATCAGGTCAACCACGAGCGCGTAGTTCGTGGTCTTCGTCAGGTCATCCGTGGCGGCTGCGGCGGAAAAATCGCTGTACAGGGTCGCGTCCACGACGAAGGGTTGGCCGTCGCGCTTCTCAAAGTCGAGCACGCCGTGGTAGCCCTTGGCGGTAATGCCGGTGAGGGTGATGCGGTCGTAGCGGGCGTAATCTGCCTGGGTCATTGGGGGGGTCTCCTAGAGGGTATTCGGGTAGTCGGTGGGTCTAGCTGACAGATCGCAGCGCGGAGGCGACCGTCACCGCATCCACGCTGGCGGGCACGTCGTGCACGCGCACCGCCCACACGCCGCGCGCCGCCACCAGGGCGGTCACCGCCGCAGAAGCTGCGGCACGATGCTGAGCCGGGCGCGGCTCCGACAGCGGCTGCCACAGTTCGCGTTCAGCCTCACCCGCATCGGTTGCGGTGAAACCGCTCGCGTTCAGGCGCTCAGCCAGCGCCATATCTGCCGCGGTCAGGGCGTTGGCGATAAAACGCTTACGGGAACCGGCAATGAGCAGGCGGTGGCCCAGGCCCTGTAGCTCGTCAATGGCGGCGAGTAGCTCCCAATCCTGCATGCCGCCCTTCGCGAAGCCCAGGCCCGGGTCAAGAATCAGGTTCTGCGGTAGCACACCGGCGGCGAGGAAACGCTCACGCAGGCCGGTCAGCTCCTCCACAACCTCGGTGACCACGCCGCGCGGGTACTCCGCCAGACTGTTCATGGTCTGGGAGGTGCCGCGGGCGTGCATGAGGATGTACGGCACCTGCAGTTCAGCGGCGGTTTCAATCATTTCATTGCTGACGTTCAGGCCGGACACATCGTTGATGATGTGCGCACCGGCGGCAATGGCGGCGCGAGCGGTCTGCGGGTTCATGGTGTCAACGCTGATGGTGGTGCCCATCTGCGCGACTGCCTCGATGACGGGCAGGATGCGGCGCTGCTCCTCCTCCACGCTGATGCGCACGGCACCGGGGCGGGTGGACTCGCCGCCAATGTCGATAATGGAGGCGCCCTCGGCAATCATGCGGGCGGCGCGGGCGATGGCGTCGGTGGCGGCGTAGTGCTGGCCGCCGTCGCTGAAGGAGTCGGGGGTGACGTTGAGGATGCCCATCACGAGGGTGCGTTCGGCGGCGAGCGCGTCGCAGGGCAGGGGGGCTACACGGGTGGTGTGTGTGGATTCAGTCATGGGTTTATCGTACCGAATCTGCGGTGCTCCCATGTTTGCCGCAGTGATTGACACAGTGATTGGGGCAGCTGTGGGGTCGATTCTGGGGACACGGCATGCAATACTTGCATTACAGATACTTATTTAAAGGTATGCTGAGAGGGCACGCATACCGCACCGGGCGCATTCCCGGTCGGCGGCGCGCACCCACACATACATACTCTAGGAAGTGACTCATTGTGAATATGAAGACTGGAGCTTGGATCCTCTCCCTGGTAGCTCTTGCCGCGCTGGTGACTATTGTGCTCGCTGAAGGTGTTCCTGCCGTGCGTTGGATTGCTTTCGGCACCGCGACCGGTTGCGGTTTCATTGCCGTGGGCTTGATCGTGACTCTTGCCCTGGGTTGGGATAATCCGAGCGAGTCGAAGGGTAGCTTGCAGCGTTAGCAGCGGGGCTCTTCTAGCTTCTGCGGTGCGGCATGATCGGCGCCGCCGCGGCCGCGGAAGGCATCCGGCTCAGAACACATTCTCAGAGCACTTTGGCGATGCGAAAAGGGGCGGAGGTTTTCACCTCCGCCCCTTTCAGCGTGTCTATAAGCTGTGAAGATTTTAGCTCCACAAACGGGTTTCTTCCCAACCTTGGGGTATGCCCATAGCCCGCGATACATCAACCCCAGGAACGGAAATATCAGGACGTTCCTTCAGAATCTGCGTCAGAGATTCCGTATCCCCAATTCCACCCTGATTCATCAGATATTTGAGGAGAGTGAGCATTCCGAAAGTCTTGCACATCTTATGGTTCTCTTCAGCCTGCGGCACACCAAATAGATCAACAACCTCACGGATTTCAGGACTCTCAACTCTTCCACCTCTCAACACACGTGGCAAACGAGGTTCTGGGTGCAGCTTATTGTAGAACCTACTTTGATGCGCACAAATATTGCGCATTACCCGCAGCGAATTAATCCAAGTTTCCAACTGAGGGTCAGTACACCCCAAGGCTTTCGCGATATCTCGTCGAATATTTGGCGGAGAGACCAAATACAGATTCTGTAGAGCCCCCAAATCTAGAACTTCCACCACGACCCACACGGGCAACTTCCCGCCGTATTGTTCACGGTGATGCTTCACGAATTCTTCTTCAGATGTACGAATAAGCTGTTCGCTTTCTCGTAAATCTGCTCCACGCAGTGCGCCTTTTACTGCCTTGAAGGTCGCACCGGGTTTCATCCTCGTATATGAGTGGATCCACTTCCCCCAGTAAATTCCCTAGGCGGGACCGCAAATACACCTCAAACTGCGAGAAATACGAAAACGCAATGGACCGAAGATTACGGTCATATTCATACAGGGCCACGATATCTTCAAAGACAGTTCCGGGCATGAAAGTATCCGAGCGCCGCCCACTTCCTGCCGGTCGCCGGAACGAATAGTAGTAACCACTCAGACGGTAGTAACTAACACGCTCAAGGACGTGAACGGCATGTTCCTGAGAACCTACGAGCATACCTCGCTGCCGCAAGATTCCAACCTGCTGTTCATATGTTTTAAATGGCTTTACGATTGAAGACATGCACTATCCATCGCTTGATATCATTTCATCATTGGAACTCTTTAATAATATCAATATAAGGATATTAAGGGTATAACTACACGGCATGTAAGTCATCTCTGTCTTGTTAAGGTCATCGTTTAAAAACGATGACCGGCTCCAGACCCCTGATGGGCGGAACCGGCCACGGTTATTTTCGCTCCTGATGAGGAGAGGAACAGTCATATATTCATCAACAACGGTACGTGAAGAGCACTGTACGTAGCGTTAACAAAAAGAAGACCGGTCCTGTACTCCCGAAGGAGTGGTGCCGGTACTAGTGGTACTACTCTACAGCTGATGACGCCCTCTACGCAAGGGCACTCGTCATGCGGCCCAACACATGCGACCGCACAGCGCAGGGGTATAGCGCAAGGGGGCAGGATTCCTTAGAATCCTGCCCCCTGGCGTATAGCTATATGCTCATTGCATGCGCTTAGCGCTGCGAGAAGATCAGGCTCATCGCCTCCGCACGGGTTGCGCCGTTCATGAGTGCACCGCGCACCGCGCTGGTCACGGTCTTCGCGCCCGGCTTACGCACACCGCGCATCGACATGCACATGTGCTCAGCCTCAATCACCACAATCGCACCGCGCGGGTTCAGGTGCTCCTCCAGAGCCTCCACCACCTGCGTGGTCAGACGCTCCTGCACCTGCGGGCGGCGAGCGTACAGATCCACCACGCGGGCGAGCTTGCTCAGGCCGGTCACCTTACCGTCCGGGCCCGGAATGTAACCCACATGCGCCACGCCGTGGAACGGCACCAGGTGGTGCTCACAGGTGGAGTAGAACGGGATGTCCTTCACCAGCACCATCTCAGAGTGGGCAATGTCGAAGGTCGTACCCAGAATCTCGCCGGCATCCTGGTGCAGGCCCGAGAAGAACTCCGCGTAGGCACGCGCCACACGTGCCGGGGTCTGCTGCAGGCCGTCACGGTCCGGGTCCTCACCGATCGCGAGCAGAATCTCGCGGACGGCAGCCTCAATACGCGGCTGGTCGACGGCGTTCTTAGCCTCGCTCATTCTCTGCTCCATTCTGGTTCGGGGTGCCGTTCTCCGGGCGCTGCGCCGGAGGGGCGGGGTAGTTCGGGTACTGCTGGGTGGGCATTGCGACGGTCGGGTCGGCGTCCGGGTTGGTGAGGGGCGGCTGAGGCGGCAACGGCTGCGTAGGTGCTACCGGAACAGTCGGCGCCTCGGCAGGTGCTTCCTCAGCCTTCTGCGCCTCCTGAGCCAGCTCGCTCGGTGCCTTCACCGGCGGGATGTCGGTACGCTCGCGGGTCGGCTTGGAGTACCAGTGCTCACGCTCGGGGCGCTTGCGAACATCCTTGAAGATTTCGGCAATCTCGTTCTCGAGCAGGGTTTCCTTCTCCAGCAGGGCGAACGCCAGGCGGTCCAGAATATCGCGGTTTTCCAGCAGAATCTGGAATGCCTCGTCGTGTGCCTGTTCCAGCAGGGCGCGAATCTCAGCGTCAACCTTTGCCGCGGTCGCGTCGGAGTAGTTGCGTGCCGAAGCGCCGCCACCACCGAGGAACGGTTCGGTGTCTTCGCCGCCGAGCTTCACGGAACCAATCACAGCGCTCATGCCGTAGTCGGTGACCATCTTGCGGGCGGTGTCGGTTGCCTTCTGAATGTCGTTAGACGCACCGGTGGACGGGTCGTGGAAGACGATTTCCTCAGCCGCACGGCCACCCATCGCGTACGCCATCTGGTCAAGCAGTTCATGGCGGGTCGTGGAGTACTTATCGTCCTGCGGCATGACCATGGTGTAACCCAGGGCGCGACCACGCGGAAGAATCGTAATCTTGGTGACCGGCGCGGAGTTACGCAGTGCCGCCGCGACCAGGGCGTGACCGCCCTCGTGGTATGCGGTGACCTTACGCTCGTGCTCGTTCATGATGCGCGAGGAACGCTGCGGACCAGCCATGACGCGGTCGATTGCCTCGTCGATAGCGCGGTCGTCAATCACGTTGCCGTTATCGCGGGCGGTCAGCAGAGCCGCCTCGTTCATGACGTTCGCCAGGTCAGCACCGGTGAAGCCGGGGGTGCGCTTAGCAACCTGAGCCAGGTCAACGGTGTTAGCGATTGGCTTGCCTGCGGCGTGAACGCGCAGGATGTGTTCGCGGCCCTGCATGTCGGGGGCGTCCACACCAATCTGACGGTCAAAACGGCCGGGACGCAGCAGCGCCGGGTCCAGAACGTCGGGTCGGTTCGTTGCAGCAATGACGATGACGTTCGAGTTGCCGTCGAAGCCGTCCATCTCAACCAGCAGCTGGTTCAGGGTCTGCTCACGCTCGTCATTACCGCCGCCCATGCCGACGCCGCGGCGGCGGCCAACAGCGTCAATCTCGTCGACGAAGACGATGGCGGCGGGGTCGCTCTTCGCTTCCTTGAACAGGTCGCGCACGCGGGACGCACCCACACCCACGAACATTTCAACGAAGTCAGAGCCAGAAATCGAGTAGAACGGCACGCCAGCCTCGCCCGCCACAGCCTTGGCGAGCAGGGTCTTACCGGTGCCGGGAGGACCGTACAGCAGAACGCCCTTGGGGATCTTGGCACCTAGGCGGGTGAACTTTTCGGGTTCAGCCAGGAACTCGCGGACTTCTTCCAGTTCGGCGAGAGCCTCGTCCACGCCGGCGACGTCGCTGAAGCGGACTTCCGGCTTGTCCTTGGTGAACTTCTTCGCACGGGACTTGGAGAAGCTCATCACGGAGGAGCCGCCTCCGACTCGTCCCATCAGGAACCAGAAGAGCACACCAAAGAGCAGAATCGGCAGGAGCAGGGACACCAAGGAGCCCAGGAAGCTGTGCTCAACCGGCTGGTCCGTGTAGCTTTCCAGCTCGGCGGATTCCATTGCCTTAGCAACTTCGTCGCCGCGGGGCTGCACGTAGTAGAAGCGCACCGACTTACCGTAGTTGTCGTTGCCCTTCTTGTAGTCGTCCTTAAGCTGCAGCTCGACGCGCTGGTCGCCGTCGTAGATCTTTGCGCTCTTGACCTGGTGGTCGTTGAGCAGCTGAAGACCCACGTTGGTGTCCACCTGACGCGAGGGCTGGGTGAAGAAGGAGGCCATGAGGAAAGCCAGCATGATTACGAGAGCTGCACCCGGCCAGAACCAGGGGCCGTTAATCAGCTTCTTCAGGAAGCCCTCCGAGCCTTTCTGCGGAGTATTGGGGGTTTGCGCCAATGCTTTGTCCTTACGTTGCGGCTGTGACCCGTTGGGGTGCGGCATGCCTGCCGGAACACCCAACGGTGCAACCTTAAATGTACCCTACCCCGGCGGGCGGCTAGGTACCGGGCTTCTCTATTTCACCTGCGGGCTAAAGGGTTGTAGCACTCGGCGGGGGTGAAAGTGCATCTTCTGCGTCGGGTACATCCACCTCCGGGTACAGCAACGCCCCGCTCCCCCACAAGCGTGAGGAGGCGGGGCGTCACCACCTACAGCATGGTTGCTGAGGTGAAGGCTTAGGAGTAAACGTGCGGGTGCAGGGTTGCGACGCAGTCCAGGTTGCGGTACTTCTCAGCGAAGTCCAGGCCGTAACCAACAACGAACTCAGGCTCGATGTCCCAGCCGACGTACTTGACCTCAACGTCAGCCTTGACGACCTTGGGCTTGCGCAGCAGGGTGCAAATCTCAACGGAAGCTGCGCCGCGAGAAATCAGGTTCTGCTGCAGCCATGCCAGGGTCAGGCCGGAGTCAATGATGTCTTCAACGATCAGGACGTTGCGGCCCACCAGGTCGGTGTCCAGGTCCTTGAGGATACGCACAACGCCGGAGGACTTGGTGCCGGAACCGTACGAGGAAACAGCCATCCAGTCCATAGTGTAGTGGCCCTTGAGAGCGCGGGAAAGGTCAGCCATGATCATGATGGCGCCCTTGAGAACACCCACCAACAGCACGTCCTTACCGGCGTAGTCTTCGTCGATGCGCGCCGCCAGTTCGGCGACCTTCGCGTTAATCTCTTCCTTGCTGAAGAGAACGTTCTTAATATCGTCCTGCACGTCGATAGCCTGCACGATGTATTCCTTCGTATTCTTTTAGACGCTCTGCGCCTCCGCCGGGGGCCCCGGGTGAGGGGTTTCATGCCTTCCCACAGCGGACAATGTGGATGGTGTTCGCCTTAAGTATGGCTTAAAACGGCGCCGCGGCGCACCTCACCACGCAGATAGTGTGTGCTGAGGGGGCTCCGCGGGCACCTAGCTGGGCACCTAGTTAGGGTCGAGTTGGCACTAATACGAGCACGTCCAGGCGTTCACCGGTTGCCGGATGCACAATTTTGCGGCGACGGTACGCGCTCACGTGACCGGGCATCTGAACGGGCCCAGCTACCGCGTATTCGGCGGTGAAAGAGTCCAGCGCCTGCAGTCGCTCGAAGCCGGGGTTCTCTCCCCCGGCGGCCTTGCAGGCGGTCGCAAGCACACGCAATCGAAGCGCCGGGTGTAGCGCCGCCACCTGCGCCCGGTCCAGTAGCACGGCGTCCTCACGTTCGATGCCGCGTACGGCGGTTCCGGCGGGTAGGAGCGCCTGCTCGTAGGCGGCATGTGCTTGCTCGTCGAGGTATTCGGCGTCGGGGCCAGCCACCGCGGCGGTGCGCGCCAGGGAGCGGGCGACGTCCCCGCCGAGGTGCTCCTCCAGGTAGGGCAGCACGCTGTGGCGGATGCGGGCACGCATGAGGGTTTCGTCGGTGTTGGTCGGGTCGATCCAGGGGGTGAGGGTTTCGGCATCGCAGATGTCGAGCATGTCGGTGCGGCGCAGGCCAAGGAAGGGACGCAGGTAGGTGACACCCCCTTCGACGCGTACGGGCGGCATGCCCGCCAGGGAGCGGGTGCCGGAGCCGCGGCTTAGGCCGAGTAGCACGGTTTCTGCCTGGTCGTCGAGGGTGTGGCCGAGTAGTACGGCGCGGGCGCCGGTGGCTTCAACGGCTTTCGTGAAAGCGGCGTAGCGGGCGGTGCGTGCCGCCATTTCGGGGCCCATGTTGCCGACGGGAACCTGCACTTTTTCGATGATGACGGGGTGAAGCCCCAGTTCGGTGAGGGTCTGCGCGGTCTGCGCGGCAACCGCGGCGGAGTCTTCTTGTAGGTCGTGGTCGACGATGATGGCACCTACGCGTACGTCGCCGCGGCGAGCGAAGTGTGCGGCAATGGCTGCCAGCGCGAGGGAGTCGGGGCCGCCGCTGCAGGCGACCAGGAGCAGGGGCAGGTCGGCGGCGTCCGCGGTGGAGGCGGTGCGGGAGCGTCCGGTGGCTTTGATGCTTCCGGCGCCGAGGAGCTTTTCGAGGGCGGCGGCGAGGTGGCGGCGGGCAGTGCCAACGGCGGGGTGCAGGCGTCCTGCGCGTCCATTCTGCATGGTGGTTCCTTTATATAGGCGTGCGGGAGGGGTTAGGTGAGGGGGTTGGTGATGGCCAGCTCGATGCCGAGCTCTTGGGCGACCTTGAGGACCGCACCAATTGATGGGCCGGGTAGCCCACGCTCAATATCGCGGATTGTTTTATCGCTGAGCCCGACCATCCACGCCAACTCCATTTGGGTGATTTTTTCGTACTTGCGGACGGCACGAACCTGCGCACCAAATTCTTGCGCGAACCCCGTTGCGTCGAATGCCATGGGGTTTCCTCCTCACCGCTGCAGAACCTCAGGTTATACGAACTATTCTTCGTAATATGCCCATATTAGCACTCCCAGGGGTGCCCTGGGGCTGTTTTCCGAAGAATAGTTCGGTCGCACACACCATTCCCGGAACCTCCGAACACAATCAAGGAGCACATCAAAAGGGGGCGTGCCCACCGCCTCCAGCACGCACAAAAAATCGCACGAACCAGACGCGGAGAACACGCCCCCAGCAAGCCCTCCCGCTCACCTGCCGCTAGGACAGCGACTGCAGACGAGCCACAATCGGTGCCAGCTCCTCATGACTGTCCAGAATCATAAGAGGAATAAAAATAGTGCGGTGCGAAGCGAAGTAGAAATCCGGCACCCTGTAGGCGTCCCATGTCACGTAATCGGCGCTGGGGTAGTTGAAGTTCATAGGCAGGTCATAATCCTCCCGCTTCGCCATTGCATGCTGGTACGCCCAGCTCATTGCTCGGTGCAACTCACTACCCCGCTTAATGGGGGCAAAACGCTTCTTATATCGTGCAGCATTCGCCTTACCAAGGGGCTCCAGAGTTACCTTGGGGCTACCCGCAGCACGATAAAGGAAAGTAAAGTAGGCACCACGGCTCGCCGGAGTATCGTAGCGGAAGGAACCATCAGACCAACCGGTGGTCAAACCCACGCGGGTCGCCCAAATAGCAACCTTATAACGCGCATCGCCCGGAGTCAGGTCGGTGTACGGGGACTTCTCCGGCAGGTTCTTCACCTCGGGTGAACCCGCCAGATGGTACAGATACTCCAGCAAGTGGCCGCGCGAAATGGTCATGACCTCATTCGGCAGGGACCACTCATCGATGTTATACAGCTCAGCAACCTGATCCTTCGTAATCAGGCCGACACACTCTGCCCACTGCCAACTGTTCATAGCGTTCCTGCCGTATTCGCCGTACATTTCGAAACAGCTGACATTAGCCTTGGGTTCTTCAGTAGGCTGTGCAGGTTTCGGATCAATATGCGCAGCCTGGGCCACGCCCTGACCCATGAAGCCCATAGCCAGTGCCAACAGTGCCGCCGCGCCCCGGGTTGAAAGGGTTTTCTTCATTTTTCTATCCTCGGTGAAAGGTGTGAGATTGGAAGAAGAGTGAATTTCTTTGACCATACTCAGAACCTGCACCCTGCGCAATCAACTACACCTGGCGTGCAGGCGGATGCGGCGAAAGACACAACAAAAAGGGGGCGTGCCCACCGCCTCCAGCACGTACGAAAAATCGCACGAACCAGACGCGGGGAACACGCCCCCAGCAAGCCCTCCGCTCACCTGCCGCTATGACGGCGACTGCAGACGAGCCACAATGGGCGCCAACTCTTCATGGTAATCAAGAACCATGAGAGGGGTGAAAATAGTGCGGTACGAAGCGTAATAGAAATCCGGTATTTTATTGATTTCCCAGGTGTTGTACTCGGTGTAGCTAACACTCAACCAGACACTATCAAGGTTATCATCGGGCCTCCTTAAAGCATGCTGATAAACCCAACTCATTGCTCGATGCAACTCGCTCCCTTCCTTAATGGGAGCAGCACCCTTTTCCGTACGCACAGCATTCGCCGCATCCAGGGATTCCAGAGTTACCTTGGGGCTACCCGCAGCACGATAAAGGAAAGTAAAGTAGGCACCACGGCTCGCCGGAGTATCGTAGTGGAAGGAACCATCAGACCAACCAGTAGTCAAGCCCACCCGGGTCGCCCAGATAGCAACCTTATAGCGCGCATCGCCCGGAGTCAGGTCGGTGTACGGAGACTTCTCCGGCAGGTTCTTCACCTCGGGTGAACCCGCCAGATGGTACAGGTACTCCAGCAAGCGGCCCACGCGAAATGGTCATGACCCCGTTCGGCAACTTATCTTCACGGGTTGTAGCCAGCCCAACAACCTGCTTCTTCGTAATCAGGCCGGTACACTCCGCCCAATCCAAACTGCCCATAGTGTTCTTGCCGTAATAGAAGTGCATGTCAAAACAATTAACATCAAATTCCAGCTCTTCTACAGGCTGTGCAGATTTCGGCTGAATGTATGCCGCCTGGGCTACACCCTGGCCCATATACCCCATAGCCAGTGCCAACAGTGCCGCCGCGCCGCGGGTCGAAAGGTTTTTCTTCATTTTCTATCCTCGGTGAAAGGTGTGAGGGTAGAAGAAGAGTGAATCCCTTTGAAGGTACTCAGGATTCACTCTCCGCGCAATTATTTCAGAATGATTAAACTTTTACGTCATTTTGACTATTCCGATTAATCTCATTATCTTGCGAGGTCCTATAGACCACAAAATTAATATCAATATAGAAATTGCCCCAGGGGACACTGCGATCTCTCCTAAAGAAAAGGTGCCGACCGTCATTCGAAGTCAATTTATTACCATCACGGGCATTACGCGATGAACCGGCCACAATACTAATATCATCCAGCTTATTCTCCAGATAAAACCCGTAACGCGAGGAACGCTGGCCAACTTTCGGATTAGCCGAACGCGGCGATACTAGGCGTGCTCCAGAAGCATTTCGTCCAATATACCAATTAGCTGCTTCATCAGTGCGTGCAGTTCCCTTAAGAATAAGTGAATTCTCGAGACTCGAGGACTCACCTAGACAATTCATAAACTGATTATCCTTGAAACCTACGACCCACCCGTGCCCGCCATTCTCCTGAGCGGTACATCCGATGAACATATTCCGTTCGCCAAAAATCGCCCACCCGGCACCAGACTTTCTGCGGTACTGATCTCTATCGTGATAAAGGTCGGAATTTGGCTTATTGCGAATAGCAACCAGGCGGTACATGCCACAAATTTACATTGAGCTCCGTACACCTCAATTGCCCCATGATATCCGCCACCAAGATTGGCATCAGAGACCTCAACCATCACAAACTTATTATCCGCAGCTCCAGAGTTCAAACTCTCTGTTCTACGCTGAACATGACCCACCGGCTTTCCCACCAAGAGCCCTTGTCTGCGAGTTTTACGAATGCGGACCTTATCAACCTTCATAGCACGATCATGTTCACCCAGGATGGCAATTCCGATTGCCGTATCCCAGATTTCAATATTTGAAATAATAGGGGCAGCTTCAGGTTCATTAAAAATATCATATCTTGTATGAACAATAATGCCCGCAATATTATCCGGTATATAATTATCAGCAACGTGCTTACCCTGAGCAATTTGATACTCAAAAAATCCTTTACGAATATTAGGATTCAAAAGATTAAGATTGGCGGCACGAATAAACATATCCCGTACCCCAAAACGCATTGGTATATTTGTTCCCATATCACCCACAAAGGTATTGTATGACCCCATATGAAATACCCCCTGACACTCCATATCGTCACCATCAACATCTCTTAAAATCTTCGGGTTTTTATTAAACCCAATAATTTGTGTTGAGAATCCATGACCATACACCTCTACCCTATCCCTGAGATTAATAAAATCATTACTCACAAGATAGATTCCCGAAGGAATCTCGACAGAACCACCACCGGGAACAGCGGCCACCGAGTTAATGGCATTTTGAATTGCTGGTGCGGAATCCTTCGTACCGGTTGGGTCTGCACCAAAATCCAAAACATTCACATGCTTTGATTTACTATAATCAACCATATTGTATTCCTTTCTTAAGCCATGTAGTTCAAACGCATTCAAATAGTTTGAATGCCAACCCACCAATTTTCCCTGAATATCTATACATAAAGATGATTTGATGTTTAATTCTATTAAATCTGTACCAACCCCCTATCAATCATCTCTTTTTGCAGAGCAAGATTTCCCGAATCCACAACCCTGCGATTACCCCCATAATTGTTTTTATGGGGCAGCTATTGTGGTACATGTCAACACGCCTCCCGGCGTCCTAACACTAATCCGATAGGAAGCCGACACAGTAGATCCGCCGTATTCGCTACGACCCGGGAAATACACGCCAAAGCACCCTCGTTGAAACAACTCTTCCGGCTGAGAAATATCTTTATCTACCTCAAGACCCCATTCCCAGCGCTGAGCTTGAATAAACGCACCGTCATCTTCTCCAAGGGATGCGTTTCCCTTCATCTCCCCTTGGTAGACACCACAAAAATACTCAGTGCTCTCCGTTGAGGCACCACGCGCACGAACCACCTTCAGACCCGAGTCTTCACGCACTGTCAGTGATGGTGCAGCCGGGTACCCCTCAGGAGAATGGCTTGTCAATCCCATAGAACCCGGCTGCCAACGGCTCATCTGCACCATGTATTCTTGCGATCCACTCAGCTGTTCAAGCTCAACCACAATCTGCTGACCCGAAGGAATTTTAGACAGCCACTGCCCTGTATCACGGTGAATATGGGGACGAATTACCTCATATAAGGCTGACTCTTCTTGATTCCCCATTAGTTCTACCGACGGAAGCGCATGCACCCCTACAAAAGGGCCCGAAAAGGGAAGAAGCTGAAACCACAGAATGACATTATCTGCACCATTAGTCGGCACCCATGCTTCACGAAGCGGGGCAACAGTGCATCCATCTATTTGCTGGGGAGACCCAACAGAGCCCTGAATACCCCATGCCGTGCTCTGAGGTGCTGCGAAGAAACTTACCAGGGCAAATGACGAAAGCCGGCACACATGCCGGCGTGACAGTTCAGACATGATAGTCCTTAAATTAAGTTGAGTGATGACAATAGTGTGTGGCGTTTACGCTTCGTCGACGCTCTATACACCACACTCCTTCAACCCTACTCTGAAAATTCACCGTTTCGAGTATTCACAAGCAAATATTTCATTCTCGTGAAAAAATATATATCAATATAAACTTGAAGTTTATTAAAATCTCACTTTAAACTTGAATATTTATGTAACTAGAACTTTAGAAATATCTTTAAAAATCTGAACTTTCAGAAATATTACAAGCCCCACCGCGCAAAGTACTTGTTGAAATCGACCTCTACAAAGCCCTGGGCAACAACTCCGAGCACAGCAAAAAGGGGCGTGCCCGCCGCCTCCAGCACGCGCGAAAACTCGCACGAACCGAAAGCGGGGAACACGCCCCCTACAAAAACCGGGTGCACCTAACGGTGCGGCAGCTTAGTGACCCTCAGCTGCGAAACGGTCGATAGCCTCCTGGACCATCTTCTCAGCAGCAGCCAGGTCTTCCCAGCCCTCGCCCTTAACCCACTTGCCGGGCTCCAGGTCCTTGTAACGCTCGAAGAAGTGCTGAATCTCAGCCTTCAGCTGCTCGGGAACATCAGCCAGGGACTTGATGTGGTCGTAACGCTTGTCGGTGGGAACGCACAGAACCTTAGCGTCGCCGCCAGCCTCATCGGTCATGTTGAACACTGCGACCGGGCGGGACTCAACGAGCACGCCGGGAACAACGTCAACGTCCAGGATCAGCATTGCGTCCAGGGGGTCGCCGTCCTCACCGAGGGTGTTCTCGAAGTAGCCGTATGCGGTGGGGTACTGCATGGAGGTGAACAGCACACGGTCCAGGCGCAGGCGGCCGGTCTCGTGGTCCACTTCGTACTTCACGCGGGAGCCGCGGGGAATTTCAATAGTGACGTCGAGTTCCATCGGAACCTTCTTTCTCGTGAGTTAGAGTCACTTTCGCGGCGACTTCGGCGCGCAAGGTGCGAAAGTTAGGTGTTGAACTCACCCATTGTAACCCGTTCACGCACACCGAAACCGCGTATTCGGCGCCAAAACCAGCGTAAATTACCACGCTCACACCACAGTTAACGTTCCGCCTAGTCCCACGCCCGCCAACACGCGCGCCAGCACACCCCGCCGCCACGCCGGGCAGGTCAGATAGGGTTCGTGAGGGGCAGCAGGAGTGCGGCATGAGCATCCCAGCACCGGCGCGTAAATTCGATAGGCACCCCATCCGCCCGCTATGCTCAAAAGATGCCTTCCAACAAGCACAACACCCAGACCACCACCCTCACCCGCCGCGCCGCCCTCACCCTCGGCGGCATGTTCCTCCTCACCGCCTGCGGATCCGCCGCAACCGAGCAGAAACGCCCCGAAGGTTCCGCAAGCCCCACCGGCAGCGCAACCGGCAGCCCCACCGGCACCGCCGAGGCGACCGCCTCCGCAACCCCGAGCGCCACCCCGACCCTCGCACCCGCACTGCCCGAAGCGGAGCAGAAGCAACTACGTGCCGCCCTCACCGCGCTCTTCGCGGACGGCACCTACCCGCAGTACAGTCTGCTCGTCACCGGCATGGACGGCAACCTGCCCAGCATCAAGGCAACCACCGCACCCGCCGACCTGTACGCCACCAACGCCGACACCGCGCGCGTGCCCGCCTCCACTTTTAAGGTGCTGACCCTGTTCGCGCTCAACCACTACGCGAACCTGCAGGCACGCCTGCGCACCCGCGTCACCCGCGACGCCGCCGGACTGTACCTCATGGCAGGCGGCGACACCCTGCTCGGTGCGGGCGCCTCCAACCCGAAGCAGATCGTCGGACACGCAGGCCTGACCACCCTCGCCGAGCTGACCGTGAAGGCGCTTCTTCAGGGCGAGAAGCCAACCGCGGCGCTACCCGTCTACCTTGACGGCACCTTCTTCACCGGCCCCGGCGTGAACCCCGGCTGGGATGACGCCGACGTGGCGTCCGGCCAGATCACGCCCATTCACCCCATTGCGCTCGAATCGCACACGGTGCCGGGCAAGTCCACCGCAAGCAACTCGGTACGCCCGGACGATGCGGCGGTTGCCGCCCAGCAGGCGTTCGTGGATGCGCTCAACACCGCCGGCAAGGAGTCCGGCATGAGCTTCACCCTCGCGGAGCGCCGCACCGCCCCCGCGGAAGCAGTCGAAATCGCCGCGGTCGAATCGGCAACCCTGCTGGAGCAGGCACAACACATGATGCTCGAATCCGACAACGCCCTCGCCGAGGTGCTCGGCCGTTGCGCCGCCATTGCCGCAGGTAAGGAAGGTAGCGGCGAAGCGGCACAGCAGACCGTGCGCCAGGCACTCGTGGATGCCGGCGTGAACATTGAAAACCTGGTGCAGGCAGACGTGTGCGGCATGTCCTTGACGGACCGCGTGACCGCCCGAACCCTCGTGCAGGTTGTGGCTCTGCTGAATGCTGATGAGCATGCGGAGCAGCTGATGAGCACGTTCCCGGTCGCGGGCGTGAGCGGCACCCTGTCTGGTCGTTTTGGTGCGGCGAATGCCGTGCACGCGCGCACTTTTGTGCAGGCGAAGACCGGCACCCTGTACACGGTGTCTTCGCTGTGCGGTGTGGCGATCCGACCCGACGGCACCCGCCTGATTTTCGCGATTATTCTGAACGATCTGGGCGGCTCGGATGCGCTGCCCGCCGCGAAGGAACGCGTGGACGCTGCCGCGGCGGCGATTGCGAACCGTTCGACCGCGCCGAGTGCTTCTGTTGCTCCCTCTGCGGTAGCAGCGAGTGCTTCGGCACCCGCTTCGGACGGGGCAAGCGCCCCGGCTTCTGCGGCTGCTTCGGCGGCAGTTTCTACCGCGGCTGCGGCGGGTGCAGCCTCCTAGCGTGTATGCCCGGATAGCCCCGAAAGCCCCCTGAATCACCCCGTGCAGGTTGATTTTCTGTAGTGTTTCACGTGAAACCTGAAAATCAACCTCTCGGGGCGAGGGGGCACGGGGTGCCGATAGACTCCTCAACCGGGACTCGCGCCCGCTCCCTACGGCGGGGTTTCACTCCCGCCCTATTTCTCTCTCCTCCAGCAGAAAAGTCACCATGGACCTTACCTTCACCCTCGCTGATCTGACCGCCACCTCCACCTGCGAGTTGCGGCTCTACACCGAGCTTCGGGAGCGTGCGCAGAAGCAGTCTGCCCACCCGACCCCCGAGAAGTCCGAGCGCGCCCACGAAGCGTACCGCGAGTGCCTGCAAGTACTAACCGAAGGTGGCATGGTCGGCAGTGGAGTAGTCAGCGGTGAAGTAGTCGGCGGTGAGCACTCGGGCGGCACACCGCGCCCGGTGCCCCTGGTGGCGACCTCCGCGGCGGGACTGACCTACACGGTGGAGCTCGACCGTCTGGAGTACTCGCCTGAGAACAGCACCGCCGAGAGCAATACCGCCCGAATCGTCTGCACCCCGCATCTGAGTGAGGCGGCGCATCGGGCGCTATTGCGCGGTGCCCTGGCGGCTCACCTGCTGACCGCTAGTGCAACCGCGAGCACCGAGAATGCCGAGAATGTGAGGCGCCTCGACCTTCATCTGGAGCACGGCGCAAATGAGTACTGCGCGGGGTCCGAATCGGAACCCTCTGAGCACCACTCCCCCGTTCCTCAACCTCACCGAGTTGATTCGGCGCGTATTCTGCCGCTGGTTCGCCTGCAGGAGCAGCGCCTCCTGCTGCTCACCGAGGCGCTGAACGAGGGTGTAGAACCGGCGGAACTTGCCGAGCGCATCCCCTATTTTCTGACCTGCGACGAGTGCCCGGCGTGCCTGAACGCGGCGGCATCTCTTGCCCTCGCGACCGAAGCCCCGGAACTCGTCACCGAAGACGCCGTTGAAGACACTGCCGAAGACCCCGAGACTGAGGAGCCTCCGGTCATGTACCGGGTACCCGCCGCGATGGAGAACGACAGCGAACAGTACCGCCTGCAGTGCCTGCTGGATGCCCAGCTCGCCTCCCTGGAGGAGCACGCGGCGGAGCACGGCTGGGGTGCCGGCGAGCTTGAGGCGGCGATGCTGCTGTCCATGACGAACTACCACCGCCGTGAGCGCGCCCCGTTCTGGCGGGAGCACATTCGCCGCCTGGAGGACGGCCCGACGGCGTGGGTGGCGAGCCGCGATTACGCGTACCTTGACCGGGTGCAGGTGCTTTCGGTGGAGCATGCGCATACTCTTCTGAACGCCCCCGCCGAGGAGGAGGCGTTCGCCGCCGCCATGAAGGAGCCCACCGAGGTGCCGGACGCCCCCGGCTGGTATCGTGTGCGCGGCGCGCAGGTGCGCCTGTTGCGCGCGCGACTTGAGGCCGACCCGAGCCTGGTGATTGCGCCCTCTGACCGTGCGGTTTTTTGTGCGTATGAGGCGGGGTTGAGCCCGCAGATTGCGCTGGACCGTATGGAGTCGCAGGTGAATTATTTCCGTGCGTCGAATCCAGGTGAGCGTGTGCCTGCCGAGCTGGCGGCGACGGGTTTCTTTGGCATGCGTGTGCTGGCGGTGGCGCAGGACGGTTTCGGTGCCGAGCCCGAAGGCTCCGCAGAGGTAGCGGAAGAGCCAGCTGACGAGTTCTTGGAGGTGCTTCTGCAGGAGCGCATCCGCGTGAAGGATGAGCCGCACGGTGCCTGCCTTCGGGTATTGGTCCTGGCGATCCGGTGTCTACGGCGACGATTGAGGCGGCTCTGCAGGCTGATGTGCACGGGCTGCTGTTCAACGGCACCCTCATGCCGAGCGACCCCGTGCCCGGCGAGGATTCCGGGGCTTCAAGCGAGTCCGAAGAGGCTCCCGCCGCGCCCCGCACCCTGCCGAGCGTGCTTGATTCGGCAGCTTCGCTGACGGGGGTGGAGAGCGCCTCCGCGGATTTGCTGTTCCGCCGCGCGCCGCGCCTCAAGAAGGGCGCTTTGAATGCCAAAAATGCAGAAAATCTACCTCGTGAGGTTGATTTTTCCGGATCTGACCTGCCCACGGTGGATGCCGTGCACGCGGCGGTTCGCGCTCTCGACCATTCCTATGTGGCGGTTCAGGGCCCTCCCGGTGCGGGTAAGACTTTCCTCGCCTCGCACGTGATTGCGCGTCTGGTGGCTGAGGGTGCGAAGGTGGGTGTGGTGGCTCAGTCGCATGCGGTGATTGAGAATCTCATGTTGGCGTGCTGTGCCCGTGATGGTTTTGATGTTTCGCGTGCGGTGCGTCTGCGCGGTAAGTCGGTGACTCCGGACACCCCGTGGTCTGAGGTGTCTGATTCTGAGCTGGTGGAGCTGATTTCTGGTGCGGGCGGCCTGCTGTTTGGCGGCACGGTGTGGGATTACGTGAGTGAGCGTCGCGTGCCTGCCGGGTCGCTAGATGTTCTGGTGGTTGATGAGGCGGGCCAGTTCTCGCTCACGAATACGGTGGCGGCGGCTCGTGCGGCTCGTTCGGTGCTGCTGTTGGGCGATCCGCAGCAGTTGCCGCAGGTGTCGACGGGTGTGCACCCGTACCCGGTGGACGTTTCGGCGTTGGGCTGGTTGTCTGACGGGGCGGCGGCGCTGGATCCTCGTTTTGGCTATTTCTTGGGTGAGTCGTGGCGTATGGATTCGGCGTTGTGCGAGCGGGTTTCGTGGCTGTCGTATGATGGCGCATTGGCGAGTGCGGCGGCGACGGCTGGTCGCGCCCTGCGGGGTGTTGCGCCGGGTGTGGTGTCGTATCCGGTGGAGCATGCGGGTTGTTCGGTGCGTTCTGTGCAGGAGGCGCAGGCGGTGGTGGATTGCGTGCGCGAGTTGTTGGGTCGTGAGTGGGTTCCGGCGGCTGGTGCTGAGCCGCGCCCGTTGGCGGCGGAGGATTGCATTGTGGTGGCGGCGTATAACGCGCAGGTTGATTGTGTGCGTGAGGCGCTGATTGCTGCTGGTTTGGCGGATTCTTCGGGTGCTGGCGTGCGTGTGGGCACGGTGGATAAGTTCCAGGGTCAGGAGGCTGCGGTGGTGTTGGTGTCGTTGGCGTCGTCGCGGGTTGATTCTGGGCGCGGTGCCGGGTTTGTGCTGTCGCCGAATCGTTTGAATGTGGCGGTGTCGCGCGGTCAGTGGCAGGCGGTGTTGGTGCATTCGCCGTGGGTGGCGCGTTCGGTGCCGCAGGATGTTGAGGAGGTGCTGGCTCTGTCGGGCTTCGCGGGCCTGGTGGAGTAGCACCCCTAGTGCGGCCCTATTCTGCGCTCTTCTACACTCCCCCACCCGCTGCGTTGCGGGGCTGACTGTAACAGGGTCTGGCGGTGTGGATTGGCGGAGCCTGGTTGCGGGCGTCTTTGGTGTGCCCGGAATCGGGTCAGCCGGGTTTAGTCAGGGCTCAGCCGGGCGGAAGCACCAAGAATGAATTATAGTCAAACTAACCCTAATGTCAATACTCAAAATGAGGAAAGTTTTTCAACCAGCGTTCATGTATATGATTAACGTCTCTTATAGAATCTAAAGTATCGCGCGACACACTTCTTGTGCGGGGGTGGCTCCCGATGAGCCGCCCAGTGCATCCTCAACCACCCCGTGATGACCGGCGGGCCCGTCATGACCGGCGGGCACAGGCGAAAACAAGCGAATACAGGCAGGCACAGCCGGCTGTCGGGGTATTCACTCATACGATTGCGCGCTACGAATTGCGCACAATGAACTACGCACGACGGACTGCACGCCGCGCGACACCCAACCCCATCGTGGAGGTCCCCCATGAGTGTCAACACCGAGCTACTCAAGAATAGAGATTTTCGAAATACTCTCTTTGCCATTGGAGCCAACCAGCTCTCAGACTCGATGAGCTATATCACCACGCCCATCATTATTTTGGCGCTGACCGGCTCCCCCGAAGCTGCGAGCATCACCCTCTTCGTCGCGGGTGTTCTCGCCACCTGCGCCGGAGCAGTATCTGGAACATGGGTCGACAGAATCGGCCCCTCAAAGTGCCTGGCGCTATCCTGTATCGGCCAGTCACTATCCTGGATAGCGATTCTTCTCTACCTCGTTTTCAACGTCACCAACATTTACGTTTTGGTGATCACGATTTCTCTCGCCGCCATCATTTCCACCTTCGACTACCCGAGTGAACAGTCCATCATCACCCGCGTAGTCCCCAAGGAACACCTGGGGTACGCCTCCGGTATGGGCGAGACACGAGAATCCACCGCCAACCTGCTGGGCGGCCCGGTCGCCGGCATCATTATCGGCTTCTCGACCGTGCTCATGACAGCCGTTCACGCGGTCGTTAACCTGCTGGCGTTCATCGTCGCTCCCAAGAGCTACGGCGCTAGTCGGCAGCCCGCGGAAGAGGAGGAAGGCGAGAAAACCAGCTTCTGGCAGGACTCAAAAGCCGGTTTCGAGTACATCCTGAAGAACAAGGTACTGGTGTCCATCGCGTTCGTTTCAACGCTTGCAAACTTTGGAACGGTCGGCATTCCGCTCACCTTCATCTACTACTACACCTTGGAGGGCGCACACCCGCTCTTCATCGGCATCTTTGCGAGCGCCTTCGGCGTGGGCGTGCTGCTCGGTTCGTTCCTGGTCGGCCCGCTGACCGAGAAGTTTGCGCTCGGCCCGCTCGGTATCACCTCCCTGGCCATCATGTCGGCCTGCTACCTGTTGCTGCCGGTGGTTCATTCGATGCTGTGGGCGGTGTGCCTGCTGATTGTGCTGGCGGGTATTGTGCTCCCCTCCTTCAATTCGAGCATCATTGCGTACATTAACGCATCCACCCCGGAGCACATGATCGGTCGCGTGCATTCGGTGCAGGGCATCCCGAACATGGCACTGACCCCGCTGGCTGTTCTGCTGGCAGGCTTCCTCATTGTTGATTGGGGTATTACGTACACGGCGCTGTTCTACGCGGTGTTCATTTTCTGTCGCTGGTGGTGATGGTATTCCAGAAGCCGCTGCGTCAGCTGCCGCATATCTCGCAGGTAACGAACGCACAGTAGTTCCGCGGTAGCCCCGTCTATCAACTCCACTCAACGCCCCCGAAAGCGAATAATTCAACGTGCACTTGCATGAAAATTATTTTCCTTTCGGGGGTGTTCTACGTCCTTTCGAGGATTTCTGCACACAGTGCATTCTCACGATAATTCCCCTTATCAATGCGCATTTTTAGGGGTTTAAATGTTGCCGGTATTACGGCGAACCTTACGCCGCTTGTTGAAGGTTTTACGGCATAATAGGAAGGTGTTCGTTCTAACCTTTATTCAACGTTCCGCACAGCACTCACTCACTGCACTGTCGGACGAACTCGCAAAGCTCAACCCGCGTGTTGCCTTCGCCCAGACATACCCTGACGAAATTCAGGGCGCCTTCGACCGCGCCAGCGACGCACTCCACGCGGCGCTCATTGCCGCGCGCGATAACGGCTTCTGGGTCGGCATCGGAATCGGCGAGCTCAACATCCCCCGATTCGCAGGCGCACTCGGTGCCGTCAGCACCACCGACTGCACCGGCGACGCCCTCGAATTCTCACGCCTCGCCGTCGAAGAAGCACAAGGAGGCGCACCCGTACGCTGCATCAGCGTCAGCGCTGACAACCGCCACCTCGCCGACCTCGCCGCAGGCTCCGCACGCCTGCTCTACCGCGTATGTGCCGACCGCACCGACGCCGAATGGCGCGTAGTAAACCTGCTTGTACCCGGCGTGCGCGGCCAGCAGAAGGCCGCCGCAACCGCACTCGGCATCACCACCCAGGCAGTCAGCCGCACCCTCGTCCGCTCCCTCTGGCACGAGGAGCAGGCGGCACGCGGTGCGCTCATCGAACTGCTGACCCGTATTGACCGTTCGCGCCGCCGCGCCACCTAACCGCCGCCGCGCATCCCTCATTCTTTCGCGCCTGCCAGCCTTTCGTACCTGGTACCTGCCAGCCTTCTGTACCTGCCGGCGCGGAACCGAACACCTGATCCCGCCCGTGATGGTCGCCCCCTGCCAGGGGTGAACTATCCGGGCGGGACGCTTTTTAAGCCCGCGCTGAATACCCTGTAGCTCGACGGGCAAAACCAGAGAAAAGGTAAACTTATCTTTATGCCTCTTTCAGAACTTTCCGTCAGCACCCAGAACTACCTCAAGGAAATCTGGAGCCTCGAAGAATGGACCAAAACCCCTGCCACCGCATCCGCCCTGGCAGAACGCA
>BNJV01000813.1_pt1 | contig 68287 bp, 65 predicted proteins | sample 8540591 | NCBI WGS metagenome assembly BNJV01 (sample SAMD00202457, study PRJDB9452) | human saliva metagenome | host: Homo sapiens
GGCGAACCTATAGCTGATAAGCTGGATCTATGTGCGTAGTCCTTAAATCCACGTACATAGTCTTTCGGATTTACGCACCTGGTCTTTAAGACTACGTGCATGGACAGCAGAAAAGCACTGCAGGACGCTACTTTTTCTTCACGGGAATAGCGTTTTCCCCTCTACTGGATCAAGACGTATGCTATATCGTGAATGAGCAGTATCTTTGATAGATAGGGGAGGCTCCTTTACTTAGCCCCTCCCCCACTCCATTAGATGACTCGCTCCAGACAGATAATTCCCTTTGCCCTCATAGCCCTCTGCGTAGGCCTCTTCTTAGCGCCACTTCGTACCTCCGCCCAAGAGCAGACGACAGCGGCCATGGATAGCACCCGCTATACCCGCCTCATCGACTCCTGCTTCACAGCAGGAAACCGCGGGGATTACGCTACTGCCGAGGCCTTCCTCGCAGAGGCTCTGCGACTCAATCCCCCCGCAGCCCTGCAGCCTATGCTCCTCAATAACCTCGGGGGACTTCAGCTCCTGCAGGGTAAGGACGATGCCGCCCTACTCTCCTTCTCCTCCGCTCTCAGCAAGGATCCCCATGAAGCGACAACGCGCTTCAACCGCGCCAAGCTCTTCGTCCAGCGCAAGGAGTACAAGGCAGCCCTCACGGACTTCGCCCTCCTTCTCAGCGACCATCCGAAGAACGAGCTCTACCGCTACCAGCGCGCGATGGTCTACCTGCTGACGAAGGAGTATGACCTGGCTGAGGCTGACCTCAAGACCATCATCGAGGAGAATGACGGCTCGCTCAAGGCACGCATAGGCTATGCCCTGCTGGAGACGATGCGCGGACGCTACGACGAGGCCGAGCGCCTCTATGCCTTCCTCACGGACAAGCTCCCGAAGAACGCCGAGGTCCTCGAGGGACGCGCACGCATGTATATGGCTAAGGGCATGCGAGGCTTCGCCCAGCGCGATATCCGCCAGGCTTTCGAGCTCCTCGGAGGTCGTGCACCAGCTACCCTCTACCGCCTGCGAGCCGAGCTGAATACCACCCTTGGCAACACCAAGGAAGCAGCCGAAGACCTGCGCCGTGCCGAAGAGCTGGAGAATCCTAAGAACACCGCCAAGCGCTAATGAGCCATACCGCCCCCTTCCTCAAGCAAGTCGCGGCCCACTATTATCAGCAAGGGGCCGAAGAGCTCGCCAAGCGACGCTTCATCTTCCCCTCGAAGCGTGCCCTCTCCTTCTTCCGCCACCACCTGAGCCAGCTGGCTACGGCACGCCCCCTCTTCGCCCCACGGATGGAGACCGTGAGCGAATTCATGCATAGCCTCCAGCCTCAGGTGCAGATCCTCGACAAGACAGCGCTCCTCTTCAAGCTCTACCAGACCTACTGCGAGGTACGTGCCGAGCGAGGCGAGATGACCGAGAGCTTCGATGAGTTCCTCTACTGGGGCAACATTATCCTCAAGGACTTCGAGACCTGCGACCGCTATCTGGTGCGCACCGACCACCTCTATCGCAACCTCAGAGACATCAAGGAGATCTCCGACGACTTCAGCTACCTCACCGAAGAAGCCCGCGAGATGATCCAGGGCTTCTGGGGCGATTTACCCAGCCTTCAGAGCATCAGCGAGGACGACGACAAGGGCTACAAGAAGCGCTTCCTCTCCTTCTGGGAGTGCCTCGCCCCGCTATATGAGCGGTTCACCACCAGCCTGCAGGCAGAGGGCTACGTCTATGACGGGCTGCTCTATCGCCGTGCCGCCGAGGCGAAGGAAGAGGTACTTGATCAGCTGGCCGAAGATGAAAAGCTCATCTTCGTCGGGCTCTTCTATCTCACACCCTCCGAGGAGAAGCTCTTTAAGACCCTCACGAAGGCAGGTCGTGCTGAGTTCTGCTGGGATGCTGCCGTCGAGGTCGTGCACGACACCAACCACCCTGCGAGCAAGTACTTCCACAAGCTCTGTAAGGAGTTCGGTCAAGTCGATGGCCCGTGGAAGGAGGGAGCTCGTACGCACCACCTCCCTCACGAGGTGCAAGTCATCGAGTGCTCCAGCCTTCTCTCACAAGCCAAGGGACTCCCGACGCTCCTCCAAGAGCTGAACATCGCCGAGGCGACGGAGAACCTTGAGGCAGCTATCATCTGCCCGACGAAGGCCTCCTTCTCCCCACCGTCAGCTCGATACCCGACGACATCGGCAGTATCAACATCACCCTCGGCTATCCGCTGGATCGCACACCCATCGCCCTCATGCTGAAGCGATGGATCACGCTCATCTCCTTCAACCTCAAGCGCTCGGAGAGCTCGGCACGCTACCCCGCTGACCAGCTTCTCGGGCTACTTGGCCAAGGACTGATCACGGCACACGCCCCCGAGGCCACACGCCTCATGGAGCATATCCGCCAGAGTAAGCGTTTCTTCATCCCCGCCAAGGATCTATGGACGGACAAGACGGAAGCTGAGTTCCTGCACCTCCTCCTTGACCCGCTCTCCGAGACGAGCGATCCACTGCAGCGCATCGAGGCCTTACTACTCCACCTCATCCAATCGGCCCAACAGAAGATACATACCAGTGAGGACCACGAAGAGGATGGCGAGGAGCAAGACACAGCGCTCGTATATGAAGGGCTCTCGTCCTTCGACCTCGAGTTCATCCACCACTACCTGCGACTCATCAACCGCCTGCAGGGGCTTATCCAGCAGCATCAGATGGTGCTGGGCTTCGAGGCAATGATACATCTCTTAGAGGGCTTAGTGGGGACTGTGACCATTCCCTTCGAGGGCGACCCACTGCAAGGTCTGCAGGTCATGGGGCTTCTCGAGACGCGACTGCTCCACTTCCCCACGATGATCTACCTCTCCGCTCAGGAGGGGGGCCCTTCCCACGAAGCGCTACAGCGACACGCTCGTCCCCTACACGCTCCGCCGAGGCTTCGGCCTTCCTACAGGGCGCGCCGAAGAAGACCCAGGGCAGGACTACACCTTCTTCCAGAGTATCGCACGTGCCGAGCGTCTGACCTTCGTCGTAGCGCCCGCCAGCGACGGCTACAACCTCGGCGAAGAGAGCCGCTACATCAGCCTACTCCAGTACATCTACGGCTGCGACATCAAGCGCCGCTCCCTCCGCCTTGAAGCCAAGGCCAAGGAGAGTGCCGGTATCTCGAAGCGTAAAGAGGGGGAGCTATGGGAGCAGTTCGTCTACCGTACGACGACCGACCCCAAGGTGGATCCCGACCGTAAGGCTGTCCGCCCGCTCTCTCCAAGTAGCCTCTCGAAGTACGTTGCCTGTCCGCTGCGCTTCTACTACGAGGCGATCTGCCGCTACCGCGAAGAGGATTCCCCCAGCCTGCTCTTGGCTTCGAATGAGTTCGGTACCGTACTGCATCGCGTCATGGAGGAGTTCTACTCAGACCTTACTAAGAGCCCAAGCACGGGAGAGCAACTTACCTTCACCACCATCACCAAGGAGATGATCGATGAGAAGCTCAGGGCTAAGGACAACATCAGGCAGCGTGTAGAGAAGGCCTATCGTGAAGAGCTTAAGCTCAAGTCGAGTGTACCACTCAGCGGACTCTCGCGCATCTATTGCCAGACGATCGAGCGCTACGCTCGCGAGCTCCTCGAGTGGGATAGTGCGCATGCCGCATCCTTTAGCTACGCTGCGAGTGAGAGCGAGGTCTATGCCGCCTTCACGCTCCCCAGTGGCCAGACCACCTATCTCGGTGGTATCATCGACCGCATCGACCAAGTCGATGGTAAGTACCGCGTCGTAGACTACAAGACAGGGAATGCCTCACTCACGATCAGCAAGCCCCAGAAGAAGGTCGTAGACTTCCGATGGGAGGAGCGGCTCAAGGATCCTAAGAACAAGGCTATCCTCCAGACGCTCATCTATTGCGCTGGCTTGGCTCAAACCTACAAGCTCGACGAGTCAATGATCCACCCTGCTATCTTCCGCTTCAAAGGAAACGATGGCTTGGTGACGAAGCAAAAGAAGTACGATCCCCTCCTCACATTCCCTATTGGCGAAAAGCAAAGCAAAGTAGCAGCCCCTTATGCGGAGGTCAAAGAGTCCTTCGAAGCACTCCTCGTAGATGAGCTCTTAGCCGAACTCTACGACCCCGACAAGCCCTTCACGCAGACCGAGGACGACGAGCAGTGCGCCTACTGTCCCTTTGCCCTCAGCTGTGGCCGCTAAACCCAAATATCCACAGACAAATATCCTTCCATTATGAGTAAGAATACAGTTGACTACGAGGCTCTACTGCCTAACATCCCCTACGAAGATGCGCCTATTCCCAAGCGCATACATCAGATCTTCCTCGGCAAGCCAGCTGACCAACTCCCTGATGCAATGAAGGAGAATGTCCAATACATGTGTCGTATCAACCCCGATTGGGAGTACCACCTCTGGAGCGAAGAGGATATCGATAGCTTCATTCTTGGACATTACAACAAAGAGATCCTGCGCTATTTCCGTATGATCTCCCCCGACTACCGAGCTGCACAAGCAGACTTCCTCCGCTACCTCATCGTCTATAGCCTTGGTGGTGTGTACCTTGACATCAAGTCCTCCATGGAGCGTCCCCTTGATGAGATCCTCCTCCCATCAGACCGCAACATCATCTACCACTGGAATAATGATGTCGAGGCTGCTACAAGGGCTTCGGATACTACCCTGATCTACCCAGAGATCGCTTCCCTTACGGCGAGTTTCATCAGGGCTTCGTCATCTCCAGCCCAGGGCATCCTATCCTCCGAGCCGTAATTCTCGATGTCTTGAAGCGCCTTGAGAATTACAATCCCTTTACAACAGGGGTAGGCCTATGGGGAGTACTCCGCACCACTGGACCCATAGCCTACAGCCTTGCTATCGAGCGTGTGACGAAGGATATGCCTAAGGAACTCTACCGCCATATTCGCTGCGCAGAAGAAATAGGTCTACGCATCTCGATTTATGATAGTGATGGTGCCTTCGCTCACCGCAAGAAGATCGCAAACTACCACAATCAGCTCAGTGCCATCTCACGCAACGGATCAGAGTTCTATACGAAGTACTTCCACTTCTTCTTCTGGTCACGCTGGGTACTACGTATCCTGTGTGATAAGATCCGCCAGCGCTTTCAGTAGCACTCACACCCAACCGCCTAAAACACCGAGGTGCCGCATGACTCAGCATCAGCTGAGCACATGCGGCACCTCGGCCTTTTATATTATTCTCTATCGGAGAAAGCTACCCCATTAAGGGTGCTCCTCGGTAGTGAAGGGACGGCAGGAGAAACGGAGAACCTCCCCTAATCGTGTATCAGGAAGACCAGCCCCCCAGAAGTAAGCACCATTACATAAAGCTGTCTTTGATAAATCTCCAATCCAGTAGTAAGTAGTACCTCGATGACCAATAGTTATATCGGCCCGCCAACCTAGTACCTCATAGGAAGTATAGTGGGTAGGAAGGATACGACGTTCCTTACGCATAGAGAGATCGGTCCAAAATGTCTCATTGGCAATATCATCTACCCCACCAACAAAGTGTGCACCAAGATGAACTGCCTCAACTTGGAATGCGGCACGGTCATATAACTCCGGACTACTTTTTGCTAGCGAGAACTGAGAGTTCTTCAAGTGGTAAGAATTTCGAGCTCGAGTATAGCTAATACTCAAGTAGGGATTTGCCTCTGTAGGAGCATCAGGATTATTAACTCGCTCATAGCGGTAAGCCACGCTATACTTATTTGTTCCGCCGAGGTTTCTCAAGGCGACAGCATAGACGACGTTACCTACACGACGGGAAGAATAGACCGTAGTCCCCCTCAATGAAGCCCCCAACTGCACATCCACAGAAGCATTATTCACAGTCTGAGCTCCAGAGAGATTCACGGCAGCTTGCCCCTGTATAGGGATGACACTTTCCCACTGCTGAGGAGAAGGAGAGGTATAGGTTCGACTATTATGCGATAGTTGAATATGTTTGGCTTCCCCCCATTGTCAGCATAGCAAAGGAATTGACTCCATGCTGTGTGTCAAGCTGATTAGAACTTCCGCGAGGAATAGTACCACCATCAACAAACTGCCAAGGCTCCTTACGCACGACATTGTACTCAGCCATGTAGTCCAGAGGCGTGTAGGGGTTGTAGTAGACCGCATCGAAGTAGACGCTCTTCCCCGAAAGCACCTGCTTAGGGTGCTTCTTACCGTAGATATAGGTATGCTTAGGCTCAAGGATACGAGCATTGCTACTGGTACCCGTCTCCGCGATGAGTGTCGTAGAGAGATTCGTACCAGCCGTCGTCGTGGGGATAGCCCAGAAGAGAATCGTGGGGATACCAGGTGCTACATTGCGCTTCACATCAGCCCCCACCGAGGTATCGGAGAAGATCTTTGCGCTACTCCCGCCTTGCAGAGAAAAGACATCACCCGTGAAGATCTTTTCATATTCGGGGGTAGAAGTATTGAGTGCAGTGAACTCCTTCTTCGTAGCTGCTGTTTGCGTAGGAACCCACTTCATCAGGTTGCCATTATTCGCACCACCACGAGCGATCTCTGGCCTCCCCTTAAAGCTGACCGCAGGCAGGTCATTCTTAGCTAAGCTAAAGTAACCGGCAAAGCTCAGAGAAGTCGATACGATACGCAGTCTATTCACCTTGAAGTCCACCTGTTCGCTCCTCAGACGCTGCTTATAGGCATCATCCAGTCGGAGCGTAGCACGGCAGAGGACGCCCTGAGGGAAGACCTCAAGCTTACGCAGTTTTTCTGCCTGCGACCAGTCCTTGGGCCACTTAGGATGGCCATTGGGATAGGTAGGCATCTCCATCCAATGCGATACTGCTGGGATATCCATTACGCGCCCTGCTGACGTAGCTACAGGTGCAGCTTCCGGACCGCTTGCGCCGAACCTCATCTGCCCAGCATTCTTATCGTAAGTGCCCCCCCATAGCGATCATGAGATACCACTTCTTACCTGGAGCAAGAGCGGAGCCAGAGCGCAGCTTGATACGCTCCTTCTCAATCTGGTAGCCCGTGGCAGTCTTCACTGCCTTAGCTTCATAGTAGGTAGGCTCATCATTGCCACTACTGCGGATGATGCAGAGTACAGGCAACTCATTAGGGAGCGTGATACCATGACGCCCCTTAGCATTGAGTGTAGGGCTAACCGTAGCTGAGATACCACGGAGCGTGCTCTCGGTCTCCTCGCTGAAGGTGATATTGAAGTCTGCTGCGAGTGGGAAGTCAATATCCCCCTCACGATAAGAGGCAGCAGCCTCTTGAGCAGTCTTGGTCTGTACGGGTTCGGAGGTCGCTTCATTGCGACAAGAGGCAAAGAGCCCCATAGCTGCGAGAGCCAGTAGCGGGAAGGTACGACCCATCCAGCGAGAGATACTAATAGTCGTTGTCTGGTTCATAACCTTGGATTTCATCAAAACGATAGTCGACAGGAGCCGAAGGATCAACAAGCAGATCACCCGTATGGAGCGTATAGAGCTCCAGTGCGGGCGCTATGTAAGCCTCCTTCGTGGGAAGCGTTGAGTACATTTTACTCATGTAAAGAATTAGTTTCTATAATAGAATAGAGATAGGGAGTAGATACGTCTTACTAATCAAAAGTAAGCCTAACTCAGGTGCTGGTGATCCCCAATTCAAAGGACGGAACCAGCCAAAATCGAGCGCAAAGATACGACAATAAAGGCAAACGCTCAACAGCTATAATGTAAGACCTTAGCCAAGAGGGCTATAAAGAAAGGTCTATGGCACAGCTTTGAGCAGGCACATTTAGCACGAGAAGCACCTCACCAATAGCACACAAAAGGCCATATACACAGCCCCACAGACATCCTCTATAGGGTGTGCTTCTCCATAGCTATATGGTCGAAATACGTAGCAGTACTGGTCACGACACAAAGCAGTATAGGTTACTTCACCGATCTATATAGGTCCGAGTGGCAACTAATATAGGTCGCGGCACGAAGCAATATAGGTTACTTTCCCCACCTCGCAGGTATGCGTCTGTAGTGAGCTGGTGGGATGTGCTCGCTCTTCTGTGAGCTGGTGTGTGAGTCTGGTGTGTACGTGTGAGTTGGTGCATGAGCTGGTGCGTTGCCTTCGCTTCGGTAGCCGTATAAACGACGATAGGGTGACGAAGCTTTCACTCCATCACCCTATCTCTTAAAATGGCGGCTACCTACTCTCCCACAAAACGCAGTACCATCGGCACGATTGGGCTTAACTTCTCTGTTCGGAATGGGAAGAGGTGGAACCCCAACGTTATAACCACCTAAATATCTCTGTATTTAGACAATCATTGACTTGATAAACGCACAATACTCACCACCGTATCGCTAAGTCGGTATACAACCTCAGGCAAAAACTTTCGGGCAATTAGTACTACTCGGCTATGACGTCACCGCCTTTACACCTGTAGCCTATCAAGGTCATCGTCTATAACCACCCTTATAATGAGATCTAATCTTGAGGCAAGCTTCGTACTTAGATGCTTTCAGCACTTATCTCAACCGAACGTAGCTACTCGGCAATACGCCTGGCGGCATAACCGATAAACCAGCGGTTCGTCCAACACGGTCCTCTCGTACTAGTGTCAGGCCCCCTCAAATCTCAAACGCCCACAACAGATAGAGACCGAACTGTCTCACGACGTTCTGAACCCAGCTCGCGTGCCACTTTAATGGGCGAACAGCCCAACCCTTGGGACCTTCTCCAGCCCCAGGATGTGACGAGCCGACATCGAGGTGCCAAACCGCTCCGTCGATATGAGCTCTTGGGAGCGATCAGCCTGTTATCCCCGGAGTACCTTTTATCCTTTGAGCGATGGCCCTTCCATACGGAACCACCGGATCACTATGCTCTAGTTTCCTACCTGTGCGACTTGTTAGTCTCCCAGTCAAGCACCCTTGTGCCATTACACTCTACGACCGGTTACCAATCGGTCTGAGGGTACCTTTAGAAGCCTCCGTTACACTTTTGGAGGCGACCACCCCAGTCAAACTACCCACCATGCAATGTCCTCGCATCCGCGAGTTAGAACCCAAATAACAAAAGGGCCGTATTTCAACGGCGACTCCACGAATACTGGCGTACCCGCTTCATAGTCTCCGGCCTATCCTACACATTTGTTACCCAAATCCAATGCAAAGCTATAGTAAAGGTTCACGGGGTCTTTTCGTCCCGTTGCGGGTAATCGGCATCTTCACCGATACTACAATTTCACCGAGCTCGCGGTTGAGACAGTACCCAGATCGTTACACCATTCGTGCAGGTCGGAACTTACCCGACAAGGAATTTCGCTACCTTAGGACCGTTATAGTTACGGCCGCCGTTTACTGGGGCTTCAATTCAATGCTTCTCTTGCGATGACATCTCCTCTTAACCTTCCAGCACCGGGCAGGTGTCAGGCTATATACAGTATCTTTCGATTTAGCATAGCCATGTGTTTTTGTTAAACAGTCGCCTGGGCCTATTCTCTGCGGCTCACAGCCTTCACTGTGAGCGTCCTTTATTCCGAAGTTACAGGACTATTTTGCCTAGTTCCTTAACCGCGAATCACTCGAGCGCCTTAGTATACTCAACCCAACCACCTGTGTCGGTTTATGGTACGGGTAATCATGCAATATGCTTAGCGGATTTTCTTGGGAGCGCCGTTACAGTTGTCCATATCTCCTTGTGCAAGCACTCAGAGTACTGTCAGGTTCGGATCTCCGAGCGGATTTGCCTACTCAGATCAACTCCTACACCCTTCAACCACCTATTCCGTCAGGTGGCAGGACCGTCACATCTCCGTCTCCACATCGCTCACATAATTAGTACCGGAATATTAACCGGTTCTTCCATCGGGTGCGCCGTTCGGCTTCCCCTTAGGCCCCGACTAACCCTGATCCGATTAGCGTTGATCAGGAAACCTTAGTCTTTCGGCGAGGAGGTTTCTCACCTCCTTTATCGTTACTTATACCTACATTTGCTTTTCTAGAAGCTCCAGCAAGAGTTGTCCTCTCACCTTCAGCGCCGCTAGAATGCTCCCCTACCGATGTTTACACATCCCACAGCTTCGGTAAATAGCTTATGCCCGATTATTATCCACGCCAAAGCACTCGACTAGTGAGCTGTTACGCACTCTTTAAATGAATGGCTGCTTCCAAGCCAACATCCTAGCTGTCTTCGCACTCTGACTTCGTTTGGTCAACTTAGCTATTATTTCGGGACCTTAGCCGATGGTCTGGATTCTTCTCCTCTCGGACATGGACCTTAGCACCCATGCCCTCACTCCGTGGATCTTACTTAACGTGCATTCGGAGTTTGTCTGGACTTGATAGCCGGTGAAAGCCTCGCATCCAATCAGTCGCTCTACCTCACGTAAGAAACTCCACAGGCTGCACCTAAATGCATTTCGGGGAGTACGAGCTATCTCCAAGTTTGATTAGCCTTTCACCCCTACCCTCAGTTCATCCGAAAGCTTTCAACGCTTACCGGTGCGGTCCTCCAGTTGGTTTTACCCAACCTTCAACCTGACCAAGGGTAGATCACTTGGTTTCGCGTCTACTCCCTCTGACTAAACCGCCCTATTCAGACTCGCTTTCGCTTCGGCTCACGTGACTCTTCATCACTTAACCTTGCCAGAGAAAGTAACTCGTAGGTTCATTATGCAAAAGGCACGCAGTCACAGCACAGGGCTGCTCCTACCGCTTGTAGGCAGACGGGTTCAGGATCTATTGCACTCCTCTGTTCGAGGTTCTTTTCACCTTTCCCTCACGGTACTGGTTCACTATCGGTCTCTCGGGAGTATTTAGCCTTACGGGATGGGCCCCGCAGATTCACACAGGATTTCACGTGTCCCGCGCTACTCAGGATACCTCTAAGTCCAACGAAGATTTTCGGATACACAGCTGTCATGTTCTATGGCCGGCCTTTCCAGACCGTTCTCCTAATCTTGTCTTCCTATGTCGAGGTCCTACAACCCCGAGCTTGCCGAAACAAGCTCGGTTTGGGCTAGTCCCCGTTCGCTCGCCACTACTAAGGGAATCACTTTTGTTTTCTTCTCCTATGGGTACTTAGATGTTTCAGTTCCCCACGTTCGCTCACTGCTCTGCAGTGTGACATGTCTTCTACATGCCGGGTTGCCCCATTCGGAAATCTACGGATCAATTTGTATGTGCCAATCCCCGTAGCTTATCGCAGCTTATCACGTCCTTCGTCGCCTCCGAGAGCCAAGGCATCCACCGTCTGCCCTTATCTGTTTTTGCGCCTAACGTACTTCTAACATTACTATCAGAAAGCACGCAGGTTGTATACTAACTTATTATATATGCTCTACGTTGTTTTCTCGTTTGTTTTTATCAAGTATGTCAATGATCGCTAAGAGGGCCGCTGGTGTGAACCTTGTGACACCTCTTTTGAGTCAATCATAAGTAAGTCACCTTACTTATATCGTCTTCGCTAACGTCTGCCTTCCCTTTCCTCAGCTACCCTCGCTCGGGTCAGCTCTTCTTCGAGGCGGTTCGTTTCTCGTTTGCGGTTGCAAAGATAGAGCAAAAACTAAATACAAACCAAATCTTCGCGCAAAATATTTCTCAATAACGCCCGTTGAGTTGCATTCATTTTCCCATAAGCAAGCAACTTACAAGGGGTAAATTTTTTCATCCTCTGGGGAGAGAGGGGTGCTTTTCTGGGAGAAAAAGGAGGGAGTTGAGCGGGGAAGAGGTGTGCTTGGCGGGGAAATGAAGCGCAAAGATGGCTGGGGGTGGTTGTGTAGCGATATAGGGAGGCGTAGCATTTGCTGGGGATGAAAGGCGTGCAGGAAGGGAAAAGCCACTGCATACTCCCCTATTCCTTTTGAGTAGATGCAGACGTGAGTGATATCATCCTATATTGGTCCACGGGCGAACCTATATAGGTCGGTGCTGCGACCAATATAGGTTGCTTTCGTGACCTATATAGCTTCACCCGCCGACCAACATAGCTTCGCACCACCCTACTAAAGGGAGCCTTCTACGCTCCCTCTGAAGAGTAGAAAGCAACCAGTACTGGTCACCTCTCCAACCACTACTGGTCGCTATTAGTGAACAGTACTACTTCGCAGTGTGACCAGTACTGCTCCAACAGCCGACCAGTACTGGTCGATTTAACTACCTATATATAATAGTAGGCGCCCCGCTGCTGGCTATACGTAGCCAAGCAGTGGGGCGCTATACATTATATAAGGAGTGGATCAGACCAAGCGGAAGGTCATTCGATGGATGGGCGACGGGCCTAAGTCAGCGATAGCACGACGGTGTGCTGGCGTCGGGTAGCCCTTGTGCCCTGCAAAGCCATAGCCTGGATAGCGGGCATCTTCGGCGAGCATCAGCTCATCACGGTGCGTCTTCGCGAGGATCGAGGCGGCAGCGATGCTTGCAAACGTGGCATCCCCCTTGACGATACACTCGTGGGGGATGTCGTGGTAGGGCTTGAAGCGGTTGCCGTCAATAAGGAGTAGCTCGGGGCGAAGCAGTAAGTCGTCTATTGCACGGTGCATCGCAAGGAAGGAGGCCTGCAGGATATTGATCTCATCGATCTCCTCGGGGGGAAACGGTCCCGACACCCCACGCCAAAGCCGCTTCCTCGATGATCGGGCGGAGCGTGTCGCGCTGATGCTCGGAGAGCTGCTTGGAGTCGAAGAGTAGTGGATGGTAGAAGGTCGGGGGCAAGATCACAGCTGCAGCGACGACGGGGCCGGCTAAGCACCCACGCCCCGCCTCATCACAGCCACACTCCAGACGGCCATCTTCGCCGAAGCTCACGCGCAGGGGTGCGTGTTCCTTCACTGACTTCATAGACCTATACTCATCGTAAGCGGGGGCTTAACTCAGCATAGGGACGACGCGATGCAGGGCGTCGAAGAAGCGGTCCACCTCCTCACGGGTGTTGTACAGCCCGAAGGAAGCGCGTGCCACCGCCTGATGTCCGTAGGATGCCAAGAGCGGTTCGGCGCAGTGATGCCCCGTGCGGATCGCGATACCCATGCGGTCGAGGAGCGTACCGAGGTCAAAGGGATGGATCTCCCCGATGCCGAAGGAGAGAATACCACCCTTACTGGGTGCTTCGCCGAGGACGAAGCTATCGGGAAATTCACTCTTGAGGCGATCCGTAGCATAGTGCAGGAGATCTTCCTCATGCGCTGCGATGGCTTCGATGCCCAGCTCCGTCACGAAGTCGAGCGCACGAGCAAAGGCGGTAGAGCCTACATAGTCGGGCGTACCGGCCTCGAACTTGAAGGGTAGGCTGTTATATGTAGTCTTCTCGAAGGTCACTCGCTCGATCATCTCTCCCCCACCCATGTACGGCGGCATGCGATCCAGCACCTCGGGACGTCCATAGAGCGCACCGATACCCGTCGGGCCGTAGATCTTGTGCGCGCTGAAGGCATAGAAGTCCGCCCCGATCGCCTCAACATCGGCACGCGTATGTGCGATGGCCTGCGCTCCGTCGATGAGAACGAGGGCACCTGCTTCGTGCGCCAAGCGCGTGATTTCGGCCACGGGATTGACCGTACCCAGGACGTTGCTGACGTGGGCGACGGCGACAAGGCGCGTACGCTCACTAAGCAGGGAGCGGTAGGCATCCATATCGATCTCGCCTACGGACGTCAAGGGGATGACACGCAGATGCGCCCCGCGACGCTCGCACATCATCTGCCAAGGCACGATATTCGAATGGTGCTCCATCGTACTGATGATGACCTCGTCGCCAGCGGAGACGAAGGCTTCGCCAGCGGAAGATGCGACGAGGTTGATGGCCTCCGTAGTGCCACGGGTGAAGATAAGACCTTCGGCTGAGGGCGCTCCGATGAAGTCAGCGACACGACGGCGTGCGGCTTCGTGGTGCTCGGTCGCGATCTGGCTGAGGTAGTGCACGCCACGATGGACGTTGGCATTGGCCGAATAATAGGCCTCCTCGATGGCCTGAATGACGCAGCGAGGCTTCTGAGTGGTCGCAGCATTGTCGAGGTAAACGAGGGGCTTACCATAGACCTCCGCTGCGAGTATAGGGAATTGGGCTCTTATATCTTCTACAGAATACATGATCTGATTCGTTTATGAATTCACCTGCAAAGTACGTAATAATTAGGGCGATGGCATAGAAAAGCCCTCGCCCCCACGGCTTCAAAGAGCACGAGGGGGGCGAGGGCATAAAGAATGTAGATGAGGAAGCCGGTGCTTCGGAGGAAGGATTACTTCTCCGATGTCGTGGGCTTCTTCAAGCCGAGAGAGGCAGGCTGGACGGTGAAGTCACTGGTCGAATTGTTGTCATCGACGAACTTCTTCCCGTCCCACTTACGGATCAGTGCGAGGCCAGAGTACTTCTGCCAGTCGCTCTTCGGGAGGTTCTTCGCGCTGACCTCCGTAACGGCATTGTAGCCCTTATCGAAGGTATTCTTATAGGGATTGATCTTGTAGCGTCGCTTGGGGCAGACGGTGATGCAGTCCAGCGCCTTGGAGAAGGGGATCTCGATAGCGTAGAAGTCGGCGAAGAGGCTATTGGTGACATTGATATAATGGCGGTAGCCGAGGCGCTCTTTGGTATCCTGATAGTTCTCACGGAAGTCCTCAGGTGTCCAGGGGAGCTGTATGAGGGCGATACCGTTCTGCCCAGAGATCTGCTTGATACCGAAGTCCGAGTACTTCGCACCCTTCTTATCTACGCCCGTGAGGATGGGTACGAGGTCGGGGACATTGGGGTTGTTCATATGCTGGCGGTCGTAGTCACTGTGCGTCCACTCCCAGTCGGCCTTCGTTAGATCGATGAGGGAGTCCACGCCCTTGTAGCGCTTGGGATCTTCGCGCTCTTCGCCATAATCATCGGCCTGCTTATTGAGACGAACAAAGTATTCCTTGGCGTGGTCGATGGCATACTTAGCGATGACGACTGTCTGACCCGGCTGGATCGGATGCTCCTTCCCACTGCCAGGGAAGTAAGAGATCGCCTCGACACCGATGTACTTACGGCGGAAGTCCTCCTTCCCTGCGAAGGTACGCTCGTCCGAAGGGTCGAGGGCGGTGGTGCAGAGTGCGAGGCCGTCGAGGTACTTGACCTCCGAGGTGGGGTTGAAGATCGTGATGTACTGGTCGTCTTCATACCACGACTTCACGGGAGCGTATCCCCACTCTTCGGGGAAGCTCTTCGTGATGACGTGCCCGATGTAGAAGACCTCCTTGATGATGAGGTGGTCGACGGAGGATCGGGAGTTCGAGCGACGCTGGGGAGCTTCGTTGCGAGTACAGGCCATCAGCCCCGAGAGGAGCACCACGGCCAAGGCGAAGCGATATATATAAGTGCGCATAGCTGGATATAATGCTGTGAGGAGATTAGAGGAAGCCCATCCCCATGAACTTCAATTGTCATGGGAGCAAGGTCGTGAGAGGCTATAGATAAGGCTAATGAAGCCTTAATAGCAACTTACTTCTCTGAAGGAATCGGCTACTTCGATCCGAGCGAAGCAGGCTGTACTGCAAAGTCGCTGGTTGAGTTGTTGTCGTCGACTAACTTCTTACCATCCCACTTGCGAATCAGAGCCATACCGGAATACTTCTTCCAGTCGCTTGCTGGCGTCCTCTTATATGCCCCATCTGTGACTGCATTATAGCCCTTATCAAGGTCGCTTTAGGCTCCTTGCTATAGGGGTTAAACTTATATTCTTGCTTAGGGCAGATGGTGATGCAGTCTATAGCCTTGTCAAAGGGAATTTCTATGACGTGAATGCGATTGCGGTGGTGGGTAATACGAGCATTGATCGTATGTCTATAGCCACGGCGTCCCTCGGCATCTGGGTAGTTCTGGCGGAAGTCTTCAGCAGTCCAAGGGAGCTGAATCAGAGCGATACCACTCGTCTCGGTAACCTCCTTAAATCCGAAATCTACGTCATCATCCTCTTCGGCATCATACCCCTTGAAGATGGGGACGAGGTCAGGTACATTCGGATTGTTTTTATGCTCGTCATCGGTTTGGGCATTGGTCCATTCCCAATCCACCTTCGAGAGATTCAAGAACGCATCAATTCCCTTGTACAGGTTGTGGTCAACAGGGGCTTCTCCATTATCGGCGAGCTCCTTATCAAGACGAGTGAAGAAGTCCTTAGCGTGGTCAATCGCATACTTAGCGATAACTACCGTTTGCCCGGGCTGGATAGGATGCTCCTTCCCACTGCCAGGGAAGTACGAGATAGTACCCACTCCTAGATACTCCCGTCTGAAGTCCTTGTTCCCCTTCGAACTCAAGTAAAGTAGACGGGTCAAGTGCCGTGGAGCAGAGAGCAAGACCATCGAGATACTTGACCTCTGAGGTAGGATTATAAATCGTGATGTACGCATCATCAGCATACCAATTCTGCCTCGATGGTTGAGGATACTCTTTGGGGAAATCCTGAGTATAGGCATGCCCAATATAGAAGACCTCCTTGATAACCAAGTGGTCAAGAGTAGAGCGTGAATCGGAGCGACGCTGGGGGGCTTCGTTGCGAGCGCAGGACATCAATACCGAGAGGAACAGCATCGCAAAGGCGAAGCGATATATGTATGTACGCATAATAGCTGAAGATTATTTAGTGAAGATATGATTAGAGGAACCAGTTGCCGAAGCCCGAGCCACCACCGATGCCGTGCGTCTGGACATTCTGCGAAGCCTCGAGAGCTTCCTCTGCTGTGAGGCCGATCTCACGGCCGAGATAATAGTAGTAGGGGTCATTGGGGTCAATGGCCGTGGGGTCGGTGTCGAAGCTGCTGCAGAAGACCTTGATAGGGATGTTGAAGCGCAGGACATCCTTCCACTGCGAGTCAGCACCGTAGTCCTTGGGCTCGTCGGGGTTGTACCAGTCTGAGCAGATGAACTTGCTGAGGAAGACATAGGTAGAGTGGCGTGCGAGATAAGGGTCCTTCGGGATCAGCGCCTTCTTGCCCTTCGGGCACTTCATGACACGCACCGAGAGGTAGAACTTCGGCAGGACGAACGAGGGACGCGTATAGCGCCCACCCTTCCCCGTCGTGGGGTCGGTACGGCGTGTGATCTCGAGCGGCCAGTCCTTGTGCTTGTCGTCATTCTCATCGGCATCGATATCGAAGTTGAAGTGACCCTTCAGCCCGACGCGGTCTTGGTCGTAGGGAGCGACAGCCCAGTCTGCTTCCTTACGCGTGAGAGGAGGGAGGAGGCGCTGATTGAAGAGCTCGCGCGCACCATCGCCCATCGCATCGTGGATCCACGTGTCGCGGTAGGTGTACTCGAAGATCTTCGGCGTGGCATCGGCACGCTCCTTCCACGTAGTCTTATTCGCGAAGAAGGGAGAAGGTACAGGCGTGTGGTCGATCGTACCACCAGGCTGCCAGGTATCGTACTCGTCGTACTTGGCCTGCCAAGTGCCGCGCGTATCGGTCACCTCGTAGGGCTGACCCTTGTCATCGACATCGCTTACCGTGAAGAAGATCTGGTACTCGTCGGAGTGATCCAGGATATCATCATTCATCAGACGGCCATTCTTATCGAAGAAATAGAGGCAGAGGCCCCAGCGCTTGAGGCGCCCACCGATGATGCGGATGTAGTCGGGGCCCTGCTTCTTGTCGTACTGCTCGAGGTAGGTCACCGTGCTCTGACGCTGCACCTCGACGGTAGGCCAAGAGCCAGCGTTGTTGTGGATGATGACGAACTCCTCCTGCTTCCAGGGGGCATTCGGGTAGACGAAGTTCCCGTGCATCATACCGTCACCATGGGAGTGTCCTTCCTTGAACATCACGAGACACGTCGCCCAGTCCTTGAATGCTCCCTCGGGATCGGGGTTAGCAAGGGCTTCGGTGACCTTGATCTTCGAGATGCTATCGACGTAGTGGTCGGCACCACTGTGGGGGATGGTCTTTGTATTGAGAGGGTTGTCGTCGTAGTTGGGGTGGATGTCCCCGAAGACGAACTTATCGCACGCACTGAGCGAGAAGGCGATGAGGCCAAGGACAGTGACGCGCTTGAGATGCTTACTTATAGAGGTATTCATAGCGAGGAGTGGGCATTACATGAGGACGACATTGCGACGATAGCGGTAGAAGAAGGCTTCGGGGTCGGAGAGCATACGCCAGAGCTCGGAGCGCTGTACCGAGGGGTAGAAGCGGCGGACGTCCTCGTAGCACTTCGCTTCGCCGTCCTTCGTATCGGCGATGATGCGCACGGGCAGCGGGTAGTCAATGTCGAAGCTATCCCAGCCAGGCTGGATCTGGTTGAAGTCCCAGAGGTAGCCCCCATCGGGGTTCGCGGCATTGGTGTACTTCGCGGGCTTGGCGACATCTCCCGTGCGCTGCTGACCCTTGGTGAGGATATTACACAGACGCACCTGCAGGAGGAAGGAGATCCCCGCCTGACGGAACTTTAAGATCCCCTTGAAGCCCAGTCGGTCGAGCGGCGCCCCTGCATCGAGGCTACGCTCCTGCTTCAGCAGACCCACCGTCTCGCCATAGCGCTGACGGGGAGCCTCCGTCTCGGGGTCGATGAAGTCATCGTTGTATGACTCGTCAAAGAGCTTACCCAGCTCCTCCTCGATGGGATCGGTATCGCGGTAGGTATAGGTGAAGATCTCGGGGACGAGCTGATTGAGGCGCTGGTTGTCGATGCTGCGCACCAGGTGGTACATCGTCCCATTGGAGGCACGGAAGGGCTGGAGGGCATCGGGTCGCCCCGTCACCTCGATAGAGCGCCACGCGAGTTCGTTGTCAAAAGGCACGGCATTGCGCCCCAGCTCGAAGCCGTCGGGCACGTAGATATTCGATGCGGAGAACTTCGTCGCAGGCTCTGCCTTGCCCCCACGCTCCCTGAAGGTATAGCGGTCGATGTAGTGCGGCACATCGGCCAGCGTGCGGGGGTAAGCGAGCTGGAGCGTCTTAGCCTCATCCTTTGAGCCCTTGCTGAGAGTAAAGTGCCCGACACCGAAGAAGTGCTGGTGCATCATCAGCGTGGAGTTGTCCTCATCGGGCGCGCTGTAGCCGTCCTTCCCCTTGACATAGGGGAAGTTCGTGAACTGGTGGTTGATGAGCATCCCGTTCTGATCGTAGTACTTCAGCTCGAGGCCGTAAACGATCTTATCCGAGGCGACGACATCGAAGTGATCACGCTCCGTCGTCACGGTCATCTGCCCGTTGTCATCCTTGGCGATATCGATCTCCTGGACGATGGGGATGACGGTCTCTTCTCCTGCTATATGATAGGTATTGTAGACGTCGACCATCTCGTCGGCATTCGCACCGACACCGATCTGGCCCGCCTTATAGCCCATGCGCAGGATCGCATGCACGGCATAGATCTGGTCGTGGCCCTTGACGTCACGCTCGATCTCGGAGGGCGGAGCCTGGATGATCTTCTTGAAGAAGTTGTCTACACGTTCATTGGAGCAGCTCCCGAGGAGGCAAGCTACACCGAGAGCGGGGAGGAGGTAATGAGATATGATGGATTTCATAGTCGCAGTCATTAGAACTTATAGAGCACGCGCAGCGAGAAGTTCGCACCACGGGCGTGAGCGTAGTAGCGGAAGCGGTCGGTGTACTCCTTGTAGAGGGCGTTGAGGATATTGTCCCCGACGAGCATCAGGCGCAGGGAGTGGTCGTGGGGGAAGGCGCACACCTACCTCAGCCGTACCATTGAGCAGGAAGTAAGGATCGGGCGAGTCACTCACGAGGTCCTTGTCGGGATCGAAGCGACGCTGCTTCGTCACATAGATGCTGGAGAGCGAGACGGAGGCGTGGTACTTCTTGTCCCGTGTGAGGTCGAAGTCATACGTCCCCGAGAGGCCATAGCGGTCGGAGGGCATGAAGGGCAGCCAGTCCTGACGCGTGATATTGCGAGCGAACATCCATTCGCCCTTCCCTACGACAGCGAGCCCAGGCAGTGGGTGCACCGTAGCCTCGATATCGCCCCCGTAGAGATTGACATCGTCTTGGTCGTAGATGAACTTCGGGTACTTCCCGCTGGGGTGGTTGTGGAAGCGGTCCTTCCCTGCGCCGATATGGTCGTAGATATAGCTACTGATGCGCTGGTAGAAGGCGCTGGGCTCGATAGAGATCCAGCTATTGCGGTAGCGTGCCCCGATGACGGACTTATAGCCACGCTCGCTGGCGAGGTTACGATTCCCCTCGACCCAATAGGAGCCGTCTTGCAGCCCGATAGCGTAGAGTTCGTTGATATCGGGTGGGCGCCACGACCAGCCGATATTAGCACGCACATCCCAGTTCTGATTGATATCATAGTGAGCGGCGAGGCTCGTGGTGAAGTTGCTATACAGCTTGAAGTCGTCGTAGTAGGTATAGTTACTCAGGCTGGTGTAGCCACTGACCGACATCACGCGGAAGTCATAGCGCATACCGAGTGCCGCCTGGAGCTTGCCCAGCTCAGCCTTGTGGAGGAAGTAGCCCCCCATCGAGAGTGCGGCGAAGTTCGGCACGAAGGCAGGCTGCTTTGTCCCAGGGTAGTTGTAGTTCGTCTGGTAGGTATTCGACGTACCGACGTCGGTAGTCATCCCCCAGCGATTCCACTTGGCGTGCCAGAGCACATCCGCCTTGAAGGTCTTGAGGATGAGGTCCTGCATCGGTATCCAGCTCCAGTCGGCCTTCTTACGATTCTCGAACTCCTGTCGGAGGTTCTCTTGGAACGAGGCCGTGAAGTCAATGCGGTGGTTATCGCTCAGATTCCACTTCACCTCACCCTTGAGCGTGAAGTGCTGCGACTGCTGGAAGGGTGGCTTGATATCGTAGGAGAAGGGGCGGAAGGTCGATGAGTCAGGGCGCCCATATTCAAAGCGCTTGACGAGCTGATCAAGGTCGGAGATCTTGCTGGCGTAGTAGATACCACTCCGCTGGTAGTAGAGGCTGGAGTAGACGGTCGCCGTCACGCGTGAGGCGTGGTAACCGAGCGCTCCCGAGAGGCTAATGGTATTGTAGCCCGTGTTGTTGAGGATATAGTCAGCGGTGCTGTAGTCGCCCCCCTTGGTGTACATCCCGTGCAGGCGAAGCCCCCACTTGCCGTAGCCCGCTTCGAGGCTTGCCGAACCGCTGACACCTCGTGCATTGGTATCGTAGCCGACGTTCGCCTTGCCGTGGACCTCGATCTTCTCCTTGCCGAAGGGTAGCGGTGCGTCATTCAGAAGGACGACGCCCCCCATAGCACCGAAGCCGTAGCGGATACACTCGGCACCCTTGACGACCTCTACCATACTCGAGCCCGTATAGTCCAGCTCGGGGGCATGGTCGGCGCCCCAGCTCTGGCTCTCGAGGCGAACGCCATTATTCATCAGCAGGATACGGCTACTGTGCATCCCCTGGATCACGGGCTTAGCGATGGTGCTACCCGAGCTAATCGAGCTGACACCAGGGACGGTCTCCAGCAGCTTGGCAAGCGAAGTAGCGCCCCCTCGCTCGATGGTCTTGCGGTCGATGGTCGCCGTCTGCTGGAGGTTAGAGGTATGACGCTTCTGCGCCGTGACCTCGACCTTCGAGATGACCTGCGCATCCTCCTGCATCTGCAGGGTGATGCTGCGCGAGGCGGGGACAGCGACCGTACGCGAGAGGCGCTGATAGCCCACACAAGAGATCTCCACATGGATACTCGTGGGAGCGGAGCGGAAGCGCAGGGTGGCATGCCCCGCCTTGTCCGTCATCGTAGGACTCACCGCCGTAGCACAGCGGATGACCGCCCCGATGATGGGCTGGCGTGTGGCTTGGTCGAGGATGGTGATCGTGAGTTGCTCCCGCGCACTTTGCTCTGCGGGGGCGAGCTCCTCGGTAGTAGTAGCCCCGAGGGGATGGGGCGCGAGGGCAAGGGCGGAGGTGAGTACGAGACCGAAGAGGCCAAGGCGCACCGAGCCCATAGTGTAGTGTTTACAGTTTGCTTTCCACATAGTCGTGGGGAGGGCGGAGTGGTGTGTAGTCACTCCTATCTTAGGAGGGTTGGATAATAGGAAGGAGGTCGGTGAGGAGGGGCTCATCAAGGTCGTGAGGCCGCTTCATGGTGCGGGCATGTGGCTCGCTCACCTATGAGATGGTAGTCAGAGATATGGCTGTGGCTTACAGCTCTTATCAGGAGGTAGAGGTTTGATTCATTCGCTATCGGCTAAGTTAGAGATCGAATGTGTACTATCGACGTTGCAAAATTAGGACAAACAGTGGCCCATTACCCTCCCCTTTTGTTGGTATTTATTGCCCGCCTCTACCTACCTATATGTACCCTTCCAGGCAAAGTGCCGTATTTAACGACCCCTATACGGCCCTTATACCCCGCAAAATCGGGCATTATGACGCGTGAAAGGGAGATGTGTAGCTACCCACAGAGTGACCGCTTCAATAGGGACTCTTAGCTTGATAATATGTGGGAGCGTGACGCGAGCAATATAAGAGGAGACTATTGCCGAGAGTCCTGTCCTCTATTTCGAGTGCTAAGGTATCGCACGCCCAGCTCCTCGATATGCCTCTCCAGAGTGATACACAAGCCCTTCGCCTTATCGCACGTATTTCTCTTATTCAGCGGAGGGGGGAAGCATCGTTCTCGTGAAGAAAAAAGCGCCTTCACATAGTGGTTTTTCTGTATCTACGCACGTAGTCTTAAAGACCAGATACATAAATCCAAATATCCACGTACGTAGATATTAGAGCCACGTACGTAGTCCAAACTTATTTGCCACGCGTCCACAACTTTTATCCCTACGCAGAACAACAACCTAATATAGCTCACTTTACAAAGCTATATAGGAATCAGTGCAGAGCAGTAGTCGTTTGAAGGCCCGACTTCTCGAGCTTCACCCCTGCCCCTCCTGATGATATGCTCCCAATACGCCCCCTGGCTCTTGGGAAGGGCGCACGAAGCACCTTCGCCATAGAGCAGGGGAATTGCCGTACCTTTGTAGTATGCAGAAGCAAGATCTCATAGCGCCCCTACAGGAGCGCATCCGCCGAAGTGGGCTCACCGAGCCCCGCATCGCCGTCCTCGTCTCAGGGGGCGTCGATAGCTCCGTCGTCGTCCACCTCCTCACCGAGGCGGGCTACCGCCTACCCTCTTCTACATCCAGATCGGTATGGAGGAGAAGGGCTTTACGGACTGCTCGTGGGAGGATGATCTGGAGATCGTGCGCCATCTGGCACACCGCTATGACTGCCCTCTTGAGGTCGTCTCGCTACACGACGAGTATTGGGCGAACGTCGTCCAGTACACCATCGACACCGTGCGCCGTGGCCTCACCCCCAACCCCGACATGATGTGCAATAAGCTCATCAAGTTCGGCTGCTTCGAGGAGAAGTGGGGCAAGGACTTCGACTTCATCGCTACGGGGCACTACGCCACGACGACCTTCATCGGTGATCAGCTCTATCTGGCTACGGCTCCCGACCCCGTGAAGGACCAGACGGACTTCCTTGCGCAGATCAACTTCCGCCAAGTCTCCAAGCTCCTCTTCCCCACCGGTCACCTCCTCAAGAGCGAGGTGCGCCGTATCGCTGAAGAGGCGCATCTGCTGAGCGCAAACCGCAAGGACAGTCAGGGTATCTGCTTCCTCGGGAAGGTGAACTACAACGAGTTCATCGAGCGTGCCCTCGGCCAGAAGGAAGGGCTCATCATCGAGCGTGAGACGGGGAAGATACTCGGTAAGCACAAGGGCTACTGGTTCCACACCATCGGTCAGCGCAAGGGGCTCGGACTGAGTGGCGGCCCCTGGTTCGTCGTGAAGAAGAACATCCGTCGCAATATCATCTTGGTCAGTCAGGGCTATGACCCCGCCGACCAATACGGCGAGCACATCGGTATGGAGACCTGCGACTTCATCAGCCACGACCCTTGGCAGTACGCAGCCGAGGTACGTGGGCTGGATGCTCCCCTCTCCCGTGAGGAGTCGGTGGAGATTACCTTCAAGGTGCGCCATACCCCCGACTTCACACGCGGGCGACTCAGCTACGATCCCGCCTCGGGCTACCTCATCAAGAGCGAAGAGCCTATCCAAGGCATTGCCCCAGGGCAATATGCCGTGCTCTACGACACCGAGCACCGCATCTGCTTCGGTAGCGGTATGATCACTCGCGGCTTCTAAGCGCGTTTTACGGCGAAGCCCACACGAAGAAAAGCGGTACGGCCGCCTCGAGCACGATGCTCGAGGCGGCCGTACCGCTTTTAGCTTTAGGCAAGATGCGGGGGAGAGCCCCCGCATCCGCTTAGAAGGTGAACTGCAGACCGCCCTGCAGGAGCATAGGCTGCGACGTATAGCCGTACCAGCGCGTAGCCCCAGCGAGGATAGGTGCACGAAGCTCTGCCGTCAGGCTCAGGCGCTTCGTCAGCGAGTAGACGGCATCGGCATGGAGCAGATGGAGCTGACGCAGACGCGTGATAGAGCCGTCGAGGTCGTAGCTCTTCAGCGCTGTGGCGAACTCATAGCCACCACGGACGCTGAGGTTGGGCACCATATTCAGCTCCACGAGAGCCGAAGCTGTGAAGGTAGGACGCGAGAGGATCGTAGCCGTCGTCGTATAGTGGGCATAGACCCCACGCAGAGCAGCCGAGAAAAGGCCGCGGTGGTTGTAAGCCAGCTGTACCCCGACGTTCTGCTCCTTATAGTCCACGTAAGAGGGACGGAAGCGCACGGGCATGAAGTAGGCCGTCGAAAGCCGCAGCACCCGAAGGCAGCGAGAGCGATGCGGGGAAGTAATCCACGGCACCCTTATGGTCGGCATAGCGGAAGAAGGCTTCGAGCGAGAAGGCACTTGCGATCGTCGTAGAAGCCGTCAGCTTAGCATCGTAGATACGCTCATAGCGGCCAGCGAACGCCTCGGTATCGATGAAGGGCGACTCAAGGGGCTGGGCACGTAGGCTGTGACGCACCAGCTCGGCATCCGTCTCCAGTCGCAGACCAAAGGCTGAGCCCAGACGCAGGCGAGCATCGATCTTCGGGAAGAGGACGAAGTGTGCGTTGTAGTGGTCATTCCCCGTGAGGATACGCAGACCACCGAGAGCACGCCAAGAGAGCTGGTCATTAGCATCCTCTGCCAAGATATAGGGTGCACCCGTGAGGATCATACGCGAGCTGGCCGTACGGCTCTGCGGGAAGCCATAGAGGATAGGCTCCGTGCTGGTCAGACGACCCAGCGACCATGCGCCCAGCGCACCGACACGTGCCATGCTGCTGATGCGGTAAGAGAGGTTCGCACGAAGCTCGGGGAGGAACTCCTTGAACTTATTGAGCACCACGCCTGGGGCTTCCTCAGCGACATTAGCCGCCGTATAGTCGAAGCCAGCGGAGAAGTCATACAGCCAGTCCTCCGTGAAGTCCTCTTCGGTAGCGTAGCGAGCCGAGAGAGAGACCTCCGTGGCACGACGACGCAGGTCGGGCACCGTAGCAGACTGCGCCACCCCACCACCAGCTGGAGGAGCGACCAGCGAGAGGCCGTAGTAGTTGTAGCCGTGCTGACCGAAGTCCAGACCGAGCGACAGCGCAGCGTCCTCGAACTGATGTCCGTAGTTCGCACCGAGGCGCCAAGCCTTCTCCCAGCCCTTGACTCTCTGACCAAGCTCGGTCTGGATGCTGGGATTAGCAAAGTTGTAGCGCCCGTAGACATCCAGGCGGTCGGTCTTCGTAGACAGGATACTCAGACCTGCTCCCGCCTTGAAGCTGATGGGTACACCAGCAGAGGCGAAGGCATAGCCACGCTGCTTCGAGCGCTCAAAGCCCCCACTGGGAGCCGTCAGAGCACCTAAGGGGGAGACGCTGGGGCGCAGCGTGAAGGGGATGGGCGTATCCAGATAGGAGTGACGCACAGGGCTGAGGTTGGGAGCCGGCACCGTATAGGAGAGGTCACGGGGCTGACGTGTGGAGAGAGAGACCTCCTCCTCGGTCATCACAGTGAGCTCACGACGCAGGGTGTCAGCACGCTTCGTCTTAGCCTCCTGAGCAGAGAGTACAGAGCTCGAGAGGAGCGCGATAGCAGCTATAGGGATGATTGCAAGCTTCTTCATTTCTTATTCTGGTAGGAGGTGAGACGTTCGTTGATCATCTGAGCGATATCATCGTCAGTGCCCTTGTAGTTGTCACGCAGGCTCTCGAGATACTGCTGGGCGACATAGGTCTCACCCTGCTTGTGGTAGCAGTCAGCGAGGAGCAGGAAAGCACGTGCCAGCCAGTACTGCTGTGGCGTACCCTTAGCGATGAAGGCATCGAGCTGCTTCTTCGTCTCCTTCACCTTGCCGGCGCGGAAGAGAAGCGTGGAGTGGCGGATGTAGCCTTCAGCACCGTAGGCAGTATCGAAGTTCTTGAGCAGAGGCTCATAGGTCTTCATAGCCTTGCCGGTAGCACCCGTAGCCTCTTCGCTCTTACCCTGGATGAGGAGGAGCTCAGCCTGAGTAGCTGCGGGGAGGTCGCTACGCTTCAGGAGGCTCTCGGTCGTAGAGATCGAGCGCTTGTAGTCCTTCGCTTCGTAGGCTGCACGCGAGAGAGCAAGCCCGTAGCGCAGGTGCTGGGGAGCTTCCAGCCCTTCGATAGCGTAGAGGCTGGACCAAGCATCGAGAGCCTCACGCTTCTTACCACCATCGTTGTAGATCTTCGTCAGAGCTTCGAGGGCGGGGATACGCAGGTCGAGGGAGCGTGCGGGAGCAGAGAGCTTCTTGTAGAGGGCCTCGGCTTCGTCGCTGCGGCCCTGCTGGGCGTAGTGACTAGCCAGGAGGAGCTCAGCACGACCGGCCTCACGGCTGGCTGGATAGGAGCGAACGAAGGACTCGAGGTCTGCGATAGAAGCATTCTTATCCTTCTTGTAGCGGCTCTCAAGAGAGAGGTACTGCAGGTGCGCCTTCTCGCTCTCTGAGGGCGTCAGCTGCTTGCCAAGAGTAGAGGCATAAGCCGTGTACTCATCGACGCGGTCCAGACTGACGTAGATATTCTTGAGGTCAGAGAGGGCGGAGCGAGCTTCTTCGCTCTCAGGGTAGCGGGCGATGAGGTCCTTGTAGGCCTTGATAGCCTCTTCGGTACGCCCATTATTGTAGGCCAGCATAGCACGCTCCATAGCACCGAGTCGCGCATACTGGGTATCGGGATAGTCCTTGACGAGCTGGTTGAAGACAGCGGTCGCCTCTTCGGGACGTGCCTTGCTCAGCACCAGCGCACGCCCCTTGTCATAGAGGACCTCAGGCAGGTGCGTGGACTCGGGGTGCGTCTTGATGATGCGGTCGAGCGTCTCGATCTGCTTCTGATACTGCCCCCAGCGACCATAGATCGTAGCGATACGATAGAGGGCTTCGTCATTCCCTGTGGGCATACCTTCGTCGGCACGACGGTAGAGAGATAGAGCCTCTGCGCTCTTCTTCTGGATGAGCTGGCAGTCCCCCATGCGGGAGAGTGCATCGGCACGACGCAGAGCATCATCGCCAGAGCTTGACTGCGTGAAGGCGTCGAAGGAGCGGTAAGCCGTGGCGTACTGCTTCTGATTGTAGCGAGCGTAGCCCTGGATATAATGTGCCAGCGCAGGAGCTGCACCCGTAGCGATACTCTTCGATGCTGCAGACTCAGCAGCAGCATACTCGCCACGCTCCAGAGCACTCGAGGCAGCGAGGAGATGTGCCTGAGCCGTGTACTCGTTCTTCGTGCCGAGTGTGACGGCGCGATTCAGGTAATCATTAGCACGGGCATAGTCGCGAGAAGCCAAAGCACCTTCACCGAGACGAAGCAGGACGTACTGCTTGGCTTCGCTCAGCTCAGCACTCTTGACCTGCAGACGATCCAGCGTAGCGAGCGACTCAGCATAGTCCTTATTCGTCAGGAAGATACTCTTCATGAGCTGGAGGATCTGAGGGCGGTAGCTGGAGTTGGGGAACTCGGTGACGAAGGTCTCAGCCATGCGGACGGTCTGACCGAAGTTCGAGCGCTGCGTCTCGTCCTGCAGGAGAATCCCATTGTACAGCGCATACTCACGTACTCGCTCAGTAGCCCCAGGGTGCTGGCCTGCACGGCTGAACGCCAGAGCAGCTTCGCTCGTGCGCTGGAGCTTGAGGCGGGCATTACCAAGGAGGAAGAGCCCCTGTGCACCGATAGCAGAGCTGCTCTCAGAGGCAGCACTCAGCGGACGAAGCGCTTCTTCATAGCGTCCCTTAGCGTAAAGTGAAGTACCGAGGGCGTAGCTTTCCTCTGCCGTCGGCTTATAGTCCTCGAGCTCCTGTAGGGGCTGGAGGGTGCGGATAGCCTGATCATAATTGCCATCAGCATAGTAGGACTGCCCGATGACAGACTGGAAGGAAGCACGCGAAGCCATCTCGGGATAGCGACGCTGGAGGTCACTGGCACGACGCTGAGCCGTCTTAGCATCCTCTGTAGCGAAGGAGAGCAGAGCCAGCTGATAGGCAGCCTCGGGAGCGAGGTCGCTGGAGTAATCATTGCGCGAGAAGATCGCACGAGCCTCCTGAATATCCCCGCGTGCCCAAGCCACAGAGCCGAGGTAGATGAGAGCCTGCTCCCCGATGATGGAGGAGTCTTCGCTCGCAGAGAGGAGGAGACGCTGAGCTTCATCCAAGTCAGCTGCACCTCTCTGGTCGGCCAGGATCGTATAGGCAAGAGCCAAGTCATACTGAGCAGCCTCACGAGGAGAGAGTGCCGAGCGCTTGATCTGCTCGAGCTGTGTACGGGCAAGAGGTAGAAGCCCCTGATCTACATATACCAAAGCGAGCAAGAGCTCTGCTGAGGGACGATCAAGGGAGCCGGGATGCTCCTTGAGAAAGCGCGTGAGGACGGCATCGGGAGATGTCTCCTCGGTCATCAGACGAGCTACCGCCTCACGATAGGGCTGGTGCTCGGTGAGTAATGGTAAAGCACGCAGGCGGGGCAGGTCGTGCCGGAAGCCTACATAATTGCGGCTCACAAAGTCCTGCTGCAGCTGAGTCAGGATAGTCCGATCAGGACGCACCTCCAGGACCTGGCTTGCAAGCGGGCTTAGAGCAAGAGAAGCACACCCCAGAGAGAGGATGAGTCGCTTGATCGTCTTCTTCGTAGTCATATAGTTTGTATTAATTGGGGCTCCCGAAGCAATGGGGCTGGGAGAGATGTATATCAAAGTTCGAGGATCATCCCTTCGTCCGCTGCTACGGTCTCGGGGAAGACGGCCTGAGCCTCCTCTAAGAGAGGCTGGATATCTATATAGCGGGCCGAATAGTGGCCGATGACAAGGCGCTCAACACCCGCAGCCTGTGCGATACGCGCAGCCTGCTCAGCCGTACTATGCGCCGTCTCCTTAGCTCGCGCCAAGCGGTCGCTGAGGAACGTCGCCTCGTGATAAAGGAGGCTCACATGCCGAAGGAGTGGCACCAGCGAGGGCAGGTAAGCCGTATCCGAGCAGTAGGCATAGCTCCGTGGGAGTCTTACCCTGGCGCGTCAGTCGCTCACAGGGGATGACCTTCCCCTCCTCGGTGGTGAAGTCCGCTCCCTCACGTAGCGCTGTATAATAAGAACGAGGAACGCCGTAGAAATCACACGAAGCGCGATCAATATGGCGCTCCGTGACCTTCTCGCGGAAGAGGTAGCCCGTGCAGGGCGTGCGGTGCTCCAGCGGGAGCGTCGTCACCGTCACCGACCGATCCTCGTAGCAAACACTACTCGTGCGGTCATCCACGATATGCACCTCGATGTCGTAGCCCAGATAGGAACGACTCTCCTCGATGAAGGGGGCTAAGAACTTATCGATCCCTCGAGGACCATATACGGGGAGTGCCCTGCGGCGGCCGAGCATCCCCATCGTAGAGAGGAGCCCATAGAGCCCGTAGCAGTGGTCACCATGCAGATGGGAGATGAAGACGCCGACGATACGCCCGAAGTCCAGACGCTGACGGCGTAGCTGACGCTGCGCACCCTCCCCGCAGTCCACGACGAAGAGCTTATCACGAAGCTCCACGACCTGGGCCGTCGGGTAGTGCTGCATGGTCGGCAGAGCCGAGCCACAGCCTAAGATATGGACGCGGAAGTCCCCCATACGCTCTACTTACTTGCCGAAGAAAGCTCGGTAGATATCATTGCCGTTCGCATAGACCATCAGTAGGACGAGCAGCACGAGACCGATAGTCTGGATCGTGGTCATCGCCTTATCGCTAAGTGGCTTGCGACGGATCATCTCGATGATGATGAAGAGGATGTGCCCCCCGTCAAGTGCGGGGATAGGCAGGATATTCATCACCGCAAGGATGATAGAGAGGAAGGCCGTGATGGACCAGAAGCTCTGCCAGTCGAAGGTCGTGGGGAAGAGCTTACCCATCGTGCCGAGGCCACCCATCTGCTTAGCGCCCTCCTTGGTGAACATATATTTCAGCCCACGTACATAGCCCGAGATCGTCTGACCTGCGCGATCAATACCTGCGGGGATAGCCGTGAAGACATTGTACTGGACGTGCTCAATGGGATAGAGTTCTTCGATGCCCTTGAGAACGACACCGATGTGCCCTGCCGTATCTACGGGGAGCGTGGTCTGCAGAGCTGTACCCGAGCGCTCGACGGTAAGCACGACATCCTTACCCTTCTTCTTGTCCAGTGCCGTGATGACCTCCGCGACATCGGTGCAGGTGACGGAGTCGACTGCTACGACACGGTCTCCAGAGGCCAGATGCCCCTGCGCACGGCTACCTTCGGAGACAGCATCCACGACGAAGGGCATACGCAGAGAGCCAAAGCCCTCTTCTGCGCGGAGAAGACGCTGCATCATATCCTCGGGCAGGCGAATCATCTCCACGGCACCGCCACGACGCACCACGACTTCGTGAGCATTGATGAGCGATGACATGAAGCGGGAGTCAAGTACATTGGGAGACTGCTTGCCGTCGATGCTGAGGATCACATCCCCGTCAACGAAGCCAACTTCCTCAGCGGGCGTGGAGAAATTCATCCCCGCAGAGACCTGGTCGCTATGAAGGACCTTCGTCCCCCAAGCAAGGGTGATACCAGTATATATGATGAAGGCGAGGATGACATTGAAGATCACTCCACCGGCCATGATCATCAGGCGAGCGAAAGGCTTCTTGCTGCGGAACTCATCCGGCTTAGGCTCACTGGCCATCGCCTCGGTATCCAGCGACTCATCGATCATACCAGCGATCTGGCAGTAGCCACCGAGAGGGAGCCAGCCAAGGCCGTAGACCGTACCGCTACGCTTACTCTTCCACTTGAAGATAGAGAACCAGGGGTTGAAGAAGAGATAGAACTTCTCTACACGCGCTCCGAAGAAACGGGCCATCGAGTAATGCCCCAGCTCATGGATGAAGACGAGGATGGAGAGCGAGAGGAGGAGTTGAAGTACACGAATTGCTATATCCATTGGATTACTATTATCTGATATGATTGAGGTGCTCACGAGACTCCGCACGCACTGCGGCATCGAGCTCTGAGAGCAGCTGAAGGTCGTAGCTCCACTCGGGGCGGTGTGCCTCCAGGGCCTGGGCGATAAGCGTGCTCATAGCACGGAAGCCCAGCTTGCCAGCGAGGAAGGCTTCGACAGCGATCTCATTGGCGGCATTGAGCACGCAAGGAGCGGTACCACCAAGCTCCAGCGCTCGATAGGCCAGCGCGAGGTTGGGGAAGAGCTCCATATTGGGGCGCTCAAAGGTAAAGGTGTGCTCGAGGAAGTTGAGGCGGGGATAGTCATTGCTCACACGCTCCGCAAGGCCGAGCGCATAGCTAATGGGCAGGCGCATATCGGGCTGACCCAGCTGTGCCTTGATCGAGCCATCAGCGAACTCCACCATTGAGTGGATGATGCTCTGCGGATGCACAAGGACCTCGATCGATTCGGCAGGCGTATCAAAGAGCCATCGGGCCTCGATCATCTCCAGCCCCTTATTCATCAGCGAAGCAGAGTCAATGGTGACCTTAGCTCCCATACTCCAGTTGGGGTGACGCAGAGCAGCCTCGACCGTCACGGCCTCAAGCTCCTCTACTCGCTTATAGCTACGGAAGGGACCTCCCGATGCCGTAAGCAGGATACGCTCCAGCGGATTGCCTTCCTCCCCGACGAGGCACTGATAGATAGCCGAGTGCTCAGAGTCGACAGGCAGGATACGCGCTCCATGACGCGTAGCGAGTGACATGATGAGCTCGCCAGCGACGACGAGCGTCTCCTTATTCGATAGAGCGATAGTCTTACCAGCAGTGATAGCTGCCAGTGTGGGTACTAAGCCAGAGAAGCCGACCATCGCCGTGAGGACGATATCTACATCTGGTCGGACGACCACCTCCGCGATAGCTTCACTCCCCGCCATGACCTCGATGGAGGTATGTGATAGGGCTTGTCGGACTTCGGGATAATAGGCTTCGTCGGAGATCACAACCACAGCGGGACTGAACTCTAAGGCCTGAGCGATCAAGAGCTCCGTCGAGCGGCGTGCCACCAGCACCGTCACCTCAAAGGCTTCGCGATGACTGCGGACGACCTCCAGGGCCTGTGTCCCGATAGAGCCCGTAGAGCCGAGGACGGCGATCCTTTTCTTCTGTATCATTACTTACTCCGCAGTCTCAGTAAGGAGGTAGACAAGCGTCTCTACCGAGCGGCACATCGTGTCGAGCGAAGCGTACTCATACTTCCCATGGAAGTTCGCTCCACCCGTGAAGAGGTTGGGACAAGGCAGTCCCATATAGGAGAGGCGGGCGCCATCCGTCCCGCCACGGATGGGCGAGATGCGGGGCGTGACCCCAGCACGGAGCATAGCTGCCTTAGCGCGCTCGATATACTCCTCGTGGGGTGCCACCTGTTCGTACATATTATAGTAGGAGTCCCGGATCTCGACCTTGATGACCTCACGCTTGTAAGCGGCATTGATCTCGCCTGCGACACGCTCCATCAGAGCCTTCTTCTCCTCGAAGAGCGCACGATCATGATCGCGGATGATGTACTCGGCTTCGGCATGCTCTACCCCACCTGTGAAGTGCATCAGGTGGTAGAAGCCCTCATACCCTTCGGTGAACTCAGGGCGCGCGTAGTGAGGGAGCGAAGCATGCAGGAGGTAGATCACCTCGATAGCATTGATCATCTTCCCCTTAGCAGAGCCTGGGTGGATGCTACGTCCCGTAGCGACGACGCGAGCAGAGGCAGCGTTGAAGTTCTCATACTCCAGCTCGCCCTCACGGCTGCCGTCGACGGTGAAGGCAAAGTCCGCACGGAAGGCCTCTACATCAAAGTAGTCCACGCCCTTGCCGATCTCTTCGTCAGGAGTGAAGCCGATGCAGATACGCCCGTGGGGTAGCTCGGGATGCTCGAGGATGTAGCGTACTGCCTCCATGATCTCGGCGACGCCTGCCTTGTCATCCGCTCCGAGAAGCGTCGTCCCATCAGTCGTGATAAGCGTATGCTCAAGAACCTCCAGCAGCTCGGGGAACTCCTGTACCGTGAGCATAGCATCATCACAGAGAGGAATGGGCGTACCATCATAGTACTCGATGATCTGCGGACGGACACCACGGCCCGTGAAGTCGGGACTTGTATCGACATGCGAGATGAGCCCCAGCGCAGGACGATCCTCATAGCCTGGAGTAGCTGGTATCTGCGCCATCACATAGCCCTTCTCTTCGAGGCGTACAGAGGGTACACCGAGGGCTATCAGCTCGTCACGCAGGAGACGGAGCAGGTCAAACTGCTTCTCTGTCGAGGGGTAAGTCGTGCTATTGGGATCACTCTCCGTATCGATCTGTACATAGCGGAGGAAGCGATCAAGGAGGGCCTCACGCACGGAGGAGGCTATAGATGGGTTCATTTGCTTGAAGGTTTGTCAGTGTAGAGCTCAGCATACTTCTTCTCCAGCCCCAGACGATAGTAGACATTGCCGAGGAGGTCACGCACCTGATCGGGAGCGACCTTGTAGGCAGCCTCGAGCTGGGGAAGGGATTGACGGAAGTATTCCTTGGCTTTCTTCTCCTCGAGACGTGAGCTCAGCGGATTGGCCAGGATAGAGACGGCTTGGTTGTAGTAGACCTGGCCGAGGTTGAAGAGCGCATCGTAGTTGTCGGGGCTCTGGCGAAGGACCTGACGATAGACCTCGACAGCACGATCCCACTCCTGGGCGAGGAAGTAGACATTACCGCGAAGCACCAAGAGATTGGGGTTGTCGGGGGTCACCTTCAGCGCCTTGTCAATGAGGGCGACGGCTTCCTTGTAGCGGCCTTGCGCCTGATAGATCGAGATCATCGAGCCAAAGTAGAAGGTCGTCTCAGGGTAAAGCCGGATACCTTCCTCAAGGAAGGGCATCGCACCGACCGTATCCTGCATAGCCATGTGGGCCTTAGCAAGGAACTGATAGACTTCATTCTTATTGGCTGCCACATCGCGATAGAGCTCACCGAGGCGGATCACCTCGGGGTAAAGCTCCCCAGTGTAAGCCGACACCAGCGCATAGTAAGCGAGGTTAGCTACCGTCGTATCGGTGGGGAGCTCCTTGCGCCCTACGGGCAGAAGTAGGCGCTGGGCCTCAAGAGCCGCAGAGAAGGCAGCCGTAGACTCAGCATACTTCTTGCGGTCGAGCCAGAAGAGCCCCGCCTCATACATCTTCGGGGCATCCTCACGCACATAGTCCTGGATCTTCTTCTGATACTTCAGCACGATACGTCCCGTCGAGGGATCGGGCTGACGCTCGATAGAGTCTGCACGACGCCAGCCAACGAGCTCATCGATGACGTGGCGAAACATCTTCGCTGTGTCACCCACGCTCCCAGGGGTCGTGACCTTGCGGAACTCGGTCTTATAGAGGGTATGCTCTACAAGGCCCTTGACATAGTAGGTATAGGCATCGCCCTTGGTGTCCTCATGCTCTTCGGCGAGCTTGATGAGGCGGCGGATCTCCGTGTAGTTGGGTTTATCGCTCTGTAATAGGCGATCAGCGGCACGCACATTGGAGCGCTGTGCTACCCCACTGAATGGCGTGAGGAGGCAGAGCGCCGCGATGTACCCTAAGTAACTTTTCATCTTGATCGTCATGTACGGGTTCGTGTAATAGGTCAGTCTCCCCCACTCTCGTGGGGTGACCACTTGCTCTAATAACGCCTTTGGGCGGGCAAATGATCGGCTAACCACTATATTAGACAAAGATACGACATTGCCGCGGATTGAGACAGCCCCTTCCCTCCCCCTTATGCGCCCTGCTTCCACCCTACCAGAAAAGTACTACTACACACCACTTTGCAGGGACAATAGCAGCGACTTTCATCAAAATAAAAGCGATCCGCTACAGAGCACCAAGTGACGGTGCATCCGTAGCGGATCGCATATCGTTGAGCTCCCCGAGGTGGGGAGCAGTGGGGCGAAGGAATTAGGCTTCCTCTTCTTCCTCCTCCTGCATATTGGTGAAGACGTTCTGCACGTCCTCATCTTCCTCGAGCTTGTCGATGAGCTTAGCGAGCGTCTCACGCTGCTCAGGCGTCACAGGCTTCGTGTCGTTAGGCAGGCGGACGAACTCAGCAGAGGTGATCTCATAGCCAGCTTCTTCGAGGTACGACTGGATCTGGGCATTAGCAGAGAAGGCACCGTAGAGGATGATTTCGTTCTCATCTTCCTCCAGCTCATCTACGCCGTAGTCGATCAGCTCCAGCTCCAGCTCTTCGAGGTCCATGCCTTCCTTCTTCACGATGTGGAAGATACACTTGTGGTCGAAGAGGAACTCCAGCGAGCCCGAGGTACCGAGGCTACCACCGAACTTATTGAAGTAGCTGCGGACGTTGGCCACCGTACGGGTGGTGTTGTCGGTAGCAGTCTCGACGAAGATAGCGATACCGAAGGGGCCATAGCCCTCGTAGTTCATCTCCTTATAGTCGGAGAAGTCCTTCGAGCTGGCCTTCTTGATGGCGCGCTCCACGTTCTCCTTAGGCATGTTCTCCTTCTTGGCCGTCTGCATCAGGACGCGCAGACGTGGGTTGGTCTCGGGCTCGGGGCCCCCAGCCTTGACCGCAATGGTGATTTCCTTACCGAGCTTCGTGAAGACGCGGGCCATGTTGCCCCAGCGCTTCATCTTACGAGCTTTACGATATTCAAATGCTCTTCCCATAAATATTCTTTAGTGATAGTTGATTCGTCTTAGGTGGTTAGCGGAGGGTAGCTCCATAGGTATCCTCGATGCTCTTGCGGATCTTCGCCATGATGGCATCGATCTGCTTGTCGCTCATCGTGCGCTCCGTATCCTGCAGGTAGAAGGAGAGGGCATAGCTCTTCTTCCCTGCGGGGAGGTTCTTCCCCTCGTACACGTCGAAGAGGGTGACATCACGCAGGAGCTTCTTCTCTGCACGGCGAGCGGTCTCAGCCAGCTCTGCAAAGGTAATCTTCTCGTCGAGGAGGAGCGAGAGGTCGCGACGTACAACGGGGAACTTAGGCAGGTCAGCGATCTCGATCTTCACGCGCTCAGCGAGACGATTGAGGTTGTCCCAGTTGATCTCGGCGTAGTAGACGGGGATATCGATATCCCACTTAGCCAAGAGAGCGGACTTAACCTGACCCATCAGCACGACAGGCTTGCCGTCATAGGTCGCATAGCTGTAGCCACGACCCGTGAAGAGGTCGCACTCGACAAACTCAGCACGCAGGCTACGCTCACTGATGCCCAGACGCTCGAGGATGTGCAGGACATGGGCCTTCAGCTCGAAGGGCGAAGCAGGCTCGTCAGCGTGTGCCCAGCTGCTCTGGATGCGTGCACCAGCGACCCAGAGGCCGAGGGTCTGCGTCTCGCGGTAGCCTGCCAGCGTCGTGGCGGTAGAGCGCTCGACTTCGGGAGCAGCGGCGTAGCAATTCCCCCACTCATAGTAGTAGAAGCTCTTCTGCTGACGGCGGAGGTTACGACTGATAGCGGAGAGCCCCCCGAAGAGGAGCGTCTGGCGCATCACGTTCAGCTCGCCACTGAGGGGATTGACCAGCTGCACGAGCTTATCAGCGGGGCAGGAGGTAAGCCCTTCGTAGTAGGCTTCGGAGGAGAGGGAGTTATTGAGAAGCTCATTGAAGCCTGCGCCCGTCAGCTGCTCTGAGAGGAGGATGCGACGGCTGTAAGAGCGGTCGCTCGCTCCCTTGGGGCTGAGATTAGCGTGGACGTAGCCACTGAGCTCGATATTGTTGTATCCGTAGATGCGCATAATCTCCTCGATGACGTCGGCCTCACGGGTCACGTCGACACGATAGCGGGGCACACGCAGCTGCCAAGCGTCTTCCTCACGGGAGACGATCTCGATCTCGAGACTCTCGAGGATACGTACAGCCTCGTCACGGGGGATGAACTTACCGATGAGTGCATCCATGTGGCTGGGGCGCAGCGTCACTTCGTAGGGCTGAGCAGGTACGGGATAGTGGTCGAAGCGGCCACCATCGATATAGCTACCGGGGCAAAGCTCGAGGATGAGCGAAGCGGCACGCATCAGTGCCCAGGTCGTGCGGTTGGGGTCCAGCCCACGCTCGAAGCGGAAGGAAGAGTCCGTATTCACAGCCAGACGGCGTGCGGTCTTACGCACAGAGGTAGCGTTGAAGTTCGCCGACTCAAGGAAGATATCCGTCGTCGTCTCCGTCGTACCCGAATCAAGACCACCCATGACGCCAGCGACGCAGAGGGGCTCGCCCGTAGCCGAAGCGATGACGAGGTCACGCTCGGTGAGCTGGCCTTCGCTCTTGTCGAGGAGGACCATCTTCTCCTCTCGTGCCAGCTGCACCGAGAGGGCGCCACCCGTCTTCGCCAAGTCATAGGCATGGAGGGGCTGACCGAATTCGTGCAGGACGTAGTTCGTCACGTCGACGACTACATTGATGGGGCGCAGGCCCAGCGTCTCGAGCTGATGACGCAGCCAGTCGGGGCTCTCGGTGACCTTGAGGCCACGGATCACAAGCCCCTCGAAGCGAGGGCAAAGGGTCTCATCGACAGCGACCGTGACAGGCACGGGGACAAGCCGTACCAGCAGCAGGTGCGGGGAGTACCTCGGGGAGCTTAGCCTTCGTGGCCTTCCCCTGCTGAGTGAGATAAGCAGCGAGATCGCGGGCGACGCCGTAGTGCGAAGTAGCATCGACACGGTTCGGCGTGATATCGACCTCGAGGACATAGTCGGAGCTGACACCGAAGTGCTCAGCAGCAGGCGTCCCAGGCTTCGTCGTAGTAGTATCGAGGAGGATGATACCGCTATTGTCGTGCCCGACGCCGATCTCGACCTCACTACAGAGCATACCAAAGCTCTCGACGCCACGGATCTTGCTCTTCTTGATGGTGAAGGATTCGTCACCCGAGGTGAGGACGGTGCCGATGGTAGCGACGACGACCGCCTTGCCAGCGGCTACATTGGGCGCACCACAGACGATCTGCAGGGGCGCCTCTGCACCTACATCTACTGTCGTGACGTGGAGGTGATCGGAGTTCTCATGCACGTCGCAGGTCAGCACGTGACCGATGACAAGGCCCTTGAGCCCACCGGGGATTGATTCGACTTCTTCTACACCGCCTACCTCAAGACCGATAGAGGTCAGGGCAGCAGCGACTTCATCGGGGGTCAGATCCGTCTCCACGTAGGAGCGTAGTAGATCGTAGGATATATTCATGTTTGTTCCGCTTAGGGGATAGCTACTATCTTACTTGATGATTTCTTTTAGAGTACAAATGTACGAAAAGCCCTCTACACACGCGCCTATGCCGTAGCACGGCGACGAGGCCCCTGCATCCAGCTCTCTGGAGACAGGGGCCTCGTCATACTCTGCTTATCGCACCTTTATTCCCCTAAGATCTCTGCTTTGTGAGCCAGATAGGTAGAGATATCCTTATCACCACGTCCACTCACAGTCAGTACGACGACGTCCTCTGGCTGGAACTTCATACGAGGCAGGAGACCCAAGGCGTGGCTACTCTCCAGTGCTGGGATAATCCCCTCCAAGCGCGTCAGCTCGAAGGCAGCACGCAGCGCCTCATCGTCATTGATCGATAGCACCTCGGCACGCTCTTGTACAGCGATCTGAGAGATCAGCGGGCCGATGCCAGGATAATCAAGCCCTGCCGAGATGGAGTAAGGCTCTTGCACTTCACCCTCGGGAGTCTGGATGACGAGGGTGCGACTTCCATGCAGGACACCCTCGGTACCGATATTGATCGTGGCGGCTGTCTCCCCGCTATCCATACCATGACCGCCCCTTCGCCTAAGACGATACGCACGCGTGGATCATCAAGATAGTGGTACATCGTACCTGCGGCGTTAGACCCACCACCGATACAAGCTAAGAGGTAGTCGGGGTAGTCACGTCCCTCCTTCTCCTGAAGCTGTGCCTTGATCTCCTTGCTGATGACGCTCTGCAGACGTGCTACCATATCGGGATAGGGATGTGGGCCTACGGCCGAGCCGATCAGGTAGAAGGTATCTTCGGGACGCTCGCACCATGCCATGAGCGCCTCATTCACAGCATCCTTGAGCGTCTGATTGCCACTCTTCGCTGGGACGACGGTAGCGCCGAGCATCTTCATGCGCTCGACATTGACATGCTGACGCTCGACATCAAGTGCGCCCATATAGATATAGCACTCCATACCCATGAGCGCACAGGCGGTGGCAGTGGCTACACCATGCTGGCCTGCACCCGTCTCGGCGATGATGCGGTGCTTACCCATCTTCTTCGCCAGCAGGATCTGCCCGAGGGCATTATTGATCTTGTGCGCCCCTGTGTGATTGAGGTCCTCGCGCTTGAGGTAGATCTTCGCACCATACTTCTCGCTGAGTCGGCGCGCGTGGTAGAGGGGGCTGGGGCGACCTACATAGTCACGCAGCAGCGTGTGGAACTCCTCTTGGAAGTCCTTGCTCTCGATGATCTGTAGGTACGTATCTTGCAGCTCTTTGATGATGGGCTCGAGGATGGAGGGAACAAAGGCGCCACCGAAGTCGCCATAAAAGCCGTTGGGATCTACTTGGAAGGGTGTCATAAAAGTTGGGATTTTGAATGAAGAGTTGGAGCTAAGTAGAGGCCTAAGGCAGGTGACGTCATTTCTGCGGATCCGTACTCACGACAAAGGGGCTTGCCGTGAGTCACGACAAGCCTCTATTATATGCTGATGATGAATTTACAATAGGGACATAGATGCCTAACTCACGATATTACTATCCTGAGTGCGCCACCAACCTCTATTGTACATTCGATTCGTCATATTCTTTTGTAGCGTATTCGTTGGCCAACGATCCGCCTATTTCTTTGATGAAGCAAAGATAAAATGATTCCCCAATATAAGCAAGCCTAAGCAAATACAATGGGGTCGGTTCGCCAAACTACTATCACAGCATACCCGCCCCCCGATAGTCGAGCGGTATGAACCTATATAGGTCGTCGGGGCTGACCTATATTTAGGTTGTTGCTCCGCGTAGGGATAAAAGTTGCGGACGAGTGGCAGAAATGTTTGGGCTACGTACGTGGCTCTAATATCTACGTACGTGGATATTTGGATTTACGTGCCTGGTCTTTAAGACTACGCACATAGATAGAAAAATACCACTGCGTGAAGGCGCTTTTTCCTTCATGAGAACGATGCTTTTCCCTTCGCTGGATAAGAGGAATACTCGCGATAAGGCGAAGGGCTTGCGTATCGCTTCGGAGAGGCATAGCGGGGAGCTGGGCGTGCGATACCTTAGCACTCTAAATAGAGGGTAGGACTCTGCCGCAACAGTCTCCGATAGTGGAGCAGTATGAATCTATATAGGTCGTCGGGCTGACCTATATTGCTCCGCAGTGCGACCTATATAGATCACGAAGCGAACCTATATTGGTGGACTCACCGACCTATATAGGTTCGTCCCACCCCTCCTATGAAGGGGATGCCTTTGCTCGCATTAGCGATAGATAAGTTCGTGGAACATAGAGCGATCGAAGAGCTCCGTAGCGACCTCGTGCAGTAGCTCGGGCGTGAGGGCGGAGAGGCGCTCCTGAAGCACTTCGTCCGACTCAAACGTCCCCGTATGCAGGAAGCTCTTCCCCATCGAGAGGAAGTGCTGCTCCCGTTTGCTCTGAGGCCACGATCATCTGACCACGTGTCTGACGTAGGGGCCTGCTCCAGGGCTCGCTGCGTCAAAGGCTCGGCGACTAAGCGTGCCAGCTCGGCATAGACCAGCTCGATAGCCTCCGCTTCGGCGCGATGCGATGAGCCGAAGTAGACGGAGAAGAGCCCCGTATCGGTGTAGGGCGTGTAGTTGCACTCGACATGATAGACCAGCCCACGCTGCTCTCGCAGCTGCATATTCAGCCGGGCATTCATCCCGCTCCCGCCGAGGATACTCGATAGAAGACTAAGCGCCAGACGCCGCGGGTCATAGAGCGAATAAGCGGCACGCCCCAGCAGCACGTGGCTCTGCGCCGTATCCCGACGACGCACCACGCGACGCGCCTCCTTATTATATGTAGGTATAGGGAGTGGCTCGGGAAGTGCACTGCTTGAGATGAGGGGCTGACCTTCGCCAGGGAAGGCCTGCTCCGCTGCGGCTATCAAGTCGTCCATATCAAGCACACCACGGGCAAAGAGCACCATACGCTCAGGCCGGTAGTAAGTGCTATGGAAGCGGCGCTGCGCCTCCACCGTGATGCGCCCCACCGAAGCCTCTGTACCGAGGATGGCATGCCCAAGGCGGTGCGGGCGGAAGACCTGATCCTCGAAACTCATCGAAGATCAGCTCCGAGGGGCTATCCTCATACGAATGGATCTCATCGAGGATGACCTCCTGCTCCTTCGCCCACTCCCGCTCGGGGAACGTACTATGGGCTGCGATGTCGAGGATCATATGCAGCGAGCGCCGAGCATAGCGTGAGGGGGCGATGGCGTAGAGCATCGTCTCCTCCTTCGTCGTATAGGCATTCAGCTCAGCCCCCACGGACTCCATACGCTCGATGATCTGGCTCGAGGAGCGTAGGCGCGTGCCCTTGAAGAGCATGTGCTCGATACTATGCGCCAGCCCATGCCAGCGCAGGCCTTCGTCACGAGCCCCCTACGCGCACCCCCAAGGCCCACATAGCTGACTGCCGCCTCGGGCTCTACCGAAGCGATGATCCTAAGCCCCGAAGGGAGCGTATGCATCACACAATGAGTCATCTTCTTAAAGTTCTTTCGTTAGCGTAGACAAAGGTATAGCGTCTCCTACACATCTCCATAGGCACCCTACCAAGCGAATAATCAGAGCCTTATAAAGGTACACCCCATGGAATACTGATTTTTCCAACGAGATTAACTACATTTGGCGCATAGTAAAGGGCATTTGTACGCATTTATTAGGTCCGCCTCGCACCTGCAGCGTCACCACAAGCACCCTGCTAGCGAGCATCTCGCAAGAAAATACGTATCACACAGAGGTATGAAAAACATCCTTATCATCGGCTCTACAGGCCAGATCGGGACCGAGCTCGCCATGACGCTCCGCCGACTCTATCCCGTAGTCGTGGCAGGGTACATCCCTGCAGCTCCTCCCAAGGGCGAGCTCCTCGAGACTGGTCCTTGTGAAGTGGTAGACATTACCAATCCCCAGCAGATCACCGAAGTCGTACGTCGCTACAAGATCGACACGATCTTCAATCTGGCAGCACTGCTGAGTGCTGTCGCCGAAGCCAAGCCGCAGCTGGCATGGCAGATCGGCCTCGGCGGTCTCTTCAACGTCTCGAGGTAGCACGCGAGAATGGCTGTGCGGTCTTCACCCCCAGCTCTATCGGCTCCTTCGGTCCCGAGACACCGCACGACATGACGCCACAAGACACCATCCAGCGCCCCAAGACCATGTACGGGGTGACGAAGGTCTCTGGCGAGCTCCTCAGTGATTACTATCAGAAGCGCTTCGGCGTCGACACACGCTCCGTACGCTTCCCTGGCCTTATCTCTAATGTTGCACCTCCGGGTGGTGGTACTACCGACTATGCTGTAGACATCTACTATGCTGCTGTACGCGAAGGTCGCTTCGCATGCCCCCTACGCCCAGGCACCTATATGGATATGATGTATATGCCCGATGCCCTGCGCGCCTGCGTCGAACTCATGGAAGCTGACCCCGCACGACTCATTCACCGCAATTCCTTCAACATCACCTCGATGAGCTTCGACCCCGAGGGTATCGCTGCCTCTATCCGTGAGGTGATCCCTACCTTCGAGATGACCTACGAGCTCGACGAACTCCGTCAGGGTATCGCCGACTCTTGGCCTAACTCCCTCGACGATAGCTGCGCTCGAAGCGAGTGGGACTGGAAGCCCCAGTACGACCTGCCCGCCATGACGCGCGACATGATCGAGACCATCCGCCGCAAGGGATAGAGCCCTTCGCTCGCCCCACACGGCACACCAGCAAGCAAAGCACACTACTTAGCAAGCTATACACGAAGAAACAAGGACTATGTTTAAGAACATGAAGAAGTACCTCGCTGAGGAACTTCAATCCATCGACGAAGCCGGCCTCTACAAGCGGGAGCGTATCATCACGACCCCACAGACTGCCGACATCAAGATCAGCACGGGGCAGGAGGTCATCAACTTCTGCGCCAATAACTACCTCGGTCTCTCCGACCATCCTCGTCTGGTAGCAGCCGCTAAGGCCGCCATGGACAGCCACGGCTTCGGGATGAGCTCCGTCCGCTTCATCTGCGGTACGCAGGACATCCACAAGCAGCTCGAGCAGGCCATCGCCCGCTACTTCCACACCGAAGACACCATCCTCTATGCCGCCTGCTTCGACGCTAACGGCGGGGTCTTCGAGCCCCTCTTCGGCCCAGAAGATGCTATCATCAGCGACGCGCTGAACCACGCCTCTATCATCGACGGCGTACGCCTCTGTAAGGCCCAGCGCTACCGCTACGAAAATGCGAACATGGAAGACCTGGAGCGCGTACTCCAAGAAGCCCAGTCCGCTCGCTTCCGCATCATCGTCACCGACGGCGTCTTCTCCATGGACGGCAACGTCGCTCCGATGGATAAGATCTGCGACCTGGCGGACAAGTACGATGCACTCGTCATGGTCGACGAATGCCACTCGGCTGGTGTCGTCGGCCCCACGGGTCGCGGTGTCGCTGAGCAGTTCAACTGCTACGGCCGTATCGACCCTGCACACCGGTACACTCGGTAAGGCCTTCGGTGGCGCTATCGGCGGCTTCACCACGGGTCCCCAAGGAAGTCATCGACATGCTTCGTCAGCGCTCACGCCCCTACCTCTTCAGTAACTCCATCCCTCCCGCAGTCGTCGGCGCTGGCCTCGAAGTCTTCAAGATGCTCGAGGAAAGCGATGCCCCTGCACACCAAGCTGATGGAGAACGTCGAGTACTTCCGCGACAAGATGCTCGCTGCCGGCTTCGACATCAAGCCCACCCAGTCAGCTATCTGCGCCGTGATGCTCTACGACGCTAAGCTCTCGCAGGAATATGCTGCACGCCTCCTCGAAGAAGGGATCTACGTCACGGGCTTCTACTACCCCGTCGTCCCCAAGGGCCAGGCACGTATCCGCGTACAGCTCTCCGCCGCACACGAACGCCATCACCTCGACAAGGCCATCGCTGCCTTCATCAAGGTCGGCCGTGAGCTCGGCACGCTGAAGTAGCCGCAGGCGCACCCCGCCTCCACAAGACAAATCGTCCACGGACTGCCCCCCCCTCGGTGGGTGACAGTCCGTGGACGATCGCTTTTATCTAAGTGGTAGTGCACCTTCGCCTCGCACTCCCCACCCCATACAGCGGGCGAAAGCAAGGCGCCGAGCAGCCGTATATGCGCCGATAAACTTGCGTATATACGGCGATTTATTTTCGTATATGCGGAAATATTTTTCGCATATACAGAAATATATTTGTGCATATACGGAAATTCCGCCCCGCCTACACGCTGGGGAATAGCGCCTTAGCATAGTCCCCACTTAGTTATAGTCTCATTCAGATTCAGGAGATTCTCGTAGCTCATCAAGTCCGACAAACTCCGTCCAGCCATTAGCATTACGTCCTAAGACAAAGAGAGCCATGGTGGAAGGGCTTTTTGAAGGAAAGAGGATATACCACTTCGTAGCTGTCAGGATCCGCACGAGCCCTAATCTTCTTCTCTACGAGGAGCGATTTAATCAGTTTATCACGCCAGTAAGGCAGCTTGTACCTCTTTCAACTGTGACTTGGCTGCAGCAGGACGAATGATAGATCCCACTTCCAAATAGAATAGCCCATCTTGGAAAGTATGCTTGAGCTAACGGACCTTTAGTTTTCAATTTATAGTACTTCCCAGCGATCTTCTTTGTCGGGAGCGTAAGCCGCACCCCTTCAATCTGTAGGAGGAACTCGATCTGCGTGATGTACTGGTCGTAGGTTGGCTTATCATAGATACTGACATTCGGCTCTTTCTTGCGCTCATCCTTATTCTCCACAGAGTAGACACCTGCACTGATCACCTTCTGGATGAAGTAGTACTCCATATAGTCAATAGCGTTCGTATCAAAGGCATTATTATCTGACACGAACATGATGCAGTGGCTCCAGAAGGTCTTCTTGTACTTGTGATCAATAATACGCCCCGCTCCATTCTTGGACTGCCCGACATAGATCGTGGGGATAGGATGCTCGTCATCATCATTCCCCAAGAGGAAATAGATAGCGTAGTTGCCAGCATTCTCTACCTTGGCAATATCCTCAAGTCTGTCGCGAGTGAAATAGAAGCCACGGATCTGACTGCTTCGATCTTGGAAAACTTTCAGTGACGAGGGTGCAGACTCATCGGGATAGTAATAGGTAATTGCTCTTGCCATATATAGGACTTCTTAACAGAGAATCACATAAGAGTGGGATACTACTGAGGCTACAAGGGGCCATGCCACGAGTGCATAGATCCTTGTAGCCTCAGTAGATTAGGTACGATTACTTATCCTTCTTGGGGACCTCGAGGTGCTTGGCTTCTGCGCTCTTAGCGACCTGGTCGTAGTACTCCTGGCTGTAGCCGGGGAAGTTGGGCGAGACGATCTGGCCGTAGCCGTTCTCTTCGAACTTGCCGTCCTTCTCCTTCTTGACGTTACCGTCCATGTACTTGACGAGGAGGTATTCACCGAGCTTCTTCCAGCGAGCGGTCGTCTCGTTGGCTACCTTGCCACAGACCTCCGTGAGGTAAGCGGTGGCCTGTGCGGGGCTGCTCTTCAGCAGCTCGAGAGCCTTAGCGTCGGTGTTCTTCACCAGGTCGACGTAGCTATCTTCCAGCTCCTTCTGCACGGGGCGAATGTCGCGGATCATAGGCTCATAGCGGTTGTAAGCCATGTTAGCTACCCAGTTGTGGATCCAGAAGGCAGACGTCCAGCTGAACTCCGTCATGCTCCCGTTGCCACGGCGGTAGCATTCGGGGATCTCGGTGATGGAGGCATACATAGGCGTGAGGACAGCCGTATTGGCATCGTCCACGCCGAACCACAGGATACCACCGACAGCATCGGGCAGCCAGCTACGCATCTGAGCGATGAGCACGAAGCCCGTCTGCTGCGTAGCGATAGCGCGCTCGTTGAAGTACTCACGGCCTTCGCTCTTGAAGGTCATAGGACGCCAGCGGTAGGGGACCTTGTAGGCACCAGCCCCGGGGTCGTTCGTCATCGAGAGCTCGGTACCTTCGTAGTGGTTACGCATCCCTTCGCGGACGTCAGCGAGGCTCACCTTGCGGTCGGGGATGATGTAGAGAGGCATGGGCTCTTCGGAAGCATCACCCATGATGTGCTTCTTGTACTTGTCCATGCCCTTATCGAAGGTGCGGAAGAAGCTCCATACACGGGCTTCGCAAGCACGCAGACCACTGAAGTCATAGGGGGTTGTAAGCCTTCTGGAAGTCGAAGTCCTTATCCTTACCCCTTGAACCATCCGTTCTCACGAGCTACGTTGACTACGTCCTTCTCGTACATACAGTTCTCCTTGTCACCGAAGGGGATCTTGTGGATACGTGCCTGATTGGCGTGCGCTGCGATAGCGTCATCGGGGATGCGGATAGCTACCCACGTAGCACCCTTCTTCTTGGGGCCCTTGCCGATAAGCTCCATGATCCAGACTTCGTTCTTGTCAGCGATGGTGAAGGACTCACCCGAGCTGTAGTAGCCGTAGTCGCGGACGAGGTCGGTCATGACGCGGATCGCTTCGCGAGCTGAGCGGGAGCGCTGCAGAGCCACGTAGATGAGGCTACCGTAGTCCATGACGCCCGAGGGATCGTGGAGCTCCTTGCGGCCACCCCAAGTACTCTCGGTGATGGCTACCTGATGCTCGTTCATGTTCCCCACGACATTGTAGGTGACAGCGGCCTGAGGGATATAGCCAAGGGGCTTGCCCGTATCCCACTCGTGGATCTGGAGCATGAGGCCCTTGCCCCAAGCCTTAGCTGGATAATGTACGAGGTCGCCGTAGAGGGTGTGCGAGTCGGCCGAGTAGCTGATCATGACGGAGCCGTCGACCGAAGCCTTCTTGCCCACGATCAGGTCGGAGCAAGCCTCAGCAGACGGCGTAGCCCAGGCCGTGACAGCCAGGGCAAAGGCTGCGAGGAGTGTCGTTTGCTTCATAGTGTATTTGATGATGATAGTGATGAATAGCGAGCTAACTAACTGTACCATAAAGATACAAAAAGTTGCCCTTCGGCCGTACCCCCGTGTGGGAGACAGCCGAAGGGCAACTGATATTGGTCGTGCTAAGCGCTCGCTCTTAGAACTGCGACTGCAGCAGAGCGACCCACTTTTCGATACGTTCGTCGGTGAGATCAGACTGGTTAGCTTCGTCGATGCAGAGACCGATGAGCTTGCCATCCTGTTCCGTTTCAGTAGCATCGTAGCTGTAGCCTTCGGGCTCGTAAGCACCGATGAAGGAGCAGCCCGTACCAGCGAGGCCTTCGTGGATCTTAGCCAGAGCTTCGCAGAAGCTATCGGGATAGCTGTCAGCGTCACCGCAACCGAAGAGAGCGACCTTCTTGCCAGCGAGGGCTCTGCTCAGCGAGCTTGGGGAGGAAGTCTTCCCAGTCGTCCTGGAGGTCACCGATACCCCACGTAGAGGAACCGAGGAGGAGGACATCGAAGGCAGCTGCATCAGCAGCGTCTGCGCCAGCGACATCATAGACATTAGCTTCTGCGCCGAGGGCCTTAGCCAGACGCTGTGCTACTTCGGAGGTAGAGCCCGTAGAAGAGCCGTAGAAAAATACCGATCTTGCTCATTGTGCGATAGGATATTTTTGTGTTAGTAGTAATTGTGTTTACTCTACAAAGATAAGAGAACTATTGGACTAAGCCACTACCTCTGTGATTAGCTATTCACTTCGGCGAAGAACTCCTCATTATCCTTGGTGCGGAGCATAAGGTTCTTGACGTTCTCCATCGCTTCGATGGGGTTCATCTCGGAGAGGACCTTACGCACAGACCACATACGGCTCTGGGTCGTCTGATCCTGCAGGAGGTCATCGCGACGCGTGCTGCTGGCCACCAGATCGACGGCAGGATAGATACGCTTATTGGCCAGACGACGGTCGAGCTGGAGCTCCATGTTACCCGTACCCTTGAACTCTTCGAAGATCACATCGTCCATCTTCGAGCCCGTCTCCTGCAGGGCCGTAGCGAGGATCGTCAGGCTACCGCCACCGCGGATGTTACGTGCAGCACCGAAGAAGCGCTTGGGCTTCTGCAGGGCGTTGGCATCGACACCACCAGAGAGCACCTTACCCGAGGCAGGCTGTACCGTATTGTAGGCACGTGCCAGACGCGTGATGGAGTCGGGGAGGATGACGACATCCTGACCGCTCTCGACCATACGCTTAGCCTTGTTGAGCACGATCTCGGCGATCTTGACGTGGCGGTCAGCAGGCTCGTCGAGGTCGAGCGATGACCTCGGCATTGACGCTGGTCGCCATGTCGGTGACTTCCTCAGGACGCTCGTCGATGAGAAGGATGATCATATAGACCTCGGGGTGGTTGGCTGCGATAGCGTTAGCGATATTCTTCAGCAGGACGGTCTTACCCGTCTTGGGCTGTGCGACGATGAGACCACGCTGCCCCTTACCGATAGGCGCGAAGAGGTCGACGATACGCATAGCGATCTTATCCTGCACACCAGGATTGTGGGAAGACTCGAGGCGGAACTTCTCATCGGGGAAGATCGGCGTGAGGTGGTCGAAGGGGATACGGTCACGCATCTCCGAGGGGGTACGCCCATTGACACGTGTGATGCTATCGAAGGGGAAGTACTTATCGCCATCCTGTGGAGGGCGGATGAAGCCCTCGACGAGGTCACCTGGGCGCAGGCTCCACTGCTTGATCTGATTAGCCGATAGATAGATATCGTCAGGCGAAGGGAGGTAGATTGTAGTCCGCTGAGCGGAGGAAGCCGTAGCCGTCGGGGAGGATCTCCAGTACGCCCGAGCACTCGAGGATGCCCGAGAAGTCGAACTCCTGCTGGGGGCGAGCGACAGCCTTCACAGCGGGCTGAGCCTTAGGCTCGGCAGGCTGCTGCGCCTGTACCTGATGTACCTGAGGCTGCTGCTGCGCACCTTGGGCTGGGGCTGAGGGGTATTGAGAGTAGGCAGGATCTCGTCGAGGACGGACTTACTGTCCTTGTGACGGAAGACCATGCGGGCGGGGCTTTGCGCAGGAGCTGCTGCGGGAGCTTTCGCCCTCGGCAGGGCAGGGGCTTCGCTGCGGGTGCACCTTCAGCGACACGAGGCTCTACAGCGACAGCAGGGGCTGGCAGTAGCAGGCTTCGCAGTAGCAGCAGCCGACGTGCGAGCCTCACGGATGGGCTTGGGGTGGTGGGCGTAGCCTTCTCCTCGACAGCGATCGCCTCGGGGTCCTTGGCATGCTCTTCGGAGGCCTTGGCTACAGCAGAGAGGGCTTGCTCACGTGCCAGCGCTTCGGCCTTAGAGGGGCGACCACGCTTACGCTTTGGCTGCTCTACTTCGGGAGCATTCTCCGAGGCTTCGGGGGCGTCATCAGCGGGAGCAGAAGAGGTAGCGGGGGTAGACTTGGGCGTTTCATGGGCAGACTCTTCGGCAGAAGAGGACTTGCGAGGGCGACCAGGCTTGCGCTTGACACTCGTCGTCTCAGCGACGGTGACGGCTTGCTGGTCCAGGATCTCGTAGATCAGTTCGCGCTTCTCAGGGAAGGCATCGGGAGAGAAGCCTATTTCTCGGGCGATCTCCTGGAGCTCCTCCAGCGTCTTGCTGGACAGCTCGGTGATATTGTATCGTTGCATATTAATTATGAATACGTACTATCCCCCGGGGGCGGGGGCTCCTTCAGGACGGATGTCATAGGGAGACTGATCGACACAAGGACTTGGGGTAGTAGGCTACGAGAGCGATGAGGGTGCGCCCTACAGACGCCCCTGACGACCCGAAGTGCTTGGGAGGGTCAGCTACCCAAGGGATAATATATCTCAGACTATAAATGGTAGCCAGAGGTGGCTACGGAGACGATGGCGAAGAGCCAAAAAGCCAACCCCATCAAAGAGTATCTTCGTGATGTAAGGGATATTGAGTGGGGGAGCTTGTGTGATTGGGCTGGGATTCGAACCCAGGACCGATAGCTTAGAAGGCTATTGCTCTATCCAGCTGAGCTACCCAACCAATCCATTGGAGGGGTGTGGACTCTATGCCCCTACGGCATGACTATAACGGCGCACACGTCCTCTTAATTGTGGTGCAAAGATAGTCAAATATTTCGTTTGGCCCGTACCGCTCCCATGGAATAAGCGTCCGCTAAGCCTTACGGAGAATCTCGTAGAACTCCTCCGGAGTGCCTAAATGCTCGAGTAGTACCTGCACGGCAGAGGGTGGCAGATAGTGCACCCGCGGGCGATAGCCTTGGGCACGGAGCTGGGAGAGTAGCTCGGGATCGTGGCGAATGAGCGCACGCAGAGAGCGGGAGGCTCCCTGCAGCCGTCTTCTGTGGGAAGTAGAGACAGGCAAGCTCCTTGACAGTATAGGCACGGAAGATGAGGGAGGGCACGCTGGACTGGGCAGCGGCAGACGAAGAGATGATAGGTGTTTTCATCGTCGTGTGGTATGAATAAAATGAATAAATGCATGGTGGAGCGCTCCGCTTCTTCCTGCCCCCTACCCTACCAGCATACGTATATATAAGGAGGAGCTGGGCGAGGTGAGGGGTACCAAAAGAGAGCTTCGAGCAGGACTCACGACAAAGTAAAGGCAAATACTCCGCCCCTCCAAGGAGCCGACTAAATAAATATTTTTGACGAACGTAAACACCTCGTCACCTATCACTTACACGCCACGTACCCACCGCCTCGAAGCCTGCTCCTTTCTGCTAATCACACGCCAAATCACCGCCACTCAAAGCCCCTCCTTGGGAGCAAATCGCTAAGCCCCTATCTATACAGACGCTGACACAGTGCCCTGCGATACGCACCGCATAGCGGTACCATACAGGCGCATTTCTGCGGAGGGAAAAGCTGGAAGTAATAATGGTGTGAACTCCCTACGCATGAGGAAAAGCTACAGACCTGCGGTGGATTCATTCGGTCTACGTACGTAGATCTAAGGACTACGTGCGTGGACATTTAGATTTAGATACCCGCCGATAAGACTACGTACGTGGATAGAGAAATACCACTACGGGAAGCTACATACTTCCTCGCGGGACGACCACCTTTCTCGCTACTGAATCAGAAAAACCGCTGTGATGGATGAAGGCCTTGCCCATAGCATGAGGAGGAAGAAATACCTAAAAATGAGGATTGCAGGAGGCGGGGAAAGCGTGTACCTTTGTCCCCTATATGCTGGGGCTACTGAGTACCATCCCCAGTCCATCTCTCACCTGCAACGGAACGACACAACAGAAAGACGATGACACGACACGCCTGCTTCCGCTCCCTCTCCCTCGGAGCGCTCGCCCTCACACTCCTATTAGGCTCATGCCAGGGAGCCCAGAAAGCCTCCACAGCTGAAGACAAACACCACCTCCAAGGCACCGAATGGTGCGACAGCACGGGTATCTTCACCCTCCACTTCAATAGTCCCGAGGACGTCGAGCTGAGCTTGAACTACGAGGGCTCTCCTATGGGTACCCTGACGTATGACATCCCCTGCCACTTCGCTGGCGACACGATCTACATCGATGACTATGCGAAGACGACACCCTTCGGCAAGATAACCATCCTCCGCTCCTTCCGCGGTATCGTCCGTGGTACATCTATCTCTGCAGGCTTCGTCACCTCGGATGCCGAGGTCGCCCCCGGCTCGACCTTCCCCACCTTCACCGAGCTGCCCCTGCAGGAGGTCATCTTCAATAAGAAGTCTTAGCGCACACACCGCCCCCGCACGATCATCCAGCGTATAGCACCTAACCCCCGATAGCCCGTCCTGGGCTGTCGGGGTTATACTTTCCCGCCCGAGAGCAGGAAATACGAAGGAGTGTACCATACATTTGTACAGATCAAAAGAAAGTGCTTATATTTGCGGTGTAATAATCAACCATTACACCGCAAACTTCTTATGAAACGCCTTCATCTACTCCTCACCGCCCTCGCACTGGGCACGGGAAGCACCTTCGCTCAGAGCACGGGCGACGCACGACTCCAGGGCATCCTGCTGCGCAAGCGACCGCCAAGCCATCGACATGGGCAACGCGCTACTGCGTAGGCTCCCCTGACAGCACCCTCGTCACGGGTGCCGTGACCGACTCCCTCGGCACCTTCTCCCTCACGGCCTCTGCTGGCACCCTACCTCCCGAGCTCCGTGCTCTGGGCTACCAAGGTCAGTACAAGACCATCACCCTCCCCGCCACAGGCCTTGACCTCGGCGAGCTGCTCCTCAGCGAAGAGACCCAGCAGCTCCGCGGCGTCGAGGTGCGTGGCCGCCGCCCCATCATCACCCGTCAGGCAGACCGCCTCGTCTTCGACGCCCAGCAGATCAGCGCTGGTGCGCAGAATGCCCTCGATGTCCTCAAGCGCACCCCTGGGCTCAACGTCACCGACGACGGCATCTCCATCATCGGTCGTGGTAAGGCCATCATCCTCATCAACGACAAGCGCGTACGCCTCTCGGGCGAAGCCCTCACGGGCCTGCTTCGCTCCTACAGCCAGTCCGACATCGCCGAAGTACAGGTACTCACCACCCCACCAGCCAAGTACGAGGCGGAGGGCAATGCCGGTGTGCTGAACATCGTGATGAAGAAGGCTCAGAACGACTACTTCGGTGGGAGCATCTCGGCTAATGCCTCGCTCTACAAGGGCCGTATCAGCCCCAGCCTCTCGACAGGGCTCAACTACAAGCAGGGCCGTGTATCTGCCTCGCTCAACCTCGACGGCCACCTCTCGAGTATCGTAGGGAACTTCGACACCTACCGTACCGCCCCCTCGACACGACTCTATTCAGACAGCACCTCCCTCTTCGACTACAAGGGGCGTGGCGTCAATGTCAGAGGCGGCCTCGACTACACGATTAACCCCGAGCTCACAGTAGGCTTCACCGCTACCTATGCGCCCAGCAGGAAGCAGACCGACCGCACGAACGAGACACGCAACTACACCATCCGCCCCGATGGCAGCCACGACCTCCAGCTCCGCCTACCAGGAGCCGCGTCAGAGAAGGATCATGGTGCCTACACCGCACTCAACCTCCACCTCGAGAAGACCTTCGCCAAAGCCCCAGGGCGCAAGATCTCTTGGGATGCCGACTACGTAGGCTCACGCGTCTCTACAGATGGCTTCTTTGCCTCCACGGGATACCTCGCCACGGGAGCTCCAGCACCAGGCTCGGACTTCGCCTACCAGAGCAATAAGGGCAGCGCGTACACTCCTACCTGACGAACGTCGACTTCACCCCTGCCCTTAGGGAAGACCATCCTTGCCTTCGGGGCAAAGGGCACCTGGAGCCGCACGGACAATAGCAATGAGTACTTCGCCCACACGACCCTCGGCGCACGCACCGATGCCATCCTCTTCGACGAGCACGTCTATGCCCTCTATACCGACGTCACCCAGCCACTCTCAGCCAAGTGGAACCTCCGCGGGGGGCTGCGTATGGAGTACACCCACACCGATGGGAAGGTGAAGGGACAGCCTGACCTCAAGACGCGCGATTATCTGAATATCTTCCCCACGCTCTACCTCGGCTTCACGCCCAGTGAGCGTCATGCCCTGAGCCTCGAAGGGACGATCCGCCTCAATCGCCCACACTTCAGCCAGCTATCTCCCTATCCTCTGTATGAGAACCAGTACAGCACCATCGCGGGAAGGAAGACCTGCGCCCCGAGAAGCAGGGCTCACTCACCCTCGGCTACACCCTCGACGGCTCGCTGAACTTCCAGGCCTTCGCTAACTACAACTGGGATGGCATCACCATGGTGGCGCTGATGAATCCCGCGACGAGTGAGGTACGCTATCAGAGCGACAATGCTGAGACTCAGTATAATGTCGGGCTACTGAATAGCTACTTCTTCCACGCGCTCCCCTTCCTGCAGTGCTACATCAGCCATCAGGTCGGCTACACCATCTCCCACATTGACCACGACGGCCGACGACTCAGCTCAGACAAGGGACTCTCCTATAGTGCAAGCCTCAACGGTACGCTCTTCCTCAACCGCACGAAGACCCTCACGGGGAACTTCTATCTGAACTACATGAGCCCCGAGGTCTCTGGTGGCGCACGCACATCTAGCCGCCTCCACACTGGCGCTCACCTCAACTACAGCCCTCATCAGCGGGCACCTTCGTCTGCTCGCTGGCCTTATGAACATCGCTTCGCCGGACAGCCGTACGACCATGACCACCGAGGGCAATAAGATCGAGATCATCAATATGACCATGCGCAATATGCTTGTGGCTAGTCTCACCTATACCTTCGGCGCTCACCTCCAAGGCAAGGAAGCCAGCAAGAATGCTGAGGCGATGCGCTCCCGCTTCTAAGCGCACAGCACCCTCGCTCCCCATACGCCGCAAATGCAGCAGCCCCCGCCACTCCGATGGAGTAGCGGGGCTGCCCGTTATCTGATGCTTAGACGGAGGAAGCGCCTTAGCAGTAGAAGTAGCGTTCGACGAGCTCCTTGAGGAACTGAGGATCAGCCTGTGCCTTAGCACGGAGGTCAGCATCCTGATAAGCCTCGAGGTTGCGGATCAGCATATCGATCGTCGTAGGATCGAAGACGCCGCGAGCTTCGTAGATAGCACGGTGCTGGCGCAGACGTTCGGCCGATGCGACGCAGGAAGCAGGCAGGCTATCCAGATGAGCTACGGCACCAGCGAACTCATCCTTGTGGATGTTCACAGCGACGTAGGTGTCCTTAGCGAGCTGCTCAGCATTGTCGATCTCGAAGCCGTGGCGTACTGCCGTACAGATACCAGCCAGCAGGAGGTAGAGGTTAGCCGAGCCGTCGGAGGCACGGAACTCGATCGTCTGCTTATTGGTGTAGCGCTTCTGCTGGGCGTTTCGAGGGGTTGATGATGCTGGACATATCGACGTCAGCACTCCAGCCGAGGGGTACACGCACGAGAGCCGAGCGGTTGCGGTCGCCCCAGCATACCGTCGTAGGAGCCTCCTGATGAGGTACGAGACGCAGGTAAGAGGTGGGGTTCGTATTACCGAAGGCGGTGAGCGAAGCCGCGAGGCTCATCATACCAGCGACAGCCTTGTGAGCAGTAGCCGTGAGTTCGCCAGCCTGGTCGACGTACTGGTTGATGCCGTTCTTGTCGACGATCTTCGTGTGGACGTGCATACCGCTACCAGCCTTACCGACGATGATCTTAGGAGCGAAGGTTACCTTGAGGCCCATTCTCCAGCCGAGCTCAAAGAGGATCCACTTACCGAGCTGCAGGTGCTGTGCAGCTTCTTCGACGGGTACGGGGAGGAACTCGATTTCGTTCTGCTCGTAGTTGAGACCGTCAGCCATGAAGTTCTCTACTTCACCGTGGCCGTACTTGATCTGGCCACCGCATTCGCAGATGAGACGCATAGCCTGCGTGCGGAAGTCGATCTGCTTGCTGAAGGGACCCATCTCATGGTAGCCACGCTGGTCGACAGCTTCGTAGCCATCTTCCTGCTCGCCGATGACGTAGTACTCGAGCTCACCCATGGCGTAGAACTCCAGACCGCCCGTCACTTCGCGGAAGGCCTGAGCAGCACGGCGCAGGATCTCGTCGGGAGCAGCTGCGAGAGGCTGGCCATTCTTGTCCATATAGGCGCAGAAGAAGGAGATCGTAGGCTGAGCAGCGAAGGGATCCATGAAGGCCGAGGAGAACTTGGGCACTACATAGAGGTCAGAGGAGCCGGCTTCCATCAGACCTGGGGAAGAGGCTGGAGCCGTCTACGCGCTCACCAGAGGAGAGGACTTCATCAAGGTACTCGGCATCTTGGATGACGAAGTTCAGCCCTTGAGACGCCCATCAGCTGCCGTATAGCGGAAGTTGAGCTCGTGGATGTCGTTGTCGAGGATGTACTTGGTGATGTCTGCCTTAGTGAAGGCCTGGGTTCCTTCCCGATAGCGCGTGCTATGGGATTGAGGGTGTACTGCTGCATAGTTTTCTTAATGTAGTTGTTTGTGTACTATATAGTCGGGGGTAGTGCGCCGCTCCAAGGGCTGGGGAGGTACGGCTACCCTAACTTTTCTCTAAGGTATCTTTCCGAGGCGCTGCTCTATGTCTTTCACGATCCCGCACAAGCCGTACAGCTGCGTGAGGAGGTCGAGACGGCATCTTCGCTGAGGACGCCGTGAGGGAAGATCTGGTGGAGGAGCCCCTCATCGCTGGCATCGTGGTCACGCATCCAGTCGGGGGAGCTGTAGGCGACGAGACGCTCCAGGCTAGGGGAGATGAGCCGTCATCGACCTCAAGGAGTTCTTCCCCTTGTTGCCGAGGTCGACCCACTCGTTGAGTGCGGTCTCCATCTCACGAATACGTGCGATGCGTCTTTCGTCCATGTGCTTTGTCGTCGTTTGTAGTAGCAAATATACACATTAAAGCATTACGTGATACTGCTTCGTGCACTGCAGTCCTAACACTTTGACAGCATTTATACTCAAGCACCTATACACGAACGACTTGCCCCTATCGCAAGGGTGCTGAAAACTCACTCTATTCTCACGCCTCCCACCCTACCGCTCCCAGCAGGTAGCAAGCAGTGCTTCGCGAGGAAGCTACTGGAGGCAAGTACTACCTATATATAGGAGTTGCCCCCAGCTGAGGGGACCCAGTGGGGGCAAGAGTTAGTCGCGTGCGCCCTCAAGGCGAGGGCTGGGGGCTTAGGCCTCCTTGTGCTTCGAGCTTACGCTTCAGGACGTCGATACAGAGATCGACAGATTCCTCGAAGCTGTTGCCTGTCTTGTCGACAAAGAAGTCTGCACCATTGACCTTGAGCTTGATGGAGGCTTCCTTGTTATTGGATACTTCGGGCTTGACAACCTTTAGGACGACTTCGGCGGCCTGTATATCGTCGGCGAAGCGGGTCAGCTTCTCGAGTTTCTTCTGGATAAAGGCCTTGAGCTGCTCTGTGGCATCGAAGTGGATGGCTTGAATTCTGATGTCCATAGTTGAATAGCTTTTAGTTCCCCGAGGGGGAGTGTGACATGAGTTATGGTAAGAGCACTAAGGGAGTCCTTCGTAACCCTCACCTCAAAGTTAGCGAAAAAGACTTCGAATAACAACATCCCTTCCGCGCTTCACTCATACACCTCGGGATATTCTCCCTCATAGCCCCTTCATTCGCCCCTCCGTACTACCCCCATCATCCCTCCAGCACAAGTCCCTATGAATAGGCCATCTATGGAGAGCGAAGGACGATCACTACGAAAGGCGGTGAGTGAACCTATATTGGTCGGCGGCTGACCCTATAGGTCACGGATGCGACCAATATAGGTCGGAGTGCGAAGCTATATAGGTCAGCCCGCCGACCAATATAGGTTCGTACCACTACCCTCCCCGAAGGGATAGAGAGAACACGCCCCCAGCGGCCGAGGCTGCTGGGGGCGTGTCACCTTTTCACCAACAAGTAGAGCGTGTAAGCCTACTGTGCGGCACGGACTACGAGGTCCGGATTGATGTTCTTCTCGCGCTCGGGGAGCTCGACGATGGTGCGCCAGTCGAGGAAGTTGACCGTACCACCCGAGACGTACTGGCTGGTGAGATTGATCTTATTGCGCAGGAGGTCAAAGGCGCGGTGTCCTTCGCAGAAGAACTCGATACGGCGCTCATCGAGGATATCCCTGCAGCGTCACCGAGGTAGCGGCAGTATAGCTGGAGAAGCGGTTGCGTCGCAGCGTATTGTAGTAGTCTCACTGCCGTCTTCCCTGTCACTCGCCGTAGCCCCACGAAGGAGGGCTTCGAAGCGATGAGGTAGAGCTCAGAGAGGCGGATGACCTTGAAGTTATTCATCGCCGTAGCGTTCGAAGCGCCATCCCGACCCACGTACTTCGTGGTGTAGTAGGCCTCGCTACGCCACCTGCCTTAGAGCGCTCGCTGATGAGCTGTGCGCGGACGTCATTGGAGCGGGTCGTCTGCACCCACGTGACGAAGTCGTCAGCAGCACCGAACTCAGGGTACACCCCAGGGTTGGTATAGCCCCTCGAGGCTATTGAGCCCCTGCGTTGGACTTCTCCGTGGTGAGCACCTCAAAGAGGGACTCCGACGTCCCCTGCTTGCCCCAGACCGAGGGATAGTCTGCTACGCTGTAGAGCGTGTAGGGGCTGGAGGAGATGACTTCGCTGGCGTACTTGTAGGCGTTCTGCCAATCACCGAGGTAGAGGTAGGTGCGAGCCAAGAGGCCTGCAGCAGCCCAGTAGTTGATAGCGCCCGAGTTGAGCGTCTTATTCTTGCTCAGCCCTTCGAGGGACTTCGTCAGGTCGGCGATGACCCTGCGCATAGGTCTCACGGAGCGTAGAACGCTGGAAGCGGTAGCCAACGGGATGTACGGCGGTGTTCAAGGGAATACCCGAATAGGCCGCATCCAGGTTCACGCCCGTGGTGGGGATATGGCTAAAGAGACGTGCCAGCTCCAGGTGTGCCAGGCCTCTCAGTGCGTAGAGCTGTGCTACCTGATCATTGAACTGCGTCTTCTCGGATGAGCTGAGCGTCTTCTCCACCGAGCCTACATACTGCAGGATGTCATTGACACGACTGGAGGTCGTGGCGAAGGCTTGGTAAGCCCCAGCCGAGAAGCCCGAAGACTTGTCGGTGAGGAACTGGTGGATAGCCGTCGAGTGATTGTAGCTCCCTACGACGATCTTCACGTCGCCACCACGTCCATCGGCGAAGATAGCGGTCTCGCCGCTGTAGCCATAGCGGGTATTGAGGCGCGAATAGACGCCACGTACGGCACTGGTCAGGCCACTCAGCGAGGAGACAGACTCTCAGAGGGTAGGGAGCCCTGAGGGAGCTGATTCAGTTCCTTCTCACAGGAGGTGAAGAGGACAGAGGAGGCCAGCAGGATATATAATGGGAATCTTTTCATCTGGATACTGGGATAAGCGTTAGAAACCAACATTCACACCGAAGCTCACCGTGCGCAGAGCAGGGATATCGGCTGTACGGAAACCATTGAGAGGCGTCTCGAGCTCCTTATTCTTGGTAGCTGCGTAGAGATAGAAGAGGTTGTTCGCCGTCAGTGATACGCTCGCCGAATTGACGTGGAGCGTCTTGGTGAGTGAGCTGGGGAGGCGGTAGCTCAGCGCTACTTCCTTGAGGCGGACAAAGTCCGAGGACTGCAGGAAGCGCGTAGAGGCCAGACGTGCACTCGAGAGCGGATTGTTCAGGATAGGCAGGGGGTTGGAGGCCGTCGTATTGGTAGGCGTCCAGTAGTTCCCTACGAGCTCACGGCTGGAGTTCACCGAGATCGTACGTGCGCCGTCCGAGATAGCGAAGCCTTCGAAAGTGGTCGAGGAAGTGCCCGCCGAACTGGTAGGTCAGGAGCGTGCTCAGCGTGAAGCCACCATAAGAGAAGGTATTTCGTCAGACCACCATAGACCTTAGGATAGGCCGACTCGGTGGGCGCGAAGGCAGCCTCCGAAGAGTAGTAGGTGAGGTTGTCAGCCGTAGCGTCCTTCGTGGGGTCGATGACGAAGCGAGCCAGACCCGTCTCCTTCTCCACGTCGTGGAACTTGCGGAGGTAGAACGTATAGATGTCTCACACCTGGGCGGTAGAGGTAGTTACCAGCACCCGTGATGATATCGCCATTGGGGAGCGCCTCTACACGAGAGCGGATCTTCGTCAGCGAGAGGTCAGCATCCCAGCGGAAGGCGTTGAGCTAAGGATGTTCGATGCGTGAAGCTCGACTTCGATACCGCGGTTAGAGAGCTCACCTCGGTTGGCCTGATAGTTGGGCACCCCGTGGTTGTACGAGACAGGTACGGACATCAGGAGGTCGGTCGTGTACTTATTGAAGTACTCCACGCTCAGAGCGAAGCGGCGAGCGAAGGTCAGGTCAAGCCCGACATTGAGGCTACGGCTCTTCTCCCAGCCGAGGTCGAGGTTAGCCAGCTGATTGAGGTAGATAGCGGACTCAGAGCCATAGTTACCCACCGAAGTCGTAGAGCCCCTCTCCAGCTGTACTCGGCGTCGGGGAGGTTACCATTGGTACCATAGGAAGCACGGAGCTTAGCATCGGTCAGGAAGTTATTGTCCTTGAGGAAGGCTTCACGGCCAAATCTCCAGGCACCCGATACGCTGTAGAAGACACCCGAGCGCTTGTTCTTCCCGAGCTTCGAGGAGATATCATCACGCAGGCTCAGACCGAGGTAGTAGCGATTGTCATAGCTGTAGTTGACACGGCCGAGGTAAGAGAGGAGGAAGCTCCCGTAGCGATTGCTTTCGCTATCGACGACCTGCCCATTGCCGAGCTCACGGAGCTTATCCGTAGAGTACTTATTAACCGAGAAGCCATAGCGGAGCTGGTCGAAGCTCTGAGCCCTCGATACCGGCAAGAGCATCGACGTGATGCTTGGTGAAGTCGCGTTGAAGTTCAAGACATTAGAGGTCGTCTTGACGACAAGCTCATTGGAGAAGCGGGACACCCTGACCACCGACACGACGGCCGTCCTGCGTATTAGGGGCTTACGTACTCGAAGCTCTTGAGGAGCGTGTACCGATCGAGTTCGTAGTCTTGAAGTTGAGGTAATCCGTGAAGGTCACCTGAGCATTGACACCACCGATACCGCGGAGCGTACCCAGCTGATTCGTGATGTACGTGGGGATCAAGGATCTGCAGCGGATTGTCCGTACCCTTCATAGGTGCGACATTCTGATTGTAGCTACCGTCCGCATTATATACAGGCTGGTCGGGAGCCGAGAGGAGCGTCAGGATCGTAGGCTGCGAGAGCGAGACACTGCTGCTCTGACCGGAGTTGTCACCACTACCCTCCCTGTGAGGTGTAGGAGACCCTGTCCCTTGAAGGAGAGATTGAGCCACTTAGTAGCCTTGTTATCGAGGTTCAGAAGACCCGAGTAGCGCTTGAAGTTACCGAAGGGCGTGACACCCGTCACATCATTGTAGCCCAGCGAAGCAAAGTAGCGTAGAGCATCAACCCCGCCCGAAGCGGAGAGGCTGACATCGCTCAGACGACCCGTTTTTTTTTCCGAGGAGTACCTTGCGCCAGTCGGTAGCCGTCGTACGGCTCTTCACCAGAAGGTCTTCATCCGTGACGGCGGCATCGGTGTACTTTCGCCCTCGAGCTGCTGACGGAGCGCAGCACGCTGAGCGTACTGCGACCCCAGTGGGCAGGAGGGCATCAGCTCGGTACAGCTCGTAGTTGATGAGGGCTTCGCGCTGGTAGTCGAAGGCTTCGTTAGCATTCATCAGCTCGAAGGCATTGGTAGCAATACGCGAGAAGCCGGTATTGGCCTTGAAGCTAAAGCTCGTCTTACCCCTGCTTACCGCGCTTGGTCGTGATGAGCACGACACCATTAGCAGCACGTGAGCCGTAGAGTGAAGCGGAAGCAGCATCCTTGAGCACTGAGACCGACTCGATATCCTCAGGGTTGATGGAGGCAAGGATGTTGGACGAATAGCCGCCGATACCATAGTTCCCCGTCGTGACAGGCACCCCGTCGACGACGTAGAGAGGCTCGGTAGTCCCGTTGATACTCCCTACCCCACGGATCTGGACCGTTCCAGCTGACCCAGGGTTACCCGTCTGTGAAGCGACGCGGATACCTGAGACCTTACCCGAGAGGGCCTTTATCAATGGACTCTACCTTGGCATTGGCAAGCTCTGAAGCCTTGATGCTGGAGGTAGCGCCCCGTGAGGGAGGACTTACGCTGGACACCGTAGGCCGATACGACCAGTGGATCGCTGTCTTCTCCGTGCTCTTGAGCTGGACGCGAAGCTCCTCACTTTGCTACGACGGCGACCGTCTCGGCGCCATAACCAATATAGGAGATACGCAGGGTCTTCGCCCCTCGGGCAGACGGAGGGTAAACTTCCCCTTCGCGCCGGTGAGGGCCCCACTGCGGGGGTGCTCAACGCAGATGACCGAAGCACCGTCGATCGGTTCATTGTTCTCAGCCGCAACGACTATCCCAGTCACGGCTACCTGCTTCTGTGCCCAGGTAAGTCCCTACGGAGAGAACCATGAGCAACAGGCTTAGTAAACTCTTTTCTCATTAGCGAATTGGTGAATTTGAGGTGAATATATATAACGAAGAAGCGCTTCTCGAGGAAATCCAGGAGAAGCGCTTCTACAAACTCTTTGTATGGGTATGCTATATACTAACAGGTATACAACAAGCTACTTCGCCTATGGATATGCGTCATCATGCTGAGCCACATCATCGTGTCAGCATACATTCGCATAATCATCATAGACTGGACTTGTTGCATATAGCTATTAGTCTTCTTTTCTTTTGAGTGAAGGGAGGAAGGTGAATTATCCAAGACGGACATCCTTCCGATTGGTGCAAAGGTAAAGCTCTTTTGAAAACCCAAATCACGCCCCTCAAAAATGCCCGCACGACACCACTCAATGGAGGGCTATCCACCCGAGCGAAGAGAAAGCACTACCCCATCATACACAGCGACTTACCCCCACCATACAGAAACATCCTGCCACGCTCAAAAAAATTTCTCGCTGAGGGTGATAAACGAACCTATATTGGTCGGCGGGCTGACCAATATAGGTCATGGATACGACCAATATAGGTCAGGGCACGAAGCTACATAGGTCAGCCCGCCGACCAATATAGGTTCGCATCCCCTCCCGTGAGGTCACAGACGAGCGCACATAAAAAGGCTGACCTACCGCAGTAGATCAGCCGAAGAGCATTGGGAGAAGCGGGCCTGTTTGCCCTTAGTAAATCTGAATGAAGCGCACGAGCTCGGCACCAAGGTGGCTGTTGATCTTGCGCTGGAGCTCGGCTTGCTGGAAGCCCAGCTCCCGCCGTACCGCAGATGAAGAGACCTGCAGACGGAGTACCCCTTCATCGAAGCGTACCTCCTGAAGCCAGCGGTACATCGGCCCCTAAGAGCTCAGGCAAGTAGTCTCGCAGACGATGCACCAAGAGCTGCTCATACATATCGGGGTCGTCGTCCCACAGCGAGGCGATGGCTTTCGCCGAGGAGCACGGTCTTACTCTGCTTCATGAGTGGGGGTGGAGTCGATAGAGCGCACTTCGCCCGAGGACACTCGAAGAGGCGATAGTCTTCGCCCCAGCTCGTGACGATCTCGTCGAGGTGCTTGCGGTTCGTATCCGTGATGAAGATCTGCCCGAAGTCACTCCCTCCGACCAGACGGATGATGCGCTCCACACGCTCAGCATCGAGCTTGTCGAAGATGTCATCCAAGAGGAGAAGCGGGCGCTCGGGGTTGGTCGCAGAGAGCAGCACGTACTGAGCGAACTTCAGCGCGATGAGGAAGGTCTTATTTTGCCCCTCACTCCCGACCTTGCGAATGAGCTCTTCGCCGAGGAGCATCTGCAGATCATCCTTATGCAGCCCCATAGTCGTGTAGCCCATGAGGCGGTCACGCTGACGGGCCTCACGCAGGAGCTCAAAGCAATGGCCCTCGTGCTCAGCGAGCGACGATGTATAGACAAGGCTCACACGATCCCTGCCCGCCACTGATAGCGGTATAGTACTGCTGGAAAAGAGGAATGAAGTCACGCACGAAGGCCGCACGACGCTCGTAGAGGAGCGGGCTGACCTGCTCGAGCTGCAGATCAAGCGACTTCGAGGACGGCATCATCGGCACGCTGGCTCTTCAGGAGCACATTACGCTGCTCGAGGATGCGGTGGTACTGTGCGAGTGCCGCCATGTAGACGCTATCCTGCTGGGAGAGCTGCTTGTCGACGAAGCGGCGACGCTCGTCGCTCCCCCGAGGATGAGCTGGTAGTCCCTGTGGCGAGACGATGACCAGCGGGAAGGCACCGATATGATCGCTGAGCTTTAGGGTACTCCTTCTTGTTGCGCTTGAGCACCCTTGCGATGCCCCTGACGGATCTGCAAGAGCAGCTGACGCTCGTCGCCGAAGTCGCTTCGGTAGACGGCATCGAGCACGGCTGCCTCCCTGCCCGTATTGCACGGCGAGGCTGTCGGTGATCGAGAGGTGACTCTGGTGAAAGAGAGGTAGTGCAGCGCATCCAGCAGATTAGTCTTCCCCATCCCATTGAGGCCAATAAAGCAATTGACCTTGGGGGAGAAGGTGCAGGAGGCTGAGGCGATGCTCTTGAAGTGCAGGAGGTGCAGACGCTGGAGGATCACGGGCGGGAGGGATTAGCGTGGAGCAGAGCCGCCACGAGCCATCTGCTCCTTGGTCGAGAGCATACCGCAGGCAGCGGAGATATCTTCACCGCGGGAGGTGCGGATCGTCGTGGTGTAGCCGCGCGACTCGAGCTGGCGCTTGAAGTGCTCCATCTTATCTCGCGATAGCGGACGCAGGGGCACATCAGGAATTTGGTGGAAGGGGATGAGGTTGATGCGGCAAGGGATGCCACGCAGGAGGCGAGCAAGCTCCGCAGCGTGCTCGTCGCTATCATTCACCCCGTCAAAGACGATGTACTCGAAGGAGACGCGGCGCTGCCCCGTGAAGTCAGCTTCGCGGATCATCTGCAGCGTGTCCTCCAGTGGCAGACCTCCCTCAGCAGGCATCAGCTCCAGACGCCCCTCGTGGAAGGGATTGTGCAGGCTGACCGCCAGATGACAGGTCGTCTCGCTGAGGAAGCGCTCGAGACCACGGCGCACACCAACCGTCGAGAGCGTGACGCGCTTAGGCGACCAGCCCAAGCCCCACGCAGAGGTTAGGACGGAGATGCTCTTCAGTACGTTCGTCGCATTGTCGAGCGGCTCGCCCATACCCATATAGACGACGTTGGTCAGCGAGGCGGATTCCTCGACGGAGAGTACTTGGTTGATGATCTCACCCGAGGACAAGTTCCCTGAAGCCCCTGCTTACCCGTCATACAGAAGAGGCAGTCCATCTTACAGCCCACCCTGCGAAGAGATGCAGAGCGTAGCGCGGTCCCTTATCGGGGATAAAGACGGCTTCGACAAGCCCCTGTGGAGACGGCGAAGAGGTACTTGCGCGCCATCCTTCGACAGCTGGCTCATCACGGGAGCCGTACGCCCGACGGTATAGCGCTCAGCGAGGAGCGTGCGATTGGCTTTTTGGAGAGGTTCGTCATCTCATCGATGGAGGTGACGCGCTTGTCACAGAGCCACTGGGCTATCTGCTTGCCCGTGAAGCGGGGCATGCCCAGGAGGTGACCAGCTCGGTAAGCTCATCGAGGGTGCGACCAAGGAGTATTTCTTTGCCTTCTGGCATCGTATGCTGATAAATCGAGGGATGAATGATCAAGGCTGCCCGCAGAGTGTCTTCATGCGGGCAGCCTATTTAATAACTGATATCAGTGGCAAAGGGTTGTCCCGATGCCCCGATAGATGGGGAGCCGGCTACACAGAAGCGAGCGCGGTTGTCCTGAATCTTCATCTTCTGGATGAAGTCCGTGAAGACACGATAGCTATACTGACGAGCCAGATCGAGCTCCTGCTGCTTGACCTGTGCGGCGACAGCAGCGGGATCGTTAGGGCGTAGCAGCGACGGGCTGGAGGACCATAACTCTCGGCGTTGCTTGCAGCGAAGGGCTTAGAGAGCTTACCCATGGGGTAGTCATAGCTACGCCGTTGAAGGTAGCAGGCTCGCTACCACGGACGAGGTAGTTGACGTCGACGAGGGTGTCGACCTTCGTCTGAGCTCCGTAGCGTAAGCATCGAGAGAAGCGAGGTTCTTGCCTTCGAGGTTCTTAGCGAGGGTCTCAGCCTTCTTCTTGCTGGTGAGGTAAGCTACAATCTCATCCTTGACTGCGGAGAGAGGAGCTACGCCAGCAGGAGTGTGCTTGACGACTGCAGGGATGACGAGGTAGTCCGTACCGCAGGTGTAGAGCTTCTGGCTGACTTCGCCGTCCTTCGCACCGATAGCCCAGCTGATGACCCTGACGCGAGCTGGGGATCTGCCTCGAGAGCAGCCGTCTGCGTCGTCACAGGATGTTGCGAGCTACGCTGAAGCCTTCCTTCTCAGCCTCTTAGCCATAGCATCGGCCACCGCCACCACCGAGGATGCGGTTCATAGCAGCGTACTTAGCGTTGTAGGTCTCAGGAGAGAACGTAGCAGGGATGGAGAGGAATGCTACCTGATAAGCATCTACTGCAGGCTGGGGGTTCTCAGCACGTACGAGGACGGAGAGAGGAGCCTGACCGAGGCGGACGACCGTACCGAAGGGCACCCTTGTAGAGCGTATCGAGGTTGAGAGCTGAGCTCTGAGAGAGCTGTACCAGCTGTGATTCGGTGAAGGTGCTAACGACCGAGCCATAGCGGTTAGGGCATCTGGATAAGGCCACCCGTAGCCGACGTAGAGGGGTCGATGCTGTGCTTCTTTAGCGAGCTCAGCAAAGCTGGCACCCGCATGGAGCTGTGCGAGCAGGCTGTCTGCCCGACCCTTGACGCTGTCGTTGAGGACGATCATACGGACAGAGATGCCCGAGGTCACCGTCTTCTTACCGACGAGCTTGATGATATCGTAGCGGTCGCCGACGAGCTGAGGATCGCTGACGGCACCAGCCTCAGCACCCTTGATGAAGGCGACCTGCTCTGCACCGAGGCCCAGCGCATCGAGCTCAGCACCGGTGAGGTAGCTCTTGGAGAAGAACTTGCTGGAGGTAGCGAAGCCACGGAGTACAGACTCTACGTTAGCGGCATTTGCATTGCGGAGCTCGGCGACAGCCTCTCCTTCTCAGCAGCAGCGTTCTTGTAGTCTTCCTGCGAAGGAGTGACCTGCAGGCTGATGTAGCTCACCTCGGGAGAGGGTACTGCATCTTGTAGAAGTCCTTGTGCTCGTCGTAGTACTTCTTCACCTCGCTATCGCTGGGCTTAGCAGCCTCGTCTGCGATCTGAGCAGCAGAGGTGCGCACGAGAGCGATGCTACGGCTTTCCTTACCTACGGAGAGCTCACGGTCTACATCGTTGATCTTATAGGTACGAGCGAGCAGCGTAGAGAGCTTCTGCTGGAGACGCTGAGACTTGATCTGCTTCTGGAGCTGCTCGAACTGGCTCTTAGCCTGCAGGAGCTGGCCACGCTGCTCTGCAGGAGCTGCCTGGATCTGCTTATCCGAAAGCTGCTTGATGATCTCGTTGATCTGCTTCTCATCTGCCGAGCCGAAGAACTGTGCAGCCAATGGCGAGGGAGCGATACCCTTCCCCACGAGGAGGGCATAGAGTTCGTCGTCAGATACGCCGAGGCCGACCTTGAGGTCACCTCATTGAGGGCATACCCGAGATGTACTTGAGCCAGTTGGTTATTCAGCTGCATGCGTTGCTCATCGGAGAGCTGCTGGCCCTGGGCTTGAGCCTGGTCTTCGAGCTCCTTGAGGCGGAGGCTATACTCTTCGATCGAGACATCTTTGCCATCGATGGAGAGAGCCGTACGCTCATTCTTGCTCCAGAAGGTGCGCCCACTGGTGAAGAGGTCACCGATGACAAAGCCCGCCAGGGCGATCCCGATGACCACGACCAGCAGTACCGAATGACTTCGGATCTTCTCTAATACTGCCATTGTTTGTTTTTACCTATGGATGAATAGTGTTTATATTTCAGTCTTTGAGGAACAAAGATACAAACACTCCGACGAATACCAAATACAGTAGGCCTTCAGAAGGAAGTGGGATAAGGAAGCCACTTCCCCCATCCCACCGCTTCGGATAGCGTATATAAATGCGGTGTATGGAGTACGCGCAGAGGCCGCTTTGAGTCCCGCGGAAGCTCCTCAAAAATCAACGTACTCGTCGCTTGAGGGGCGGGTGAACCTGCAGAGCCTCGACATCATCAAGCTCCTGCTTCTGGCGGCTGTCCGAGCTCTCGCCGTGCCTCTCACGGCGCTCGGAGGATGCCCCAGGGCACCGTAGCCACGATTGCGGTAAGCC
>BNJV01000609.1_pt1 | contig 68228 bp, 81 predicted proteins | sample 8540591 | NCBI WGS metagenome assembly BNJV01 (sample SAMD00202457, study PRJDB9452) | human saliva metagenome | host: Homo sapiens
GTCAGCAAGCCAATACAACTTGCGCAATACGTACAACTCTCATAAATCCCTCTCCTTTCTCTATAATTAAATTATATATTAATTTCTATACTTTTTTTCCAATAAGTTTTTATGTATTATTTTATATTTAATTAAAATATAGAGTTTTCTACTATTAATACACAAAAATAAAAAAATCTAGCAAATACCAATCAAATTTAACATCCACAAAAAAACCTCGCCTTTCCCTTCAAGAAAAAGCGAGGTTTTCGTGCATAATATTCTATTTTTGTAACGTTGTACCTAAACACTATATATATACATTATATACATTAATACAAATATTATTATTTGCGTTTAAGCTATTTAGTTACACTTAACAATTTTCCGCTCACTGCATCGAATACTACAGTAATGGTTTTCTTATCTTTTGTGGCAAACACAACAGTATATTGTGGCGTGCCTTTATCGGTTTTTAACAGCCCAGCTTAAAAAGGCTTGTTGCCTTACCTTCAGCTTGTGCATAAGCAAAGTTTACAGCTACAGCAGGAGGCAAAAATAGTAGATGGATCAAAAGGCTGTTTTTTTCTACAGTTTTTGGTAAGTTTACCAACCTTTTCATCCTTAACTTCATTTGCTGTATTTGTAAATACCGCCTTATATACACCGTCTTTATCAAAACCGCCAACAGTCAATGTAACGACTGTATCAGTAGCATCAAAAGAAATTTCATTAATAGATGCGCCTTCATGATGTTGTAAAAAACCATTGAGCATTAGATTTGCCCAGCTAATCGCCTGATGTTGTTCATCAACAACAGCGACTGTTGGCTGAACAGGAACTAAATCAGTCGCTTGAGCCATTGGACTCACCACCCCTAACAAAGATGCTAACATTATAAATAAACGACTCTTTTTAAATACAGATTTCATATGTTACGCCTCAAATTCTTTACGTTTCAGACAACAATAACATTTACTATTTATTATGTACTGTTATAACTATACACTATCAATAACAAACGAATTCTATCTATAAGAGAGTGTGTATAAGAAAAGTAAGATAGAATCCGTTTGTTTTCCCACTAGGGAGTAATCAGCCACCTTGATAGTACAATGGCTAACCACCAAATAGCCCTATATTCATTAATTCTAACTAATCTTCTGTATACAAGAGGGAATGTTTAAAAATTATTGGAATTAATGAATCTTAGATAGAATCATATCTACCTTGCGTTGCATATCTTCGTTTTGTTGACGAAGGGCTTCATTTTCAGCGACTTGTTTTTTTGAACAATCGCTTGCAATGCTGTTACTTCATCTTGCATTACGTAGATAGAACTGATAGGACCACCTTTATATTTATCTGGAATAGCTTTCTTTTCAGGGCTATATCCAAATTTGTGGGTTACACCAGCATTTACGATACCATCGTGGCTATCTAAGGAAACACCTAAGTTAAACATAGTGTTTTCATTAGTGTAATGAGCCACACCAAGAGCTACGGCTGTTTGAGATTTGTAATTACCAATACCAGCCATAATTTGTGTTGGTTCCAATGGATCGTATTGAATTGGTTTCAATGCGACCCAATGCAGACAGACTGCACCAGCCTTATACGCATAAGACTTAGCAACATTACTAGATGCACCAGCGATATTTTGTAACGCTTGGTCCATTTGTGCTTTATTCACTGCATCACCAGCATGAGTAGCAGCACCAATATTATTGATTTGTTTACCACCCATATCGAGATTACTATTGATGGATACATTACCAGGGTTAGAACCACTACTAGCATTAAGCGTAATAGTAGGAGCACCAGTACTACCACTAATAGAAGTAATACCTGTCAAGGCAGGATTCAATTTGTAATTAATTACACCAGAGTTGGCTGGATCCGCTGTAATTTGAATATTGCTATCACCTTTGAAATCAAAACCAGTAGTCAACGCTACAGAATTTTGAGTACCACCATTAGCCTTGTATTTAATATTACCCTGTGCCTGCAGTTGCAGTACTAATAGCGGCATTCATTTGACCCAAGTTTACAGCTTCATCATTATTAGTCGCATTAGCCAAACCACTGATACGGTTAGTATTTTTTTATCAATTACTACATTACCAACAGTGACTTTATCGAAGGAAACATCTTTCTTAGTAGCGATAGTAATATCTTTACCAGTATTTGTAACCTTGATATTATCGCCATCGTTGAAAGTAACTGTATCGCCACCTTTTACAATTTCAGGTGTACCGCTATTAACTTTCACATTCCAAGCAGCTGTATCCTTAATAACTTGTTTACCAGCATTATCAATATTGCTCAAATCCTTCTTAGCTGCATTATTAGCAGTTGTTGTAGCATTATTGATTTGGGCACGTGTTGCAGCATCAAGACCTACTGTAATACTTTGACCACTTGCATTCGTTTCAATACCATTTGTACCAGTGATGGTCAATGTTTGACCATTGCTTACACTACCAGTACCAGTATTTACCAGCTGTACTGAAACCTACGTTAGCCGTAGCATTAGAAATCGCACTATCCATTTGTTGTTTATTAACAGCGGAATTAGGCGTTGTACCAGCAGCCACATTTTTAATTTCTGTATTACCAGCGTTGATGCCACCAGTTGTGATGGAAATAGGTGCCGCACCAGTTGTACTTGGCGTAATAGTCATACCGCCACCATTGATAACAGTTGTGCCACTAGGTGTTGTGAAAGTAGCACTGCTTAAGCCAGTTAATGCTTTGGCCATGCGAATGTTCAATGTGCCTGTTGTAGCATCACCAAGAACTGCGATGTTACCAGATGTAAGATCGGCTGCTGTTGTAGAAGCACCACCCTTGATGTTAAGTTTCACCATGTTTACGTGTAACAACAGTTGTATCATCGCCACCGAAATCATGTTTAGCATCAGTTGTTGCTTTGTTAACAGCATTAGTAATCGCTGTATCCATTTGTGTCTTGTTAACAGCAGAGTTACCAGATGTAGCAGGACCTACATTTGTAATTTCCTTACCACCTGCATCGATACCATTATTCTTATCGATAACTACGCCACCAACAGTGACTTTATCGAAGGATACATTTTTAGCTGTACCAATTGTAATGGCACGACCTGTATTGGTAATAGCGATGTTATCGCCATTGATGAAGTTCACAGTGTCGCCACCAGCTACAGCAGTTGTACCACCGCCATTAGTTTCTACATTCCAAGAAGCTGCAGATTTTGCAAGATTTTGGATATATGTATTACCAGCAGTAGACAAGTTGGACAAGTCTTTATTAGCGGAGTTTTCAGCAGCCGTTACAGCAGCACTCAACTTAGCAGTTGGAGCAATGGTTACATCATCACCTGTTGCAGATGTTGTAATAAGTGCGTTCGCACCAGTATCACCTTTAATGTTGAATTTAATACCACCAGTTGTGCTTAATTTCTTAGCTGTTGTTGTACCGGAATCACTACCTAAGGATACTTTGTTATCACCTAATGTAGTTACAGAATCAGTAGTGGCTTTCACAGCATCATCCATTTGTTTCTTATTTACAGCAGCATCATCTGTGGTTGCTTTACCAACGTGTTTGATTTCTGTATTACCAGCGTCAATGCCAGATCCTGCGATAGTCACTGTGTGTGTACCATCAGTGAAGGCAGCAGATGTTAAACCAGTCAATGTTTTAGCAAGACGGATATTCAATGTACCTGCACCATCGGATACAACACCGATATTACCGGTTGTCAAATCAGTAGTAGCAGTTACGCCACCTTTGATGGATAATACTTCACCGTGTTTACGTACAGAGGTCGTACCTGTATCGCCATCGAATTTGTGTTCTGCATCAGCAATAGCTTGTGCTGTATCAGTTTTGGATTTAGTGATGGCATCGTTAATAGCGGATGCTACATTTTGTGTAGTGGCTACGCCATTAGTACCAGTGGCACCGCCTGCACCTGTTGTACCAGCTGCACCAACTTGACCAGCCGCATTGACTACAAGATTACCAGTCTTCACATCTACATTGTATGTTTTTACACCACCAGTAGTGGAATCAGTTACATTAGCAAGACCCGTGCCTGTCACCTTAACAGCATCTTGTGCTGCTGTTTGTGCTACGGCTTTAACAGCATTTTCAGAAACAGCCACTTCGTATGTTTCACCCTTAGCTGTACCAGTTTGACCTGTCACAGTAACAAGGTTAGTATCACCAGTCAAGGTCTTAGCAACTACTTTTTTTCAGTAGAGGTTGCAGCTGTTTGTGCATTAGCAATAGCTGTATCCATTTGTGTTTTATTAACAGCAGAGTTACCAGATGTAGCAGGGCCTACATTTGTAATTTCTTTACCACCTGCATCGATACCATTATTCTTATCGATAACTACACCACCAACAGTGACTTTATCGAAGGATACATTTTTAGCTGTGCCAATTGTAATGGATCGACCTGTATTTGTAATAGCAATGTTATCGCCATTGATGAAGTTAACAGTATCACCACCAGCTACAGCAGTTGTACCTGCACCATTGGTTTCTACATTCCAAGAAGCAGCTGTTTTAGCAAGGTTCTTGATGTAGGTATCGCCAGCAGCAGACAAGTTGGACAAGTCTTTATTAGCAGAGTTTTCAGCAGCTGTTACAGCAGCACTCAACTTAGCTGTTGGAGCAATCGTTACATCATCGCCTGTTGCAGATGTTGTAATGAGTGCATTCGCACCAGTATCACCTTTGATGTTGAATTTAATACCACCAGTTGTGCTTAATTTCTTAGCTGTTGTTGTACCGGAATCACTACCTAAGGATACTTTGTTATCCCCTAATGTGCTGATGGAATCAGTAGCTGCCTTCACAGCATCATCCATTTGTTTCTTGTTAACAGCGGCATCATCAGTAGTTGCTTTGCCAACGTTCTTAATTTGGGTATTACCAGCATCGATACCAGAACCATTCAATTTAACTGTGTTAGTACCATCTGTAGCAGTGACACCAGCAGGGGCTACTGTTGTTGTATTTGTACCATCAGTTGTTGTCATGCCACCTTTAGTAATGGTAGTTGTGTTACCAGCACCATCCGTAATGGTAGAGGAAGTACTAGTTACAGTTTGTGTATTGCCAGCACCATCTGTATAAGTAGCAGATGTTAAACCGCTTAATACTTTTGCAAGGCGGATGTTCAATGTACCTGCACCGTCAGATACAACACCGATATTGCCTGTTGTCAAATCAGTAGTAGCCGTTACGCCACCTTTAACGGATAAGACTTCACCGTGTTTACGTACAGAGGTGGTACCTGTATCGCCATCAAATTTGTGTTCTGCATCAGCAATAGCTTGTGCTGTATCAGTTTTGGATTTAGTGATGGCATCGTTAATAGCGGATGCTACATTTTGTGTAGTCGCTACACCATCAGCACCAGTGGCACCGCCTGCACCTGTTGTACCATTTGCACCAACTTGACCAGCCGCAGTTACCACAAGGTTACCAGTCTTCACATCTACATTGTATGTTTTTACACCACCAGTAGTGGAATCAGTTACAGTAGCAAGACCTGTGCCTGTCACCTTAACCGCATCTTGTGCTGCTGTTTGTGCTACGGCTTTAACAGCATTTTCAGAAACAGCGACTTCGTATGTTTCACCTTTAGCTGTACCAGTTTGACCTGTTACAGTAACAAGGTTATTGTCACCAGTCAATGTTTTAGCTACTACTTTTTCAGTAGATAAGGAACCACCAGCAGCTGCGGTGATAGCAGCATCCATTTGTGCTTTATTAACTGCTGCATCAGCGGATGTAGCATTAGCAACGCCTTTAATTTCCTTATTACCAGCATTGATACCAGCTGTTGTCATGGAAATTGGAGATGCACCAGTTGCACTAGGTGTAATGGTTACGCCATTACCATTAATAACTGTGGAATCACCACCAGCATTAGTGAAGGATGCAGATGTTAAGCCACTCAATACTTTCGCAAGGCGAATATTCAATGTACCTGCACCATCGGATACGACACCGATATTACCGGTTGTCAAATCAGTAGTAGCTGTTACGCCACCTTTAACGGATAAGACTTCACCGTGTTTACGTACAGAGGTTGTACCTGTATCGCCATCGAATTTGTGTTCTGCATCAGCAATAGCTTGTGCTGTATCAGTTTTTGGATTTAGTGATGGCATCGTTAATAGCAGATGCTACATTTTGTGTAGTGGCTACGCCATCAGCACCAGCGGCACCGCCTGCACCTGTTGTGCCAGTTGCACCAGCTTGACCAGCCGCAGTGACCACAAGGTTACCAGTCTTCACATCTACATTGTATGTTTTTACACCACCAGTAGTGGAATCAGTTACAGTAGCTAAACCTGTGCCAGTGACCTTAACAGCATCTTGTGCAGATGTAGCTGCCAAGTTTTTGATCACTGTTTCACCAGCAGTAGAAATGTTGGACAAGTCTTTATCAGCAGATTTTTCGGCAGCCGTTACAGCAGCTGTCAATTTAGCAGTTGGAGCAATGGTTACATCATCGCCTGTAGCAGATGTTGTAATCAATGCATTTGCACCAGTATCGCCTTTGATGTTGAATTTAATACCACCAGTTGTGCTTAATTTCTTAGCTGTTGTAGTACCAGAATCACTACCTAAGGATACTTTGTTATCTCCTAATGTGCTGATGGAATCAGTAGCTGCCTTCACAGCATCATCCATTTGTTTCTTGTTAACAGCAGCATCATCAGTAGTTGCTTTGCCAACGTTCTTGATTTGTGTATTGCCAGCATCGATACCAGAACCAGTCAATTTAACAGTGTTAGTACCATCTGTAGCAGTTACACCAGCAGGAGCAACAGTAGTTGTATTTGTACCATCAGTGGTTGTCATGCCACCTTTAGTAATAGTCGTTGTGTTACCAGCACCATCCGTAATTGTAGAGGAACCACCAGTTACAGTTTGTGTATTACCAGCAGCATCTGTATAAGTTGCAGAGGTTAAACCAGTTAATACTTTGGCAAGTTTAATATTTAATGTGCCAGATGTTGTATCACCCTACTACTGCGATGTTACCAGATGTAAGATCAGTTGTCGTAGTAGACGCACCGCCCTTGATGTTAAGTTGTTCGCCATGTTTACGGCTAATTACTGTTGCATCATCACCAGCAAAATCATGTTTTGCATCGGTCAAGGCTTGTTTTGTCTTATCGATAGCACTATTTACTACAGATGCTACATCTTGCGTAGTGGCTACGCCGTTTTTACCTTGTGTAGTACCTTGTGTAGCACCATTCGCACCAATTTTACCAGTAGTATCGTCGATAACAAGTTTGCCTTCATCTACATTCACTGTATATGTCTTAACGCCAGCAGCTGTAGCATCACTAACAGTAGCAAGGCCTGTACCAGCCACTTTTACAGCATCTTGTGCTGCAGTTTGTGCTACCGCTTTAACAGCATTTTCAGAAACAGTTACTGTATATGTTTCATTTTTAGCAGTACCAGTAAGACCGGATACACTAGCCAAGTTGTTATCGCCAGCGGCTAATTTACCATTAGCTACAGAACCAGCCTCTACCTTTTCAATGGATAGAGCACCACCAGCAGCAGATAATACAGCGGCATCTAATTGGCCTTTGTTAACAGCAGCATCGGCGGATGTAGCATTAGCAACGCCTTTAATTTCCTTACCACCTGCATTAATGCCAGTATTCTTATCGAGAACAATACCACCAACAGTGACTTTATCGAAGGAAACATCTCTGGATGTACCAATTGTAATGGATCGACCTGTATTGGTAATAGCAATGTTATCGCCATTGATGAAGTTCACAGTTTCGCCACCAGCTACAGCCGTTGTACCGGCACCATTGGTTTCTACATTCCAAGAAGCAGCTGTTTTAGCAAGGTTCTTGATGTAGGTATCGCCAGCAGCAGACAAGTTGGACAAGTCTTTATTAGCGGAGTTTTCTGCAGCCGTTACAGCAGCTGTCAACTTAGCAGTTGGAGCAATCGTTACATCATCGCCTGTGGCAGATGTCGAAATCAATGCATTTGCACCAGTATCACCTTTAATGTTGAACTTAATACCACCAGTTGTGCTTAATTTCTTAGCTGTTGTTGTACCGGAATCACTACCTAAGGATACTTTGTTATCCCCTAATGTGCTGATGGAATCAGTAGCTGCCTTCACAGCGTCATCCATTTGTTTCTTATTCACAGCTGCATCATCAGTGGTTGCTTTACCAACATTCTTGATTTGGGTATTACCAGCATCGATACCAGAACCATTCAACTTAACTGTGTTAGTACCATCTGTAGCAGTGACACCAGCAGGGGCTACTGTTGTTGTATTCGTACCATCAGTGGTTGTCATGCCACCTTTAGTGATAGTCGTTGTGTTACCAGCACCATCTGTAATTGTGGAGGAACTACCAGTCACAGTTTGCGTATTACCAGCACCATCTGTATAGGTAGCAGATGTTAAACCACTCAATACTTTTGCAAGGCGGATGTTCAATGTACCTGCACCATCGGATACAACACCGATATTACCTGTTGTCAAATCAGTAGTAGCTGTTACGCCACCTTTAACGGATAAGACTTCACCGTGTTTACGTACAGAGGTCGTACCTGTATCGCCATCGAATTTGTGTTCTGCATCAGCAATAGCTTGTGCTGTATCAGTTTTGGATTTAGTGATGGCATCGTTAATAGCGGATGCTACATTTTGTGTAGTGGCTACGCCATCAGCACCAGCGGCACCGCCTGCACCTGTTGTACCAGCTGCACCAGCTTGACCAGCTGCATTGACTACAAGGTTACCAGTCTTCACATCTACATTGTATGTTTTTACACCACCAGTAGTAGAGTCGGTTACCGTAGCTAAACCTGTACCAGTGACCTTCACAGCATCTTGTGCAGATGTAGCTGCCAAGTTTTTGATCACTGTTTCACCAGCAGGAGAAATGTTGGACAAGTCTTTATCAGCAGATTTTTCTGCAGCCGTTACAGCAGCTGTCAACTTAGCGGTTGGCGCAACAGTTACATCATCACCTGTAGCAGATGTTGTAATCAACGCGTTTGCACCAGTATCACCTTTGATATTGAATTTAATACCACCAGTTGTGCTTAATTTCTTAGCTGTTGTTGTACCAGAATCACTACCTAAGGATACTTTGTTATCCCCTAATGTGCTGATGGAATCAGTAGCTGCCTTCACAGCGTCATCCATTTGTTTCTTGTTAACCGCAGCATCATCAGTGGTTGCTTTGCCAACATTCTTAATTTCTGTACCACCTGCACTGATACCAGAGCCACCAAGAGTAACGGTATGCGTACCATCTGTGGCAGTCACACCAGATGGAGCTACAGTCGTTGTATTCGTACCATCAGTCGTAGTTACGCCACCTTTGGATACAACTGTAGAATTACCAGCTGCATCAGAAATCGTAGAGGAACCACCTGTTACAGTTTGTGTATTACCAGCTGCATCTGTATAGGTTGCAGAGGTTAAACCAGTTAATACTTTGGCAAGTTTAATATTTAATGTGCCAGATGTTGTATCACCTACGACTGCGATGTTACCAGATGTAAGATCGGTTGCTGTAGTGGACGCACCGCCCTTGATGTTAAGTTGTTCGCCATGCTTACGGCTAATTACTGTTGCATCATCACCAGCGAAATTATGTTTAGCATCGGTCAAGGCTTTTGTTGTCTTATCGATGGCAGAATTTACAACAGATGCCACATTTTGTGTAGTGGCAACGCCATCTTTACCTTGCACCGTACCTTGTGAAGCACCAGCAGCACCAATTTTACCTGTTGTATCATCAATAACAAGCTTACCTTCATCTACATTTACGGTGTATGTTTTAACACCAGCTGCTGTAGCATCGCTTACAGTTGCAAGGCCTGTACCAGCCACTTTTACAGCATCTTGTGCTGCAGTTTGTGCTACGGCTTTAACAGCATTTTCAGAAACAGTTACTGTATATGTTTCATTTTTAGCAGTACCAGTAAGACCGGATACACTAGCCAAGTTGTTATCGCCAGCGTCTAATTTACCATTAGCAACAGAACCAGCTTCTACCTTTTCAATGGATAACGCACCACCAGCAGCAGATAATACAGCGGCATCTAATTGGCCTTTGTTAACTGCAGCATCGGCGGATGTAGCATTAGCAACGCCTTTAATTTCCTTACCACCTGCATTAATGCCAGTATTCTTATCGAGAACAATACCACCAACAGTGACTTTATCGAAGGATACGTTCTTAGCAGTGCCAATAGTAATGGATCGACCTGTATTGGTAATAGCGATGTTATCGCCATTGATGAAGTTCACAGTGTCGCCACCAGCTACAGCAGTTGTACCAGCACCATTCGTTTCTACATTCCAAGAAGCAGCGGATTTAGCAAGATTTTTAATGTACGTATCGCCAGCAGCAGACAAGTTAGACAAGTCTTTATTCGCTGCATTTTCAGCTGCCGTTACAGCGGCTGTCAATTTAGCGGTTGGCGCAACAGTTACATCATCGCCTGTAGCAGATGTTGTAATGAGTGCATTAGCACCTGTTTCACCTTTAATGTTGAATTTAATGCCACCAGTTGTGCTTAATTTCTTAGCAGTAGTTGTACCAGATTCACTACCTAACGAAACCGTATTATCTGTTGCACCTTTCAATGCATCATCCATTTGTTTCTTATTCACAGCAGCATCATCAGTGGTTGCTTTACCAACATTCTTAATTTCTGTACCACCTGCACTGATACCAGCGCCACCAAGAGTAACGGTATGAGTACCATCTGTGGCAGTCACACCAGATGGAGCTACGGTAGTTGTATTCGTACCATCGGTAGTAGTTACGCCACCTTTAGATACAACAGTGGAGTTACCTGCTGCATCAGCAATAGTAGAGGAACCACCTGTTACCGTTTGTGTATTGCCAGATCCATCTGTGTAAGTAGCAGATGTTAACCCTGTTAAGGCTTTTGCCATCTTAATGTTTAATGTGCCAGATGTTGTATCACCTACTACAGCGATGTTACCAGATGTAAGATCAGTTGCAGTTGTACTTGCACCGCCCTTGATGTTAAGTTGTTCACCATGTTTACGGCTAATTACTGTACTATCATCACCAGCAAAGTTATGTTTAGCATCATCTAACGCTTGTTTTGTCTTATCGATGGCAGAATTTACAACAGATGCCACATTTTGTGTAGTTGCAACGCCATCTTTACCTTGCACCGTACCTTGTGAAGCACCAGCAGCGACCACTTTACCAGTAGTGTCATCAATAACAAGTTTACCTTCATCTACATTTACAGTGTATGTTTTAACACCAGCTGCTGTAGCATCGCTAACAGTAGCAAGGCCTGTACCAGCTACTTTTACAGCATCTTGGGCAAGTGTTTTAACTTTATCAGAACCAGTTGTAGACAGATTAGACAAGTCTTTGTCAGCAGATTTTTCTGCAGCGGTTACAGCGTTTTGTAATTTTGTGCTTGTACCAACGTTGATAGTATCGCCAGATACAGTAGTTGTAACAAGCGCATTTGCACCGCTTTCACCAACAACCTTAAGTTTACCAGTTTTAATATTAACAGAACCATCGGTTGCGCCATCATTGATGGTCAATGTGGAGGAAATACCAGCCAATGCATCGTCCATTTGTTTCTTGTTAACGGCTGCATCGTCGGTTGTGCCCTTCTTAACGCCTTTGATTTCTTGATTACCAGCGTTGATGCCGCTAGTGGTAATAGAAATTGGTGTAGCACCTGTACCAGTCGGTGTAACTGTTACACCAGCACCGTTGATAACAGTTTGGTTACCAGTAGCATCTGTGAAAGTACCACTTGTTAAGCCTGTAAGGTTTTTAGCCATTTTGAGGCTCAATGTGCTAGTTGCCTTATCCCCCACAACAGCGATATTTCCATCGGTTACATCAGCACCAGAGGCAACAGAGCCTTTAATATTTACCGTTTTACCAAGTTTCAAGCCAACGGTATCACCTGAGTCACCAGCCATGTTAATTGGCATTTTTAGAATGGTTTCAGCTGTTTTGTACAATTGAGAACCATTGATTGCATCTGTAGAAGTGGCTGTAACAGCACCAGTTGCAACGTTCTTAATTTGACGTTCTGTACCGGTGGCACCAACAGATACAATAGAGCCATTATTAAGGCCTGTGTTACCAGCATAGCCAGCAGCTTCGAAGGTAACACCATTAATGGTAGAATCGGTAGCCGCTGCATATTGATCAGCAGAGCTTGCATGACCAAGAACTACGGCACCATCAAGACCTGTACCTACGGTTACGTTATTGCCCATAACCATAACATTAGAGGAATCTACGGAGTTACCATTACCTACTACATGGATACCTGTTGTACCAGCTGTGCCAGCAAGGTTTGTGTTACCCATGAACGTAGATTCAGAGGCTTTAATAGGATTTGTGGCTGTACCATTATCGTTACCATGTACATGTGTACCGGTTGCTGTGGTATCGATGTATGATGGATCACCGATGGCACTGGATTTAGCACCTTCCACGTCATTTCCTGTACCAATGGAAATTGAGTTTTTCTCCATTTGCAGTCGCTCCATAACCTAAAAGCAATTGATTTATTTCCAAAAGGCTCTTGCAAGCATATCCTAGTGCAACAGAATTTTGATATACAAAAATTTTATTACCAATCGCTATTGCATTGTTACCCCAAGCTTGATTATCATTACCTAAAATATGACTTCCAGTTACATAATCATTAATAGACGATGGCAAGATTTGTTGACCATTACTATCTAATGATGCTAATTGATTTCTATTACCAAGAATAGTACTATCATTAGCACGTATTGGAGAACCACCACCAATATTATCTATTTTACCTTGCCCAAATACATTCGTATTTATGCCATCAACACCCAATTTTGTACCAACAGCAGTGATTCCGGAACTACTTTCTGTAGATACAGGGCTATACCCACCTGTAAATACATATTTACCAATCCCAATAGAATCTTCTCCTTTTACCTCGGTCCGATGTCCAATAGCAATAGAGTTATCCTTATTCGTTTGTGCACCACGCCCTAAAACTACAGAATAATTACCTAGAGCAAAAGTTTGACCTCTGCCGTACGTCGACCAAGAGGTATCGTGTGAGGAACCAATAACGACTGAATAATCGCCTTCACTCTTAGTATACGAGCCCAACGATAATGATTGTTGACCACTTGCTTTTGCATTCATACCACCAGCAATAGCTAAGTTACCTGTAGCCCCCGCCTTAGAACCAGAGTACCCATAGTTCGTAGTCGCATTACCTACTGTTTGTGTGCCTGTACCATCATTGACATGCATATAACTAGACATATTTTTGGAGAATGTATTAGCTACAGCGTATAATTGAGAACCATTGATAGCATCTGTAGATGTAGCAGATACTTCACCAGCAGCAACGTTTTGAATACGACGTTCATAATCGCCAGCACCGATTGTTACGGCACCAACGGATTGAGCACCCGCAAAGCCAGTAATTTCATCACCATTGATAGTGGCTTTGCTTACCTTACCGAATGCACCGCCTGTTGTGTTGTTGCTTACAACGATGTTGCCAGTTGCATCGTATTTTTTTAGTGTGGATACTTTGTTCACCTGTCAAATTACTTTCATCATCTACTAATGCGTCCGGAGTGAAAGCATATGATTCATGACCAAGGTAAACAGAGTTGTTAAGTGTACCTTCATAATACTGTTTATCTACGGCACCTAAAGTATAATATGCAGTATGCAATGCAGGCGTAATTACTTTATTTTTATCAATATTAGCTTTAGCTGTATACTCTTTATCATACGTACCAACCATAACTGTATTTTTCTGTGTCACCAGAGTATTATTACCAATTGCTATACTATTTTTCTGATGGAGTACTAAAATTGCTTCCAGAAACTAGATAACTATCACCAACCTTACTATATCCAACACTACCACCAATAGCAATATTGTTATTACCTTTCGCAACGCCATTAATAGCAACAGCATTATTGGAAGTAAACTGATTAATTCCTTGGAATCTCCCTGCCGCACCATTAATTGCTACAGAATTTGTACCATTTACAGATGCATTATTAATAGCTACACTTGATGTTCCTAAAACACTAGAATTCGAACCAAACACGCTAGAGGAAGCAGAATTATCGCTAATAACAGAATTATAGCCAATTAATGTAGCCCCCATAGAATTAGTCCCAATAGCAGAGTTACCTGCTGCAGGATTACCGATTGCAACTATATTATCAGATGCACTTTTTATTGCACTACCTATTACGACTGATTCCTGACCACTAGCTTGTGATCCTACACCAATGGCAATTGACCGATTTCCCGTAGCTCCGCCTTTTTCATTAGCCTTACCAAAGTTAGTTGTAGCATTACCAGCCGCTTGAGTACCAACCCCATTATTAACGTGCATATACACATCAGGACTAGCACCTGCTGTTACCGCTCTAACGGCTTCATATAATTGGCTACCGTTGATAGCGTCTGTGGAAGTTGCGGAAATCTCACCGGCGGCTACATTTTTAAGTTGGCGTTCATTATTAAGTTTACCAATAGAAAAAGTATTCCCATAGGTTAGGGATGAAGAGTTGCCAGCATAATTGGAAGCATCTAAATTTACCCCATTAATATTTAAAGTACCACTTGGTTTATTAAGGGTTGCAAATTCTGAATTATAACCAATGGCTACCGCACCTTTTACGCCACTTAAATGAGTATTTGACTGAATATTAGTACCAATCGCTATTTGTGATTCACCATTAGTATTATTTTCACTACCAATAATCACCTCATTTTTTGCACCTGAGATATAATTATCATGACCGATGACCACGCCACCATCAGTGCTTACAGGTACGCCTCCACCAAAACCATAATTATTATTAGTACCTAAAATAACAGATTTATTATTTGCTATAGCATTACGAAAACCTATATTTACGGAACTTCCTTGAGCATTTAAATAAGCACGAGTACTACTAACCGGACCAGAGCTATTTGATCCAATAGCAATAGAATCACTAGCTTGAGCTAATGTACCTATCGCAATAGATGTGTCACTATTATGTACATTTTCAGCAAGTGCAGAACGACCAATTGCAACGGTATTATTACCTTGAGCACTAGCAGCACCAATCGCTAAAGCGAATTCAGCATTTCTACTATCACCCACATGACTACCATACCCAATTGAAATATTTTGTTTACCTCTTAGTCTATAGCCATCGGAAAGTATGGAAATATTTTTATCTCCACCAATACTTTGAAAATCACCTAACGCAACATTATAATTTCCCTCCGCATCACTACTGATTGATGAGGCATTACCTTGTGAAGAAATGGTAGTTCCATTACCAACAATGATGTTATGTTGACCTTTTACGTTATTGACTGATCCAAGAATTTCATTATTATTAGTTGACGTCCCATAATCCTTATTATTAATACCTACAACAGTTGAATATTGTCCTTGTATTTGTGAGTTAGCACCGACTAAGGTAACTCCAGAATTTGTTGCTTGTGCATTTTCACCTACTGCAACGGAGGTATTATAAGCGGCCGTAGCTCCAGTACCATATTGAGTACCAGTAGCGGCCGATGCCACTCCCCCGCACATAACCATAGCCACCATCACAGCTGCCACACTTTTACCAGCCAGTGAAGTAACTACAGATTTAACGCTAGATTTGCCGTCTCGTTTTGCAATTTCCGACACCACAACCCAAGCGTTTTTGGTTTTTGACCATATAACTTTGTATATATGATTCAGACCCATATCTATACACTCCTTTTGTCCCTATGTTAGATGTACACACTCTATAGACATAATGCTACCAAATGCCCCCCCCCCGTCAACATTTTTATTCATCTTTCCTTCATTATTTACATAAGTTTACAGGTTTAGTTTAATATTTAGATAATATATGATAAGTTTATCTTATATTTTTAATATTTCATTAATTTCTATATTCTGCAGGAATTTATCAGTTACTTATAAGTATTCTCAATCTACAATTCACACTTTCACAAAAAAATATCGCCATAGAGATAGAAACATGTCTATCATCTATGACGATATAGGTCATATCATTATTTAGTTATCATGAAAATGACAAGCAATATAAAGTTCTGCTAGTACATCTGGATTGCCACACATACGCATATACTCTAGTATACGCCTCACGTATCGCCGGTGTTCCATCATGGCTGCATCTAATTTTCTCCGTACATAGGTCGGTGGATGTAGTAACAAAATAGGTTCCGTGTGACCACCATGAATATAGCATTGCTGCTCTGTAGGACCATTGGACACCATATAGGTAAAGGGTACCACAATATTAAAGTATCCATAAGCGCCATCCTTGCCTACAGGTTTCCTCGTTTTAAAGGGTATCCAGGTCATATTCACAGCCAAGGTACGAGGCTGATTATACGATGCTCGTTGCCCCATCGTATTATGCAAAGCACGTAAATCGACGGCTAAATATTTTGCTAGATCATAAAACAAGCGTAACATCGGACGATGTACTAATTCATCTGTGCCATCCGCGTAGTAACACTTGGTTACATTACCACCAGATTTATAGTCTGGAATCATACACCATAGATGGCGGACCATACAATCTTGTAGTACATATTCTCTCTCGTCGTCTACTACATAGGGTGACACATTAGTATGCTCATCATACACTGTTTCCATACAATAGTCTCCTCTTAAATAATACGAACAAACTATATAAGGAATATTCCCACTCTATACATGAACGCGCATTCATTTCGCATTCATTGTATACCTATGTGCTTTTACCTGTAAATATGTAATTTTTAAAATATATACCCTATAGATTTATCATATTTTTTTAATATATGAAGAATGTAACTATATGCGACCACGTATACTATCTATATCATTTGATTATGTATTATCATCTCCTAACTCTATCTCTAATTTGAATATTACATTACATATCTATACATGTACCCACGTAATACATCTAAAATGCGTTTATGCCGTTGTTGTACCGATTGACGTGAACAATTTTGCTGTCTTGCAACGTCCGACAAATTACAACCTCGTTTATAAATATCGGTAATTAACTGTTGTTGATCCACCTTTAATAAACGTATCGCCCTTCGCAATAATTGATGTTGTTGTACTCGTTCCTCACGATGTACTGTCTGAGTGGCCACATCTATGGTATCTGGTATTTGATCCATCGCCAATTGCTCATCCCCGTCCGCTGTATCTGGAATATGAAACTCATGATTCCATCGTTGTTTAATCCGTTTATAGTGATTAAGATGTTTAAAATGAATAGCCGATTTCACATATCCCGCAAAGGGTACTGTAACAGTCAGATTATAGGTGTAAATCGATTCAATAAAGGTGAGCCACAGCATGGCCTCGACATCATCCTCGACGGTACGATTCACCAATATCGCTCGTATTTTACGATGAGCGGACGATACCGTCGGCATAATTCCATTTTAGCCGCCGTACTATCTATGGGTTCACTTGGTACATCACAGATAGGTACTCTTGTCTGGCATACCTCTACTAGTGCTTCATCACGGATTTGTTCAAATCGCGTTACATTTGTTACATAGTATTGTTCAAAATCTTGTGCAGAATAGAATGTCATTGTAAATCCTTTCCTGCCCGGGCACAGTTGTACTATACCGCAGGTGGAAAGAATTGCAAAAACAGAAATAGGCTATAAAATACATACATAGATTTACTATGTTAACGACTTTCACCAAAAAAGAGCCTAGATGACGTTCATAGCAAATCTATAAACGACCATCTAGGCTCCTTTTATTATTGTTTTGTGGTGCAAACAGTTATGAGCACGTCCAAAGTCTAGCTAAAGACACACTATAATGTTCACAAGTTCAGTATAGGGTATATCCGTATAGCTGTCAATATTATCTTATCATTTTTTCCCCCGACTCGCGGCAAGGTTTGCCCCCAACAGCCCTCCCCGATTGATATGAGGATGGCGATGTGAGGTACGCTCTTTGATTGATGTTATACGAGATCGTTGAAACTTTTCAAACACTGTATCCAGTTCTCGCAACAGAACCTTCTTTTTGCGATTCTTTTAATTCATACAAGTCCCCTTTGAACTTAATATGTGTATCCTTCACAGCGGTGCTAATATCACAGATGCGTTCTGGTTGTTCATTCGTAACATTTACGAGCTCATCTAAGGTCAGCTCATAGTAGCGAGCCAGCGCACACAGTGTATCGAGGTCTGGTTCTCTATAGCCCGTCTCGTAATTGGACAACGCTGCATTACTAATGCCTACAGCCTTGGCGACTTCGATTTGGCTCTTTCCCATGCGTACGCGAGCCCGTTTTAAGTTCTTGTAAAATTGCATGTTCATCACCTACATCGATTACGTCACATAGTATTACAGTGTTTCACTGATCATTTTGAAAGCTTCTTCTGCGACAGCCAAGGTTTTATCGATTTCTGCACCCTTATGGCACATGGACACAAAGTTGCTTTCAAATGGACTTGGCGCATAGTAAATACCATGGCTCAAGTTATGATGGAAGAATGTCTTGAAATGGTCTGCATTGCATGCGCTAGCGTCATCAAAATTGTGAACTGGTTTATCTGTAAAGAACAAGGTAAACATAGAGCCCACACGTTGTACTACGGCAGGTACATTGTATTTCTTAGCCAATGCTTCAAGGCCATTGCACAATGCTTTTGTGCTGTCTTCCACTTGTTTAAAGATGGTTGGATCTCGTTGCAACATGGACAATGTAGCAAGGCCTGCCGTTACGGCCACAGGGTTACCACTCAATGTACCGGCTTGGTAGATAGGACCGGATGGTGCTACTTCGCTCATGATTTTGCTAGAACCGCCAAATACAGCGAGAGGCATACCACCGCCAACGATTTTACCGAGGCAAGTCAAAGTCTGGGTTTAATATTGTATAGTTTTTGTGCCCCACCGCTACTAGCGCGGAAACCACACATAACTTCGTCAAAGATTAATAGTGCACCATGTGCCTTTGTGACATCGCGCAAGGTTTCAAGGAATCCTTCTACTGGAGGTACACAGCCCATATTACCTGCAACAGGTTCTACGATAATACATGCAATGGTATCGCCTATTTCATCAAATAATTGTTTAACCGCATCAATATCATTGTATGGCAATGTGATAGTATTTTCTGCAACGCCCTTTGGTACGCCTGGACTATCTGGTACGCCAAATGTAGCAAGACCAGAGCCGGCTTTCACCAATAGAGAATCACTATGACCATGGTAACAACCAACAAATTTAACGATACGGTCGCGGCCTGTATACCCACGAGCTACGCGCAATGCACTCATGGTCGCTTCTGTACCGGAGTTAACGAGGCGCACCATTTCCATGGATGGCATGAAAGGCTTGGATTTTTCTTAGCCAATTCCGTTTCTAATAGTGTAGGCGCCCCATAGCTTGTACCACGAGGAATGGCCTCTTGCAAGCTAGCTACGACCTCAGGGTTCGCATGGCCCAGAATCATAGGACCCCAGCTCAACACGTAGTCGATGTATTCGTTGTTATCGATGTCATAGATACGGCTACCACTAGCGGAACTGATAAATGGAGGGTTTGAACCTACGCTGCGATAGGAGCGAACAGGACTATTAACGCCACCCGGCATATACCGTTTAGCTTCGTCAAATGCTTTTTCTGATTTACCTAGTTGTAACATAGTCACTCCTTATTGTTTAAGCCAACGTGCCACATCAAGGGCATGGTATGTAATGATGATCTTAGCACCAGCACGTTTCATGGAGAGCATCGTTTCCATAACAAGGCGTTGTTCATCGATAAGACCAGCGGTGCGACCGTTTTTAACCATTGCATATTCGCCGGATACATTGTAGACAGCCAATGGCAATTCATAACGATCACGAGCTTCGCGAACGATATCCAAATAGCACAATGCTGGTTTAATCATGATGATATCCGTACCTTCAGCGATATCGAGTTCAATTTCACGCATCGCTTCTAAGCGATTAGCAGGATCCATTTGGTAAGATTTACGGTCCCCAAATTGTGGCGCTGAATTAACAGCGCCACGGAATGGACCATAGTAGGCAGATGCATATTTTGCGGCATAGCTCATGATGGATACATTGGTAAAACCAGTTTCATCGAGAGCTTCACGAATAGCACCTACACGGCCATCCATCATATCAGATGGCGCTACCATATGGGCACCAGCTTGCGCTTGGCTAACCGCAACCTTGCACAATAGAGGCAATGTTTCATCATTCAAGATTTCATGGTGATCAATCATGCCACAGTGACCAGTAGAGGTATATTGACATAAGCATACGTCTGCAATGACCAATAGATTTGGCACCGCTTCACGGATGGCTTTAATCGCTTGTTGTACCGGTTGCTCCATATCCCAAGCAGAGGAACCTTGTTCATCCTTATAGGTAGGGATGCCAAAGATTTCTACACCACGAATGCCGAGGTTATAAGCTTCTTGCGCCACCTTTACCGCTTCATCTACGGATAAATGGTATTGTCCTGGCAATGTGTCGATCTCTTTTTTTACCCCTTCACCAGGAACGATGAATAATGGATAAATCAAATCAGTTGTATCTAATGTTGTTTCTCGTACTAAATCACGCATTTCTGGAGAAGTGCGCAAACGGCGAGGACGATAGGTTAAATCGTACATAGTAAATTTCCTTCTTCCGTTTAATAATGACAGTATATTAGTTAGCGCAGTCTTTCACGATTGTGTCTACAAGACCTTCTGTCGTATATACAGGACTAATGATATCTACCTTTAAACCTGCACTCATAGCCGTAGCGGCCGTAATAGGTCCGATACATGCAATTTTTGTATGTTCTAATAGTGAAAGTGCATCCTCACCCAATAGCTCCAATGTATTGGTAACTGTAGAGGAGCTAGTAAATGTAATATAGTCGACATGACCATGTTGCAATGCATCTACAAATGCCTCTTGTTGAGATGTATCTTGTTGCGTTTCATACAAGCGCAAGATATCTACGTCGATATCTAAGTGACGCAATTCACGAGGAATCACTTCACGAGCCTTCTTAGGTTGAATTAATAGCACTGTATGTCTAGGTTTAACATGCTGTTTCAATGCATCAACAACAGATTCAGCCTTATAATCTACAGGGATAATATCCGGCGTAATGCCATAGTTAGTCAACGCCTTAGCTGTGGCACTGCCGATAGCACATACCTTAGCATAACCTAAGGAACGTGCATCCTTGCCTTCTCCGTACAATGCATCAAAGAAGTAGCGTACCCCTTCAGCGGATGTGAATACGACACAAGAATAGCGATCTACGCCATGTAATAAACGTTTATCTTCATCAAATAATTCTACAGGCTCTGTTTTAATAGCTGCTGCTTGGATAACATTGGCTCCTTGGTTCATGAGCATATCGCGGAATTTGCTAGCTTGAGAGCGAGCACGAGTAACTACAATCGTTTTGCCGAATAACGGCTTGTTATCGAACCATTGCAATTGTTCACGCAAGTTTACAACATCGCCTACGACGATGATGGCTGGCGCTTTTAGTTGTGCCTTTTTCCACGTCTTCTACAACATGTTCTGGTGTGGAAACAAGCACCTCTTGAACAGGTTTAGTACCCCAGCGAACGAGCGCCACTGGTGTATTAGCAGGGACGGCCATGAGCCATCAAGTTTTTTCTGCAATCGTAGGGTAAATTGCCTACGCCCATGACAAAGCAAAGTGTATCCACTGCTGTGGCAAGACCTTCCCAATGGATGCCAGACACCGCTTTTGTTGGGTCTTCATGACCAGTAACAACCGCAAAGGATGTAGCCATAGCGCGTTGTGTTACAGGAATACCAGCATAGGCAGGCGCTGCGATAGGCGATGTAACACCAGGTACAAATTCAAAAGGAACACCGGCCTCACGAAGGGCCATTGCTTCTTCCCCACCGCGACCAAATACGAGTGGATCACCACCCTTTAAGCGGGCTACGATTTTGCCTTCTTTTCCCTTTTTTACCAATAGTTCGTTGATTTCCCATTGGTGCATGGTGTGGTCTTTGCATTGTTTCCCTGCATAAATCAATTCTGCATCAGGTCTAGCCCATTCTAATAGATGAGCATCTGCTAAATAATCATATACGATAACGTCTGCACGTTCGATGCATTCCTTACCTTTTACGGTGATTAATTTAGAATCTCCAGGGCCTGCGCCGATCAAATATACTAAACCTGTCATTTTATGATTCCCTCCTTAACAAGGGCTTCCACAATGTGTTTGCCCCCTTCTTCATATAAGGCTTTCGCAAGGATTTTTGCCTAACATAACCCCTTTCTTAGCAGGTCCAGACAATTCTCCTTCATATACAGTTTTACCATCCAAGGACGCAATGAGCGCTTTCAAATTAAGCTGTCCTTTTTCAACGATTCCATATACGCCCATCGGCACTTGGCAACCCCCATTGAGTTGATTCAAGAAACTACGTTCCCCCTCTACGGCAAGGCGTGTTGGTTCGTCGTCTATTTTTGAAAGCATGTCTAACATCTCAGCATCGTCACTGCGACATTCAATGGCTAATGCACCTTGCCCCACAGCAGGAATCATTTCATCCGCCGTAAAGACTTGTGTGATTCTATCATCTAAACCGAGCCGTTTAAGGCCTGCTTGTGCCAATACGACGCCATCGAGGCCTTCCGTTTCAATCTTGCCAAGACGGGTTTGCACATTGCCGCGAATCACTTCGATGCGTAAATCTGGACGGCGATGCAATAATTGGGCTTGACGACGTAAACTACTGGTACCAATGCGAGCACCTTCTGGCAATTGGTCCAATGTTTTATATTTAGGACTGACCAAAGCATCGAATGGTACTTCCCGTTTTGAAATAGCACCTAATGTAAGACCGTCTGGTAATTCCGTAGGCATATCCTTTAAACTATGAACGGCGATATCGATATCACCAGCATGCATAGCCGCCTCTAATTCAGCAGTGAATAAACCTTTGCCACCTACTTCAGCAAGGGGCTTATTCAAAATGCGGTCCCCTTTTGTGTTAAAGTGAACTAATTCTACGGTAACCCCAGGGTATAAGCGTTGCAATTCACTTTTTACATATTCTGACTGCCATAAAGCAAGAGCACTCTTTCGAGTTCCAATTCTAATGTGGTTCCTCATTCTACGAGCCTTCTTTCTCGAGATTAAACATATCTTTGAATAAATCCCAATATAAACCTTCTTCTTGTGTACCGGCGATTTCATTGAAATGAATCATCGGTTCTCTTAGCATTTTTCTAACGATCATACGACTCATAGAATCAATGATGCGACGCTCTTTATCGGAAATATCCGGCAATTTAGCCAGCGCTCGATGTAATTCACGGCGACGAATACGGTCAGCCTTATCCGTCAATAGCGCCATCATAGGGCGTACGGATAAATAACTAAACTTTTCTAACACTTCATCGATGGCTTCGTGAATAATCGGTTCAGCCCGTTTCGCCTCTTCCTCGCGTTGTTGTTTATTCTCTTCTACAACGCTTTCTAGAGCATCGATATTGAATAGGTACACACCTTCGATATCCGCAACGACAGGATCGATATCACGTGGCACTGCAATATCAATCATCACGATAGGACGTCCATGACGCAATGCGGCAATCCGTTTTGCCTCTTTTTCACCAATAATATAATGCGGTGCCCCCGTCGATGTAATAATGATATCCGCATGTTCTGCTTGTTCTACATAGTGATCTAATTTAATGGCTTGCCCATTAAATTTCTTCGCCAAGGCTTCCGCTTTGGTAAAAGTTCGATTGGATACGAATATGGTTTTTACGCCCTTTGCTTGAAGATGTGTAGCTGTTAACTCACTCATAGTACCTGCCCCTAAGATGAGGACTGTTGCTTCTGAAAGTGGTTTTGTCTAGGCTATCTTCCGCCAAGTTAACCGCCGTGTAACTAACAGACACAGGTGTATTCGCAATGCCTGTATTTGGTCCGAACCTTTTTTTACCAACGCCAATAGCGCGTTGGAACAAGATATTAAATACGGTTCCCGTAAAGCCTGCACTATAGAGTCGCAATATAGGCACCTTTCAATTGGCTAAGGATCTGACCCTTCCCCCAACACTAGGGAGTCAAGGCTAGCAGATACGCGGAATAGATGTTCTATACATGCTTTCTCTTCATAGAAGAAAAATGCGGATTCATCAATTGTATCGGCATGTTTTAAATGCTTTAATACATCGAGCATATACGCTTTAGGAGATTGTACATCTTCTAATACAGCATAAATTTCCGTACGATTGCAAGTCGATAGAATGACGCATTCTGAAATTTTTTTCGTATTCATAGAGTCGATTTAAGGCGCTTTCTACCTCGTTTTTTTCAAACGAGAAACGTTCACGCACCTCAACAGCGACACTTCTATGATTTAGTCCTAATACCACTAATTGCATGGTGTAGTTTCTCCTCTATCAAAGGCCATTGTCCCTTAAGAATAGCCTGAAATTCAGATTCGCCTAGATGAGTGCGCCAAAAACGGCTACGCTCCTCTACGCTAGGGATAAGTAACTTTACCTCTTCCCTCATAATTTTAAGTCTCGGTATGGCAATTTGCAATATATTATAACGATTCATCATATCTTGTTTCACAAGACGATTAATACGTGGTCCCCCATTATTAGCACTAATCGCAACATGCAAATCACCCATATCGATTGTTGATGGTACTGTGAAATCACAAGCTATAGCATTATCGGCACGATTGACTAGTATGCCATTATTGCGTGCTATAGCTTCGATATAATTATTAACAGCTTTATTATCTGTACAGATAAACAATAATTTACATTGTTTTACAATGTCTATATGGTCATCGCTAAACACTGTATTGTGCCAAATAAATCTGTTATCCTCATGCCAAGCTTTCATCTGATTTGTTATAACAGGGCTAATGACAATGCATTGACAGGGCTCGTCTAAGCATAATGCTAGACGTCGTTCAGCCACGGCGCCACCACCTACAAATAAAATGGTATCACTCGCTGTAGTTTGTAATGTTAGAGATATCATAATGAACCTCGCATAATTGATGATACCGCTTATGTATACCTACATATGAAACTATAGATATACATAAGCGGTATAAAAAAAATCGGCTTGATGAATCAAGCCGATTGCTATTTGCTTACATAAATCGTTTAAGGTAAACGCCGATACGTCCCTTACGGGATGTGCCCGTAATAGCCTCTACCTTCATTCGGCCACGACCACGCATAGAGATGATATCCCCTTCTTTGACCTCTTGGGATGGCCCCTTTGCAGGTTGCCAATTTACTTGCAATAAACCGGCATTTACAGCGCTCACCAATTTGGTACGGGATACGCTAAAGCCAGAGCTTGCTACCGCATCCAATCGAAGTGATGCAACGGTAGTACGCACTTCTTTAATCTTTTTCTTCTTTTTGGTGCTATCTCATCTAACTCCATCGGAGTTACAGATACAACAACCATAGCAATCTTTGTAAAATTTTTGCACTACAAAATCTGCTACAGCGCTATCTACGAGAATTTGTGCGCCCCTTGGCCCCATGATAATATCGCCAAATTTCGAGCGATCAATGCCAAGCCCCATCAAAGAACCAAGCACATCACGATGATTTAACAATCTAAATCGTGGATCCCAAGATACCTTCAAGGGAATGATACCCATATCTACTGTACCTTGAAAATGACTATCTACAAAGGCGATACGAATACGTTCCGCCCCTTCATAATCGCCATAGGATTGAACGAGTAATTCAGGATAAAGTAGCCTTAATTGCATCCGCGATAACAAGACCGGCAGGGACTTGTAAAAGTCACATACGCGATACGGTTTTCCCTTTACCACTTGTTCTGCTAAATCAAGCATACGGCGCGCTTCTTCACCGCTACCGCTTGCTTCAAAATATCTAATTAATTTACTAGTATCAGCCATTATTTCCCCAATTCATTGGAACGAGCTAAACAAGCAACAACCCCCATCTTGTAGGGCACTGCGCAAAGCCACCTTTTTCCATAGCTCCAATGCCAGCAATCGTAGTACCACCAGGGCTAGTCACTGATCGCGCAATATAGCAGGGATGTGTGCCGGATTCTAATGCCATTTTACCAGCCCCATACATCGTTTGGGCGTGCCTTAATCGCCAATTGACGAGGTAATCCAATGCGGACTCCCCGCATCAGCCAAAGGCATCTAAAATGACAAACATATATCCTGGGCCGGCACCAGACAAAGCGCCTAATCGATCTAGGTCGGCTTCACTGACAACGGCTACTTCACCAACCGCATTAAATAAAGCCTCCACGTGAATTGTATCAGCTCCATTATCCGCAGTCAACGCAGTCATACCACATCAATAGATGCTGGAGTATTCGGCATGGCACGGTACAACACCGCGGTTGGTAATGCTTTGCGCAAGGTATCTAATGTTACGCCAGGCTGCCACAGAAATAACCGTAGCACCCGCTTTCACAGACGTTAATTGGCTCAATACAGATGGTAATACCTGTGGTTTAACAGCTAAGATAATCGTGTCAAACTGCGCCATATCAGGTAATTCTACAAAACCTGTAACGCCCAATTCGTCAACTAATTCGTCGCGATGTTTCAGGGCGACGCACTACGATGATACATCATCTCTACGTAATATGCCCTTGTGAAAGTGCGCCTCGTAAAAGGGCACCACCCATGGCGCCTACGCCTATACATACTGTTTTTCCCAACATAGTATCACCACTTTTTCTATACCGGATTATTTATTTTGCCAGTTAAATTCTTGTTGCTCAGTTGTTCCACTTTCAGATTCATTATTATAATCAATGGATACATTTACAGGTACGCACATGAAAAATGTCTTTGCCTACCTTTTCCAATTTGCCATCTAATGCAAATGTTGCACCAGATACAAAGTCAACGATGCGAGCTGCTTCGTGAGGATCTGTATTTTCAAAGTTAATCAATACAGGGCGCATGTCACGCAATTGATGAGTGATACTTTCAGAATCTTCAAAAAAACCTTAGGGTTCGATAACAACTACTTTCATGGCTGTTGGACGTTGTGTCATAGTGGATGTGCCTCCTACCTTACGTGGATGGAACTCAGATGCAGTTTGCTGTTGGTGCTACTGGTGGCACGTCCTCTGCATAGTCCTCATCATCTTCATATTCATACTCATCATCATAATCATAACGGTCATCATTATTAATGCCGATAAAATTTTTGATTTTTTGCCATTGTTCTCCCATAGACATGGTAATCCTCCTAATATACTCACACTGTTATATTCCCAATTAGTTATATACACGTTCCCCAAAGATGGCAGTGCCTACACGCACGATGTTAGCCCCTTCTTGTAAGGCTATTTCAAAGTCATGTGTCATCCCCATCGACAAATATTGTATATCCCCATCAGGGAAATACCCTTTCATATCTTCATACAAAGCATGTGCCACTCTAAAGATAGGTCTTGCATCCTCCGGATTTTCGAAAAACGGAGCCATGCACATCAACCCTTTAACGCGTACATGCGGTAAGGTCTTCGCATAGTCTCGTATGTCAGGAAAATCCTCTACGGACATACCAGACTTACTCGCTTCGCGAGCTACATTGACTTGTAACAATATATCTTGTACTTTATCATGCTTAGCAGCAACCTTTTCGATTTCATCTAATAGTTTCTTACTATCTACAGAATGAATCAAATCAAACATCGGTACCGCTTGACGAACCTTATTGACTTGTAAATGGCCAATTAAATGCCATACCAATTTAGGTCCTGTATAAAGCATTTGTTTTTCTTTTGCCTCTTGCACGCGATTTTCGCCTACATGAGTGCATCCAAGGCGAGCCACTTCCTCTACAGCCGTTACAGGATGATTCTTTGTAACCGCAACAAGTAACGCCGTATCCGTGCGCCCTACGCTAGCCATTGCATCAGCCATGCGTTGTTGGATTTTATGAAGGGATTCTTCAATCATATGATCCTCCCATATAGTAACGTATAAATAAATATCCTATAGACTTATATTATATAATATTTAACCAATAATGTATATCTTTACCGTTTTTCGAGCATACCAAATAATGCCATACGCCCTGTTTTTCCATGTTCACGACGATAGGAAAAACAATTCTCATCGGTCATACTATCGGTACCACCAATACAGATTTGATCCTTTGGAACACCTCGTTGCAACAAATCTTCTTCGATAAATCGCCACAAATCAACATGTGGTGTCGCTTTTGACGCACCATCTCTAACGATATATCGGACCAATTCATCACTATTGGCATCAGTTATTTTCTTCCACTCGTCTGTGAAAGTATCTGCCAGTTCTTGATTAACCTCAAAGGATTTAGGTCCAATGCTAGGACCTAAATATACATAGCAGTCTTCAAAGCGCGTACCAAAATCTCGTTGCATCGCCTCTATGGTGATAACCGGTAGATGGCCTATAGCACCGCGCCAACCTGCATGAACGGTAGCCACCACATGATGCACTGGATCGTAAATGCCTACTGGTACGCAATCTGCAGTAAATAAGAATAATAGAATATTTCGGGTATATCCGTATAGATTGCATCACAATCTGGAATAGCGGTATCAGAACTCATAGCGCCAGCACCGATTAAATCTTCTGTAATGCGTACCGCATTGAGTCCATGCACCTGATTACCGCAGGTAATGCGGTCTGGCGATACGCCTAAATGATTAGCCACAATGCTGCGGTTATCTAATACATCTTGTAATGAATCTCCTATGTGAGTAGCTAAATTTAGAGATTCACATGGCTTCTTACATACACCGCCATGACGATATGTATCCCCCATAACCAGAGGAAATTGATTGGCCCAGTTAGGCATTTCAAAAGACCATTTACGATCATCATTTGTATTTACATTTACAACAGTAATATCCATACGACTGTTCCTCTACTATTTATTTCTCGAATCACTTACACACGCCACAGCGCTTACACCCTTCCATACAAGGCGGTGTATACGCTTCATCAACTGCCCGTTGCCATTCTTGTTCTAAATAACCATTTCTTAGACCCATATCCAAATGAGACCAAGGCAAATAATCCTCAAACTTGCGTTCCCGATAATTGCAGTCATCCATGTCGAGGCCGGCTTTTTTCATTTCAGATTTAAAGGATTTGCTACCTCTATCTAGAGCACATGCAGCGAGTACCTTGCCTAAGCGGCGGTCACCTCAGGCAGTACACCTTGGATATATGCTTCTTTTAGGGAGACTCAACGAGTACCTCGATGCGACGATTTTTTTGCAATGATTTCTTAATATATTGTAATTTCTTTTTCTACGCTCTTTTGATGATCCATAGCCATCCATTGAAATGGCGTAAACGGCTTTGGTATAAATGGATTAATACTAAGTGTTAATCGGCCTTTACAGCCCACCTCAGCCATGTGTGCTTGTGTACGTTCTGCCAGTCCTACGATAGCATCTATATCTTCATCCGTTTCCGTTGGAAGTCCTATCATAATATATAGCCTCATATGTTGAATACCAGACTTAGCAGATAACTGAGCAGCAGTGCGAAGATTTTCTTCACTAATCCCCTTGTTGATGACACGGCGTAAGCGTTCACTACCCGTCTCAGGCGCAATGGTAATTGTCTTTTGTCCACTTTCTGCCAATCCATCGACAACGGCTTGTGTCAAGGAATCGGCGCGCAAGGACGCACAAGAATAACGCATATCCTTAGAGCGAATATAGGTTACTAATTCATCAACCTCTGGATAATCGGAAATGGCCGCCCCCATAAGGCCTACCTTTTTCCCTAACTTTTCTGCTCTATCGACGCCTTCTTTCAAAATATCCAGTGGTCGTACCCGCGGTACGCGGAAACAGTACCCAGCCATACAAAATCGACAATGACGGCCACAACCTCGAGCTACCTCGATGATATACATGGCACCAAACTCAGTGAAATTCGTAGCAATTACCGTTTCACCACCGCTCGTAAGAGGCTCAAAGTGGCGTCGTATGATTTTGGGTGCACCATCTGCTATATCATAGCCAACAAAACGCTTATTATCGTCATATCGAGGCGTATATAAAACAGGTACATATACACCATCAATTTGAGCTAGTGCAGAAATCGTTTCATCTCTACTTTCACCATTCTCACGACCCTTGCGAATTCGTTCTAACACAGCAGTAACGATACCTTCCCCTTCACCGATGATGAAAGCATCGATAAAATCCGCAAAGGGTTCAGGATTAAATGTCGCACAAGGTCCTCCGGCAATGACGATAGGATCAAAGCCAGTTCGGTCTTCACTCATAACAGGTACCCGACCATGACGAAGCATAAGAGGAATATGGAAATAATCCATTTCAAAGGTCACATCAAAGGCTACTACATCAAACTGATGCATAGGTCGTTGCATTTCAACACTCATAAGCGGAGTTTTAGTCTTGTCGTAGGCATCTAGTTCCTTTTTTTCAGGCAAAAGATACGCTCGCATACACTAGATGGATGCAAATTGATTTCCTCATAGATAATGTGAAGGCCTAAATTACTCATGCCCACAAAATAGGTATTCGGATAGACGATGGCAACTTTTTGCTCTGCATGAGGATTAATAGTTACACGACTATCTTCATCTTTATAAAGTTCCTGTAATCGATCAATTAAATCTTTACGGTTCACTAATTTCCTTTCTATATAAGCCCACTACGAAAAAGTGGGCTTAACAACGCTCTCTATATATAATTCAAGAGATTATATTTTAGATTTTATTGTATCCTTTGTATGAATAGTCTTTGTTTTAATTGTTTTTACCAATTGAGGCCGATGTTTTTTCTCATACGGATACAATACGACTTTACCATCTCTGTATTCCGCAATGTAGATATCCTTAATAGAATACCCTTGTGCCTGTACCTCTTGTTCTAGCCATTCTTTATCTTTTTCAATTACATCAAGAGTAAATTGATTAATTTGACCATCATTGATCAAATCAAAACGAATATTCTCTTCTCCAAATTGAACAACACTAAGCTGACCATTTTGCTCTAATACGGCGCGCTTAACATCAGCTACATATTGAACACCAGCTGTACGAAGTTTTTAGTTTTAACTCAGCCGATTGAATGCCATAACGCATACATTCCTCAGTCAAAATATGCCCTTTTTCAATAACAATTACCGGATGACCATCTAGAATTGTTTTAAAGAATCGAAGATTACCTTTTAAGAATTTAAGCGTCATCACGAGGATAGTCCATAAGATGAGGACTAACATAAATTGTAAAATACCAATCGCATCATTATAGATGATGGCGCCGATAATGCCGCCGAGTACATAGTTTTTGTAATTGATCTAAGGCTGAGGTGGGCGCCAAATTACCTTTACCCATTAAGTTAATTTGTAAAATAATCGCCAAGAGACCTATGGCGAGTTTGGCAAAGACCATCCCATAGACGGCCATAGCTTCTGTCATATGTGGTCCTCCTTATGGTAATACATCCGCTTTATCATGAATTCGATCTGTAGGACTTACTGTATACACACGAGTGATTGTATAGGTAGTAAATTCAGGATTAAATTGCACCTCATAGTATGCATCGCTAACCTTTAAGATCATACCATTACGTACCTTTAAGGAATTAACAGCTAATCGACCTTCATCAACACCACGGTCTGCACTAAAGGAATGCAAGAATTGAGCCATTCTAGAAGAATCTTCAGAGTAATTCTTCATACGACCATATTCTTGATATTCTAAGCCTAAGAAAAATACAATAATTAAGGATAATATAACAGTTAAATCACGGTAACGGCTTGTAAAACCATTACGCAAAACTTGAATGCCTACTCCGAGAAGGGCTAATAAAACAACTACAAAGATAACGAAGCCTAATGTATGACCAGATGTGATTTGGCTTTCCACATAGGAAACGGTATAGAAGTCCATAATTATGCTCCTTTCATATATCTTTTTATTATATCACAAATAAATATGATAATAACCAACAACGATTTATAAAAAAATAGAGCTACCACAATGATAGCTCTATTAAACAGTTACTATACTAATTTATTTACATTCACGGTACACGATGATATAAGCATGAGTATTCGCTGTAAAACCAGATTCTAATTCTAGTTCAACTTCTAAAACAGCATCGTCAACGTCACCTTTATAATACGCATTACGTTGTTCTGCGGAATAGAAATACATAGCTGCATTATATTCATTACCGGCTTGTACTGGAATTGTGATGGTAACAGGCTGTGTTTCAACATTCTTTGTTTTAGTACCCACATTATCCGTCGTGTAATATACGGATTCAATGGTATGTTCTCCTGGTGTTAATGCCACAATGACTTGACCATATTGACCAGTTTTATGATCAATAGTAGAAAGGTCCTTACCATCAACCTTTACAGATTTACCATAAATATGAAGAATCGCTTTATTAGCATTCTCTTGTACAAATTGTTGTTCACCGGCTTGTCGTTTTTTATTGAACTTCATAAATACGGCAAACAAAATGGCCCTAAATGACTGCAACCGCCACGATGATAATAATAGTTGTAGAACTCATAGTATCTCTCCTTATATCAAAATATACTACACTGACTCTACGTTAACTATATCATACGTACTTGTATTTCTCAATCAGAACCACCCGTAAAACGGGTGGTTTGCTCATGGGCTATAAGCCCGTAGTACTAGGCCAGCGTCTAAAGGCGCTGGCTTTCACTACGTTCAAGCCGCATAGCCATTGACTCGTAACGGTCCCCTTAAAGGGGATATGTATTACTTGCTACCCTTAAAAAGGGTCCTCATATTCTTTTACACTAAGTTTATCTTTCATTTGGTCATGTAACTCTTGCTCACGTATATATTTTTTTACGGTAGCTTCATTTAAACCTACCGTACTTACATAATATCCCTCGGACCAAAAGTGTCTATTTCCAAATTTATACTTTTAAGTTTGCGTGTTTATCGAACATCATTAGTGCACTTTTTACCCTTTAGATATCCCATAAAAGATGAAACTGATATTTTAGGGTGGAATTAACACTAGCATATGCACATGATCTGCCATAAGCTCCCCCTCTATAATCTTGACGCCCTTATATTCACATAAACGTCTCAGTATTTCACGTAAACTATTTCTGTATTGATTATATATAACTTTACGTCTATACTTAGGTGTAAATACTATGTGGTATTTGCATAACCATTTTGTGTGCGCAAGGCTCTGTGTCTTTGTTGCCATATAAAATCACCTTTCTTTTGTATATAATGCGGCTTGAACACCTACATTATACTTAAGCAAGGTGATTTTTTTGTATAACTTTCGTTGCCGCACCCGCATAGCGGGTGGTTTTATGATTCGCGACTACGTCGCGAACCAGTCTAAAGACAATAATAAAAAGCGACCCCCAAATGGGGTCGCTTTCAGTAAGCCTATGCTTATCAAGAAATTACTAATGCAATCTCTTATTTCAACCAGCTCATCAAGTTGCGAAGTTCTGCACCAACTGGTTCGATTGGATGAACAGCTGCTGCTTCGCGATGTTCTTTAAGGAATTTTTGACCATTTTTGGAATCAGCCAAGAATTCATCAGCGAATTTACCAGATTGAATGTCAGCCAAGATTTGTTTCATAGCTTCTTTAGTTTCTGGAGTAATTACGCGAGGGCCTGCATAGTAATCACCATATTCTGCTGTGTTAGAAATGGAGTTACGCATTTTTTGGAAACCACCTTCGTAGATAAGGTCTACGATCAATTTCATTTCATGCAAGCATTCGAAGTAAGCGTTTACAGGTTCATAACCAGCTTCTGTTAATACTTCGAAACCAGTTTGAATCAATGCAGTCAAACCACCGCACAATACAGCTTGTTCACCGAACAAGTCAGTTTCTGTTTCGGATTTGAAGTTAGTTTCCAAGATACCTGCACGGCCACCACCGATACCAGAGGTCCAAGCTAATGCTACTTCTTCAGTATCGCCAGATGGGTCTTTTTCTACTGCGTACAAGCAAGGAACGCCGGAGCCTTCTTGGTATGTACGACGTACTAAGTGGCCAGGACCTTTAGGTGCTACCATGAATACGTTGATATCTTCGCGAGGAACGATTTTACCGAAGTGAATGTTGAAGCCGTGAGCGAATGCTAAGTATGCACCTTGTTTCAAGTTAGGAGCGATATCTTTTGCATAAACGTCTGCTTGTAATTCGTCTGGAATCAATACCATAACGATATCAGCGCCTTTAACTGCTTCTGCAGTTTCTTTTACAGGAAGACCTGCTTCTTCAGCTACTGCCCAGCTTTTGGAACCAGCGCGAAGACCAATAGTTACGTCAAAACCGTTTTCTTTCAAGTTCAATGCATGAGCATGACCTTGGGAACCGTAACCTAAAACTGTAATTTTTTTGCCTTCCAATTTACTTAAATTGCAATCTTCATCATAGTAAACTGTTGTACCTAAAATTTTACCTGCCATGTTAGACAACCTCCAATTTATATTCAATAGAATATTTAATATATATACTGTACACAATCTCGCAAATAATTGCAAGGTTTGTAGCGTATATCGTAATTTATCGAATAGTCAAATAGACTAATTCATAACTAAATTTGTACCCTCTTTGTATTAAAAAAATATGAATTCTGAAATTTTCATACCTTATTTAACGATAACCCAAGGGCGATCTTTTTCCCAAACAACGGATACATCAATACCGAAAACATCGGTCAATATATCGTCGGTTAAGATGTCCTGTTTTTTGCCTTTATACACGATGAGACCATCTTTAATAATTGCTACATGTGTAATGCTAGGCATAATTTCTTCGATTTGATGAGATACATAGATAAAAGGCTTCTTCTCATCACGAGCCATGTTTTCCACGGTTCTTAAGAATTGCTCACGAGCCGGCAAATCAAGACCAGAGCAAGGTTCATCTAAGATCAACAAATCAGGATCTGCCATGATGGCACGAGCCAATAGTACACGACGTTGTTCGCCAACGGATAAGGTGGAGAATTTATGGCCTTCCAAATAGGATATTTTAAATTCTTCCATTAGGTCTATCGCTTTTTTTCGCTGGTCTTCAGAGACGTCCTTATAGACGCCGATAGTGTTGAAAGCACCGGAAATAACGACATTCTCCACCAATTGGCGGTCTAAAGTAGATTGAAATTGGCCCAATGTGGCGCTTACAAATCCCTAAGCGATTTTTAATCTTCACCCATGCATATTTGCCAAATTCATGGCCAAATACACGCAATAGACCTGTCGTTGGGATTTGATAGGCTGGAATCATACTGAGCATCGTCGATTTACCAGCCCCATTGAGGCCTAATAGAGCCCAGTTTTCGCCTTCTTCCACGTGCCAATCTACGCCTTTTAGAATTTCTCGACCATCGCGACGAAATGTGACATCTTCATAATGTAGTACTTCACTACTCACACAACCATCTCCTACATTTTTTCTCCACGACTCATAGCGGTAATACCGGTTTTAGCGATTTCAAGAATACCATAGGTTTCCATAATTTGTACGAAACCGCGTAATTTATCGTCAGCGCCGATAACTTCTATAATCATAGATGTAGGGGAAATATCAAGTACATTACCGCGGTATACATCGGCAATTTGAACAATTTGAGATCGCGTTGTAGACGTTGCTTTCACCTTGATAAGCATTAACTCACGACAAACTACATCATGATCATCAAATACTTTCACCTTAACCACATCAATCAGTTTGTAAATTTGCTTTTGAATTTGGTCAAGTGCACGGTCATCAGCCTCAACAGTAAGCGTAATGCGTGCATAGCCAGGCTTATTTGTAACGCCAGAAGTCATTTTCGTAACGTTAAAACCACGGCGATTGAAGAGTGCTAAAATACGAGTACCAATACCCGCCGTATTTTTGGCAATCACTAACACTTGATGTTCTTTAGCCATTATAGCACCCCTTTCTTGCCCATCATGCCACTCACAGTACCACCTGCTGGGATCATTGGCAATACATTATCCTCACGTTCAACGCGACAATCCAAGACGATGCTTTCATCAGATGTAATATAGGATTTAAAATCTTTATTGAACGTTTCAACTGAATCGAAGCGCGCTGCTTTCAAATCAAATGCATCGGCTAGCTTTAAGAAATCAGGACTCACTTCTAAATCTACATAGGAATAACGTCGGTCATTGAAGATTTGTTGCCACTGACGCACCATGCCAAGATATCCATTGTTGATGATGACAATCTTAATTGGCAAATTATATTGACGAACCATCATAAGTTCTTCGCAGGTCATTTGGAAACCACCATCGCCAACAACAAGGATGACTTGTTTGTTAGGAGCACCCACTTGAGCACCGATTGCCGCTGGTAAGCCCATAGCCCATCGTACCAGCACCACCAGAAGTTACGATGGTATGTGGCGCCTTATGTGTTAAGAACTGAGCGACCCCACATTTGATGTTGGCCTACATCGGTTACGATAATAGCATCATCCTTAGCAATCTTTATTGAGTTCAGATAATACATATTGAGGATGTAACTCACCATGAGTCGATTTAGGAACAACCATAGGATATTCTTGTTGCCATTCTCGAATTTGCGCAATCCAAGATTCATGTGTAGTAGGTTCAACAAAAGTATTCAATTCGGTTAATACTCGTTTTTAAATCGCCTACGATTGGTACGTTAATGGTAACGTTTTTTTATCGATTTCAGCTGGATCGATATCGATATGAATAATCTTTGCTTTTTTTACAGAAGAAATCTGGATGACCCTGTAATGCGGTCATGGAAACGAATACCAGCCGCAATAACGAGATCTGCATCTTCGGTACAATTGTTAGCCGCTACCGTTCCATGCATACCGACCATACCAAGAGCCAATTCATGGTTACCAGGGAATCCACCAAGGCCTACCAAGGTATTAGCTACAGGAATTTGAGCCTTTTTCGGCCAATGCTTTAAGTTCTGCCATAGCACCGGATTTTTAATACACCTGCACCGGCAATAATAAGAGGACGTTTCGCATTCTTAATAAGGGTTGCGACCTTTTTTTAATTTGTCCTTGGTGACCTTTATAGGTTGGATCGTAACCTTCAAGTTGAATTGGCACATCGTACAATTTATTGTATTCTGTCATGGATATTTTTTCGGTTTGGATATCCTTAGGAATATCGATTAATACAGGGCCAGGACGACCTGTACCAGCAATGAAATACGCTTCTTTAATGATTCGTGGTAAGTCGTGAATATCTTGCACAAGATAGTTATGCTTTGTAATTGGCATCGTAATACCTTGTATATCCGCCTCTTGGAATGAGTCCTTACCAATTAGTGCACGTCCTACTTGACCCGTAATGGCTACCATAGGCACAGAGTCCATATAAGCAGTCATAATACCTGTTACAAGATTCGTAGCACCAGGGCCAGATGTGGCAAGGCATACGCCAACTTTACCGGATACGCGAGCATATCCATCAGCCGCATGAGCTGCACCTTGTTCATGACGCACAAAATAATGTTTAATTTCAGGGAAGCTATAAATTTCATCATAAATTGGAATAACAGCGCCACCTGGATAACCGAACATGTCGGTTACACCAAGGCGATGCAATGTTTCAAGGACAATACGTGCCCCATTGATTGTTTCTGCGCTCATAGGAACCCTTTCAACCAGCTATTCAGATAAAATTTCGCTGGAATTTAAACGTTTAATGGTATAACCATTCTTTTTTAAAAAGTATCAATAATGCTTTGAATATGTTCTTCACCATTGGTTTCTACAGTAACTTGTAATTCTACTTCGTGGAAGCGGTCAAGATTTTTAAACTGATTATGATCAAGTTTAATAACGTTTGCATCCGCATCTGCAAGCATTTGAGATACAGCAACCAATTGGCCTGGTTTATCTGGAAGGTTTACAGAGAATGTAAAGATACGTCCACGCAATACGAGACCTTTATTAATCATAGAAGAAATGGTTAATACATCGATATTACCACCGCTGACGATGGCTACTGCCTTTTTTTAGCTTTGCAGTCTAATTTTTTTAGACCCGCAAGAGGCAAAATACCAGAGTTTTCTGCTACTAATTTATGTTTTTCAACGAGCAACAAAAAGGCTTCCATCAACTCGTAGTCAGAGACAGTAACAATTTCATCTACATATTTCTTAATATATTCTAATGTAGTTTCGCCGATTTGACGTACAGCTGTACCATCTGCGATAGTTGCCACCTCACTAAGTGGTACAGGATGATCTGCTTTTTAACGCAGCTATTGCACTAGTCGCACCTTCAGGTTCTACACCGATACTTTGATGCTAGGATTTTTTTAATTTTTGCGGCACTGCGATACCAGAAACAATACCGCCACCACCTACTGGAACAAGTAATACATCCGCATCAGGCAATTCCTCAAGAACTTCCAGGGCAATAGTACCTTGGCCTTCGATGACATCTTCGTCATCGAAAGGATGGACGAACACATATCCGTGCTCTTGTTGTAATTCCATCGCTTTTTGGTACGCTTCATCATAAATCTCACCATGTAGAACGACTTCGGCACCATATTGTTTTGTAGCATTCACCTTAATAAGAGGTGTATGTTTTGGCATGACGATTATCGCCTTAATGCCTAGACGTTTTGCAGCAAGTGCTACACCTTGCGCATGGTTGCCGGCAGATGCGGCAATAACACCGCGCGCCTTTTCTTCTTCCGTCAATTTAGCAATTTTATTGTATGCTCCACGCACCTTAAAGGAACCTGTTATTTGTAAGTTTTCTGGCTTGATGTACACATCATTGCCACACTCTTCAGAGAACACATCGCTATGAAGCAGTTTAGTTTTTACCGTAATCGTGCTCAACCGTTCACGGGCTTCCATAAAATCATATAACTTATGCATAAGACACCTACTCTCGTAGTAATAACAATACTTCTCCTATTAGTCTTCTAAAATTTCGATAGCACCTTGTCTCGCAGAAGATACATGGAGAGCATATTTTTTTAAGGTATCCAGTTACATTGGATTTGAATGGTTTCAATGTGCTTTTACGGCGAGCGATTTCATCGTCAGATACAGCTAATTCCAATTTGCCGTTTGGAATATCGATATTGATGATATCACCATCTTCAACAACGGCGATTGTACCACCTGCGGCTGCTTCTGGAGATACGTGACCAATGGATGCACCACGAGTAGCACCAGAGAAACGACCGTCAGTCAACAATGCTACGTCTTTATCAAGACCCATACCAGCGATCATGGATGTTGGTGTCAACATTTCGCGCATGCCAGGACCACCTTTAGGGCCTTCGTAACGGATAACTACCACATCACCTTTTACGATTTTACCGCCTGTAATAGCTTCAACAGCTTCTTCTTCGCTGTTGAATACCTTTGCTGGGCCAGAGTGAACGAGCATATCATCATCTACGGCACCTGCTTTTACAACGGAACCGTCTACAGCAAGGTTACCTTTAAGAACGGCAATACCACCTGTTTCATGAACAGGATTATTCCATGGATGGATAACATCTTCATCCACAACATGAGCTGCTGTTGCAATTTCACCTTGTGTTTTAAGAGCTACAGTTTTGCAATCTGTATGCAAACGACCATTTTCTGCTAAACGTTTCAACACAGCAGATACGCCGCCTGCAGCATACAAATCTTCGATGAAGTATTTACCAGATGGAGAAAGTTTGGACAATTGAGGTGTGTTTTGTGCAATGCGATCGAAGTCGTCCAAGGACAATGGTACACCTGCTTCGTGAGCGATAGCTGGCAAATGAAGTGCTGTATTAGAGGAACCACCCAAAGCCATATCTAGAGCTACTGCATTTTCAAAGGCTTCGCGTGTCATAATGTCTTTAGGACGAAGGTTTGCTTTCAATACCTCTACTGCTTGCATACCTGCTAATTTAGCAAGACGTAAACGTTCAGAGTATACTGCTGGAATTGTACCATTACCAGGAAGGCCCATACCAAGAGCTTCTGTTAAGCAGTTCATTGTATTAGCTGTGTACATACCAGAGCAAGAACCACATGTAGGGACATGCGGTATTTTTCGATTTCAGCTAACTCAGCATCACCCATTTCACCAGTTTGATGTTTACCTACTGCTTCGAATACATCAGACAAACCGATTTTTTTGCCATTGTGTACGCCTGCAAGCATAGCACCACCGGATACGAATACGGATGGAATGTTTAGACGAGCTGCAGCTATCAACATACCAGGTACTACTTTATCGCAGTTTGGAATGAATACCATAGCATCAAATGGTGTTGCCATAGCTGTTGCTTCGATGGAATCAGCGATGATATTACGAGTTACCAAGGAGTATTTCATACCGATGTGGTTCATCGCCAAGCCGTCACAAATACCTATTGTATTGAACTCGATTGGCACACCACCTGCGTTGCGGATACCGTCTTTTACGGCTTGTACAATATTTTTCAAGCCCACATGACCAGGAATGATTTCATTGAAGGAATTGGCAATACCAATGACCGGTCTACCTAATTCTTCGTCTACGAAACCGAGTGCTTTTAATAAAGATCTGTGTGGTGCACGTGCTACGCCTGTTTTTAAATTGTCACTTCTACAACTCATGATATTCTCCTCACTTCGTTTTGAAAGTATCCACTTGGACGGCTTTCACAATGAATAAAAAAAGACGATTCCAAAGAATCGTCTTAAAAGTTTACAAATGATATTCCTTTTGTTTACAGAATTCCTAAATACATACATAAAAACCTATGTACCCCATGGAATACATACAAATAAGAAACACTATAGTCAAATCTTATTGATTGTATATTAAACCATTCGCGGAACTTTTTAAGACAAAAAAACGTGTTAAGTTGTTGTTCATAATTCGAATGTTTTTTTAATAATCACGACCAGCGCGATAATCAACAAGCTAATGACTAAACCGAACATGTTTCCTCCTAAAATAATCTGTAACGATAAACCTATAATAACACGTTCTATAGTGTCATGCAATAAATATTCTATAGATTTATTATATTTTTTTATGAAGTTCACCATACCCAATAGCTATACCCATATATGTTTATGCACCAATATTGGATATACAAAAAAATCCCCCGCCGTAGCGAGGGATTTATATATTATAAAAATACCGAACAGCCACATACCAAATGTACCAGCCCAGAAGTGAATCATAAAACTTACTACAGAAATAGCAAGACCTACGCGCCACCATGTGCCTTGAGGTACATAGCCTGCACCAAAGAAGATTGGTGTTACACCAGAGCTATAATGCGTTAATGTACAGCCAGGGCTATTCATCAAACCAAAGAGCAAGATGGTAAATGGAATCGGCGCACCCATGGCAACCAAAATGGCTGCAAAGGCGGAGAATAATGCGGTAATACGCGCCGTACCACTAGCAAAGAAGTATTGAGAGTATACGAAGGTTGCAGAGATGATAAAGGATGCCCAGAACCAATCGATACCTACGAGATGTTGACTTACAAAATTAGCAAACACAGCCACTACACCAAGTTTACCAAGAAGGCCAGCCATACCAACGAGGGTCCCCATCCAAATGAGGATATCCCAACCGGTGCGTTCACCTAATATGTCTTCCCATGTAAGGGAGCCAGTTACAACACAAGCAAGAACACCCATCATAGCAACTACTGTAGGATGTAACTTTGTCCAAATCGCCGTAGCCCAAAGCAAAATACACAGGATAAAGATAATAGCCACAGAAATTTCAGATTTCGTAATTGGCCCAAGTGCATTTAATTCCTTTTGTGCCATCTCAGCCGCCTCTGGTGTTTCTTTGATTTCTGGCGGATAGATTTTATAGATAAACCATGGCATCAAAATCATACAAATCACACCAGGGATGACACCCGCTTGGAACCATTCCCACCAAGAAATATCATAACCAAATAATTTTGCACCTAAGGATGTGATCAATAGGTTACCGCTACAAGCAGTTAAAAAGATTGTTACTGTAATTGTATTGATGGTGTGGGCCGTCGTCATCAAGTACGCCCCTATGCGACGTGCTGTATTGCCATGAGGCTCAGAGTCAAAGGCAAGGGAAATATTTTGGACGATTGGAAAAATGATACCGCCCCCACGCGCCGTATTAGATGGCGTAGCTGGAGATAATCAAATCCGTACAAGCTAAGGCATAGGCTAATTTCAGAGAACTTGTACCAAAGGCACGAATTAATGTGTATGCAATGCGCTTACCGAGGCCGGAATTAATAATACCTCTAGAAAAGAATACGGCTGCTACGATAAGCCACACATTAGCCTCTGCATAGCCACCCAAAGCTTGCACCATCGTAATAGAGCTCGTTGCCACAGCAGCAACAATACCAAAGAGTGCCATGATACCCGTCGGCCAAGGGCGCAAAATAAAACCAACAATCGTAGCCGTAAAGATAGCCAACAAATGCCAACCTTCAGGCTTAATCGCCTCTGTATGAGGCAAAAACCAAATAATCAGGCCAATCAAAACGGTTAAGGCCGCTCGTGTCCATGTACTCATAGTCCCTCCAAAAATTCCTTAATCTTAGGTTTTTGACGCAATGTCTCCATTTGTTCATCAGTCAATAATTTAACCTTATCTCGGTCTTTATTAACAAGGCAGAAAAATCCTATATAGTCGCCCTTATTAGCTCTAAATTGATGAATTGTATTGCCTGGGATTTCAATAAAGTCCCCTTGTGCTACATCATAAATTTCATCACCTAGTAAAAGTTGCCCCTTACCGCGGCCAATCATAACCATATGTGTATGCTCATGATACTCTAACGTAGAGTAGCCACCGGGCAAACATTCAAAATAACGGAATTGGCAGGGAATATCATAAGCCCCATCATATAGCACTTGTCGTGTTACATCCTTAAAAGGACTACCATCTTGTTTATACACCAAGGTATCGACGCCATCCCATTTAAAATTTTCCGAATCAAACTTGCGTATCATCTCATCACCTCACAATACAAAAAGGGCTGTATCGAAACGATGTTTCAATACAGCTCTATGAATTCGATTATTTAAAGAGACGTTTAATCGTACCTAGTAAACCATGGCTATGTTCACGAACACCATCAACCACGGACTCTACATCAAATCCAGTTCGTTCAATAGCTGTTGTAATCGTTTCAACAGATACCTTTGCTGGATCAAAAGATACAGTAGCCGTTTTATTTGGCAAATCAACTTCGGAGCTAAGTACGCCATCTAGGCCTAATGTAGCACCTTCTACTGTTTCCTTACAATTATTACACATCATACCAGGTACAGTGAATACCTTTGTTACAACGCCATTATCTTCACCACAACCGCAATCTTTGCACATAGTAGTACCTCCTAATCATTAGCTTCCTTATGTTTTTCATCATTTTTAGCCCCAGCTGTCACATCGATAGTGGTAGCAGATTTAACGGCTTCCTTTGTTTCATCGACAGCTTTCTTTGGGCCGGAAAGAGCATCTTTAAATTCATTGATCCCCTTACCAATCGCTTTACCCACTTCAGGTAATTTACCAGGTCCGAAGATAACTAGAGCAATCACTAAAATAACTATTAATTCAGGTGTTCCTATAGACCCCATTTGTATCTCCTTTATATTTACTTAATACTACATCCATCAGTGTACATCATTATACGCATCTTTGTCCACATACCATGTCATAGGTTCTTGTGAAAGCACTGCACCTGGCAATACACGACCGATACGTTTATCCCATGATGTATCTTCATAATCCTCACGTTGGTACAAAACCTTTGTAAGGGCAGTCCGTTTACTTTCACCAGTCACAGTGAACCAAAGGACATCTGTTTTCGCCAAAAACGAGAAGGTCATGGAAATGCGTTCCCACACCTTGCCATCCTCAACGGGCACAACGTTGCGATCTGCTACACGCAGTGCATGAGAACCCGCAAAAAGTCCTGCTGTATGACCATCCTCACCAAGATCTAAGATCGCTAAATCTAGGCCAGATTTTTTACAAGCTTTAAGAACATTGCCTATTTCTTTCTCGTACTCGTCAGCTGCCTCTATAACAGTTTTCGAATTGGTGTTAATAGGAAAGAAATGGGCCGTCCCCTTCGCCTTACAAAGCAGATATGGTTTTACACGGTTGAAATAATTATCTTCATGAGACTGAGGCAAAAATCGCTCATCAGTCCAGACAAAAAATATCCGTTCCCAGTTAACACGCTCAATGTACTCAGCGGAGTTCAATGTCTCTAACAAACCATTGATGACTGTGCCTCCAGTTATACCTACAATGCATGTTTCGGTACGGCTGATTTCTTCATTGGTGAAAGCAATAAAATCCTCCGCCAATGCAGCGATTACATCACTAAGAGTGTCATAACATTTAATTGTATCTTGAGCCATAAAATATGGACCTCCTAAAACTATCTCAATAGTTTTATTATATACGTTTTGTCAATGTATGAAAAGGAAAAACCGATGTAACACACTATATGAGCCACATCGGTTTTAATTATATGAGTATTTAGTTCTAATTTACATGCAATTTAGCACATTTCATTACAAAAATAGTATTACTTTTTGGCCAAATTTAGGACGACGACGTTCTGTAAATGCTCTTACGCCTTCTTTAAAGTCTTCGGAAAGACCTAAAGAGCATTGATTTTTCTACTTCGAATTTCTTATATTCTTCCCAGCCTACCAAGAAGCTTCTCCACATCATTTCTTTCATAACGCGATAAGACTGAGCCGGGCCTTTTGCTAATTTTTCAACTAAGCGTCTTGTAGCAGTTTCTAAATCCTCTGGTTCACAAACTTTATATACAAAACCAAGTTCTTTACCTTTTTCAGCGGAAACCGCTTCGCCAGTCATAACGATATGCATAGCACGGTTCATGCCAATGGATCGAGTCAACAAGAATAAACCGCCTGCATCAGGGGCAAGACCTACGTTTACGAAAGCTTGAATAAAGCGTACGTTATTAGCAGCTACAACAAAATCGGCAGCCAACGCCATATTAAAGGTCGCACCTGCTGCAGCACCTTGAAGGCTCATGATAACAGGTTTAGGCAAACGTTTCATAGCCATAGAAATCTGAGCTACTAACTCAACGATTTCAAATAAAGACTCTGTATCCCCTTCGTTTACAGCCCGTTCCATTTCTGTTAGGTCGCCACCAGCAGAGAACACCTTGCCTTCAGCATTGATAAGCAATGCGCGAACACTCTCATCATGATGCGCTTTATCTAAAACCTCAAGGATTTCCTTGCACATTTCGATGTTAAAACCATTCGCCACTTTAGGGCGGTTAAATGTTAGTGTACCGATGCCATTGTCCACTACGTATTGAATTGTATTATAAATCATATGATTTCTCCTATATGAAAATCTATTTTTCGAAAAAGTTCGATTATACTTATATTATAGGAGAATTACATATGGATGTAAATATAATTCCAAAGATATGAAAAACTATAGAAATACAAAAACTCCTGCAGACACTGTCTGCGGGGAGTAATATCCGTTGTCCAAATATTAACGTTTGGAGAATTGGCTTGCTTTGCGGGCTTTTTTAAGACCGTATTTTTTACGTTCTTTCATACGTGGGTCACGAGTCAAGAAGCCAGCTTTTTTCAAAGATTGACGAAGTTCGCCATCTACGTCCAATAACGCACGGGAGATACCGTGACGAATTGCACCAGCTTGACCGGAAGGACCGCCACCAGCTACAGTTGCAATAACGTCGTATTGTTCAACTGTGTTAGTCAAGTTCAAAGGTTGTTTTTACGATCAATTCCAAAAGTTTGGCGACCGAAATAATCATTAAGTTCACGTTTGTTAACAGTGATTTTACCTGTGCCCGGTACCAGACGAACTCTAGCAACGGAAGATTTTTCTACGACCAGTGCCGTAATATTGTGCTACTGCCATTATATGTTCCTCCCTCTAGATTATCGTACGGAAATTTCTAAAACTTCTGGTTTTTTGAGTCGCATGTGGATGCTCAGGACCAGCGTATACGTTTAATTTACGGTATTGTTGTGCACCCAATTTATTTTTTTGGAAGCATACCACGAACTGCCATCTCAACAACACGTTCAGGTTGTTTTTTTCAAGCATCATACCCAATTTAGTGAAACGAGCACCACCTGGATAACCAGAATGACGGAAGTATTCCTTTTGCTCTAATTTTTTTACCAGTTACGCGAATTTTTTTCTGCGTTTACAACGATCACATGGTCACCAGTGTCTACGTGTGGTGTGAAAGTTGGTTTATTTTTTTGCCCCTGAAGAACTTTTTGCAACTTCGGCAGCAAGGCGTCCTAAAGTTTTACCTTCAGCGTCAACAACATACCATTTCCGTTCGATTGTGTTCGGATTGGCCATAAATGTAGTTTTCATGCTGCATATCCTCCTAATAACGTCATAATTCTACCAAAATCAGCTTGTCCTTTGCTTCCGGGGCTAATGGAAACACGACTAAAAGCTTACTCAAAATAGTATACAGATTTTTATGGGGTTGTGTCAATTAAAAGTTACTATGATTTTTACCTTTGTAGAAGATAGATTTTATATTTACTTTCATTTAATTGAAAAATCTAAATGCTCAAAATTAATTACCAAACCATGTTCCTGTAACAAGCCGATATAATAGATACAATACTAAATCAAAAAGCCATAAATCAATATTAAAGACTAATATGCTCAATAACCATATAATTATCAAATAAGATGCTTGCCTAACATAATGTTTTTCTTTGTGTAGTATATTCTATTCGTTTAATCTCTTTAGAATTATATGCTCGATATTCTAATAAGTAATTATGTATATTAAATGATAATAATACATCTAATAGTACAACACCTAAGAGTATACGTTCCGATATAGTAAACTGAAAGAAATCAACAGAGCCAATAAAGTAAGATGATACTATGAATGCTAACGAAAACAAGACATTAACAAGGCTCAACCAATTATACCAAGCATAATCCCGACCTATTGTATAAGTTACAAAGCCATATTTTTTTAAGATTTCCAATAATACTTTTTATAAGAAAATATATAAGAAAAAAATAATTAGAGATATCATCATTATAAGATGACTAAATGATATATTTTCAATATATGATAATAAAAACATATTCTATCAAAGTACCTCTTTAATTAAAACGGCAATACTTTCTAGCTTTCTCTCTACCTTCTTTTTCTACCTCTTCAGCCTGTTTATCTATTTTATCCAACCAATCTATCAATCGCAGTACCTTTTATTCCAGCCTTACTCAACTTAAAAGTAGTAATCTTAGCCCCTATCAACCAACTTATTTTTACTAGTTTTTATTTTGGGCTTTGTTTTGATTAATTCTAAATCATGTGACAAATTTACGCTATCTAATGTTATAGAGACAACCTTTTCTGTAGTTAAATCATAATGCTCATTATTTTCATTAAATGAATTTCCAAACATGCCTACATTATAAGCTTTGCCACCAAGGCCTCCAAGCATCTTCGCATCCTCCATCCGTCTTTGAGTCAAGTCTGAATCAAAACACGGCATTCAAATGTAAGATGTTGTCCTTTTCTGTGCTCATTTGCAGTATAATGTAAGTGGTCCATAGGGATTTTTCTCCTTGTGAATGAAGTTTAGGCACTTACATTCTACCAAAGAGAGAGAGCCTTATGGACTTTTTGTGTTACTTGTTCAACTTGATTTTACAATCGGCGGTTTACTTTAACTATTATTCCAACATATCATATTAAAACCCATTATACTTAAGCCACAAATATAGAACTATTGCGATAGCAGGATATAGCAACATATATCGAGCTAATTTTTTTACCATTATGATATTGTGGAGAAGATTTTTTTGTATTGTAACAATCATCCCTGATAAGTAAATTAAAATTACACCCAAAATCGCGCTACTCATGATTATCATAAAATCATCTATAAACCAAAAATACATATCCTAATAGCCCAACATAAAAAAATAAGAAATGACAATAAATGTTTTTAAATAGCTTTGGAAAGCGCATATTTATAGACATCTCTTTATAGCCCATATTATTCGTCCAAGCTAATATATATATCTTTGTATAAATACATAAAGTTATAATAAACCAACATAAAAAAATAATCCTTTATATCCCCACATGCTTATCTCTTTCTTCTTTCTCCTTCAACAATTTATATTTCTGATACTCAACAAAAATGCCATAGGATACATTAACTCCTACACTAGCAGTATAAGATAATGGCGCACCCGACCCTAACGTTCCAGCTGTGGCGCCTGCTAGCGCTTAAGCTTGTTACCACTCCTAATCCATAAGCAGTTTCATCTAACATATTTGCCTTAGCAATTAAATCTGGATGACCTTTAAAAGTCATCTCATTATCTATTTTTTTGCTGCTACAAGCAATGCTGCACCTGAAGCATATCCACCAATAGCTCTTGAACCAGAATTAATAATTGCACGAGTGCCACTTCTAACATATCCCGGTGTCATCTTCTTAAATAAATTTTGGACACCTATAGATCCATAATGTTCTGCAGACATCGACCAAAAATTTGAATTCATATAACTTTCTATAACTTTTGAACCTACCTCTAAAGGCCGATCTTCTTTCTTCATATAAAAAAATTAGGAGTATATTTTTAAATTACCAACGTCTTCCTTAACTTTAACTGTCAAAACAGATGTGGTCGGATTAAAATCATTTAATCTATCTTTTTCCCGTTTTATAATCATTATATAAAGTTATATCTACTTTTATTCCGCTTTCTTAAATCATAATCAGACTTAAATAAATCTAACGTTCCACCCTTAATATCAACGTCTACAAAGTTATAATCTTTATCAAGTACAGAGGTTATTTCCTCCCCTTTTCATTTGTAGTTGTTATTACCACATATTCAACAATCGAAGCATCTTTATATAGTTTAGATATGTATATTTTTTTCTCCTTGACTATTTACATATACACCCGTTGATTCAATATCATTTAATATATGTTTCATATTAGGCTCAACCTGGTTAGCATTCCATTTAGTCCCGTATTGTGCTTCAGCTGCACCTGTTACAGGGGAATAGCCTAAACTACCATTTACAGCAGCACCTAGTAAAGCACTTAAGGATTGAGCTACATCAGGTTTTTTTCTTTTGCAATTTTTTGAATTTCTCCAATTAATGCTTCATTGGTAGCACCAGCATAAAAATCCACTGCCCGGTTTATTTCCCGCCATACGAGCAGATATTTCAGCAACTACACCATGGGCTATTGCTTTTTGCAACTTTACCTTCTTTAGAGGTTGGATTCCAATTATGTAATTGTCCAAAGGCTTCTTTTTGCAAATAACTTAGATAATTCTTGACGTTCTTCAATTTTCTTTTTTTATCAAAGATTTCATCAAGCTTATTCAAACTATCTTTTTGTATCTCGAGATAGTGTTTGCATATTAAAGTTAGCGTCTCGTACTTCTATTGTACCATTTGAAATAGCAGATGTTGTAGTAGAAGAAGCCGATTTGCTAGAATCTGGCAACAGATTAGGTAATTTCCTAATGTATTCCACACGGCATCTTGCCCCTGCTTTACTAAGTTTCTTAAAAAGTACCAACGTGATTATAGCTCATACCTACATTACGAGATGTATATTCTGCCGTATTTTTCAATATCTTTAACAACTAAAGATCCAGTAGAAAGTTTATTTTTTTATTAGAGTTTGCTGTACTATCTATAACAGCTCCTGTTAATGATGTTGTTTCAGCCGTGTTAATTGCAAATCCACCGTCACCTGCATATATACCCGCTTGATCAGTAACACTTGCATAATCACTTTTCATTTTACCTTTGCTTGAACTCATAGATACATTACTTAGAGAACCCGCATTTGTAGATACACTAAACCCTTTATTTGAGCTTTCACCTACATATGTCTTCGTATCTTGTAAGCTTTCAATAGAAAGATTGCCACCTACGTCGGCTGTTACAGATTTACCAATTACCTTGGAACCACTGATATGGGTGTCCTTTCCAGAGGTAATAGTAACAGCATCCGAACCTATAACAGTAGTACCAGTATGTGTTGTTTCCTTTGTATTACTCTTTTGTTTTGCAGCATTAGCACTTGCATCAAAACCTAGTATACCGCCGCCAGCAACACTAATATTAGCCCCAACAGACCAGCCTTTACTCTTAGCATTTTCAAGCTTTTCACTTGTATTTGTTGCTGCTCGTAAAGATACATCATTAGAAGCCACTAATTTCACTGTTTTACCTGAAATTGTTTCACCAACAGCTTTAATATTTCCTTTGATAGAGTCTGCACTATTAGCCTCAATGATAATATCTCCAGTACTTTCCATAGAGCCCCCATCAAATGTATTTGCTTCATAAGAGGACTCACTTCGACTACTGCTAGAGCCAATGCTTACACGAATATTTACAAGATTATCTGCTTTAGCACGTTTCTTAGCCTTATATCCAGCTTGATCATTTTCTAAATCTGCTAACTGGGTCTTACCTTTTTGTACTAATGCATTTCCCTTTGTATCTTTTTTAATTTTGAAGTTTCCTTTAACTGTTCTTTTGATACATCACTCAAATTAGTACTACCAATCCCTGTTGCTTTATAGAGATCAAATTTAGCAGATTCCTTTAACGCAACTCCATCTCGAATGGTTTGACGACCTTCTTTATAAATATTGCCAGCGGTATAGTTAGAATAATCATATAGATTAGCATCTGCTGTTTTAATCTCTTTACCAGCTTCCATATATTCTAGTGCAGCCAAACGTTTATCTTCACGACCTTTAGCTTTTTGTTGTAATCCATACGCGGTATTAATAGCATTTGCAACAGAGCCGCCAAGACTCACCGTAAGACCTGAAGATTTATATTCGTGACTTTCTTTAGCAAGGTAATGATTTTCCTTGCCATCTAATACTATATCTTGTCCACTAAGTCTAATACCTTTATCCGCTATAATATCCGTCGTAGTCAAATGAACTGTATCACCAGCTTGTAGTGTAACTTCACCATCAGTAGATCCTAAAGTAGTGGCTTTATGAGTCGTTTCATCGATAGAGTAGTTATCTTTCGATTGTTTTTTACCAATCATGATACCCATGCCAGCACCCATAATACCAGATTTTTTTACATCTTTAGATGCGGTACTTAGCGTATGCTCTGCTGCGGCATCAGTTGTTACATTATGACCGGCTAATACAGATGTTCCCGCAGTACTCACCACATTAGAGGATGTAAGTGCCACATCATTATTAGCACCTACCACTACAGTATGACCACTAACGTTACTCATTAACGCATGTTTAGATTCATCATTAGTCTTAATTTTAGTTTCTTTCTTATTAAGGAACCCTTTTTCTTTATAGGATAACGCAAAGGCATCCTTAGATTCACTATATCCATTTTCAATGGATACGTCATGTTCACCGATCACTTTTACAGCACCGGAATCACTACTAACAGTCAGATTACGAGCCTTGATATCATGTTTGGCGCCAATAGATACATTTCCACCAGCCTCTATTGTCGTTCCTAGTTCAGTTTGACGATAGGTTCGTAAATAATTATCCCCATCTTGAGTCATATCTTTTTTTAGCAGTAAGAGTATCTGTAGTACTATTAATATCATGTCCAGCGGTAATAGTGATAGCGCCTTCTTTACCTAATGCTTCGATAGTCGCACCACCTAAGTTTACATCATTGCCAGCAGATACAATCATAACGCCTGTATCGCCAGTTACAGCAATACCAGCTGTTTTATGTAAAACATCTTGGTTTGTTAAATGCGCAATAGAGTTGTTAAAGGTAATATCCTTTTTTGCTTGTAATTCTACAGCATCACGGCCAACAATTTGCCCTTGTTGGTAAATAGTTGTATCCGATTGCAAACCAACTTTGTCTGCATTAATATGACCGCTATTAATAATATCTTGGTTAGATGCAAGAACTACTGTTTTACCTTGAATCACACCTTCATTACGAATACTGTTTTTTGCATTCATGATTAATGTATTAGCACTTATTAATGTTCCGTCAGTATGTAACTGTAAACCATGACTTTGTTTAAGATATACTTTAGGATAGATTACCTCAACAGGTTTACCCTCTACCATAACAACATCTTTTACAAGCCAGACCATATCACTAGTTAAACTAGCGGCTTGTTCTGCTGTCAGCGCTACACCTGGAACAATACCATGTTGCTTAGCATAGGCAACACCGGCATCCATGAGAGCTTTAAATTGGCTTTCATCATCTGTATACCCATCAAGGAATCTATACCCTGTACCAGATACAATCTGATGTCTAACCAATGTCTGCTCATACAAACCATCGCCTAATCGCTTTTTCAATATTTTCAGGCTTTGTTTTCATCTCTCGATACATATAATCGGATGATAAAAAGGCTTTTTTATTCATAAATTGCGGATCTATTTCAACTATATAGTTAGCAGTGCTTTCAGGATGTATTCTATACAAAGATTCTGTAGGTAATGCCAAAATATTAGTTCCTGCTGTTGGTTTAGATGCATCATTACTGCTATCTTGTGCAAATGGATGTAAGAAGTCTTGTACCTCTTTACGGTGATTAGCCCCTACCTCACCTTTTGCCTTACCATTTTTATCTTCTTTCTTAGCTACCCCAAGTGATATTGGATTTTCTTTATTCACTTGTGGTGTCATAAACACTTGACCCTTATAACCTCTTCGTCTAGATTTATGCGGCCATCTTCTTTTATAGGTATATGAAGCTTCTGTTGTGCCAAATGTATTAGTCACTTCTTGATTTTCTTTTGCAACTTGATTAATAGCCCCCGTAGTACTTAATGTACCACCTACAACCATTTGACTATTTTCATTAGTACCAGTGCCAGTGAATGACATATCTCCACCAAAGCGCACAACACCTGGTGTACTATTTTTTACTTCTTCATGAGAACTCATAGTCTTAGTTCGAATAATAGTATAATCATCTATTTTTTCATTAGCCACACCAGAAATCTGTTGGTTATATAGTTTAGCCTTTTCATTATGCGCTTTAATTTTATCATTTAATGATGCCAAAATAGGCTTAAATTGTGCATCCCACGCCTCTTGTTCAGGACCTGATGTTTGAGGGCGCTCTGTCGTCATAGATGTAATGCCAAACTTCTTAAAAAAATAGGGTCATTATAGGCATACGATGGTACTTGTGTACCAATATATTCTGCCGGAATTGGCGCTTCACCAGCCGCTTGTTCTTCTGGTGTAATTTGTTCTACAGTAACATATTCTGCAGCCTCGTATATAGGCATTGGTGCCTTACTACTATGACTATGATAGGCACCATAACCACTGTTTAACGAGCTAAATTCAGCCTTTTTAAATGTTTGACCTCGCTCGCTATGATTTTTGTCTGTAATCAAGATTTGGTCTTCTTGCGCTGTAAGCATAGCGTCATTACTTTCACCAGAAAGGCCTTTTTCAATTTCAGGGCTAACACGTTTTGCAGTAAATGAAGAGTTCTTATTTTGGTAGTCTTTACTTCGAATGACACCATTGCCCATTCCGTCAATAGTACCACCAATGTTGTGTAATGTATCACGACCGTCTAGCGTCATAGTACTACCACTATATATAAGAGACTTTTCTCTATTCAAAATAGAGTCCGCCACAATAGTTACATCTTCTCGACCTGCAATAGTACTCCCTTTATGAGCAGATAATTCCTCTTGTACTAACTTAACAGCTTTTTAGTTTTTTCATCATATACTTTGGATAGTTCTTTGATTCGGTTCAAATAGTTATCTTGTTCAATTTTTTTGATGTAAAAGCTGTAGTATCTACAGCATAGGTCGCTTCAAGCTTATCTTCTGCTGCTTTCATATCTGCCATAGCGGCATCTAATTTAGATTCTAACGCTACATTCTTGCGGTTTTCGAGTACCTTGGTTTGTATCGCTATCTTCCCACCATAAATGCGACCATTCTCTGTATTATGTAATTCTTTACTATTAATTGTTGTAGTATCACCAGATACAATCACTGCATCAGTATTACGAATGGTACCTGCCTCAACAGATAAGGAACCATTACTTGTAACAGCGCCTTGCGTATTAGCACCAGCTGCAATTGTATTTTTTTGTTAGTTAAGGTTTCTTCTACTTTAATATGTCCATTTTTAGCGGATGTAATATGCCCTGTATTTGTTAGTTCTTTTGTTTCTAATGCTAACTCTCCACCAGAGGCAATTATTTTTGTATTCTGTATAGAGTTTGCTTTAGCCACGAGACTTGTATCGGATTGAAGTGTACCATTAACAGATAGATGACCATTAGCATCTACTGAAACAGACTGAGTGCCTGCCACTACACCATTAAGATTAACACCTACACCAGCTTCGGTGCCAACCATAGTAATATGATTCGCGTACATCCCACCTACTGCTGCCACATCCAAACCAATCGTTGGTTTTGTTTCAACAGTTGAAGCCTCTAAAGCTGTAGTCTTTAAGTTGTTAGCATCAATGTGATTTTGTCCTGTACGAGTATTAAGTGTGTTTGCCCAAACACCTGCATTTACATCAATAGTTCTTGCCAAGATAGACACAGAATCTACACGTTTCCCATCAAGGCCTTTACCTTCAATAGAAACATTTCCTTGTTCTACGCGGTAATGTTGTAAATGTCCAACATCATCTAATCCTGGTTTACCTGTAGTTAACACAGCATGATCTGTATTAAGGAAGCCCCCACCATTAACTGTAATGCCGTTAGGGTTAGCAACCACAACGGAGGCTTTTTGCCCCGCCACTTCTAAATAGCCACTCATAGATGTTGGTGCATCTGATGTAACTTGGTTTACGATAACCTTTGCAGTACCATTCACCATGTTACTATTACCTTGCACATAACCAGCTAGTTCCGTTTTACTCGTTACATATGAGTTATTTAGAATAGCACCCTGTTTCTCAACATTAAATTGGTCATACTTATTCATAGAGACGCCACCATTAGTAGGTGCCGTAATATTAACCAATGGAATGTGATTAGCTGTTTCCTGAACTAATGGTCGTTCAGTAATAGCAGCATTATTATCCGGTATAATCGGTGCCGCCAATACCAATGATTGAGAGGCGACAAATACACCAAAAGTGAGCCAAGACAATATCTTTCGTCCCAGCGTACGTCGTTCTTGATTTGTTTTACACATACAACTCTCCAATTATATAAATACTAGCTCAACACATGCTAGTTCAACACATATATAGTCATAATTATATTGTGATTAGAATCTATACCCTATAGTAAATCCGCTATAAAACTTTTTCGTATGATATCCTTGCGGTTTATATAAAGGGGTACTAACAAATGCATCGAACAATAAACCCGATGCATAGTTACCTCGTACACCAAGCGCAGTGCCTGCAATTGTTTTACCAACTAGAGCTTCTGTACTTTTACCATATACAGCCCCAACATCAAGCCCCCAATATACTTCCGTATTAAGCCGCGGAATAACTGAGGATACTTCATTACGTATATACCAACCACTATCGCCCATAAGTGTATATTCACCATCGAATCCATAAATACTATATCGATTGCCAATATTGATAGTATCTACACTATATACTCTCTTACCGCCTTGTACCCATTGTCCATGGAATGAAGAGGTAAAGGATGCCGGTCGATGGCCCATAACAAATGGTTTACGATAATCTACATCAACAAGCCACATATGATATCTAGAGGTTGGCCCGCCCATAGCAACAGATGCCTTATGCTCAGGTTGTGCGCCAAGTGCGCCTATCCCCCACTGGAATCCTAAACGAGAGTATAATGTAGCATTTCCAATATATGTACGATTGGAAACACCAAGCTCCATTGAAGTGGTACGTAATGCTTGCACAGGTAGTTCCATATCATTGATAAAGCGATGATTATGACGTGTGCTAATAGAAATATCAAATGCACGTTTTTCACGTTGTGTACGCGACAAAACATGATTCCATTTCGCCTTCATAGTAGTGGACTTACCACTATATGTGAAATCATAAGGATTAGATTGAATAGTTTGATGATATCTTGATTTAGAAAAACTAACACTGAACGTATCTTTACCATGTGGTATCACATAATTAAGACTGGCTGCGCGAGTTCCTTTTATACTGCCTGCACCGCTTACATCACCTGACAATGACATGGTTAACGTATCATTAGCTCTAAAAGCTTGGTCTAACGATGCAGTAAAGCTACCTTGATATACACCTGTTGATTCAAGACCACTATTATCGATACTAATTGATCCGTGTACTGGTTTCTCTTGTTTAATCGATAACTCAATAATAGAAGTACCAACAGCTGTACCTGGAAGTAACTTCATTGTTACCGATTGAGATGATACACGTTTCATCTGCTCCAAGCCTTGTTCTACATCTCGGATATTAAGGATATCTCCAGGTCTCACAGAGAAAGCCGTTCGCCAAGGACCATGAACCGAAGACTCACTATATCGAATATCTTCCACTCGTCCCGGTAGAACCATAAACTGCAACGTGCCAGAATTTACATTTTGTTCAGGAATATATACCTGAGAGGTAACGAAACCTCTATCTAATAACTTACGTTGAAGGGAATTACGTATATTAGTAATATCTGCTACTGTTACTGTGCTTTGCTCATTTTTACGTGCAATCTTATGTAAGAAAGCAAATTCCTTAGGTACACCCTCTAACTGAATATGATGAATAAAAAGATGCACCATTCTGATTTGAAGGTACGTCTATAGGCGCCGATTCACTAACAACACTTTCTACGCGCTCAGCATCTAAGCGAAGATTCCGTTCCTGTTGAACTTCTCGGTCTTCTTGTAATTGTTCTTGCTGTGCCATAGGCATAATCGGATTCACTGCATATGCCCCAAAAGGCATAGATGCACCCAATACACCTAGGCTAAGAAGAACTAAGCGTTTTATCTTCACAAAACTCTCCTAAATACATACTCTAACAACACTAATCATGATTAAATCATAATTTCTTCTATCAACAGAATAACATGATTAAAGTTTTTTTATAAATAGTTTTGTTTTATTTGAACATTTCAATTTCATCATTTTGCTAATTAAATAAAAAAAGCAAAAAGCACAGTGCCTATACGCATAAGCACTGTGCTTTCTATATTTGTAGAACTGTATGTCTTATTTCGAGTACAATTCGACGATAAGTGTTTCGTTAACTTCGATAGGAAGTTCTTCACGTTGAGGAAGACGAGTGAAAGTAGCTTTGAAGCCTTCCAAGTCTTTTTCAATGTAAGGAAGTTCGAAAGAACGAAGTTCTTGGAAATTAGTTTTGAACATTTCGTTGTCGCGGGAAGCTTCACGAAGTTCAATAACGTCACCTGGTTTGCAGGAGTAGGATGGAATGTCTACACGACGACCATTTACCAAAATGTGGCCATGGTTTACCATTTGACGAGCTTGACGAATGGAGTTACCGAAGCCGATGCGATATACAAGGTTATCAAGACGTTGTTCCAAAAGGATCAACATGTTTTGACCTGTAACACCTTGCATTTTTTTCGCTTTATCATAATAGCGTACGAACTGGCGTTCTAGCAAGTTGTAGTAAGCTTTAACTTTTTGTTTTTCTAATAATTGTGTGCCATACTCAGACATTTTTTTCTGACGTTGGTCTTTTTTGACGCGATTCAAGGCTTTTGCGTGACCGAATACGTTCACACCAAAGCGACGACAAAGTTTGAATCGAGCCTCTCTTCTCGTTGCCATGTGATTATCACCTCATAAATTAATATATACTTGTACCACGACATAAAGGTACTTAGTAATAATATCACTTCTATGCCCCTATGTCAATTAGTTCTACCTATAAATAGCATGTGCAAAGCAGATTCTTTCGCCATACTATTTATCATTATTTTTACTCACCTATCATAGCATTAGAAACGAAATTTCTTATAAAAGAACCGCTCTATATCTATTCTAATTTATTCATCGCCTTTTATAGATTTAGATGAAAAAAATAATTATAGTATGCTACAATACAATTAATATAGGTAATAAGTAGTAATGTGAGGTTTTTTAATATAATCGGAGTACCGAAATGAAAGAATTACCAACCATGCAAGAGCTACAAAGTTTTATTACATATAATAAAACGGGTAGCTTTACACTAGCAGCACAAACGATGAATATCACCCAATCTGCTTTCAGTGCGCAAATGAAAAAAATTAGAGCGTCTTATAGGTGTTAAATTAATTTCTCGTTCTACCATGGCAGTCGTTTGACTCCAGAAGGTGAACTATTCCTACCTGAAGCAGAACTTGTATTGGACACTTTGGAGAGAGCCATACAATCCATCCGTTTAGCTAGCAAGGTAGAACGCCCTATCCTAAATATCGGCGTTCTTCGTAGCCTCGGCGATATCCGCCTCAATGGATATGTATCGCATTTCTTTGAAAACCATCCTGAATTTTCTGTATCTATTTACGATATGGAAGAAGAAGAGCTATTGCTCGATTTACGCGAAAATCGTATCGACATCGCCCTCCTCTATTTACCAAATAATAAGGATATGTCCTTATATGAATCAAAAGCGCTACGAGAAGATGAATTCGTATATTATGCGCCAAAGATTATCGATCAAGTTAAAGAGGCTACATTAAAATCAATTCAACAATTTCCACTTTTTAATGTATCCGCCTAAATATTTTATGTACCGTACATTAAAAAGCATATGTAGGCAATGGGCAACAAAATCTACACATCCGTGGCAGTCGCTTATCCAATCCGTACACAATGATTGATTATTGTGGCAAAAATGAATCTGGTTGCATCGTAGCACGTCAAATCCTCGATGCCCTCAATATTACTACTGGTTATTTACCATTGGAAAAACCTTTTAAATTACAGGTATGTTTCGCATACAAGAAAAATAATTCAAAAACAGAAACGATGCATACATTTATGGACTATGTCCATCAAGAATCTCCTGCTAGATTATAAGACTCAATCCCTCGTTTTTATAGCGAGGGATTTTTTATTATTTTTCAAATTCAATCATCTACTACTGACAGGGTACAACAACCATGGTACACTAATATGAGATTTATAATCATTGTGAGGTATATATGTTATTATCTATATTCTATTTTTTTATTAGCCGGTATCGCCGAAATTGGCGATGGATATCTTGTCTGGCTCTACATGCGCGATGATAAAAGCCCTCTATATCTACTAGCAGGTGCCATTATCTTAATCTTGTACGGTATAATTCCTACATTTCAACCAGAGTCCAGCTTCGGCAAGGTCTATCTCGCATACGGCAGCGTATTTATTGCACTCTCCATTCTATGGGGCTGGCTTGTCGATGGATTGCGCCCCGACATGTATGATATCATCGGCGGTCTTGTATGCCTAGTTGGTGTTTATATCATCATGTATGCACCACGATAAATTTCATACACAATATGATATTAATAACTATACTGAAAGCGACACATGGTGTCGCTTTTTGTATTTACACCACACGCCTAAACCGATAACGAAAAAAGCAGCTATCCGAAGATAACTGCTTTAGCTTGGTGGACGATGACAGGATCGAACTGCCGACATCCCGCTTGTAAGGCGGGCGCTCTCCCAGCTGAGCTAATCGTCCATGTGGTGACCCGTCCGGGAATCGAACCCGGGATACCGCCGTGAAAGGGCGGTGTCTTAACCGCTTGACCAACGGGCCATGATATGAAATTGGCTCCCCGAGTAGGACTCGAACCTACGACCGATCGGTTAACAGCCGATTGCTCTACCGACTGAGCTATCGAGGAACATTAGTGGAGCGGGAAACGAGATTCGAACTCGCGACCCCCGCCTTGGCAAGGCGGTGCTCTACCGCTGAGCTATTCCCGCATATGGTGGACGATGACAGGATCGAACTGCCGACATCCCGCTTGTAAGGCGGGCGCTCTCCCAGCTGAGCTAATCGTCCATATTGGTGACCCGTCCGGGAATCGAACCCGGGATACCGCCGTGAAAGGGCGGTGTCTTAACCGCTTGACCAACGGGCCAAAGTTGGTGACTCACCCGCGACTCGAACGCGGGACACCCTGATTAAAAGTCAGGTGCTCTGCCAACTGAGCTAGTGAGTCATGAATGGCTCCCCGAGTAGGACTCGAACCTACGACCGATCGGTTAACAGCCGATTGCTCTACCAACTGAGCTATCGAGGAATGTATGGAGCGGGAAACGAGATTCGAACTCGCGACCCCCGCCTTGGCAAGGCGGTGCTCTACCGCTGAGCTATTCCCGCATACAGAACCGATAATTACTATATCATAATTACCTTCTGTTAGTCAAGAACTAAACTAGGTCAGTTCTGACTGCCTTATAATAATATCAATTTACACATATGGTGTCAATGGTTTTTTTCAATGAATTTCCTATAAAAAAATAATACGAAATCTATACGATACCAACGTGCATATTCTATAACAAACATATAAAAGAGGACTTTCAAATATATACCGCCTTTACTACTTGCTAAGCAAAGGAAATATATATCATGACAAGTCCTCTCTATCATTATTTAATATCTTCTTGTCGACCCTTCCCGGCGCCATCCTCAGCGAAAGCACGAACCTCTGCTTCTACGAATGTTTTCATGTCATTTAACATATGCATAGATGCATCTACGATAGACAGCCCCATCGTAGAGCCTAAGCCTTCATCAATGTGTAAATCATAATGTAATGGAGGTTTGACATCTAAGAAACGACATTGTTCCTCATGAATCGGATCATCGTAAACAGCGGATGGGAAAACATAGTCTTTCACCAATGGTTCCATTGTCACCGCTGCTAGTACAGCAGCACCAGTTAGTGCATTATCGAATACCACAGCCATGCGATGGCTAGCAGCACCTAAAATAAATCCTGTTAAGAACGCAATATCGAGGCCACCAGCCACATGAAGCAAACGCAATACCGCATCACGGCGGTCGCTTTCAGACAAAACAGTCCAATCATCTACAGCAATGTCAAAGGGATCTACAAACGAATGGATGTGCGCAGCACGCTGTGCAATGGTAGGTCCATTATCAGATTCTGTCAATAAGGAATCATATGATGCACCTGTAATGGTAGCAGTCGTAACCAACGCATCAAGGAATGTACGTTCACCTATATTGCCTAAGGCCACCACTTGTAGGCCTGCTTCATGTAATTTATCCGCATAACCAAAGCCCATTTCAAGAGCCTGTTCCAATTCATCATGACTAATAGAAGGTTCTACGCCAAAGAAGTGGGACCCTTTACGAATAACTCGAGAATCAATGTTGCTCAAATGCTCAGTATCTTGTTCCAAGCCAACATTAACTACATACACCGGAGCCTGCAATTTAAATGCGGCCCCCTGCGTAGCACTCATGCCTTCATTAAATCGTTTTATTACATTTAAACTAGTATGTCCATGTTCAACATTTTGAGGACCGTCTACAAGATGGTCTGCGCCTACAATAAGAACACCATATTTTAAATGATTTGGTTTAGGATTCGCCAATACGCCTGCAAATCGTTCAGCTATCGTTTCGAGCATAGCCAGGCTATAAATAGGTTTGGTTAAATTATCAATGCGATACCGGCATGTTTCCATCGCTTTCGTATCTAATGGTTGAATGTTAAAAGCTCTCATGCCTTACCTCCTGTGACAGACTTATACATATGAACTGCAAGGTCAAGCATCCCCCATTTGAACGGAGCCACCAGAGGCTTCTCCCTAAGCAAAGACCTAAGTCCACATAGGCTTCTAATCCAAGATTTTGCAATGAAGATTTAGCCGCTTTTTCTGCAGATAAATGAGAGGCCATAACGTAATCCATGGAGGCGGGAACCAATGTTTTAGCCACCAGTGCACAAGCAGATGTATTAAAGCCATCGATGATGACCATACCATGATGAGCACTGCCCCCAAAATGACACCTACAATACATGTAAATTCAAAAGCCTCCTACGGCGGCTAAAAATACCAATGGCGTCGTCCTTTGGGATATCCTTGTATTTAACTAATACATCATGAACGATGCGTTGTTTTAATTTAAGGCGCTCATCGGAAATATTCGTGCCTCGCCCCGTTGCCTCTTCTGCAGTAAGACCGGCAAACTTAGCCGTCATAAGTGCACTAGCTGTCGTGTTGGAAATCCCCATTTCACCTACAAGAAACACATTGTACCCGTCAGCCATCTTTTCTTGAACCAATTTGATGCCCGTTTCAATACCTTCGATTGCTTGTTCCCGCGTCATGGCCGGTTCTTCTACAAAATTTTTTGTGCCCATCCCCAACTTATGAGAACGCAGTCCAGGGACCCAGCTCATATCCGCATCAATGCCCATGTCGATAACTTCCATATGCGCACCACAATAATTGGCTAAGGAATTGGCACCTGCCCCTTTGGGAATTAAGTAATTTTGCGTCATACCAACAGTCGTTTCCTTTGGATAGGCACTAACCCCCATATCGGCAACGCCATGATCGGCAGAGGCAATGATCATACAAGGTTTTGGAATTGTTACATTCTTTTGATTTGTAGCTGCCCCATATTGAGCCACCATATTGACGAGACGTCCATATTGCTTACTATCTGACGCATCATTCCAATTCTTAATAATATGTTGTTCAATCTCTTTACTACGACTGTGAATCGCGTCGCAGGTTTCTTGTAGTAACCCCATAACAACTCCTCTTAATTATTCTTAATTTGTCCCGTCAAGTACGGTAATTTATTTCTAACATCTCGGCTTCTATGTAAATAGTCTTCTAAGGCTTGGCCTTCGTCTTCTTGTGAAAGTATTTCTTTTACCCGACGAATTTCGTCTTCCATTTTAGACAAGCCTTCTAATACATTATGACGATTCCCATAAATGATTTCACGCCACATGGATGGCAAACCGCCGGCTACACGCGTACAGTCACGGAATCCACCTGCGGATAAGCGCATACGTAATTCGCCGAGCTCATCGCCACCAGATACTTGTGTTAAAATGGCGGCTATCAGATGCGGCATATGGCTAATCATCGCTAAATATGCATCATGAGCATATACATCGACAAATTCGATACGGGAACCAACGGCACGCCCCATATCAGCCAATTCTTTAGCCACCTCTTCATTATACACATCAGACGCCTTATCCTCTAATACAATCCACCCCATGCCTTTAAATAGGTTTTTATGAGATACTTCATAACCGCCCTTTTCAGATCCGGCCATAGGATGAACAGATACGAAAAAGGTTCCCTTTGAATAGATTCATACACGGCGCGTACAAAAATTTTTCCTTTGCACTGGATACATCTGTTACCACCTGACCTGGTTTAAAACAGATGAGCCACCTCTGTAAAAAGTCGAGCATTAGTATCTGGCAGCAAGGAAAAACACTACGATATCCGAATGTTCAATGAGTGGTCTCTACCTCGGTCCAAGCTTGGGATACTACCCCATCTTGTAATGTCGCATCACATACCTCTTGTCGGCGTGCATACCCTACTACATCATAATCTGTATAGGCTTTCAAAGCCTTTGCCAACGAACCCCCCAACAAACCTAACCCAATGATACCTACGGTTTTTACTCATATAAACCTATTTTTCACAAGCGTCCCTATATCTCCAATATAGAAACGCAAACAAACTATATCACTACACCTCAATAAGGCGTTTTTTTCTTTCCATTTTCCGCTATACCAGCGATAGATAAACAATACACCTCGTAAAATCTCATCAGCAGCCCATAGCAATCCATATGCCTACAAGGCCCCAGCCCCAATAAATACCAAATAGGTACGATAATGGCACAGCACATAACCACATGCCAAAGATACCAACTAGCATTGGGGTACGAATATCACCTGCGGCCTGTAAACAACCGACCATAACGATATTTACCGCCCGCCCTAGTTCAAGGAAAATCTCAACCAAGAGCACATTATGGGCTAAGGATAAAATCTCAGAATCCGTTGTAAATACAGATAGAACCGTATCACTCGTTATATAAAAGAACGTTGCCAATCCTACATTGATAGCGATGGCTAAAAACATAGAATGCCACACGCGATTCGTTACTTCATCTTGCCGTTTAGCGCCCATCAAGAATCCTACGATAACTTGCGATGCATTCGATAAGGCTATGGTATACACATAACACAACATGGCGATGACATATACATAAACCTTCGTATTAATCACAGTTAACCCTAGAATATTGACCATCTTCATAATCGTCGTTTGCGATAATTGATAGCTCAATGTTTCACCGCCAGATGGCACACTAATATGGAGCAAGGATTTAACCGTATGCCAAGGAAAGGGTCTTAAATAAGACGTGCTAACCTTCAACTGCAACAGTGTCTTGAACAGATATACGATGATAAGAAGGCCAATTACCTTTGAAAGCCACGTAGAAATAGATACACCGAGTACACCAAGACTCGGTATCGGGCCATGACCGAAAATTAGAATATAATTCGTTCCTACATGGATAATATTCATAACGAGTGCCACATACATGGTAATACGCGTCAACGAATGGCCTCTAAATACGGCAACCAATGCATAGTACATGGCCTGTATTGGTAATCCTGCCGCTACAATAGTCGTATACAACGATGTATCCCCCATCGTTTCTGGTGGTATCCCAAGCCATGTAAAAATCCATTCATGGCAAGTGATGAAAAACACCGCCGCCACAGAGGAGAATACAAAGTTTAGCACTAAACTAACGGTACAAACCTCTGATAACTTTGACTGATTTCGAGCACCCAAATATTGGGCAATCAAAATCGTCGTGGCAGTGCTCATAACGACGATGAGCATGATAAAAATATTTAAAATTTGATTCGCATTAGCTACAGCTGCTACCGCCTGTGGCGAGTAATGACTCATCATCAGTTGATCGATATTGCCGACGAGCATTTGCAGGAATACTTCGATAAATATAGGCCAGCTTAAGGTCCAAATAGATAAAGCTAATGCCTTTTTTCATATGTTTTCATAGTATCCCCTTTATATTACGCATCAAACTTTATCAACTAAAAGAAAACACCTTTTGCTTTTTCTTTAGTCTCTTGATCTGCTATGAATGGAATTCTTGTGGTTCTACCTTCTTTAGCAGCTACAATTTTTTTGAATGGGAAATCGAAATATTTCTCGATTCCAAGTATTTACCGCATCATTATATAACGTTCTAGCTGCTGTAATTTCTTTTTGCAAATATGAATTTTGTTGCATCGCATCGCGAATTGTATCTTGGCTTTGCAATTCTGGATAATTTTCTATAGCTACATTTAATGCTCTCGTCGCTTTATTAAGCTGAGCATTTACATCGCTTCTAGATTCTTCACTAAAATTACCACTTCTATACTTTGCAATATCCACAAGAATATCTTTATCTACTTCAATAGATTTTTCTACGAGTTTAGCCGCATTAGAAAGAATAACAACCCGTTGTTCCATATAGTTATCAATTTCGGATGCTGCATTTTGAATTCGTTGTTCCATCATATTAAATTCGGAACTAATTTGTTTTAATCGCCACCAAGGATAAACAAGTACAACCACACCTATAGCAGATATGAGGTACTTGTCTATAACTATCCCTAAAACGATGGCAATTACACCGATAGCCATTAGAATCGTAGGTATCAGTTTTTCAAAACCACTTGTTTCTACAGGAATCACCTTAGCAATAACATGTACATCTCTGCCTTCTGCCATAATCTCTGGGTTCATTTCATCAAGTTGATTAGCCATTTTACTTACCTCCATTTTTGTTCAAAAAAATCGTATTTAATAAGTCTACTAGAGACTGATTATCCTTTATAGAGTTTCCTACCATAAAATGTCCATAGGCAAAAGGAACCATTTTTTTGTTATTTTCGGATCGTTGGTAATGATTCAATTCTTTAACACGCTTGAAATCATCGTCAACTGTATCTACTTCTGCTACTTCAATAAGTTCATGCTTTGTAACCGGCACATACTCATTCCACTTAACTGGTACATAATAGGTTCTACCATTACCTGCTGTAACAGGAACCTCATCCACATGCTCAATAGTCCCTATACGAATAAGCATCTACCTTAATAATTTCCGAATCTGCCTCTTTTTTATAGTGACTCGTTTTTAGCAATGTTTTTACATTACTTCTCTGCGTTGCATCAGGAGGAATAAATAACCCAAGGTTCATCTTATTCGCGAGCATTTCTGTAATGTAATCATTATATTTAAAATCATAAGATTTCTTATAAATATAATCAGTAGAAGCCATTTGTTGATATACAGGAATTGCTAAGACTGGCAAAAATGAAAAATACATATGCTCAAAATAGCTACAGTTAAAATTAATGAATTTCTCTTTAATCTTTTCAAAGGAGAAATCATAGTATTGTGATGGTACGGTATCGAAATTCCAATCCATAGAGTTATCAGTTAAAATTTCATTGATTTTACATTGTTTATTGAAAACAAAGTCATCACCATAGGGAGAATTCTCAAAAATATCTTTGTAATTACTTTGTGCTAATGGAGTGAATAACACGCGGAACTCGACCTCATTATTTCGGTCTAATGCATTAAATTGTGCATCGAACTCTTCATTTGCCAACGCCTGAAAGTTTCCACCATCTTCTAAGGCATCTTCACTTTTCTTTCTAAGCCCTGCAATGCGTTTTGCTAGTTGAATCTTCGCACCTCCAAAATTAAATAAACCTTTTTCTGGTGGTCTTCTATGGAATATTAAATTCGGTGCTGCATGATTACCATATACCAAGGATATTCTATCCGCATAATATGGACCAGGTCGTTTTAAAGTGGCACGAAGTGTTTCACTTACATCTCTAGTTTTTGTATTGCCATCAGAATCTATATATTCTTCTGTATAGACGACCTCACGAGTACCTTCATATGTATAATCATCAATCCAATGGATAATACGCTTAATAAACACAAAAGGATTTCCTAAAATATCTCCGGAAGTAATATCCAATGTAGAGCGATTTACATCATCTTTTTCTAAAAAGCCATAATCTTTAACGAGCTGTTCATAACGCTCCATATTAAAATTGGAATCTAGATGAATAAAGGGAACCGACTTTTTGATGAGTTCTGCGGTCATCTCACTATGAAACAACTCATTCAACGGTTGCATCATTTCGTACCCTTCGTCACGCATTTGACTTAGCGTTGCATCTAAATCATTCAGTTTCGCTTCGAGGCTCTTACGATTAGGTCGAATCCAATATACATACAGACCTATGCATAAGACTATAATAGCGATACATATAACGATGGATAGAATATCCATTTGCGGTTGTGAAAACTGATACACACCATAAATAAGTGCGCCTATGCCCACAATGAAATCGATAATTCGTACAATACCAAACCGTTTATATGTACTGTTAGACTGATTTCGATTCTCCGAAACATTCGTATACTTATCGATTAAGTCTTTATTTTTATTAATATCAACCTGTGATTGATTTACCAAATCTTGAAAAATAATCTTCTGTAATACCTTGGAATGTATCCTTAAGACTTTCTCTGTAATACTTTAGTGGTTCTAGTAATGCTTCATTATATTCATTCGACACGTTACTCTACCCCTCTATCTTATGGCTGTAATAGTTAAAATACGTCTAGCAGGTACTATACCTATGTTTAATTATAAATAACTTAAATTAAAATTAGTATATCAGTTAAGAAAAACTCCGTAAAGTAATTATCACTAACCGAAAAGTAATAAAATGAAAATCCCCTCTTTACATAGTAGTCAGTAAAGAGGGGACCTATATCAGAACACGATATATGTTAAGTTAAACTTACTTAAATTGATTGCAAAGGCTATCAAATAATGCTTGATCAGGTTTAACAACATCTTCAGTCAATGGACGTGGATGTGTACCACCATTAACAGCGGCCATAGCTTTTTAAAAGGAAGGTTTAGTCGTATCTTGATAGATAAGACCAGTAACCAAACCTTGTGTTTCACCTAATGTTTTAAGTGCAGTCGCACGGTCTGTTGGATCATATCCT
>BNJV01000343.1_pt1 | contig 68129 bp, 90 predicted proteins | sample 8540591 | NCBI WGS metagenome assembly BNJV01 (sample SAMD00202457, study PRJDB9452) | human saliva metagenome | host: Homo sapiens
AGAGTAAAATTAAATTGCGAACAATCTGATAGATAAACGGCTATTAAAAGAGTTTAGAGCTCGAGAAGAAGTATAGTATAGGAGAAATTGTAGAATTTATATGATTACAGTGTAGAGAGAAATAGGAAATACTATCTCTAAAGAGTATGAGGGAAAGGTGCTTTTTGATTGTCAATACGGCAGCAGGCTGTGGTTACACCTCAATACGAGGACTTACAAACTCTACGAAATTTCATGAAAAGGGTTTAGAGATTTGGATATTCCCTGTAATCAGTTTGCAGGACAGACGCTTCGGGAACGGATGATGAAGTCCACGAGTTCTGTACCTACAGTACAAAAGCAGAATTCGATCAGATGAAAAAGAGCCAGAGGTCAATGGGTGCCAATGCTCTTCCGTTATGCGGCTATCTTAAAAAGAGCAAAAAGGGCTTTGAGGGATTTGGAACGGGCGTAAAGGCTATGGCCATGCGATGTGCTTTGCCAAGCGATCCAAAAACTACAAGAAGAATCGGATATCAAGTGGAACTTTACCAAGTTCTTGGTGGATAGAAAGGAGTAATGTACAGCGTTTTGAGCCAGCCACTCTATGGAGGATGTGAAGAAGGCAGTAGAGGCACTTCATGTGCTATGACTAAGCGATATAATTTTATTTAAAACAGAGTATCCTGAAAGGCTGGGATACTCGTTTGGGCGTATATTCTGCACTTGAATATCCTGTTGTGCCTCGTCCTGACAAAATGTGTGTATAGTATTTGAGCGCATTATTCTGATTTTTGAGCGGATAATGGCGAAAGAAGGAAATCAAAAGTGGAAGTGGTATCATTTTAAGCGAAAATATTACTGCTACAAAAGCTGATATGAAGAGCATCCACTCAAAGCATGGCGGAAATCCAAGATTATTTAAGAGAGGCTGGATATTGAGACAGATCGGAAAAGTGTCTATGATGACTTGGAGTGCCTTCGCCAAATGGGCTATGATGTGGTGATGGAAAAAGCAGGGCAGAAGCTATGCTCCATTATCTTGGCAGTAAGGAATTTGAACTGGCGGAATGTAAGTTTCTGGCGGATGCGGTGCAGGCCTCCCCGCTTTATTACGGAGAATCAAGGAACTAATCAAGAAGCTACTACCTTGTCAGTGAATATGAAGCCAGACAATTAAACCGTCACTGATGCTCGAAGAATCAAGAGCATGAACGAATCCATCTATTATGGTGGACGAATTGTACAGAGCTATTGCGGAAAAACAGGCAACCAGTTTTTCCTACCTGCAATGGAATATGGCAAAAGAACTGGTGAGAAAAAGAAAAAGCCCCACTGGTCAGTCCCTGAATTTGATTCTGAAAATGAAAATTATCACCTCTCGGCTATGATGGAGAGGAGGAGAAGTTTTAAACACTACCGATGGATGAAAATGAAAGAATATCCGGATTTCTGGAGGAGAAAAAGACAGGGGAAGGATGCCTTTCAGAATCTGGATATGGAGCATTTTCGGCAAAGAACCTTCTCCATGTTTTGCCGGAGAACGGAAGAAGGTGAGCCTTATCTTTCAGAGGAAATGGTGGGAATTCTCCTGGATCGTTTTGGAAAAGAGATTTCCCTTTCCTGCGGAAGAGCCCTGCTGATGCCATTTGTCATGGATGTGGCAGTGAGTGAAAATGTTTTGCTTGGGTGTGTGTCTTTGGGAGGAGTCGATTCAAGGGCCGGAGGATGTTACAGGAAGCATATATTCATGCTATGAAGAAGGGATTGATGAATACTGTTAAATCCTCTCAGGAAAGAAAATGTCCTTGCCAAAAAGAAAATAGCTGTTATAATAGGAAAGACATTGTGCTCACAGAAAATACTTTAGCACATAAAAGCATAAACGCATAAAAGCGTAAAAAGCGCAAAAGAAACAAAGATCAATTCGCAGAAAAATAGTATCAGCGTAAAAACTATATTGAAAGGAAGTGACTATCTGTGATTAAGTCAAGAAGGGGAGGAAACTATGGCACTCATGTATCGATGATTGAAGCGGTAACCGGATTTTTATGGGGGACTTGGTAAAGATTCCACTACCCGGAGGAAGCAGTCTGGGGCTGTCCTCTGATGGTGATTCTATTAATTCCCGCCGGCATTTTATTACACGATTCGCACGAAATTTCCTTCCCATCCGTTTATTTTCAGAGATGGTGGCAGTGATCTTGGAAAAGCCTCAAGGACAGGAAAGGGCGATCTGAAGAAAGGGAAAGCTGTCCGGGTCTGCAGACTCGATCGTTTCCACGGCCACAAGAGTGGGAATGGGAAACCTTGTGGGAGTGGTTGCAGCCATTTCCGCAGGAGGGCCGGTGCGGTATTTTGAGATGTGGATTACTGCTTTAATCGGTTCTTCCACTGCTTTTGTAGAGGCGACATTAGCCCAGCTGCATAGAGAAAGGATCCCTATATGGAGGATTTCGTGGCAGTCCACCATACTACATCCATGACTTCTTTTCAAAGAAAGGCTCCGGAGAGGAGCTGAATGGAGAAATTCCTAAAAAGAAGAATATTGTGCGATTCTTTTTGCCCTTTCCGGTTTAATCTGTTGGGAGGAATCAGTCAGGTTATTGGCAAACTCCGTGTCTTCCGCTTTGAAAATGCTTTTTCTGTTAAACCGATTATTTCCACAGCGATTCTTGATGCTTCTGGCGGCGATAATAGATCAGAAAACACGCTACAGCAAGGGTGTGGATGTGATTGTACCGGTGATGGCAGGGCTGTATTTTGCTCTAACTGTCTTTTGTAATCTCTAGAAATATCAGCTCCTCGCCAACTGTAGTTTTTCAGAGAATCTTTTCCGAAGCCTTCGATTTCGGCAAATGGTGGCGAGGCTCGGGCGGTGGTTATGAATGGTGTAGCGCGGACTTTTCTCCAATGAGGCAGGCTCCGGTTCTGCGCCCTGTGCAGCAGCTACGCGGCGATACGGATCACCCGGCGAAAAATCGGATTATTCAAGCTATGGGGTATTCATTGATACCATTGTAAATCTGCTCCTGTACCGCTTTTTATCATGCTTTTGGTACCGGAAGAGCAGATTGTAAATCTGCGGGAATGGACATTTGCAGACTGCTATGGCATACCACTTCGGTTCCTTCGGAAAGATTTTTATTAGCGATTATTTTGTGGCTCTTCAGTTTTTCCACTAGAATCCTGTTCTAATGCCCGTTCCAATATTTCCTACATTTCGGAGACAACTGGGCGTCCCAAACCGGCTATAAGATTTTTGCTTGATTATGCTCTTTGTGGAGGCTTGCGCAATACACCGTAGTGTGGGATATGGGAGATATGGGCGTTGATTGATGACCATTTTCAATCTCATTGTCATGTATCCATTAAGTAGAAGCCTGGCAGCCTTTAAAGGATTACGAAGAGCGCTTTGAAGGAAGAACGTAAAGCAAAAGAATTATACAGAATTCTATCTAGGAGAAACCGGCTGTAAAGATGCGGTTTCTCCCTATTACCGGAAATATTATTCTTGCCTTTTCATCCTTAAAAAGGTATTCTTAAGTCAGTGAAAATAATACTTTTCATTAAGGGAGGTCGGGTATGGAACAACAAGATGAACAAAAGGAAAAGTTACAGCAAGAGGGTGATTCCGGAGGCGGGAGCACTCTGCAGAGAATTGCAGGCGGCAGCTGAAGCTGTAGAAGATAAAGTTGAAGAAGGAAAAGAAGAGCTGAAGAATCAGGCTGAGAATCTTGCAACGGAAGCGCAAGGGCAGGTGGAACAGCTGGCAGAGAAGCTCAGGATAAAGTGAATGAAATCTGCTCCTGAGGCGAAAAGCAGGCTGAAGCAGCAGAAAGCAAATGAGGAAGCTGTTCAAGAGGCCAAGCCCACGTGAAGAAGCAGCAGCAAAGTTCAGGACAGGCTACAGAGCTTGCAAAGGCAGATAGCCAAAGCTGAAGAAGCGGCTCAGAAGCCGGAGCTAAAGCTGAAGGTAGTAGCAAAGGCAGAGACAAATGCTGCGGCAGCCGGAGGCAGCTGCATGTGAAAAGGCAGAAATGAAAAACGGCAGAAAAGGACATAATTAAAGAAACTAAGGGAAAAGCAGGAAGACTCGATGCAGGAAAGAATACCCGCACTTTTTGTAGGAGCGTTGTTTTTATGGTTTGTTTTAAACATTATTCTTTCGCCGCTGCCAAGAAATACCAAAGTCAACTGGACAAGTATGTCACGAGTAAGCTGACGGCTATGATGGCTGGAAAAGCCTTTAGTGAAGCTTTGACAAGGATGCGTACCTCAAGGATTACAAAAAGAAAAACGTTACAAAGTGGAAATTTCTGCGGGACAGCTTGACCAAGAACTATGGAGCGGCAGAGCTGTTTATGATGTTACATTGACGGGAAACTGGAAGATTGAAGGGATTCGTCGGACGGAAAGTTGAAGAACGGAGAGACCGTAAAAGCTTTAGCTGGGATTCAATCAGGAAGAACTGGAAGAACAGTTCAAAGTTAAATTCACTTCGAAGGAACAGAATTCAAAGGTAGAAAGGTTTAAAGGATGTACAGCTTTTTGATGCCTTTAAGATTTTGACTATAAGTTTACCGGCATTTCCGGAGGGAAGCTGTGGAGTGGAAAGGAACCGGAATATGGATGGCTCCAAGGTACTACTCACGGTTGAACCTTCCATGGATTTGAAGAATGGTGATAAGGTAAAGGTAGAAATTGAGCCAGCCCAATCCGGAATCTTTGATTCAAAAATACGGTATTGCTCCGAAGGAAACAGAGAAAGAAATCACGGTAGAGGGCTTGCCTTCCCATGTGGGAAAAAGGCTGACGCAATTTCAGATTCTTTATTGCAGGATATGCGAGAAGGAGATTACGGATAAGATTCAGTCTCAGTTAGCAAGCGAAAGGAGAAAGGTAAGCTTTTGTTGAGCGGAATACTTGGGATATTACTTTCCTGACTCAAGAGTGCCAATGCTTTTGAGCACAACATCATGTTCCCCGGTAATGAAGGTCAATGTGCAGATTAACATTCCGGATAAGAGTTACAATGCGCAACAGCTATTATTTTACAAAGCATTTACCAACCTTATGGACGAGGGAAGCGGAAAGGTTACAGTAGATTTAAATGATATGGATATTCCTATCACTACGCACCATCGATACCGGAGTGGTATCTTGGTTCAGTACAGTGAAAATTCAATTTTAGCGGATGAAGACCTGTCAATTTCGAAATCAATGTGTAAGCCAGAAGCTGGACAAGTATACAGTAGAGAAACCGTAAAAGATCCTGCGGCGCAAAGCACAGAGTCCGGTGCAGAGAATAGGAAGAAAGCTCTTCTGCAAATGAAGAGAAGGAAAGCAGCTCTGCAGCAGAAAGCAGTGCGGCAAATCCATCATAATAAAAGCTTTTTGTACAAAATTTCAAAATACGAAGATGGGACTATGCTCTCATCCCTTGCAATTTAAACTGCCTAGGGTAATATGAGATTCTCAAAGAGGGAAGAAGATGAATTCTTCCCTTTGCTGAAAAATTCATAGTAGGGGTGAAGAAGCTTAAGATGGCAGGAGTTATTGGAAAAATGGATAGGGGCAGAGTTGTTCCGGATTGGATATAGAATTCCCATGGCGGTGGGAAGAATGTTATGAAAGCGCAGAAACCCACCGCGTGGAAGAAACTATGAATTATGTAGCAAAATCACCGTGCGTTTTCCGCTTATGTTTTAAATCGAGAAATCTTTTGCCCGAACCAATGAGCAAAGTATAGAATCAGGCGTAATGAGTGTACCGGATACTGTTTTATAATTTACGAAAGGTGAAGAGGTGAATACCCTGCCCCGTCTTTCAGGAGAATGAATTCGAAAATTTTTCGACGCTTGGATGCTATAGATAAAATAGAGGATATGGATGGATTTGTTGCTCTACTATTTTGGATCTTCGGTTTTGCCATGGCTCTTTGAGTCCCGTTTATGGATTCGGCTATATCCGGTTTGGCCGGTATATGTTTGGGCATAGCCAGTTACTACTTTATCCCGCTTGGCACAAGCTATATTATGACGATTCTGGAAGCTGCGTGGTGACGCTAAGCGAAATGTTATGTATTATTTCGGAATCGGGAACATCCCAGTCGAGTAATGCTTGGTGCTTGATGCTATTGGTTCCGGGAGCCTTTTTCACGAATCCGTTAGAAATTTTCTCAAAATACTCACCGGTAGGAACGTCTTGTTGCTCACAGCAATGCTTACCTGCGTTTCCATGTCCGTAGGAGTTGCGGCAACGGCGGAGGTTCTTCCCTTTTGCTATGCAAATGGGAGAAGCAGAATCAAATTTTTATGGAGTATTGTATAAAGCACTCTGTGCAGTAACGGCGGGAATGGAACGGTCTTTGCCCTTCTTTATCAAGTGCATTACAAAATACTTTTGGGACATTGGCATTATCGTGTCCTGTTTCCCGGTTTATTTATTTTGATGGTGGAGGATATTTGGAATGGATTCCATGGCGGTTCTGTTTGTCAGGACTTTTTTGCAGCAGTATTCTCCCGATCCTTAGCGGCTAAGAGAAAATGCCCCTACCACACCTTTTTATCCACCAGCATTTTCCCTCTGATTCCGGGTATTGGTGTATATAAGGCAATTTATTATTTAATTACGGGAAATGGAGCCTTGTCGTTTGAAAATATGGGCGGTCTTGCTTTCTACAGCCTTACCATTGCTATTGCTATTGGAATCGTGCAACAGATTCCCCAGAGTTTCTTCCATCAAAAATAAGCTTGCATTGTGGGGGAAAATAAGATATATTTTTCCCTATCGGGATATAGCGCAGGTGGTAGCTTGATCAGTCAAGAGGCCGCAGGTAACTAAGTCCTGTCATTCCGAGGAAAAGAGGCTTTGTAAAGGAAACTTTTACAAAAGTCTTTTTACGGTTTCTGTAAGCTTTATACATACTTCTTTTAAAAGCGGTAATGGTTTTAGTTCTATAGAAAATACTGTTTCATCCGGCAATAGGGAAGATGTCACGAACATTTTATGGTAATTACTATCGGCGATAGCAGAGATAAAGCAAAACCGAAAAGTAAGAAAATTTTCACTATTGACAGTCCCATTTTCGAATGATAAGATACACAAGCTGTCGCACAAGACAGCAAAAAGCAGAAAGAAAGTAAGGAAAATCAAGGCTTTAGCCGAGATGAACTGGAAAACTTTTGGCAAAACTGAACCTTGAAAATCAAAGATCGAATAATACACAGACCCCTGAAGATTCTTGAAAAAGAAGTTCTTCTCAAGAACGATGCCGGAGTTCGGCAGAGAAAGTACACAGAAATGTGCAGCGAAACAAACTTTAACAGTAAAAAGGAAAAACAAGCTAAGCGCGTTTTGACTTGGATTGAACTTAAACCGCTGGAAAGAGAGATAATGCTCTGAAAAGCACTTTTTATGAGAGTTCGATCCCGCTCAGGATGAACGCTGGCGGCGTGCCTAACACATGCAAGTCGAACGAGTACGTATTGGAAAGCTTTCGGCCGGAAGATAAGTTATCTAGTGGCGGGACGGGTGAGTAACACGTGGGTAACCTGCCTTATGGAGGATAACAGAGAGAAATCACTGCTAATTACCGGGATAAGCACACAGTACCGCATGGTACAGGGTGAAAAGATTTATCGCCATAAGATGGACCCGCGTCTGATTAGCCAGTTGGCAGGGTAAAGCCACTAGCAACGATCAGTAGCCGATCTGAGAGGATGACCACGGCCACATTGGGTCTGAGACACGGCCCAAACTCCTACGGGGAGGCAGCAGGGGAATATTGCACTAATGGGGAAACCCTGATGCAGCGCGCGCTGCGTGAGTGAAAGGAAGTGTTCGGCATGTAAAGCTCTATCAGCGGGAAGATAATGACAGTACCTGACCAGAAGCCCGGCTAACCACGTGCCAGCAGCCGCGGTAATACGGTAGCAGCGTTATCCGGATTTTACTGGGGTGTAAAAGCGCTGTAGACGGAATGGCAAGTCTGAAGTGGAACACCGGGCTCCAGCACGGAACTGCTTTGGAAACTGTTGTTCTAGAGTGTTGAGAGGGTAAGTGGAATTCACAATGTGTAGCGGTGAAATGCGTAGATATCAGGAAGAACACCGGAGGCGAAGCGGCTTACTGGACACTACTGACGTTGAGGCTCGAAAGCGTGATCAAACAGGATTAGATACTCTGGTGGTCCACGCTGTAAACGATGAATACTAGGTGTCGAGGTTGCAAAAGCATCTCGGTGCCGTCGCTAACGCACATAGATCTTCCACCCTGGGAGTACGTTCGCAAGAATGAAAACTCAAAGGAATTGGCGTGTACCCGCAGCAAGTGTATGCTGTGGTTTAATTCAGCAGCAACGCGAAGAACCTTTACCAAGAATCTTGAGATCCGTGACAGAGTAATGTAATGCACTTTCCTTCAGGCAATGAGTGACAGGTGGTGCTGGTTGTCGTCGCCCGTGTCGTGAGATGTTGGGTTGAGTCCCGCAACGAGCGCAACCCCTATGGTTAGTGGCAGCAGTAAGATGGGCACTCTAACGAGACTGCGGGGAGGAACTTTGCGGAAGGCGAGATGACGTCAAATCATCATGCCCTATGGCGACTTGGGCCACACACGTGCCAGCAATGGCGTAAACAAAGGGAAGCACGAGGGTGACCTGCCACTGATCAAAAATAACGTCTCAGTTCGAGCGTAGTCTGCAGCCGACTACACGAAGCTGGAATCGCTAGTAATCGCAGCATCAGCATGCTGCGGTGAATACGTCGTTCCGCCCTGTACGCACCGCCCGTCACACCATGGGAGTTGGTAATGCCCGAAAGTCGTGTTCCAAAGAGGAAGCTGCCGAAGGCGGGACTGATGACGTGAAGTCGTAACAAAGGTAGCCGTATCGGAAGGGTGCGGTGCGATCACCTCCTTTCTGAGGATAAAAGTGAGGGGTTTAGTGTGTTATTCGATTTTTGATGAATAGAGGGCGACGGAAGTCGCGGCTTTTGAAGAGAACTCGATGAAGTTTTATGAAACGATTCTGTAGAAGAAGGCTAAACAGAATTAGTAGTTAAACTTGTCCGGTGTGTTGATGCGTTTAGAAACACCGTGCATCGAACACGACGCCTAGTTAAGACTTAAGCGGCCGAAAATGCTTTGCTGGTAACGCGCGGAAGATAGGGTGGATGCCGGACATACTAATACAGTAATGTGCAGAACACATCGGGCCTTACATGACCGACATTGTACGTTTGCCGAAAGTAAGCATCGTACCTTGAAAACCACATATCAAGAAATGATTATTCTAGTGAAATAGAGGTAAGACATCCGAGGGCACAAGGTGAAACAACTTGTACAAAACGAGGCAAGGAAACCGAGAGGTTGGACTTGCAAACTGGTGAAAGAGATGCGGCACGCTGTATCTCGAACGCGAGAGCGATCAAGTGGAGAGTGGCTAAGCAATAAGAGCATAGTGAATGCCCAGGCACTGAGAGCCGAAGAAAAGACGTGATAAGCTGCGAAAAGCTGCGATTGGCAAATACGGTAATGTAGTCCGCAGATATCTGAATGGGGAAACCCACTAGAGAAAAGTCTCAGTACTGTACAGCCAATACATAATCAGGTCAGAGGAACCTCGCTGAACTGAAACATCTGGCAGGCGGGAGGAGAGAGAAACAACAGTGATCCCGAAAGTGCAGTGGCGAGCGAAATCGGAAGAGCCCAAACCAAAGAAAGTGCGTGCACCTTGGGGTTCGGACCGCATTTAGTTCCTGCAAGTGAGTGGAAGACGATGAAAGCGTTGCCATAGAGGGTGAAAGCCCCTCACACGAAGCGTAAAAGGAATGAGCGGAATCCAGAGCACTGTCAGACACGTGGAACCTGGCAGAATACGGGGGACCACCCAAGGCTAAATACTACCTCAGTGACCGATAGCGATTAGTACTGTGAAGGAAAGGTGAAAAGGACCCCGGAGGTGAAAAGAGAACCTGAAACCCTGTGTTTACAAACTGTGGAACAGCGCAAGCTGAACCGCGTACTTTTGTAGAACGGTCCGGCGAGTTATAGTTACTGGCAAGGTTACACCTAAGGTCCGGAGCCGAAGCGAGACGAGTCTGAAGAGCGCAGAAAGTCGGTAGATATAGACCTGAAACCGGGTGACCTATCCATGTCCAGGGATGAAGCTAAAGTAAAATTTGGTGGAGGTCCGAACGCACATCCGTGAAAAAGGGTGGCGATGAGGTGTGATAGCGGAGAAATTCCCAAATCGAACCCGGAGATAGCTGGTTCTCCTCGAAATAGCTTTTTAGGCTAGCCTCATGGAGAGTCTAACGGTAGAGCACTGAATTCTTGAGGGGCGTCAAAGTTCACCAATAGATATCAAACTCGAATGGCGTATAGATATACATGGGAGTCAGACTGCGGGATATAAATTCCGTGTCAGGAAACAGCTCCAGATCTACAGCTAAGGTCCCAAAGTACATGTTAAGTGGTAAAGGATGTGGGATTTCATAGACAACTAGGATGTTGGCTTAGAAGCAGCCACACATTCAAGGTAGCGTAATAGCTCACTAGTCGAGAGGTCCTGCGCCGAAAATTAACGGCTGCAAAACATGACACTGAAGCTTAGATGGTGTAAACCATCGAGTAGAGGAGCATTGAAAACACGTAGAAAGCGGTACCGTAAGGATCCGTGGAGAGTTTTGAAGAGAGAATGCCGGAATGAGTAGCGAGATGGAGGTGAGAATCCTCCGGGCCGAATATCTAAGGTTTCGAGGGTAAAAGCTGATCTGCCCCTGGGTAAAGTCGGGGGCCTAAGGCGGCTGAGAAGCGTAGTCGATGGACAACTGGTGTAGATTCCAGTACCTTACTAAATCAGAAAATGACACATGGAGAAAGAGAGAGCGGGAATGAGAAGACTGGTGCAAGGAGGTAGGGGTAGTAGGAAAAAGCCGCATGCACAATCTGAAGACCCGATGCGGATCGAAAAGAAGTAGAGAAGCTCTGGACCTGTGGCGAGAAAAAGCCGCTATTGTGTTTAGTAGCCTGTACGCAAACCGACACAGGTAGATGAGGAGAGAATCCTAAGGCCGGCGGGAAGCGCACTTGTTAGGAACCTCGGCAAAATGACCCCGTAACTTCGGGAGAAGGGGTGCCGGGCAACTGGGCCGCAGAGAAAAAGGCTCAAGCAACTGTTTAGCAAAAACACAGGTCTATGCGAAACCGTAGGTAAAATATGGGCTGACGCCCGCTCGGTGCTGGAAGGTTAAGAGGAGAGGTTACGATCAAATCGAAGCTTTGAATTGAAGCCCCTGGTAAACGGCGGCCGTAACTATAACGGTCCTATGGTACGAAATTCCTTGTCGGGTAAGTTCCTGACCCGCATGAAAAGGCGTAATGATTTGAGCGCTGTCTCAACAATGCACCCGTGAAATTGAAGTGCCAGTGAAGATGCTGGTTACCCGCGCCAGGACGGAAAGATCCCCATGGAGCTTTACTCCAGCTTGATACTGGGATTCGGTAATGTATGCACAGGATAGGTGGGAGACGAAGATAGATAGAACTTCGGTTTTATCAGGAGTCGCTGTTGGGATACCACCTTGTGTTATTGATTTCTAACCCAGGGCCGTAAGCCGGTCAAGGGACAATGTCAGGTGGGGAGTTTGACTGGGGCGGTCGCCTCCGAAAGTGTATCGGAGGCGCTCAAAGGTTCCCTCAGGATGGTTGGAAACCATCCAAAGAGTGTAAAGGCATGAGGGAGCTTGACTGCGAGGCGACGGTCCGAGCAGGTAGAAAATACGGACTTAGTGATCCGGCAGGCGAAAGTGATTGCCATCGCTCAACGGATAAAAGCTACCGGGATAACAGGCCGATCTCCCCAAGAGTTCACACGACGGGAGGTTTGGCACCTGATGTCGGCTCATCGCATCCCGGGCTGAAGTCGGTCCAAAGGCGTTGGGCTGTTCGCCCATTAAAAGCGGTACGCGAGCTGGGTTCAGAACGTCGTGAGACAGTTCGGTCCCTATCCGGCGCGGGCGTAGGATATTTGAGAGGATCTGTCCTTAGTACGAGAGGACCGGGATGGACTGACCTCTGCGTACCTGTTGGGAATCAATCCCATAGCAGGGTAGGCAAGTTGGGAATGGATAAACGCTGAAGGCATCTAAGCGTGAAGCCAACCTCAAGATGAGATATCCCATCGCAAGAGTAAGCACCCTTGAGAGAGAACGAGGTAGATAGGACTGAGGAGTAGTAAGTGTAGCTGATTCATGACAGTTACTAATAGGTCGAGGGCTTATCCAATGCGTCTGGTTTTTGTCTCAAAAGTCTCAGGAAGAATAATCTCTGATATGTAGTTTTGAAGGTGCGAGAATATGGCCCGTGGCTCAGTTGGTTAGAGCGCCGCCCCTGTCACGGCGGAGGTCGACGGTTCGAATCCGTTCCGGGTCGTGATAGGAAGAAACCACTTCTTAGGAAGTGGTGTATTCATATTTTAAAATAATGCTTAAGATTGCTTTATTTACTTTGTGATTCTTGTTGTATTTTGTGATTTTATTGTATTTTGTAATTCTTATTAGCATTACTTTCATTGTGCTTTTTACTTTCATTTTACTATGTACTTATATGGTTTCTTTATTCGATTTTATGCTCATTTCTTCATTTCCTTTTCTTATAAAATGTATTTTGCTTATTATTTTCTTATTTTAGTGTTATGAAATACTATGAATAATTTTCTATTTATCGCTCTGTGCATTTTTTAAAAATTGTTCTTGTATTTATACTTTAAAACTGCTATGATTGAGAGAAGCGAATAGGGTCATATCAATTTCATACAGAGCTTGTATATTCCCGGAGAGCATAGTCTCCCTATTTTTAGGGGCAATTTTTAGGAGGAAAAGTTCATGAAAAGAAACTTAGCACTCATGACTGCAATCTTAGCTGCAGCATTGACAGCTTACAGGCGGATCCAATGCAAGCAAAGACACAAAGGCTGCAGGATCTGATGCGGCAAAGGAGGCCGGATCCGAGGCTGGCGGAGAGAAGGCTGCAAGCACAGGCAAAGAGCTTCGTTTAGTAAACGGTAAGATCGAAGTCGATGCACAGATGAAGGAACTGGCTGCAGAGTACGAGAAGGAAACCGGTGTAAAGGTTAACATTGAGTCCATGGGTGGCGGAATTGATATTCAGGGAACCCTTAAGGGATATTTCCAGGCTGACAATATGCCGGATATCTTTGTTAATGGCGGTGCTAACGATTTTAAGAACTGGGAAGGTCATCTTGTAGACTTATCCAATGAGAAGTGGGTTTCCGATACAGAATCTGCCTACAAGGATGATAACGGTAAGGTTTTAGGTTTCCCTTATACCACAGAGGCTATCGGTTTGGCTTACAATGCGGATATTTTGGAGAAGGCCGGTATTGATCCTAAGTCTATCACCGGTCCGGAATCCATGAAGAAGGCTTTTGAGACTCTGGACAGCAAGAAGGACGAGTTAGGTCTTACAGCTGTAATCGGTTATGTTGCAGAGGCTACCAATCTTTACTGGTCTACCGGTAACCACCTCTTTGGTGTATATGAGGATGCAGGCCTTAAGAGAGATGATACCAAATCATATCGATCTATTAAGCGAAGGAAAGCTTGATAAGGAGCGTTTCAGCAAGTATGCGGATATGATTGCTCTTTTCAACAAGTATGCAGATCCGGCTCTTTTGGTTTCCGGAACCTATGACCAGCAGATTCAGAACTTCTCTGCAGGAAAGTATGCTTTCGTTACACAGGGATCTTGGATCGGTGCAACAATGGTAAATGATGACAAGGAGCAGTATGATGCTGCCGGCAACTTCAAGGTTGGTATGATTCCTTATGCATTTGAGGAAGGCATTGATACCATTCAGACTAACTCTCCTTCTTGGTGGTCTGTATTTGATAACGATAATGCAGAAGAATCTATGAAGTTCTTACAGTGGATTTCCGAGGATACGGCTCAGAAGATTCTTGTTGAAAAGGCAGGATTTGTAAGTCCTTTCAAGTCTATCAGCTATGTAGCTAATGATCCCTTTGCACAGACTATTACTGATTACACCAAGGCAGGAAAGACTTCCGCATGGCATTGGTTAAACAACAAAGACGGTCTTGCACAGAATGCATTAGGTGTTGTATATCAGGATTTCGCTTCCGGCAATTTAGATACAGCGAAGTTTGTTGATACTATGGAAAAAGTAATTGCACAGTACTATGCTGGCTAATTTTTTCCCGGAATAGGGGCAGCTATGCTGCCCCATTTTTAAAAAGGGGATTTCATGAAAGGACGTTCACAATCCTTGCAGTCTATTATTTTGCTTCTGGCAGGAGCGTTTAGTACAATCTATACGTTGATTTTGGATTTTACAGGTTCGAAAGCTACATACCGGGGTAACTTATTGATTTTAGGTATGGTTCTATTTTTCTTGGCCTGTATCTTTTTGCCAAGCAAAAACATCATAGAAAAAAATAGTTTATTTTTTTATTCTTATTTCCCTGCTATTTACCTTTGCGGTAACTGTAATTATTCCGTTGATTTTGGGTATAGGGTATTCCTTTACTGATTGGACAGGAATTCGTTATACCAAAGTAGTAGGGTTAGCCAACTATCAGGCTATGTTTAAAGATCCGGCCTTTATCTGGTCCGTTTTAATTACCTTTGTATTTGTTATTATTAATGTTGTAATGATTAATCTGGTAGGGTTCTTATTAGCTCTACTTTGTACTGTTAAAATGCGTGGAGTGGCCTTTTTCAGAGCTGCTTACTTTTTACCGAACTTGATTGGAGGAATTGTTCTTGGTTATATCTGGCAGTTCGTCTTCAACAATGTTTTGATGAATTATATGAAATTTTCCATGTTATCCCAGACCAAGACAGCGATGCTGGCCATTATTGTGGTTTATCTCTGGCAAAGTGGCGGATATATCATGTTGATTTTATGTTACCGGGCTTACACAGATTCCCGGAGATGTGCTGGAGGCTGCCCAGATTGATGGGGCTACGGCGTTACAAACCTTATTCAAGGTTAAGCTTCCGATGATTGCTTCCACCATTACCATTTGTACTTTCTTGACTTTAACCTCTGCTTTTAAACAGTTTGATGTGAATATGGCTTTGACTAACGGAACGGGCTCTGTGGCGGACTTTATGGGTTCCTATTTATCTAACGGTACCCAGATGCTTGCTTTAAATATTTACAACACGGCTATTGCAAAGAATAATTTTGCACTGGCTCAGGCGAAGGCTATTTTGTTCTTTATTATTCTGGCGGTTATTTCCCTGATTCAAGTTCGAATCAGCAATAGTAGAGAGGTGGAGATGTAATGGGCAAGTCTAAAAGTGTAAAAAAATTTAATCTTTGGGGATTCTGGGAACTTGCATTGCAATTTATATTTTATTTCCCTTCTATTTAGTAGTGATGAATTCCTTCAAGAGACAAGCAGATATCGTTAAGGATCCGGTGGCTTTTTCAAAGGGTTAGTTTTTGCCCAGTTACAGGCCAACTTGAATTCGGTAATTCATAATTCCAACTTTAACTTCTGGTATGCTTTCGGTACTTCAGCGATTATTACAGTAGTGTCTTTGGTTCTTCTGATTTTTATTCGGCTGCATGGCTGCCTGGGTTATCAGCAGAAACAATAAAAAGCCTTGGGCTATTGCCGTATATATGACTTTTATTGCTTCTATGATTATTCCCTTCCAGGTTGTAATGCTTCCTCTTCTTTCCACCTTTAGAGATGTGGGAAAGTTTGTAGGCATTAATATGTTGCAGTCTGTACATGGTATTTTTGTTTGCTTACCTTGGTTTTCGGCGGTGCCATGACCGTATTTATTCTGACCGGTTTTATTAAGGGTATCCCCTACGAGTTGGAGGAGGCTGCTGCAATTGACGGCTGTTCTCCCGAGGGAACATTTTTCAAGATTATCTTTCCTTTGCTTCGTCCGGTGATTACTACGGTGACCATTTTGAACGGTATGTGGATTTGGAACGACTATTTACTGCCTTCTTTGATGCTGGGACAGAATGGAAAGATTAAGACTCTTCCTGTAGCTGTGCAGGCCTTTGTGGGATCTTATGTAAAACAGTGGGATTTGATTTTGTCTGCAGCTTTGCTGGCCATTCTTCCTATGATTATTGTTTTCTTAGTAGGACAGAAGCAGATTATGAGCGGAATGGTAGAGGGTGCTGTAAAAGGATAAGGAGAACAGCGTTCTCAAAGAATCTAACAGAGAGGAATATTTATCGCAAAGGACTGCAGATTGCAAGGAATGCAGATCCTTTGCAGGCTGTTCTCAAGATAAATATTCAGAATGAAGATTATGGCTAGAATTAAAGATATTGCTAAACTTGCAAATGTAAGTCCCTCTACAGTATCCAACGTGATCCATGGCAGAAAAAACAAGTTAAGTCCTGAGCTCTATGAAAAGGTGCAAAGGATTTTAGAAGAAGAGCATTATGTTACGCATCAGCCCAAATGTTGACAAAACAGTGCTCCCGTCTTATTGCTCTGATTTTGACCTATAGCAGAGCTGAAGAGGAAAGTATTGTACAGGATCCCTTTGTTTCTTCGATTATCGGTGCAGTACAAAGTGCGCTGCAGAAGGAAGGATATTTTCTTTTGCTGTATGCCAATCCCCATATGGAGCTTTGTACCAAGATTACTTTAGAGTGGAATGTGGAAGGGATTATCCTGTTGGGAGCAAAGCGTGAAGACTACTATTATTTACGTTCTCTGAATTCGGTACCGGTTGTTACTATAGATACCATTTTCTTTCCGGAGGATCATTCCTATGTTAATGTAGGACTTGAGGACTATCGGGGAGCGCTGGAGATGACTCGATATCTGCTTTCCAAGGGACACGAAAAAATTGCTTTTTTATCATTGATGGACGGCATGGATGTATTACGGGAAGATGCCATAGACAATATCCGGTATCAGGGGTACCTACAGGCTTACGAAGAAAAGACCTTATCGGCAGATCGGAGCCTTTGCCGAAATTTATCCTATGATGGGAAAATTAGACAAAAGCAGTATAAGGACTTTTACCGGGAGAAATTTTTGGGCTGTACGGCTTTATTTTTTACAGCAGATATTATGGCCCTGGAAATGATGAGCTTTTGTATGGATCAAAAACTACGAATTCCGGAAGATATTTCCATTGCCGGATATGATGGGATTTTTGCGGCAAAGAGAGCAAGACCTCGGCTTTGCACCATTTGTCAGGACGGCACGGAAAAGGGAAGACGGGCAGTGATGGAATTGTTACTTCTGCTTAAGGAAGAGCAGGGATATTGGAACTCGTAAAAAGATATTCGCTTACCTGTATTTCTGGAGAAAGGAAGTTCTGTGCAGACAGTAGGGGAGCAAAAGTAATCCCCAGGGCTACAGCTTCATTTGCAAAAAGGAAGCGGAGTTTAAGGGATAGAGAAAAGTTCTTAGAGGAAGTGTAGTGTGCTTCCGTAACGGAATAGAAGATTGCATGCGAATAGTGTATTGTTAATGGAATAATATAATGTTTTCTTTGGAAGGAGAAGAAGATGAAAAAAACATGGTGGAAGGAAGCCGTTGTGTATCAGATTTATCCCAGAAGCTTCTGTGATAGTAATGGAGACGGTATCGGAGATTTGCCGGGAATTGAAAGCAAATTGGATTATCTTAAGGAATTAGGGATTGATGTAATCTGGCTTTTCCCCTGTTTATCGTTCTCCCAATGATGATAACGGCTATGATATTTCCGACTATGAAGATATCATGGAAGAGTTCGGTACCATGGCGGATTTTGACCGTCTGTTAAAGAGGCTCATGAAAAAGGCATTAAGATTGTGATGGATTTGGTAGTAAACCACAGCTCCGATGAGCATGCCTGGTTTGTGGAGAGCCGTAAGGATAAGGAAAACGCCAAGAGAGATTACTACATTTGGCGTAAGGGAAGACCACTGTCCACCGTATCTAAGGAAGAGCAGGAGCGATTTGCAGGAGATATTGTGGAGTATCAGGGAGAAAAGCTTCTTCCTCCCAACAACTGGGGCTCCTTCTTCTCCGGACCGGCCTGGGGTTTTGATGAGAAGACCGGGGAGTTCTATCTCCACCTCTTCTCCAAGAAGCAGCCGGATCTGAACTGGGAAAATGAAATTGTCAGAAAAGAAGTTTTCGATATGATGACTCGTTGGTGTGAAAAAGGAATTGACGGTTTCCGTATGGATGTTATTTCTCTGATTTCCAAGCCTGAGGGACTGCCAAGCACAGAAATTCCCAAGGGGGCTGTCTATGGAGACGGAGCAATATGCGCTAATGGGCCAAGAGTCCATGAGTTCTTGCAGGAAATGAATCAAAAGGTGCTTTCAAGTATGATTTAATGACTGTAGGAGAAACTGCGGGAGTAACTTTAGAGGAAGCAAAGAAATATGCCAATGAAGCCCAGACCGAGTTAAACATGGTTTTCAGTTTGAGCACGTGAACATGGATGAGAATCCCTAAGTACGGCTTTAAGTGGAACACAGGCAGAATGCCCTCTGGTGCCTTTAAAGAAGAATCTGGAAAAAAATGGCAGCTGGGTTTACAGGATGTGGCTGGAACAGTATCTATCTTTGCAACCATGACCAGCCCAGAGTGATTGCTCGCTTAGGGATGACGGGGGACAGTACAGAGAGCGTTCCGCAAAATGTATTGCCACCTTCCTTCACATGATGCAGGGAACTCCTTATGTATATCAGGGAGAAGAGCTGGGAATGGGAAATTATCCCTTCACCGATCCTTCCCAGTTTAGGGACTTGGAAAGTATCAATGCGTATGAAGAACTGACAGAGAAGCTTCATATCAGTCCGGAGGAGCTGTTCCCCATGATTGCCCATAAGAGTAGGGACAATGCCAGAACTCCCATGCAGTGGAACAGTGAAAAGGAAGCGGGCTTTACCACAGGAACTCCTTGGATTTCGGTAAATCCCAACTATACTACAGTGAATGCGGAGGAACAGCTGAAGAGAGCGGATTCCGTGTTCCACTACTATCAGAAGCTGATTGCTTTACGCCATAGCTCCGACTTGATTGTGTATGGAAACTTCCGCTTATTACTTCCGGAGGATCCGGATTTATTCGTGTATGAGCGTTCTTTGGGAGAAAGAAGCTTTTAGTAGTTTGTAATGTATCGGAAAATGAGGAGATTTCGTGATTCCTGAGGAGTTTAAGACAGGAAAGCTCTTGATCCACAATGTGGAAGGGAAGATGCCAAGAGAGGACATTTGCTTCCCTATGAGGCCTTTGTATTAGAGATTTTAAAAATCTGTGGCAGACTTTGTCACGGCAGGACAACTGTCATTTTATGGAAGAATAGAATGATAGAAGGAAAAGTATAGTAAGGAGAAAAATGAGAAAAAGAATGGTGGCAGGAGAAGGTCGCTTACCAGATTTATCCCAAAAAGCTTTAAGGACACCAAGGGAAATGGTATCGGAGACATTCGGGGAATTATCGAAAAACTGGATTATTTAAAGAATCTGGGCATTGATATTATCTGGATTTCTCCCTGTTTCCTATCCCCTTTAGCGGATCAGGGCTATGATATTGCGGATTACTATAAGATTGATCCTCGCTTTGGCTCCAATGAGGATATGGAGGAGCTTTTGGCAGAGGCTAAGAAAAGGGACATGCATATCCTTTTGGATTTGGTGGTAAACCATTGCTCCGATGAGCATGAGTGGTTCCAAAAGGCAGTTGCGGATCCTAAGGGTCCCTATGCGGATTATTTCTTCTTTGAAGAGGGAATCGACGGGAAGGAGCCCAATAACTGGCGTTCCTATTTTGGAGGCTCCGTTTGGGAAAAGGTGCCGGAACGGAGAATACCTATTATCTCCACCTCTACCATAAGAAGCAGCCGGATTTAAACTGGGAAAATCCAAAGCTTAGAGAAGAAATCTATGAAATGATTAACTGGTGGTTGGATAAGGGGGTATCCGGTTTCCGTATTGATGCCATCCTGAATATCAAAAAGGTATTTCCTTTACAGGGCACCATTATCCGGCGGACAGAGATGACGGCATGGCAGCCTGCACCAATATGATCTATGAGGCGGAGGGAATCGGAGACTTCCTTCGGGAAATGCAGGGATCGTTGCTTCCGTCCCCACAATGCCTTTTTCTGTGGGAGAGGTATTTAATGAAACCGAGGAGCAGATTCCGGAGTTTATCGGCGAGGACGGTTATTTTTCTTCTATGTTTGACTTCCGTGCCCATAGCAGCGGACATTCTGACAAGGGCTGGTTCGACAACAAGCCGGTTACCCCAATGCTTATCGGGACAACTGCTTCTTAACCCAAAGATTGGTGAATCCTGTAGGATTTATTTCACTGTCATTGAGAACCATGATGAGTCCAGAGGAGTCAACAGCTATATTCCGGCGGAAGACTTAAACGATAGCTCCAAGAAGTTTATTGCTACCATGCTGATGATGCAGAGGGGCCTTCCCTTTTATCTATCAGGGACAGGGAAATCGGTATGGAAAAATGTAATTTTTCACGACATCTCTGAAGTAGACGACATTTCCACCCTGGATGAGTATAAGATTGCCTTGGAAAATGGCTATAGTAAGGAAGAGGCGTTAAAGATTGTAAATCGTTACAGTAGAGACAATGCCAGAACCCTATGCAGTGGAGCAGCGAAAAGGAAGCAGGCTTTACCACCGGCAAGCCCTGGCTTCCCGTAAAACCCTAACTATACAAGAATCAATGTGGAAAAGTCAGGAGAAGGATCCCCGTTCCGTTCTTTCTTATTACAAGGCTCTTTGTGCTCTTCGAAAGCAGGAGGAGTATAAGGAGGCAGTGGTCTACGGAGAATTTATTCCCTTCCTGGAGCAGGAAGATCGCCTGATGGCTTTCTATAGAAAGGGAGAGAAGAAAACACTTTTGGTTTTGGGCAATTATAGAAAAGAAGAAAGAGAGTGGAAATTCCCTGGAAGAATCAAGAAAGTTGTACTTTCCAATGTAGAACCAAGAATCAACGAGAAATACGTGAAGCTTTCCGGCTATGAAGCTTTAATTTTAGAGGTAGAATAGAAGGCTTAGCTGAATAAACTTAGAGCGTTTTTTTAAGAGTGAGGACACAAATTCCTCACTCTTTTTCCATTTTTTTGCCACATTTTTTTTCTATTCTATGTCTTGTCAAAAGGAAAACAGTTTCCTGAGACAGTGAAAGATAGTGATTTCAATAGAAAATGAAGAGGAGAAAAGCTAAGCCGTAAGGCATCGGCTTAGTAAGGAGGTAAATTATGGCAAGAGGAAATAGAGTAGCAGGAATTGTGGCATCCGCCATTCTTTTCGGAGCAGTGTCCGGAGGAACTATGGTGGGGGTAAATGTGTTGGCAGACCAACACCGTTCAGAAATTGTAGCAAGCGTAAATGAGCTTACCGGACAGGAACAGAAAGAAAGTACTTCTCCCATTCAGAAAACAGTGGCAAAGGATAAAGGATGATACGTCTTCCGCAAAGACTACTGCAACCGGAGAAGAGAGTGTCTCCAAGATTGCAAAAGGATGCCATGTCTTCCGTAGTTTCCATCACAAATACCATTAAGTATCAGCAAAAACGGATTTTCTCTTTACGGCCAGGGACAAACTCGAGAGGCGGCAGCCAGCGGTTCAGGAGTGATTATTGGGGAAAATGATAATGAGCTTCTGATTGTTACCAATAAGCATGTTGTGGAGGATTCCACTTCTCTGTCCGTACAGTTTGTGGACGGAAGAGTCCTACGATGCAAAGATTAAGGGGACAGACAGTGATGTGGATTTGGCAGTGATTGCGGTTCCTTTGGATTCCATTTCCGCTGACACAAGGAAGAGTATTACTACAGCCACCTTCAGGGGATTCCGATGCCTTAAGCGCAGGAGATCAGGTAGTGGCTATCGGAAATGCATTAGGCTATGGACAGTCTGTAACCACCGGAATTATCTCAGCCAAAGGATAGAGACATTCAAACGGAAAACGGTACGGAAACCGGTCTTTACAAACCGATGCAGCGATTAATCCCGGAAACTCCGGTGGTGCTTTACTGAATATGCAGGAGAATTAATCGGTATCAATGTGGCAAAGTATTCCGATACCACCGTAGAGGGTATGGGCTATTCCATTCCTGCCAAGAAGGCGCAGGAAATCGTAGAGACACTTTCAAGAGAGATACCAGAGAAAAGGTCAAGGATGACGAAAGAGGCTACATCGGTATTCAGGGTAAAACGGTGGACAGCAGTATTGCGGAAGCCTACAACATGCCCCAGAATTTATGTCTATAAGATTTTAAAGGGTGATGGTATTGATAATTCCGCTTTACAGGAAAAAGATATTATTACCAAGTTTGACGGACAGGGCGTAAGAAGCCTGGAGGATTTGGTTTCCTTGATTTCCGGCTATAAGGCAGGAGAAAAGGTGGAAGTGACTGTAAAACGTCTTTCTGCCAAGGGACAGTATGAAGAAAAAGACGGTAGAGGTAACCTTAGGGAAGAACAGTACCGACAATAACTAAGAAAAGCTTCTTTTTGGAGATAAGTTCAAAAACTTAAAGAAGATGAGATTTTTAGAAAAATGATATTTTTCATAGAGAGGCTTTAGCTACTCCTAAATAGTAGAAAAAAATGAACGGAAAATAAAAATAAATTGTGTGATTGCGATAAAAAGCTTCCAAGACGAGTTCCGGAAGCTTTTTATGCTATACTAAACAAATATGTCTTATGATATTTTTATAGAAAGAGAAGGCTGGATGAGCATGAGAAGAAAGTTTTTCAAAAAGAATAGGATGGCTTTCTTTCTATGTTTTTCTGGCTCTTAGCTCTTCCGGGAGGAAGGCAAAGGGAAGGGAAAGAGACGCCATAAAGGAGGCTGTGTCCTTTACCAAAAGAACTGCTGTTCAAACGGGGGAAGAGAAGAGAAGCTACAGAGAAGAATATGGAGAATATATTCGTTATAAAAATATTTCCTATCCTTCCGCCTACCCCAACAACTTCTTTTGATGCATATCTGTATCCGAAAAGAACGGAAGAAGGAGGTTCTGGGCACCATCCTTTATTTTCATGGAGGAGGATTTGTGTCCGGCAGTAAAAATGTTGTGGATCAGCATCCCTATTTTCTGGAATGGCTGAAGAACGGATTCCAAGTCATAGCCATTGACTATGCTCTGGCGCCGGAGTATCCCTATCCTATCGCCCTGAGGCAAGCTGCCGCTGCCGTAAAAAGCCATAGTACAGAAAAAGGATATTTTAGGGATTGATCCGAATAAGCTTATTATTCTGGGAGACAGTGCAGGAGCTGCTCTGGGAGGACAGTTTATCCTCAGCCAGCTGGATGAAAATTACAGGAAAAGATTAAAGATGGAAGAGGTATTAGGAAGGGGAAAGGGCAAGATTTGCGGCTTTATCTCTCTTTCCGGCCTTTTGGATACTACCCGTTACGGGCAGACCAATTCAAAGGAAAAACAATTCTTATTTTTCGGAACTGGGGAATTGCTTATTTTCAGGAAAAAGATTTGGAAAAGGGAAGAAAGGCGAAGGAAGCCTCTGTTTTTGCAAAAATATTGAAAAAAATCCTTTCCTCCCACTTTTTCTGTCAGACGGAAATCTCGGCTCCTTTCAGGAACAGGGAAAGGACTTTCAAAAGAAAAGCTCCGTCAAATCGGCATTCCGGTGGAAAGCTATTTTCCCGGTAAAAATGAAGGAATTGCCCCATGACTTTGAATTGCAAGTCCATAGACCGGAGGCGGAGCGGCTTTTTAAGAAGACAAATCGCCTTTGCGAAGAATCTGCTTTCCTAAGAAATCCAATACACTTTCGGTAAAAATTCAGTTTTTGAGAGCCGGAGTCATTTTTGTGGAGGGGGTTTCCCAAGAAATTTTTCGATACTGCTGTCGTACAGGAAGGAAAATATGATCAAAGATAAACAAAAACAGCTCAATCAATTACAGGTCCTCTTTGACGGAATCGTCATAGCCTTAGCCTATTTTTTTGGCGTGGTATTTAGCTATTGAGAATCCTATCTTTCCGGAGGGCCACGGCGTTCTTTCTCCCAAGGTATATTTCACGGCTCTGCTCCCCTTGATTCCGGGATACTTAATCTTGTATTGGATTTTTCGGGCTTTATCATCCTATGCGTACCATGCGGATGAAAGAAATGTGCTTTTTCGCATAATACAAGCCAACAGTGTAGGACTTTTGCTTTCCGCTTCTCTTTTCTTTGCTTTTCGTAAATCCGGTTATTTTTGAGCATTTCTCTACCAAGGTCTTGTTTTATAACTATCTTGGCAATATTTGTTTAAATACCCTTGGAACGATATGGTTTAAGAAGATTTTTGGCTACACTTCGAAAGAAGGGTTTAACCAAAAACACCTTATTCTGGTGGGATTTTCCGCAGTTTCCAACCGCTTTATCGATGCTTGTAAAAGAAATCCGGATTGGGGCTATACCATTTACGGTATTGTGGATGATTTTGCGGAGAAGGGAGAGTCCTATAGAGGCGTATCCGTAATCGGAAAAATCAAGGAGCTGGGAGATTTCTGGCCCGAAATACGATTGACGAGATTGCCATTACCCTGCCCCTTGCCGCTTATGAAAAGCTTCCGGGAATTGTGGCGGTTTGTGAAAAATCCGGTGTCCATACCAAATTTTTACCGGACTATCAGGAGATTATTCACTCCAAACCTATTGCGGAGGATTTGGACGGACTGCCCGTTATCAATATTCGGAATGTTCCCTTGACGGATCCCTTTTAATGCTTTTGTGAAGCGACTGATGGATATTTTCGGTGCCCTGGTGGGAATCATTCTTTTCGGTCCCCTGATGCTGTTGGTGGCGCTTTTGATTCGCCTGGATTCCAGCGGTCCCATCATTTTCAAGCAGGAAAGAGTGGGAAGGCATAATCTTCCCTTCCAAATGTACAAATTCCGCTCTATGCGGGTACAGACCGTGGAGGAAGAAAAGAAGGGCTGGACGGTAAAGGGAGATCCCAGAGTGACTTGGATTGGAAAAAATTATCCGAAAAAAACCTCTATTGATGAACTTCCCAATTTTTTTCAATGTCCTACGGGGGATATGTCCCTCATCGGTCCCAGACCGGAGAGAACCCAGTTTGTGGAGCAGTTCAAGGAACAGATTCCTCGTTATATGATTAAGCATCAGGTTCGACCGGGGATGACCGGCTGGGCGCAGGTGAACGGTTTCCGAGGAGATACTTCCATTGAGGGAAGAATCCGTTGTGACCTTTGGTATATAGAAAACTGGAGCCTTTCTTTGGATATTCGCATACTCTTTTTTTAACCCTATGGAAAGGATTTATTAACAAAAATGCCTATTAATTTTTTTGTATTTTCATGGTATTATACCTTGATTCCTGTAAAATAAGCTTTGAAATCGATTTGGAGGAGTAGTGTGGCATTAGAACAGAATAAGGGAGAAGACCTCATAGTCATAGCGGAAATCAAAGAGAGCAATCATAGCTCTTCTGCGGAAGTGAAGAACGCGTCAGAAATAAAGAAGAGGAGAATGCTCCCTTTTCCGAGAAAGAGCAGGATTTAAAGGCACAGATTGCAAGAGGAAAGCGCTTGCAGGAAGACCGCCCTACAGGAAGAGATCAGGGAAGGAAGATCTGTCTTTTTTGGATAGGAAGCTTTCCCAAGGGGGAAAGAGGGAAAAAAATCCGGACTTCTATACCCTTCCCAAGGAAAGAAACGAGGAGAAGCGCAAGAGCTCTTTAGATATTTTGCAGGTGAATTCTCCGGATCAGATAGAGGAAGAGCTGGAAGAGTATTATGATGAGAAAAATAAGAAGAAGAAATCTTTGTGGAAGAAGGTTCTTCTGATTTCCGTTATCGAAATTCTCACTTTGATTATGATTTTCTGTACCGGTTATGTGGTTCGCTACATGAATATCAAGCCGGATGTGCAGTTTAATACAAAGAACGTTAAGAATGACAATATCGATGTCAAAAAGCAGGAACAGATGCAGGGCTACTGGACTATTGCCGTTTTCGGTGTAGACTCCCGTGACGGCGGAGTGGGCCGGGGTGCCAATGCGGATGTGCAGATTATTGTTTGCATCGACAGAGGCACGGGAGAAGTTAAGCTGGCTTCCGTATTCCGTGATACCTATTTGAATCTGGCAGCAGGCTCCCGTTTCGCCAAGATTAACGAGGCCTATGCGGATGGAGGCCCGGAACAGGCGGTTGCGGCTCTCAATAAAAACCTGGATTTGGATATTGAACACTATGCCACCTTTAACTGGAGAGCAGTGGCAGATGTGATTACCATGCTGGGCGGAGTGGATATTGATATTACCCAGAAGGAATTCCGTTACATGAATGCCTATATTCATGAGACCAGTATTGAGTCCAAGGTCAATGAGAAGAATCCTGCGGCGGAGTATATTAAGGGACCGGGAATGCAGCATTTGGACGGTGTACAGGCGGTAGCATATGCCAGACTTCGATACATGGATGATGACTTTACCAGGACCAAGAGACAAAGAGGTTATCTCTCAGGTTCTTGCCAATGCCAAAAAGGCGGATTTTAGCCACCTTGACCAATGTTATTGATACCGTTCTTCCTCAGATTGCCTTTAATGTGGATGTGGGAGATATCTTAGAGCTGGCCAAGGGTGTTAATCGTTATAATATTGTAGGTTCTGAAGGCTTCCTATGATTTAACCACACAAAATGATGGGTAAGAAGGGAGATTGCGTTATTCCCCAGAGCTTAGCCTCCAATGTAACCAAGCTTCATGCTTATCTCTTTAATGATACGGATTATAAGCCCTCCGCTGCAGTCTGGACCTACAGTGACAAGATTGCGGAGGATTCCGGAAGCTATAAGAACGGAAGAGGAGACAGCGACAGCGGCTCCAAAAAGAAGAAATCCTCAGAAGACAGAGAGGAAGAGGAGAATAGTAAAAAGAAGAAGAGCTCCACGGAAGAAAGCGGAAAGAAGAAATCTCAGTCCGAGGAAAGCTCCGAGTCCAGAAATCCAAGACAGAGACGGACAGCAATGGAAAAACCGTAGAAAGTACAAAGAATTCCGAATCCAAGCAGGAAACAAAAAGAGAGCAAGAAGGGCGAGATTCAGTACACGGAAGAAAGTACTACGGAGAAAATAAAGAAAAATCACGGAAGAAAGCAAGAAATCCAACGAAGAGACGAAGAAATCCGTGAAGAAACAAAGAAAAAGGAAAATAATGCTGAGCCGAGCATCGGGAATAATCCGCCTACTGCGCAAGCTCCCAAAATTCCGGAGAGAATCCGGGACCCGGGAGATATTGTAGATTAGTGTTTTGTCGAAAAATGAATGAGGGAAGAGGGAGAGCTATGGAACTAAAGGACTCAAAGGCCAAAAGAGACTTTTATACAATCGGAAATGGAATTTGTTTACTTTACCTTGCCTTGATGCTTTTGCTTTTCCCCTCTATTCCCGGGACAAATACTTTGATATTCTCCAGGCTCGTTTTGATTTTTTTCTGGATCTGCAGCAGTGTTTTTTTCCGTACTGCTTTTTTTGCCTTTGTGGCTTTGTATTCTTTGACACTAAAGAAGGAAGAACGAAAAGAGATTCTTCCTTCTCTTTTTGGAAGAAGAAGAGGGAAAGAAAAAGCCCTTGTTTGCTACGGATCTTCCCTTTTGTCTTCTGATTCTTCTCTTTTTCCTTTCCATGTTCCTTTCCGGATACCCTTACGAAACCTGGTGGGGAAGTACGGGAAGATATATGGGAGTTCTGACCTGGCTGCTTTTCTTTACGGTGTATCTTGGGCCTTAGTCGATTTTATCGCTTTAAAAAGTTTCATCTTCTCCTGTTTTCTGTAGGCGTGGTTTTACAGTGCTTATGGGGGAATCAGCGATTTTTACATGATGAACTATATGCATTTCTTCGACAATGTTTTCGGACTTATCCAAGTGGGCGATGTTCGCGGGACCTGTGGGCAATATCAACGGCTATACCAGCCTTGTTTTATTTTATGCCTGCCTCTATACCGGTTTATATTTGCAGGAGAAGGAGCTTCGCTGGAAGCACTTTTTTATGGGGATGATGTTGCTTTGCCACATTGCTACAATCTTCGGAAGCAGTGACAACGCAGTCATCGGGCTATTCTATTGTTTTTTCTGCTCTTTACCGTTTTTAGCTGGAAGGACAACAAAAGCTTCGGAACCTGTCTTTCCGTGTATTTCTTATTTTTCCTTTCTTTGAAGCTTTCCGTGCTTCTTGCCGGAAAAGGGACAAAAGCATTATACAGATTTCTCCACCGGGATTTCTCTTTCCATGGGAAAGACAGTTCTTCCTTACCTGGGAATGGGACTCACCGGCATCCTTTGGGCTTTGGGAAGATTCAGCAAGAAGGAATTGTCCATGAAGCTTTTCAAAAGGCTTTATGTCCTGCTTTTAATCCTGTTCTTCATGGCAGGAGCCTATGTCATCTATGATGTAAATGTGATGCATCGCTATCCGGTGCTGGAACAGTTCAGCCAATTTTTACGCTTTGATGATTCCTGGGGAACCGGAAGAGGCTTTATCTGGAGGATGGGTATGGAATACTTCCGAGACAGGATGCCTATGCTTAAGAGACTTTTCGGCTATGGGCCGGACGGATATTTTATGCTGACTAACGACAATTATAAGGTGGAAGTGGAACAGGCCGGTATGGGACTGATTGACAGTATTCATAATGAATATCTGAACTTTGCTTTTGACCATCGGTGTTTTTTTGGACTTTTAGCCTATCTTTTTTCCTGAAAATGTCTTCACCGTGTTTTGGAAGAAAGAGGCTGAGAATTCAGCGGAAGCAACTTTCGGACAAAATGCCTTTTCCCTTTGCGGTAAGCTTGGCTTATCTGGCTTATCTCACTCAGGCCGGTATCAATATTGCGGTACCCATTGTAATGCCCATTGTGATGCTTCTGTGACATTTTTAGGGAATTTGCCGGAAAAGAGCGGAATAAAAAGGGAGCTGTACAGCTCCCTTTTAAATATTTTAAGGTATTATTCTTCCGGCTCGATTAAGCCGTAGCTGTTAGCCTTTCTCTTATAGACTACATTGACCTTGCCGGTGTTGCCGTCCTGGAAAACAAAGAAGCTGTGCCCCAGAAGCTCCATCTGCAAACAAGCTTCTTCTGCAGTCATAGGCTTTAAATCAATGTGCTTGGTACGAACAATCTTGATTTCTTCCTCGTCCTGTGCCGGCTTCTCATCGATGAATTCCGAACTAAAGTCGGAACCTGCCTGATGACGCTGAATTAATTTGTTCTTGTATTTACGAATCTGCCGCTCCAGAACATCCACCACAAGATCAATAGACTGGTACATATCTTCGGTAGCTTCCTCTGCACGGATCACGCTTCCCTTTACGGGGATGGTTACCTCGATCTTTTGCATATCCTTTTGGGTAGAAAGTGTTACGTTACAGGGGGTTTCCGCCTGGAAAAACTTATCCAGCTTCCCTAACTTCTTCTCCACGCCATTTTTTAGTCCATCGGTTAGACTAAGGTTTCTTCCGGTAATGGTAATTTTCATAAAAATTCCTTCCTTTCTATGTAGTCCAAAAGAATTTCTTCTTTTCTTGAGTATAGCATTTCATCTAAGGATATGAAAATCTTGTGAATAATCAACAAATCTGTGTGGCTGAAACACCTTGAATAAGCTTGGAACTAATGGTAGAATCTATGAGTTATAGATTTATACGGAACCATACAGAGATTGTATGGAGAAGGAGTATAGGATAATGAATCTTTTCGAGAAAATATTTGGTACCCACTCACAGAGAGAATTAAAGCTGATTCAACCTAAGCTGGATAAAATCCTTTCTTTACAAAGCACTATGGCAGCTATGTCCGAGGAAGAGCTTAAGGGACAGACAGAGAAATTTAAAAATCGTTTGGCACAGGGAGAAACCCTGGATGACTTATTGCCCGAAGCCTTTGCTACCGTTAGAGAAGCGGCTAAGAGAGAGCTGGGTATGGAACATTTCCCGTACAGCTGATTGGTGGAATCGTTCTTCATCAGGGACGTATTGCGGAGATGAGAACGGGAGAAGGAAAGACCTTTGGTGTCTACCTGCCCCGCTTATTTGAATGCGCTTGCCGGCAATGGCGTTCATGTCGTTACCGTAAACGATTACCCTGGCAAAGCGTGACTCCGAGTGGATGGGAAGAGTGCATCGTTACCTTGGTTTAACCGTCGGTACGGTTTTGAATGAGATGTCCACAGAGGAAAGACAGGCAGCCTATGCTTGTGATATTACCTATGTGACCAACAATGAATTGGGCTTTGATTACCTGAGAGACAATATGGCAATTTACAAGAGTCAGCAGGTGCTTCGAGGCTTGAATTATTGTATCATCGATGAGGTGGACTCTGTTTTAATCGACGAGGCAAGAACACCTTTGATTATTTCCGGACAGTCCGGAAAGTCTACCAAGCTCTATGAGCTTTGTGACATTTTGGCACAACAGCTGGAAAGAGGAGAAGAGTCTGCGGAATTTTCCAAAGATTAATGCAATTTTGGGAGAGGAAATTGAAGAGACCGGAGACTTTATCGTAAATGAGAAGGAAAAGACCGTAAACCTTACCCAGCAGGGTGTGGAGAAGGTAGAGAAGTACTTCCATATTCAAAACCTTGCGGATGCGGAGAATCTGGAAATCCAGCACAACATTATCCTGGCTTTAAGAGCGCATAATCTGATGTTTAGAGATAAGGACTATGTAGTAAAGGATGACGAGGTTTTAATCGTTGATGAATTTACCGGACGTATCATGAACGGTCGTCGTTATTCAGACGGCTTACATCAGGCAATCGAGGCCAAGGAGCATGTACAGGTAAAGAGAGAGTCCAGAACCTTGGCTACCATTACCTTCCAGAACTTCTTCAACAAGTTCAAGAAGAAGGCCGGAATGACCGGTACTGCACAGACCGAGGAAAAGGAGTTTCGAAACATTTACTCCATGGACGTTATCCAGATTCCTACCAACAGACCGGTACAGAGAAATTGATTTGGATGATGCGGTATATAAGTCTAAGAAGGAGAAGTTCCAGGCGGTAGTGGATGAGATTCAGGCTATCCACGAGACCGGAGCCCCGGTACTGGTGGGTACCATTGCCATCGAAACCTCCGAGCTTTTATCCTCCATGCTTCGGAAGAGAGGTATTAAGCACAATGTATTAAACGCCAAGTTCCATGAGCAGGAGGCGGCTATCGTAGCAGAGGCCGGTGTACACGGTGCGGTAACCATTGCCACCAACATGGCGGGTCGTGGTACCGATATTAAACTGGATGATGAGGCAAAGGCTGCCGGCGGTCTTCATATTGTGGGTACGGAGCGTCACGAGTCTCGAAGAATCGACAATCAGTTAAGAGGTCGTGCCGGAAGACAGGGAGACCCGGGACAGTCCCAGTTCTTTATTTCCCTGGAAGATGATTTGATGCGTCTCTTCGGTTCCGAAAGATTGATGGGCATGTTTGAGGCTCTGGGCGTACCGGATGGAGAACAGATTCACCATAAGATGCTTTCCAATGCCATTGCCAAGGCTCAGGAAAAGATTGAGTTAAATAACTACGGCATCCGTGAAAACCTCTTAAAGTATGATGAGGTCAACAACGATCAAAGAGATGTTATCTATACCGAGAGAGAAAAGGTATTGGAAGGGGACAATATGCGTCCTCTCATCGTACGCTTTATCACGGATACAGTGGATAATTATGTTGCCGAGTGTATCGGAGAGGGACAGACCCCCAAGGAATGGGATTTGTCCGGCTTAAATGACACCCTGATGAGCATTATTCCTTTAAAGAAGTTAAGACTTACGGAAGAGGAATATGAGAACATGACCGGAGATGAGCTGAGCCAGAGACTGAAGGAAGAAGCCATTCGCCTTTATGAGCAGAAAGAGGCGGAGTTCCCGAATCCGGAGCAGATGCGTGAGGCTGAGCGAGTAATTCTTCTGAAGGTTATGGATCAGAAGTGGATGAGCCATATTGATGACATGGATATCCTAAGAGACGGTATCGGTTTGCAGGCTTACGGACAGAAGGATCCCTTGGTAGAGTACAAGATTGCTGGACTATGAGATGTTCCAGAATATGATGAGAAGTATTCAGGAAGAAACCATCAGAGTGCTGTACCAGATTAAGCTGGAGCAGAAGGTGGAAAGAGAGCAGGTGGCAAAGCCTCTGGCTACCAACAGAGATGAGTCTGCGGTGAGAAGTCCGAAGCAAAAGAGAAGGAAGAAAGATTTATCCCAACGACCCATGCCCCTGCGGTTCCGGAAAGAAGTATAAGCAGTGTCACGGTGCCAACCTCTATCAGAAGGACTAATTCCCGGAAAGAAGAGTTACTGCAGTAAAAAATTAAGATCAAAAGCAAGAATCAAATAGAGAAAGATAGTAAGAAGAGCATGAGAAAGGAGCCTCTGTGATTGAGTTTGATCAATTTAAATCAGAACTTTCCTCCAAGGAAGAGCCCTTACAGCAGTTGGAAGCTGCCCTGGACTTGGATACCAAGAGAAAAAGAATCATAGAGTTGGACCGTATGATGGAGGAACCCGATTTTTGGGGGGATCCGGAGAAGGCCAACAAGCTTTCCACAGAGGCGAGACATTTGAAGGACGAGCTGGAAGGCTTTACCGCGCTAAAAGGCAATTATGAGGATATTGAAGCCCTGATTCAGATGGGAAAAGAGGAAAATGATGATTCCGTAATTCCGGAGATTCGGGAATTACTGGACAGCTTTTTCCGAAAGATTGGATCAGATGAATACCACCCTCCTCCTTTCCGGAGAATATGACAGCATGAACGTTATCCTTCGCTTAAATGCCGGAGCAGGCGGAACGGAGGCCAATGACTGGGCGGGCATTCTCTACCGAATGTACACCAGATGGGCGGAAACGACATGGTTTTACAGTGAAAGATCTTTGGATTATCTGGATGGAGATGAAGCCGGCATTAAGTCCGTAACTATGGAAGTGGTGGGAGAGTATGCCTACGGCTACCTTCGCTCCGAGTCCGGCATCCATCGTCTGGTGCGTATCTCCCCTTTAATGCCCAGGGAAAGCGGCAGACCTCCTTTGTATCCTGTGACGTTATGCCGGATATCGAGACGGATATCGACATTGAGATTCGGGAAGAGGACATTAAGATGGAGGTTTTTCGTGCTTCCGGTGCAGGTGGACAGCATATTAACAAGACCTCCTCTGCGGTTCGTTTGATTCATATTCCTACCGGCTTTGTGGCAGCCTGTCAGGAGGAACGTTCTCAGCTTCAGAACAAAAACAAGGCCATGCAGATGTTAAAGACCAAGCTTTATCTGAAGGAAAAGGAAGAGCAGGAAGCGAAGCTTGCAGGGCATTCGAGGAGAAGTGAAGGATAACGGCTGGGGATCCCAGATTCGTTCTTATGTTTTACAGCCATATCGTATGGTAAAAGACCTGCGTACCGGGGAAGAAAGCGGCAATACGGATGCGGTTTTGGATGGAGACATCGATCGTTTCATTTCCGCTTATCTGAAGTGGATGCAGTTGGGCTGTCCGGATCGAAAGATTGCGGGAAATGACTAAAAACAGGGAAAAGTTTCTTAGGAGAAGAAAGGGGCGAATGAGATGAAGATTGCTATCATGGGCTACGGAACCATCGGATCCGGCGTGAAAGAAGTGCTGGATATGAACAGAGCACAGATTGAGAAAAAGGGCGGAGAAGGTATTGAAATAAAGTACATTCTGGCCAGAAAAGAGCATATTCCCGGTGTGGAGGATGCCTTGGTCACTACAGATTTTTCCGTCATTGAAAATGATCCGGAAGTGGAGCTTGTGGTAGAATCTATCGGAGGAATTCATCCGGCTTACGAGTATATTAAAAGCTGTCTGGAAAAGGGTAAGCATGTGGTAAGCTCCAACAAGGCGGTGGTGGATGCCTGCGGTTCCAAGCTGATTCGAACTGCGAAGGAGCATAACTGCAACTTCTATTTTCGAGGCTTCCGTAGGAGGCGGAATTCCGGTTATTCGTACCCTTTACCATAACTATGCCGGGGAAAAATGTGACAGAAATCACCGGTATCTTAAACGGTACCACTAACTTTCATCTTAACCAAGATGAGGGAGGAAGGCTCCAGCTTTGAGGACACCTTTGAAGGAAGCGCAAAGACTGGGCTATGCGGAAAGAGATCCTCTGCGGATATTGACGGCTTTGATACCTCCAGAAAGACTGCCATCCTCCTTTCCATGACCTCCGGCAATCGTTGCCGCCACGAGGACATTTACACGGAAGGAATCCGGAATGTCAGTGATATCGATATGGCTTATGCCAAGGCATTGGGATACAGCATTAAGCTTTTGGGATCCGTACAGACTGTGGAGGATAAGTATTTTGCTTATGTAGCCCCCATGATGGTGGAGGAGCAGGATCCTCTCTATCCCGGTAAATGGCGTGTATAACGGTATTCGTATCGTAGGAAACTGCCTGGGAACCACCATGCTTTACGGCATGGGAGCCGGTAAGCTTCCTACTGCCAGTGCGGTAGTTTCCGATATTATTGCGGCAGTACGTCATAAAAATAATTTCCAGGGAATCGGCTGGTCCGATAAAATGATTGAAATTGAGCCCATGGGCGGAAAACGCTTTCCGTTATTTTCCTTCGTATTGAAGGGACGGAAGAGGGGAATTGAGAAGGAATTAAAGAGCTACTTCGTAGAGGATGGAAAGGTAAAGGTTCATGTTCTTCCCGGACGAAAGGATGAATTTGCCATTATTTCCGATATTCTTTTCGAAGAAGATTTTTCTGGCTCGTCTTTCCGCCTTTCGAGGATGAAACCGGAAGGAGAGTATTCCACTACCTTCGTGTAAATTCCGCTTCAGAGGAGTAAGAAGATATCGCTCGGCTAGCCGCAGCAGAAACGAGAGCTCTTTTTGGGAATATCGCTTGTATGGAACTCGATGACATAGGTCTTGCCTACGCCATCGGGGTAAGAATAAAGAAAACGCTGGCGTCTAAGGCACCAGCGTTTTTGTGAATAGGAGCAAAGGGATGGAGTGGATTAGCAATAGTGAGGAAGAAAGCTATCAGTTGGCCTTTCGCCTGGGACAGGAAGCCAAAAAGGCGAGATTTACTGTCTGAGGGAGACCTTGGGGTAGGAAAGACCGTCTTTGCCAAAGGGTTTTGCCAAGGGCCTGGGGTTTCGGAAAATGTAGATTCCCCACCTTTACCATCGTGAAGGAATATCAGGGGAGAGAAAAGCTCTATCATTTTCGACCTCTACCGTATCGTAGATCCGGAGGAGCTTTTGGGAAATCGGCTTTTCAGGACATGCTTTCCGGGAGGGCATTGCTTTAATGGAATGGGCCAGTCAGGTCAGGGAGGATATCCCTCCGGAAGCCAAATGGATTTATATTGAAAAAGGATTTAAGTCAGGGATTTTCCTTTTCGAGAATCCGTATGGAAGATAGCAAATGAAGAGAAGTAGAGTAAGAAAAACATCATGAAAGTTTATGGGAAAAGCTCTTTAACAGAGAATAGGAAATAGAGCAATCTATGAAATAGAGTAATCTGCGAAATAGAGTAATCTATGAAAGAAAAAGGATAAAAATGATAAGCTTTAGCATTAGACGCCTCGGGAGAGTTTCCGGGGTTTGTCTTGTAAAGGACGGACAGATTTTTAGGGGAGATGGATTTACAAATCGGACTCACCCATTCTGAAACCTTACTGCCTCTTTGTATCAGTCTTTTGGAGCATTGCAAGGTTTCTTTGGAAGAGGTGGATCAGATTTTCCTATGCAAAGGGCCGGGCTCCTTCACCGGTCTTAGAATCGGAGCGGCAACAGGAAAGGGGCTGGCTTTGGCCGGAAATATTCCCCTCTATGGAATCAGTACGCTGGAAATGTTGCAGGAAAATCTTAGCTTTTTACCCAAATCCCATCCATGTGCTTTTGGATGCCAGAAGAGGACAGGTCTATACCGCATCTTACCGTTTGGGGACAGTGTATTTCTCCGGAAAGGGCGGTGAGTATTGAGGAGCTTCTTGCTTTTGCAAAAGAACAGGGAGGGCAGCAGATTTTTCTTGGGGACGGCATTTTTCCCTATAGAAAGCAGATTGAAGAGAGCCTGGGAAAGGATCTTTGCCTTTTCCCCAATCCCCAGAACGCCCTGCAAAAGGGCAGCATCTCTGGCTTTACTGGGAGAAAAGAAAAAGGCGGAAGGGCTTGGAAGCAGGATTTCATCTGGAGTATTTAAGGAAGCCTCAGGCAGAAAGAGAAAAAGGAAGCAGGGGCTTTTAAAGGATTTTTCAGATTGTGCAGGAAGAGGCTTACAAGGATTTAGGGAAAACCAAAGATAAGCTGATTGCGAAGAACTATCCGATTCACGAATAAAGTGGGCTGAGTGGAATGGAATCTACCAAAGAATCAAGTAAGTTGTTTGGAAAGAGCAATTACCACTCATTGCTTACAATCAAGGAGGAGAAATGTTTTTTCGGTACATGGAAGTACGGGATGTGGAAGAGATTTGGGAGATGGATCAAGCACTTTTTGGCAGTATGGCCTATTCCCGGCAGGATTTTCTCCGTGCTGTGGAGGGAAAAATACGATAGAGCCATTGTTTTGATGGAGGAAGAGGAAATCTTAGGCTACGCGATTCTGAGAGTCTTAGGCGTGGAAGGAGAGCTGGAAAGCATTGCCGTGAAGAAAGAAAGCATCAAGGTAAGGGTTTTGGGAAAGCAACTGCTTCGGGAAATTCTCTCCATGGAGATCGGGAAGCCATTCAGAAAATATTTTTTTAGAGGTAAGGGAAAGCAATGACCCTGCCAAAGCAATCTATGAACGAGAGGGATTTCGGGCCTTTTCCAAAAGAAAGGCGTATTACCGGGATCCGGAAGAGGATGCCATCCTCATGGAAAGGACGATACAATAAATTATGTTAGAATTATGTTTACTGGGAACCGGCGGTATGATGCCCTTCCCAAGCGCTGGCTCACCAGCTTAATGTTACGCTGTAACGGGTCCAGTCTTTTGATAGATTGTGGAGAGGGAACCCAGATTGCCATGCGGGAGAAGGGATGGAGCCCCTATAGCATTGATACCATCTGCTTTACCCACTACCATGCGGATCATATTTCCGGACTTCCCGGAATGCTGCTCAGCATGGGAAATGCGGAGCGAACCAAGCCGGTGACTCATGATTGGCCCCTAAAGGGACTGGCCAGGGTGGTAAATGGACTGAGGAGCATTGCGCCGGAACTGCCCTTTGCCATCGAATATATAGAAATTCAGGAAGAAGAGCAGAGATTTTCCTGTGAAAGCTTTCAGCTGGAGGCCTTTAAGGTACAACACAGTATTCCCTGCTTTGGGCTATAAAATCACTATTCCCAGATCCGGAAAATTTTTCCGTAGAACGGGCAAGGGAGGCGGGCATTCCCGGTGTCCTGCTGGAATCGTCTGCAACATGGAGAAGCGGTAGAGCATGAGGGCAGTCTTTTACCCCGGATATGGTCATGGAGAGGCAAGACGAGGGATTTCGTGGTCTATTGTACTCGATACCAGACCGATTCCCAGGATAGCCGAAAAGGCGAAGGATGTGGATTTGTTTATCTGTGAAGGAATGTATGGGGAGGAGGACAAGCTCTCCAATGCCAAGAAGCATAAGCATATGACTATGGAAGAGGCAGCCATCTTAGGACGGGAAGCCCAGCCCTAGAGAAATGTGGCTTACCCACTATTCTCCTTCCGAGGTTTTATCCGGAGCAGTATAAGGATAAGTTCAGCCATATTTTTCCGGTGAAATTCGCCAGAGATGCTTGGAGCAAGGACATTTTCTGAAGAAGAGGAAGAAGGAAAATAAAGCTGAAAACGAAGTAAAGAACAGGATAGGGTAACTAATGCAGAATAACAATCTGTGATGAGATTCTGAATAGGAAATATAGAAAGAGCAGTTTTATGGAAGATGTTTTGATTCTGGGAATCGAAAGCAGCTGTGATGAAACCGCAGCGGCAGTGGTAAAAGAAACGGAAAGGAAGTGCTTTTCCAATGTGATTTCCTCTCAGGTGGCTCTTCACGCAGAGTTTGGAGGAGTAGTGCCGGAGATTGCTTCCCGTAATCATTTGGAAAAGATTGATGAGGTGATTCGTCTGGCTATGGATGAGGCGGGGAAAAGCTTTTCCGAGCTTACGGCGGTGGCGGTAACCTACGGCCCCTGGACTGGTAGGCTCTCTTTTGGTGGGGGTTTCCGAAGCCAAGGCTCTGGCCTACGCCATTCAGAAGCCCTTGATTCCGGTACATCATATTGAAGGGCATATTGCGGCAAATTATCTTGCCCATCAGGACTGCGTTCCTCCCTATGTTTGCCTGGTGGCCAGCGGTGGACACAGCCATCTGCTGTATGTGGAGGACTACGGAAAAATCAAAATCTATGGAAGAACCAGAGATGATGCGGCGGGAGAAGCCTTCGACAAGATTGCCAGAGCCGTGGGACTGGGATATCCCGGAGGCCCAAAGCTGGAGCAGAGTGCGAAGGAGGGAGACCCCTTTGCCTATCATTTTTCCCAAGGCAAAACTGGATACTCCCTATGACTTTAGCTTCTCCGGCGTAAAATCTGCGGTTTTAAAATGAGCTAAACCATAAGAAAATGTTGGGAGAAGAAATCAGGGTGGCAGACCTTTGTGCCTCTTTTCAGGAGGGAGTCTGTGAGGACTTGGCAGAAAAATGTCTACAGCTTGCTCTGGATTTAGGGGTATCCAAAATGGCTGTGGCGGGAGGCGTCTCCGCAAACGGCTGTCTTAGAAGGAAGATGGAGGAGAAGGCGAAGGCCCACGGTTTAAGCTTTTACTGCCCAAGCCCTGTGCTATGCACGGACAATGCGGCAATGATTGCAGCAGCAGCCTATTATGATTATCAGGCAGGAAAAACGAGGGAGAGGCTTCTTTGAAATGCTTATCCTTCCTTAGCTTTAACGGAAGGCTAGAGTATAGAAGGAATTCCGGCGCTAAAACAGCTCAGAAAAGAACGTGGATAGAGCTCGAGAAAGAACGCTCAAGATTATTCAGATAGAAAAACCTTGGAGCGGAACGGAAAAGGAGCGTGGGAGGGAAGAATGCCAAATCAAAGAGAAATTACCGTCATCCTTCTGATGGCCGGAAAAGGCAGCCGTATGGGATGCAAGGAAAAAAAGCAGTTTCTGCCCTTTCAGGAAAGCCTTTATATTATTCCGCCCTGCAAAAGTTTTGCAGCTGGGACAGGTGCAAAAGAAATCTTTTGATTCTTTCCCAAGGAAGATAAAGAAAGGGTGGAAGGAGAACTTAAGCAATGGAGGGAAGAGCTGGGGCTTCGGTTCTTAGAAGGAGAATCTAGCACAGATGTAAAGAGGAGCTCGCTTTCTGCACTTTTCTCCGCTTTCACAGGAAGGCATAGCTAGTTTCCCTGATTGAGGGGGGCAGAGACGCTACTGGTCTGTTTACTCCGCCTTGGAATTTTTTGAAAAATAGGGAAGCGAATAGAGAAAAGTATAGAAAAAGAGCAGGAGATAGAGCATGGAGAAAGCAAAAAATCTTCAAACCGAGCTCTCTCTTTTTATCCATGACGGGCACGGCCCTGCTTTAGTTTAGACCTATGCGAAAGAATTTATGAAGCTCAGAAAGTCCTATGGGCAGTGATTCCGGGACTTCCGTGACAGATACCATAAAGGAGTGGAGAAGGGGATTGTGCAGGAAAGCGTGGACAGAAGCAGTCTTTATCGGATTCAGACTCCCTCAAGCTTTTTCCTTTCCCCTGCTTTTGGGAAGTCTATAAAGACTTTTCTTAGAGAAGAAAGAGGAGGGCTATCCATTACGGATGATGCCATGATGGTGGGAGGCATTTAGCAAGGAACAGCCCTACTTGGTTTTTAGGAGAAGAGCAAAAACCAAAAAGATTACGGTGCCTGAAGATTTGATTTACCTAAAATTTTTAGAAGAGCATCATAAACAATAACATGAAATCGTTTTCAATCAGACAATAGCGTAAGAAAGGATAAAGCCAGATGATTCAAGACCTGGGGACAACATCATTTTCAAAATCAATATCATCCGAAAAAGCCCGGAGAAGAGGACTTTTTCCTTTCCTTTTTCAGGAAAAGATCGGTTTTTGCTAAAAGAGAGTCCGGAAAGAAGGTGGATCGCTTCAGATGCTATCATGAGTGGAGACGGTTTAAGCCTAAGATGTCCGGAGGGAGAGGGCTTTTTCCTTTTTATAAAATCAAAGAGTATTTGTCCTCCTTTTCCCAAGGAAAAAGAGGAAGTACAGGAAAAATGCCTTTATCCCGAAAGGGAGAGCAGCAGACATGGGAAAATGACTGGAGAAAGAGTCCTTTTACCTATCTTTTTCTTTGGACGGACAAGACTATTATCTGCTGAAAGATATGGTGGAATTCGGAGAATATCTTTCCTTGGAAGAGCTGCGACGGGAGTTTAAAGGGACCAAAGTCACTGCTGTTTTTAGCCAATACAGGGATGCATCTCTTTTCATTTTTACCAAAAGCACCGTTATTGTGGCGTCTGCGGCACAAAGACGGAGAAGGATCAAAAGAGAAAGAGCAATGCGTTGTCCCTAACTGTCAGGAGGTCTTCTATCCGAAAGATTATGCCGGCAGTTATTGTGGGAATTATTCATAAGGATAAAAATCCTTTGCACAAGATATGCCATCAGATTCGTTACTCTACCCGCCCTTGTGGCAGGCTTTTATCTGAGATTGGCGAGACTGCGGAGGAAGCTGCGATTCGGGAAGCTATGGAAGAAAACCGGTGTTCCCTATTAAAGGAGCTAAAGTATTATAAATCCCAAACCCTGGGGAATGGCGGACGACTTGCTCCTGGGATATTTTTGCAAAAGTGGATGAGGAAAAAGGCTTCCTTTTACGGAAACAGGAGAGGTTCAGATTATTCGAGATGAGGAAGAGCTTTCCGAGGCAGCTGTGGCTTAGCTCGAGAGGAGGTGGAGCTACAGGGAAATGATTTTCAGCTAACCAATGAGATGATGCGGACTTTTAAAGAGGAAAGAAAACTTAGGATAAAAGCTTTTAGAAAAGTGAAATAAAAAGAAAAAGACTTTTTGGAAAAGTGTTTTTAAGGAAGGAGAAACGGGTGAAAAAGGTATTGCTAATTGCCACAGGAGGAACGATAGCCTCCAAGCAAACGGAGGAGGGACTAAGTCCGGCTCTTAGTGCAGAGGAAATCATTGCCTTTGTGCCGGAGCTGCAGAAAATTGCCGAGCTTTCCATTGTCCAGCTTTGCAATGTGGATTCCACCAATATGCAGCCTAAGATTTGGCGGGAAATGGGGGCTTGTATTCAGAAAAACTATGACCGTTATGACGGCTTTGTGGTATTACACGCACGGATACCATGGCATATACTTCTGCGGCGTTAAGCTATATGGTCCAGTATTCCAGAAAAGCCCATTGTCATCACCGGATCCCCAAAAAGCCCATCAATCAGGACAGTACCGATGCCAAGATGAATCTTCTGGACAGCGTGCGCTACGCCTGTGATCCGTATTCGGAAAAATGTGGTTCTCCTCTTTCAATGGCAAATGTGATTTCCGGTACCAGAGCGAAAGAAAATGATGGCCCGTTCCTTTCCATGCCTTTCCAAAGTGTAATTTCCCTACCCTTGGCCAGAATGCAGGACGGCAGAATCATTCGATATATTCCCCTATCTGCCCCTGAGAGAGGCTGTGGAATTCCATTTGGATTTGGATGATTCCATCTGTGTTTTAAAGCTGATTCCCGGAACCAGACCGGAAATGCTTTCCTATCTTTTTGAAAATTATGATTGCATTGTCATGGAAAGCTTCGGCGTAGGCGGTATTCCGGAAAGCATGCAGGAAGTCTTTTACAAGGAAATGGAGAAGTGGCAGAAAAAGGGAAAAATCATTGTTATGGCCACCCAGGTGGTAAACGAAGGCTCCAATATGGAGATTTATCAGGTGGGACAGAAAAATCAAAAAGACTTCCAGCTTTTGGAAGCCTATGATATGACCTTGAAGCCACCATTACCAAGTTAATGTACCTGATGGCCAAGTACAAAGGGGACTATCCCGGCCTAAAGAAGGAGTTCTACACCACCATCAACAACGATATTCTCTGTGCGGTGCAATAGCAGGAATTGCTTTTCCTTGTCCCATTACCTTACGAAAATAATAAATAGGATGTGAAGCAAAAGATATAGACCCTTGCTTTCCGACAAAACAGCTTCGATGCAGGGCAATCTGAGCCCGCGGGCACTTGCGAAAAACGACCGAAAGGAAGTTTTCGCTTAGTGCCTGCGTGCGCGAAGTTAGCGAGAGCGTGCCCCCAAGCGAAGCTGTTTTTGTCGGAAAGCAAGTGAAACTCTACTTCACATCCTATTTTCTTTACTGCATAGGAAGGGCAAGGACAAAACAATTCCCTGCCATTCTTCCGTAGCCATAGATTTTCCCCTGTGGTTGGCGGCGATTTCTGGCGATGGATAGTCCCAAACCGAAAGCTTTTCGCTTTGGCTTCTGGCCTCATCCAGCCTTGTAAAGCGGGAAAAATATTTTTCAAACTCAGACTTACTTAGGCTTCTTCCGGCGGAGTCCACGGAAAGGACTGCCATATTTTCTCTATATAGTTTCACATAGAGGGTAGAAGGTTTATCGCATATTTTTCGTCCGTTATCCAAAAAGATTCGTAAAAAACCTCTTCACCTGACTTTCTATAGCATGCTTTTAAAGACAATATTCTGTTCTAGGTCAACCCTCAATTCCATTCCCTCTTCAAAAAACAGAGCTTCCATTTGCAGGCAGATTTCAGCCACTCTTCGGGAATAATCCATTTCTCCGTAGGTAAATATCTGTTGCTCCAAGCGAGAAAAGCTGTAAAAGCTTTTCCACCAATTCCTGCATTTTTCTTACTCATCACAGCGATGTTTCTGAACAAAAATCACCGGTTTCCGGAGCTAAATCCTGGTCTTCCAGAAGGGAAAGATTAGCGATAACAGCCAATGACGTTTTTTTAATTCATGACCGGCATCGGAAATAAACTGCTTTTTGCTTTTTCCATGGCTTGAACACTGGGACGGATGGCCCAGGTGGAAAAGAAATAATCCAGAGGAGGAAAAGCAGAATCAGTACCAAAGCTAAGAGCAGTAGGAAAGAGCGCTTGTTTATTCAGTATGTTTAGTTCTCTTTGATAATCTCCTAAAATCAAGGTTTTTGTCCCTTCTTCTCTGAAAGAAGGTAATGAAGCTTATAACGATAGACTGTACCGGAGCTTTTCTTTCTACTCAGAATCTTCTTTACGATAGTATTTAAACACTTCGAGCTTTTTCATCGGTGTAAAATCTCTTCGTTGTTGTTCGCATCAGTTTTTGAAGAGCTCGTTTCTGCAGTTGTTTCCGAAGGGCTATCCTTTGTTTAGCTCTTCTCTATTCATCGGAGAAAGAACCCGAATCCTGCTCCTCCGGACTCTTTCTCGGAGGGGAGAATCAAAGGAAGAATAGTCCCAGGCAGGGGAACTTTTGCTGACTCGGTGATTTTCGTTATTCTCTCAATTTCCAAGATGACATAGGAAAAAGGAACGGCTGGGGCAGAGACTCATGACCATTTCTAAAGCCTGGGGAACATCAGTTGTTCCAGCTCCATATCCATTTGCTCCTCCCGGGCCTTTTTACTGTAGTTAAAGTTGGTGAAGGATAATATCAACAACATCACAGCAAAGAGCAAAAAGAGGAGTGACCATAATACGAATTTTTCTGTTTTTTTCATTGGGCTTTCCTTTCATTTTCTTTCATGATTCGCGTTTTTCTTTTCAAAAAATCTGACAAAGTCTTTTTACTCCTCTTGCTTTCTTCCCTGCTCCGCCAGAAAATATCCCAGACCTCTGCGGCTTTGGATGCTTACAGTACTTTCAAAAGTCAAGCTTTTTTCGGAGAAATCCCGACATAAACCTCCACATGGTTTTCCACCGCATCACTGTCATAGCCCCCAGACCTTTTTGGAGAATCTGCTCCTTACTTAGAATTTGATTTTTTCCCTTGTAAAAGCATACGCATCAGTTCAAATTCCTTTTTGGACAGCTTCAGACTATGAGCTCCGGAAGAAAGATCTTTACTATCCAGTTCCAGGCTTAAATCTCCGAAGCTTGCTGTTAACTTCCTGCCCTTGCCTTCGCAAATAAAGGCGGAGATGCAGGCCAGAAAGCTCTCTTTGTCAAAAGGGCTTGGTGAGATAGTAGTCAGCCCCCTCCAAGCCTTCGATACGATCCTCCAGCTGGCTTTTTGGCGGTAAGCATCAGAATAGGCAGACCATTTTTCTCTTTTACGCAACTGTCTGGCTACCTGATAACCGTTCGAGCTTTGGGCATCATCACATCCAAAATCATTAAAATCGTAAATGGCGGTTTTGGCATACTCCAAAGCCTCTTCCCGTCATACGCCGTATCCACTTCATACTCCGCCCGCTCCAAAATCATTTTTAATGCTCTTGGATAGAATTTTTTCTCGTCTTCTACTAATAAAATTCGCATAGGAGTCTCCTTTTTTCGTTTTTTTCCTAGTATAATACAGGAAATATTGCAAAAAGCCAAAAATATTTATCCTTTTAAAAGCTTTACAAGCGATAAAAATCTTAAAATAGGCAGGAACAAATGGTATTTTTGATAAAGGACGATTATGGAAGCGAAAAAGAAAAAGTAGAATTTATGTAGAGATGCTGGGTGGCTTTTCTCTTACGTTGAGATAAAGCAATTAGACTTAGGAAATAACAATAAAGCCAATTTCCTAAAGCTCACCGAAATTGTCCTCTTAAGAGGGCTGGGGGCATTTCAAAAAGGATTTGATTGATGGAATATTTCGGTCATAAGTCCCTTTTGGATGAAAAACTAACAGCTGAATAACCTGCTCCACCAGGCGAGAACCCAGTTGAAGAAGCGGGGATGCCCGGAAAGAAGATTATTGACGGAAAAAGAGGAATCTATGCTCCGGAGTATCTTCCCTGAGTATGATTACGTCATGGACGTGCAGGAGATTCGAAGACATTTGCTTAAAGGCGAAGAACAGTAAGGAAGAGAGTAAGAAGTTGTCCTACTATCAGAAGGCTTTTTAAGATATACAAGGTGAGTGTTGCCGAGTTTGCTACGGATTACTGGGTAATCTTGGAGAGCGTTCGCCTAAAAGCGCCTTTTATGATGAAGTGATTGAATTCTTAGGGCTTATTACCGTGAGCATCAGAATACGAAGAGCTTTTTCATGATGTACAGATCAGGCCAATAAAATCTATCCGGACAACGGATGGCAGATCGAGATGATTGATGCTTTGATTCTGAAGAAGGATTATAAGACCGCATACGATTTATACATGAAGTGCGCTCACTACTATCAGGACGAGTTGGAAGTACCCATTCCCGATGCTTTACGGGCTTGCTACGAAAGACTTTCCGACAATGTTCGTGTAGTAACCGACGATATCCGTCAGATTCAGGCCAATATTGTTCGTAAGGACGAGAAGCTGAAGAGCGAGATGGGAACCAGGAAGATTGGCGCTTACCTTTGCCCCTTCACCAGCTTTATTGACGTTTATCATGTGCTTAGACGAAATCTGGAAAGAAGAGGCTCTTCCATCTTTATGATGCTTTGCACCTTGGTGGATTATGAAGGAAAGCCCATCCAGAATCAGGATAAGCTGAATACCCGTGCTGAGATTTTACAGCAGTCTTTATCCGAAGGCTTAAGAAAGGGAGACGTTTACACCAAGTATTCTTCCTCCAGTACCTGATTCTTCTGATTGGAACCAAGAGAGAAGACTGTGCCATCATTTACCAGAGAATCTCCAGAAGATTAAAGGAGCTGGCAGGCTCTCGTGCAGAGTTCCGTTATCGTATCGTATCTCTTGCTAGATTCCCGGAATCTTGGAGAAACGGTGCAGTGGATGAGATTTAGAAGAAGTGTTGACAGGAAAAATGAAGCTTTGCTATGATATTCTCTTGCGTTTCGCAAGCGTGCGTAGCTCAGCTGGATAGAGCGTCTGGCTACGGACCAGAAGGTCGTGGGTTCGAATCCTGTCGCACGCAGAAAAAGACGATGAAGAAATTCATCGTCTTTTATTTCACTTTAACTGAGTATCGCTCACGTGGTGTGCGGTATCTCGTTTTTACTCGGACAATGCTCCAGCTTACCTTTGGAATTGCATTGCAATAAATCCTCCAAGCTATAGCGGTTCACTACGGCATAGATGGCTTCGATCGATTTCCTTATATAAGGGGAAGGTGGGACAGCTGGCAGACCTTTTCGCAATTACTTCCCTCTTTCACACAATCCACAGGGGAGAGGGTTCCCTCTGCAGCATCTAAAATATCTCCCACGGAAATATCCTTTGCTTCCTTTAAAAGAAGATATCCCCCCTTGGCTCCCCGGACGCTCTTTAAAAATCCTCCCTTCACCATCAGGGCTATAATCTGCTCTAAATATTTTACGAAATTCCCTGTCGCTCCGCCACTTCCTTGATGGAAACCGGTTCTTTTCCTGTTCAGCTATATCAATCAGGGTACTTAAGGCATAACGGCCTTTGGTTGAAATCATCATATTCTTTTCCTCCATAGCTTTTTTATATCCTAGCATGGCACTGGGAGTTTTGACAAGTTTATTAAAAGCAATGTTCAAGAAAAGAGCTTTTCGGGTAAAATGAGCTTTACTCGATTAAATAAAAAGGAGAGCCTATGTCTAAAATTGACTTTTGCCATCAATGATGCGGGAAAGAGAATTTCCATTCTTTCCGATAAAATTAATCGCCATGGATTTATTGCCGGCGCAACGGGAACAGGGAAGACCGTAAGCCTAAAGCGTTTTAGCGGAAAAGTTTTTCGTCTTTGGGAATTCCGGTTTTTATCTCGATGTAAAGGGAGATTTATCCGGTTTATTAAAGCCGGGAGAAGCTCCGAAGGGATTGAAAAAGAGAGAGAAGAATGCAAGCTTACAGGAGAGGAATTCCGTTATCAGGGCTTCCTGTGGAGCTTTTTGCTCTTTCGAAGGAGGAGGGATTCGCTGCGTTGCACGATTTCGGAGATGGGACCATTGCTATTAAGCCGAGTACTGAATTGTACACGGATGTGCAGAGCGATATTTTGCGCGTGGTCTTTAGGGATTGCGGACGAAGAAGGGCTTTTACTGATTGATACCAAGGACCTACGTTCCGTATTGCAGTATGTAGCGGAAAAAGCAACAAGGAATACAGTGCTTCCTTTGGAAATTTGCCGACTCAAAGCTTAAATGCCTTAATCCGTTCCGTAGTAGCTTTGGAAGAGGCGGGAGGAAAGGAATTCTTTGGAGAGCCTACCTTGGATGTAAAAGGATTCTTCGGCAAAATGAGGAAGGGCAGGGGATTATTCATCTTTTAATGCTAAGAAAATTATGGGAGAGCCAAGCTGTATTCCACCTTCCTGCTTTACCTTTTATCGGAGTTTTATGAACTGCTTCCGGAGGTTGGGGATTTGAGAAGCCCCGCTTTGTCTTTTTCTTTGATGAAGCCCATCTCCTTTTTGATGATGCCCCCAAGGCTTTATTGGAAAAATTAAATCAAATCACTCCGTTTGATTCGAAGCAAAGGGGTGGAATTTATTACATTACCCAAAGTCCTTCGGATATCCCGGACGCCATCTTGGCTCAGTGCGGAAATAAGATTCAGCATGGCTTAGAGCCTATACTCCCGGCAGAACGTAAGAAAATTCGTGCGGCAGCAGACAGCTTCCGAGGAGAATCCGGCATTTTTCCTCCGAAGAGGTGCTGGAGAATCTGGGGACAGGAGAGGCTTTGATTTTCCTGCTTAGAGGAAGATGGAAGCCCTGCCATAGTGGAAAAAGGCTAAGATTTTCCCGCCCCAGTCTTATCTGGGAGAGGCAAGTGCTGAGGAGCAGGATAGAGCCGTCAAAGCCTCCACCTTGTATATTCGTTACGGAGAGGCTGTGGACCGGGATTCTGCTTATGAATTCCTGCACAGAAAGGGAAAGGAAGAGCAGGAGCGTTTCCAAAAGGAATTAGAAGAAAAAGAAGCAGAGAAAAAAATCGTCTTCTTCAGGAAAAAGGCGGAGGAAAAGGAAAGAGCTAAGCAGGAGAAAAGAGAAGAAAAAGCCCAAAGGCTTAAGGAAAAGGAAGAAGAAAGAACGCCTTCGTCAGGAACGGGAAACGGAAAAAGAAAGAGTCCAAGCAAAAGACCGTAATGAAATCAGTGGGACGCTCCGTTTCCGGTTCCATCGGCCGAAATCGGCTCCGGCATCGGAAAAATCCGTCTTTGGAAAAGGCTTGGGAAGACGATTGGGAGGAAATATCGGTGCTGCCTTTGGAAGAGGCATCCTGGAAACCCTCTTTGGGAAGTAAGGGGTGATATAGTACCCACGGGCTCAGATTACCTTATTCCGGACCCATATGCACAAAAATTGTATTCGTTTATTTTTACATCGCTCCTGCATCCATGGGGACAAAGAGGCTGACACAGGCTAGCGCCACCATCAGGACGATATCGACCCATAAGAGGGGAGAAGAAAAGAATTGCTTTAAGGAAAGGGAGTGTTCCTTTTCGTATTGGTAATCTTCTGCAAAATGTGTTCTGCTTTTGAGAACAAAATAAATGCCATAAAACATGCCTGCCAGTAAAAAAATGCTATAGATTCCTTGAATCAGAGTTGAATCCTGAGAGAGATTATTTACCACAATAGCCAAGAGGTTATTACTGAAATGCAACAGGATGGAATAGGGAAGGCCATAACGGTCTCTGATGAAAAAGAGAATCATTCCCATACTGAAGGCCGGTGCAAATTGCAGGAAATTGCTGTGCATTAAAAACAAAGAAAAATGCGGTGTAGAAAGCTGCAAAATATTTTTCCGTAGGAACGGAAACGACGATAAAAGATTCCGCGAAAAACCAGTTCTTCCATAAGAGGGAGCCACTAAAATCGTATAAAACAGCATAGGGACATTCGTCAGGCTCCCCCTCTTGCCGCTTCTTCGGAAAAGATAGAGTTTAATCAAGCTTGGTAAAGAGCGTCATGATCGGGATATTGATGATTCCTCCTATCCACTGGGCGGCTTGGAAAAGCATAAAATAATGCAGAAAAAGACAGGACACTAAAAGCTTGGTTTTTCCGGGCTGGCTCTGTGACTGTTTCTTTAGGAAAGATATTGTCCAAAAAGACAATAGCTGATAATAACGGAAATGACCATGCAGATATATTGGTCGGATAGTAGAGGAATCTTTGTTAAGGGTAAAGAAAGTACCAAAAAGTACGGCTAAAATCTGCACCGACAATCACATATAACAAAAGGGCCAAAGGCGCTCTTATTTAAATCTCTTTGATTTCTAATAAATTCATTATATCTCCATTTCTATTTGTGTAATTTAAATTCTTCCAATTTTTCTAAGTTCTTTTTACTTCCTTTTACTTCCTGTTACTTCGATAAATCCTTTTATGACTCCTATCTTGTCTTCTTATATCGTTGCTTCTTATCTTTCTTCTGTTCTTTTCTTTCGAATAGCGATACAATAAAAACCTCGATGGGAGTTGGAAAATAAGAATAAAAGTAGAGCCCGAGCTTTTTCTACTATACAAGAAAAATAATACTTCGCAAATTAATTTAAGGATTTGGAACAGCATAAAGTTTCATAATGAGATGCATCGGCAAAATAAGATTTAATAAAGAAGGAAAAATGAAAAAGTGGTATGTATACGGTAAAAAGGCAGATTTTCAGGAGTTGGGAGAGAAATTATCCCTGGATCCGGTTTTGGTTCTGCATTCTTCGGAATCGAGATTTAATAACAGAAGAGAGAAAATGCGGAATTTTCTTGAGGGAGAAGAGATTCCTCTCCTCTTTTTCTTGCCGGACAGTATTCGTTTTTAAATCGTCTGGAGCGAGCCATGAAAGAGGGAGAAAAGTTCGGATTGTGGGAGACTATGATGTGGATGGCGTTTGTGCCTCCACCATATTGGCTAAGGCACTTTCCCTTTTTCTCTCCAAAGAGCAGCTTTCCGTGGTAATTCCCCATAGAATTTTTAGGATGGCTACGGAATTAACGAGCAGATTATCGAGGAAGCAAAGGCAGAGGAGGTTTCCCTTCTGATTACCCTGTGACAACGGTATTTCCGCATTTTTCCGCCATGGAGAAAAGCAAAAGCCTACGGTATGGATGTATTGCTTACGGATCATCATGATTTACGAAGAGATGAGGACGGAAAGAAAAGGATTCCGGAAGCTTTTGCCGTGGTGAATCCCAAAAGAGAGGGCAGTAAGTATCCTAATGAAGAAATCTGCGGAGCCATGGTTTGCTATCTCCTTATGAAAATGCTTTTGGAAAAACGGCAAAAGGGGCTTGAGATCTTTGGAAGAATTGGCCTGCTTTGCCGGCATTGCCACGGTTTGTGATGTAATGCCTCTACAAAAAGAGAATCGTGTTATCGTAAAGTATTGCCTTGACCCATTTGCAAAAGACTCAAAAATATCGGGATGCAGGCCCTTCTAAAGCAGTGCCATATTTTGCCGGAGCAGGAAAATTTCCTCCTATACTCTCGGTTTTCAAATCGGGCCCCTGCATCAATGCGGAGGGTCGCTTGAAAGTGCGATGCTGGCACTTTCTCTTTTCCTGGAGGAGGATGAAGGGAAGGCAGAGGGAAAAGGCAGCTCACTTACTGCTTTTTAAATGAAGAACGAAAGGAAATGACGAAAAAGGGGTGGATGAAGCGAAGGCGCTGGCGGAACAGGAAGGAGATAGTGCCGCTGCTGTTTTTAGTGCTTCCCCGATTTACATGAAAGTCTTGCCGGAATTGTGGCGGGGACGAGATCCGAGAAGCCTATTATCGTCCCTGCTTCATCCTCACCAATGGGAGAAGACGAAGTTGTAAAGCCTCCGGACGTTCCATTCCCTGGCTATCCTATGGCGGAACGCCTGGAGGAACAAAAGGAACTGCTGCTACGCTTCGGAGGTCATCCCATGGCTGCCGGATTTTTCCGTTGCAAGGGAAAAATGTTTCTATGCTAAAGAAGGCTCTCCTGCAAAATGCAAAGCTTCAGGCAGAGGATTTGGAGGAGAAGGTCTGGATTGATGTGGTCCTACCTTTCTCCTATCTAAAAGAGGACTTTTGTTCGTTCCTTGTCCCGCTTGGAACCCTTCGGAAGAGGCAATGAAAAAGCCTGCCTTTGCGCAAAAAGAATGTTTTGCTAAAGGATTATAAAAATTGTGGGAAAACAAAAATGCCATCAAATTATATTTGGAAGATGAACAAAGGTGTATACGAGTGGAGGGAGTACTCTTTGAGGACGGAGAAAAATTTTTTGAACAAAAAAATCTAGTCGAAATAGATTTAATCTGTTATACTATCCAAAGATTCAGGTGTACAACAACATAAAGCAACTTCAAGTGGTGGTTTCTGAGTATTTTTGGAAAGAAGATTAAGGAATATTCAGATGAAAAGGAGGCGTGAATGATCAAAGAAATCATGAATTTTATTCAAGAACATGACCCTGAGGTGGGGAAGGGAATCTGGGAAGAGTATGAAAGACAGCAAAACAACATCGAGTTGATTGCTTCTGAGAATATTGTTTCCACTACCGCAATGTTGGCTATGGGAACCGTATTAACCAACAAGTATGCGGAGGGATATCCCGGAAAGCGTTATTACGGAGGCTGTGAAGCCGTAGACGTAGTAGAAGCTATTGCTATCGAAAGAGCTAAAGAATTATTCCATTGTGAATATGCAAACGTTCAACCCCACTCCGGTGCACAGGCCAATATGGCAGTTACCATGGCAATCTGTAAGCCCGGAGACAAGATTATGGGTATGAGCTTGGATGCCGGCGGTCATTTAACCCATGGTTCACCCGTAAACTTTTCGGGACTTTACTATAATATCATTCCTTATGGAATTACCAAAGAAGGCTATATTGACTATGATGCGGTAATGGAGATTGCTTTAAAAGAAAAGCCGAAGATGATTATTGCCGGTGCCTCCGCATATCCAAGAGTCATTGACTTTTAAGCGTTTCCGTGAGATTGCCGATGCTTGCGGCGCAATCCTTTTGTAGATATGGCACATATTGCAGGTCTTGTTGCAGCAGGCGTGCATCAAGCCCGATTCCTTATGCTCATGTACACTACCACAACCACCCATAAGACTTTAAGAGGACCTCGTGGCGGTTTGATTTTATCCAGTAAAGAAGTAGCAGAGAAGTACAACTTCAATAAGTTCGTATTCCCCGGTGTGCAGGGCGGACCTTTAGAGCACGTAATTGCGTCTAAGGCAGTTTGCTTTGGGGAAGCTTTAAAAGCCGGAGTATAAAGAATATCAGCAGCAGGTAGCGAAGAATGCGAAGGCATTGGCTGTAGCTATGCTGGACAAGGGATTCAGCTGGTATCCGGCGGAACGGAGAACCACTTGATGCTGGTGGATTTAACCAACTTCCAGGATGTTACCGGAAAGTTCTTGCAGAATGCTTGTGATGAAGTGCACATCACACTAAATAAGAATGCAATTCCCAATGATCCCCGTTCTCCATTCTTAACCTCCGGTGTAAGAATCGGAACTCCCAGCAGTTACTGTCCGCGGTTTTTAAAGAAGAGGATATGAAGGAGATTGCAGAATGCCTTTACAAGGTAACGACAGACTTTGAAAGCAGTAAGGAAGAAGTAGCAAGAAGAGTGAAAGCATTAACCGATGCATCCTATTTATGAAGGAAAGTAATACAGCTTTACTTTAAAAAACATAAAGAAAGCAATTCATAAGAAGAGCCGTTATGCAGCGGCTCTTCTTCTTTATATATGATTATCAAAAAGGACTTTAAAACAAAACTTTTAGTGGTTTCTACGCTCTACAGGTCTGATATAGGGGTAATCTGAGCATGTAGCAAGCCTTCGAAAAGAAGAACTGTAGAAAATCCAAAGCCAAAAGCGACGGAAGCTGTATAGTTATGAAGAGGGCAATCTGAGCCCGTCGGTACTTGCGAAAAACACAGGTACTGTGTTTTTCGCTTAGTATCCGCTACGTGGCGAAGTTAGCGGGGAGCGTGCCCGATTTCATATCCATACAACTTCGAAGCGTAGCTTTTTATCATTCTACAGTTCTGCACTATGAAGGCGAACTTAGCGAAAGCGTGCCCCTTATCAGACCTGTATTGCGTAGAAATTTAATTTTGTTTTTTTAAGTCCCTTTTCATATACTTGCATTTTTTTAATGTAAAGCATATGATAAGCTGGAAATTTTCAATGGAACGAAAACAAGAGCCTTTGAGGCTTTTTATAAAACAAGGAGGGAAAAATGGCAGCGGTTTCCGTGATATTTCGGTATTCTTCCTGCTATGGGAGGTCACGCCAGAAGAAGAGCTTGGATTAGCCACGAACAAAATGAGGGAGCAAAAGCGAATTGCGCTGGATATCTTGTTTCCTTTCTAATTTATCAGGTTATGGTGGAAACAAATCTGGAAAAGGGCGTATTTTTAGAAATCATTTTTCTTGATTTTTATCTGGATGCTGGTTTACTTTCTGGGAGGACAACTTTCCAAGCTTTTTACCAGGAGACTTTCAAGAGATTGCCCCTTCCTGTGCTTAACCTGCGAAGGCGGGGCAGTGGCGCTGCCTTTGTATATCAGCGTGGTGGGGAAGAGCTATACGGCACAATTTAATTCCCTTTGATATCGCGGGAATCCTGATTAACTTTTATCTTTGTGCCCCTGATTTTTAATGAATAAAAGTATAGGAGAACGGAAGCTTTTGCCCTTTGCCAGGAAAATATTTACCAGCTCCTTTTATCCTTGCGGTGCTTTTTCGGAGTATGCATGAATACCAGCGGTTTTGCATCAAGTCCTTATGCAAAATACAGGTCTAAAGGCTGTTTTTGACAATACCATGGAAGCGTTGACCGTCCCCATCGGCTCTCTGATTTTGTTTAGCCTTGGCTATAGCATGAAGCTGCACAAAGGATTTTTTAGCGTCTTTATTTACTTTTGGCAGGAATCCGTCTTTTTGTTCTGCGGAAGCATCATTCTGCTGTTCTTCCTGCTTTTTAAGGAGCAAATGCAGAATCGAATTTTTTCCTTCGGTGTCATTCTGTACTTTCTTTGTCCCTACAGGATTTCTGTACCTTACAAATTAAAGGACTTTTACAAAAGGAGGAGCAGGAGGAATTCGTTTCTCGCCTTTATTTCCTTATTTTTACTGATTGCGCTTGCCGCCTATGCCCTTTGGTTTTATTCTACCCGATAGTTTAAAGCTTGGAGGACACTGCTTAAGAGAAAGAATAGAGAGTTCTAAAAAGCAAAAAAGGATATCCTTGAAGAGTGGAAAAAGCTTTCTTATGCAAGCCGGGTAAATGTATACTGTTATACTTAGTGATTTTGAAAGGAGATTTTTATGGAAATGAACAATAGCCCATGGCCGGGAAGACCAGGGAGTTATTCCGGTGACCAGTGGAAATGCAGAGGATGCCAACCGATACAACAGAGCCTATTTGGATCGGATTCATGTGGAAATGCGGGTGATAGACAGTACAGAGGTCACCTTTGGAGAAGGAGATTTTTGGAAAGAAAATATGCCTCTCCCATTATGATGCCGGCATTTTCCCACTTGAACAAGGTACTGGAAAATGGAAGAACCCCTATGGAGGAGTATGCCTCAGCGGCGAAGGAATTAAATGCCCTTAACTGGGTAGGTATGGAAGACAATGAAGATTATGGAAAGATTGTTGCTCAAAATCCCTGATACAGTTCGGATTATCAAGCCATTTGCGGATCATGGAAGAATACGGGAAGAGATAGACTATGCTGTAGAACATGGCTCCGTAGCGGTGGGAATCGACATTGACCATGTGCCGGGAACAGACGGTTTCTATGATGTGGTAGACGGAATTCCTATGGGGCCGGTGTTTAGCAAGGATTTAGCGGACTTTGTACCTATGCCAAGCTACCCTTTGGCAAAGGGCGTGCTTTCCGTTCAGGATGCACTGAAGGCAAAGGAAGCAGGCTGTGCTGCCATTGTAGTTTCTCACCATCACGGCAGACTTCCCTTCGGAATTGCTCCTCTACAGATTTTACCGAAAATCAAGGAAGCTTTACAGGATAGTAAGATGCAGATTTTCGTGGATTGCAGCATGGATACCGGCTATGATGCTTATAAGGCTTTGGCCTTAGGAGCGGATGCGGTTTCCGTAGGTCGAGGGAATTCTGCAACCCTCCTTTCCCCATGGGGCAGAGGGAGTGATTTCCAAGGTAGAAAAATATGCAGGAGGAGCTTCGGGAAATGATGATGTATACCGGAGTGAAGGACTGCGATTCCTTTGATGCCGGTGTTTTTGTATCTTTGCTAATAAAGAGAAGAAGGGAAGCAATCAAATAGCTTTGGTATGGAAAAACTAAAATGGAAATGAAAATTCTCAAAATAGATCAGCGAAAAAGAGAAATGGAAATTTCCGGAATAGATAATCGAAAAATAGAAGGGGTAAGGGATGGAAAAAAAGACCGGAGAAAAGGGATTAATGCTGGGGCATTTGTTTTTGCTACTGTTGGAGTGCATCGTAGTATTGCACGGATTGCAGGATGACGGACTGGGAACCTTTCGTTTTTATACGACGGATTCCAACCTGCTTTGCGGAATCAGCTCGAGCTTATGCTCTTTTTCCTTTTACAAAGAAAAATCAAGAGGGAAAGGGGTGTGCTCAGTAAGGCCTTGCAGGTTAAAGGAGAGAGCTGGACATTTCCTTCCTTCCTGTCTGTTTTACGTTATATTTCCTCGGTGTGTTTAGCCCTGACCTTCTTCTGTGGTGCTCCTGGTGCTGGGACCGGAGAATGGATTTGCCCATGAATTTTTGGGTGGAACAAGATTTTTCAGTCACCTGCTTTGTCCCTTTCTTTCCATTTTCTCTTTCTCTTTCGGAAGAGAAGCGTTCCTGCCCTCTGTCTGTGATAGGAAAGGCTCTGGGAGTAACATTGCTGTATGCCATCCCTCTTTTGATTTTTAAATGGAATTGGACTGGTTTCCGGTCCCTTACAGCTTTCTGAAAAATCCGAGAGCAGTCCTGTAGGAAAAACCATTTTTGGATTATAACGATTTTACTTGGAAATGCCCTGCTTGCTTTGGCTTTACAGAAGGGAAAGAATTTATTTTCCGATAACTAAAAACTCCTCACCCGATAGGGTATGAGGAGTTTTGTTGCGTAAACTGATTCAGGAGTACTTTAGGCATTTCCCCAAAAGGAGGATAATGGAAAAATATAGTGGCAAATATTGATGCTTCGTATCTTGTTTTTATGCGAGACGCAAAGTATCCATATTTTTGCTTTCTGAGTATAGGATAGAGTCCCATGTGAGACAAATACGGAAACGATGGTGGAAGTGATAGCGTTGATTCCTGTAGCAATCAGGTTAATCTTAAAGGACAGTTCCGCAGCAGGCTTTTCCTAAAAATTAAGAGCTTATAGAAATAGCCGATGCTGGGATCCAGAATCACATTGGCAAAAAAGTCCGCAAACGGCAGAAAAAGTAAAAACCCATTTAAAAATTTTTGGATTTGTCGTTTGTATCCTGAATCTTTCCTAACTTATGGGCAAACTAAAGCCTACAATTAAAGCCGATGACCATTTTACAAATCAAGGTTTTAGGAGCATAGATGATATATACCGGATCCAGTAAATCTCGATGGTCATTCCCAGAGCTCCGGCAAAGCCGCCTAAGGGACCGCTCAGAACCAGTGCTGCAATGACTACTACCGCATTTCCCAAAATGAATAGAAGTGGCATCCGCTCCGATAGGAATTTTAATCTGTAAGAAGGTGAATACAGCATAGGATAATGCCGCAAATAGGGCAGTAAGAGTTAATTTTTGTGTCTTGTGCATAATGATTTCCTCCTGAAACTTAGATATTGGGAAAAAGAATGAAGATGATAAAGTGATTTTTAAAACTTCATTTTGTTTATAAACTGAGAATAAGATAAGTCTGAACTTATAAAAATATCCAATTTAAAAAGAAAAATATAAGACCAGAATGGAGATATAAAGCACTTTTGAAGCTATTGGTATTCCTAAGTTTTTGTTTTTAATGACAAAGTAAAACCTTTAATCGGCATAGAGGAACAGTGATAAAAAGCATTTGCTATAAGCAGAAACTATAACCAAATCCAAAACTCTTGTATTATACAGGAATTTCAGAAAATGCTAGTATAGCTCCAGCAAGAAAATCTTCTTCAAGATAAGAAGAAAGAAGCAAAAGCAAGCAGCAAGATGTAAGCAAAAAGTAGCAAGAAAGAAACTAAAGGAAAGCTTCCGAAAGAAAGTTTTAAACCATCGGAAAGCTTATGTAGAGTATAAGGAGGAAAATAAAATGGGAGTTAAGAAGAGAAACGAGAGAAATTTTGGATTTGATACCAAGGCGATTCATGTAGGACAGGAGCAGGCGGATCCGGCAACCGGGGCAAGGGCGGTACCTATCTACCAGACCACATCCTATGTTTTCGATAATTCGATCATGCGGCGATCGTTTCGCCTTTAAGAAATGCCGGAAACATTTACGGACGTTTAACAAACCCCACTCAGGGTGTTTTGGAAGCCAGAGTAGCGGCTTTAGAGGGCGGTGTGGCAGCTTTGGCGGTGGCTTCCGGTGCAGCGGCGGTGACCTATGCCTTTAAGGCTGTGGCGCACAATGGGGATCACATTGTCAGCGCAAAAACATTTACGGAGGAACCCTATAACTTCTAAAAGCATACCTTCCCGGAGTTCGGTGTGGAAACCACCTTTGTTTCTCCCACAGATTTAGCTGAGGCGGAGAAGGCAATTCAGGAGAACACCAAGGCACTCTATATTGAATCCTTAGGAAATCCAAACGGAGATGCCGTTGATATTGAGGCTTGGGCAAATCTTGCCCACAAGCATGGTCTTCCCTGATTGTGGACAATACCTTTGCCACCCCTATCTGATTCGTCCTATCGAGTACGGTGCAGATATCGTGGTGCACTCCGCAACAAAGTTTATCGGCGGACACGGTTCTTCCTTGGGCGGACTTGTGGTAGATGCCGGAAAATTCGATTGGGCTAAGAGCAAAAAGTGGCCATGGCTTACCGAGCCAAACCCCTCTTACCACGGCGTGCGTTTCGCAGTAGATACAGCCCCTGCGGTAATCGCAACCTATCTTCGTGCCATTACCATCCGTGATGAGGGAGCAGCAATTTCTCCATTCAATGCCTGGGTATTGATTCAGGGCTTGGAGAGCCTTGCTCTTTCGGGTAGAGCGTCATAGAGATAACGCTTTAAAGGTTGTGGAATATTTAAAAGAAGCATCCGAAGGTGGAATCCGTTTCTCACCCTGCTAGCATCCACAGATCCGGCTCAGCAGGCGCTTTACAAGAAATATCTGCTCAACGGCGGCGGCTCCATTTTTCACCTTTTACGGTTAAGGAAATGAAAAGAACCGCTAAGGATTTCATCGATAATCTGGAGTTATTCTCCTTATTGGCAAATGTAGCGGATGTAAAGTCTTTGGCGATTCACCCCGCATCCACCACCCACTCCGAGGGAACCAAGGAAGAGCTTCTTGAGCAGGGAATTCAGGAGAACTCCGTACGTCTTTCCATCGGTATTGAAAATGTGGAGGACATTATTGAAGATTTAGAGGAAGCATTCAAGGCAATCTAAGCTCGCTTTCCTTATAATGTAGAAAAGCAAAAACTATAGAAGAACTCTAAAACTAAAGTTTTTTAGTAGGGTTGATAAACCGACATGGCTTGAAGAAAGCTTTGTAAAAGGAAGAGGCAGATGGCAGAAAAGCCATCTGCCTTTGCTTTCTTACCTTCTTTTTGCGAGGGATTGTATTCTTTTCCGGAAAGCTGTAAGATAAAAGAGTTTTTAAGAATATTTCCGGGAAAAAGGAAGCGCTAATGCATCATTTTTGTGTCGAAAGAAGAGATAGGGAAGGGAAAACTTTTTAAGAGGAGAGAACTTCCACCATTTACATAAGGTATTACGAGGGCAAATGGGGAGAAAATCCTGATTTCCGATGGAGAAGGGGTGGATTATCAATGTGAAATTCAGTCCTTTTCGGAGAATGAGGCGGTTCTTTCCATTTGCTTTGAGAAGAGCCCCATGAGCTGCCTGCAAAAACTTATCCTGCTTCAAGCCCTTCCCAAGGGGATAAGATGGAATGGATTATTCAAAAGGCGGTGGAACTGAGATTTTCGCCCTGATTCCTTTTGGAAAGTAAGAACACGGTGATGAAGCTGAAGGAGGAAGAGAAGAAAATCAGTCGTTAGCAAAAAGCATTATGGATGCTGCAGCGAAGCAGAGTAAGCGTTCCATTCTTCCCAAAAATGGAAAACGGAATGGGCTGGAAGGAAGCCTTTTCCCTATGTGAAGGATTGTGATTTTAAGCTTTTGCCCTATGAAAATGAAAGAGGCGTAATTCCCACAAGAGAAATCCTCAGTAAGATGGAAGAGTCTGTGAAAGGGAAGAAGGATTGTTCCATTGCCCTTGTATCGGGCCGGAGGGAGGCTTTACCAAGGAAGAGGTGGAGCAAGCCATGGAAGAGGGATTCCTCCCTATCAGTCTGGGAAAAACGCATTTTACGGACAGAAACTGCAGCTATTACGGCATTAAGCCCTGATTATGATGCAGCTGGAATATGCAACAACGGAGTAAGACCGGAAGGAGAAGAAGATGAGAAGTATCTATTTGGATAATGCAGCCAGTACCAAGGTATATCCGGAAGTGGCGGATTTGATGACCACTACCATGTTAGCAGACTATGCAAACCCGTCGGCAAAAGCACAAGATGGGCGTGGAAGCGGAAGCCTATTATCGTGAGGCCAGAGAGACCATTGCAAACACTTTAAAGTGCAAGGAAAAAGAGATTATTTTTTCACTTCCGGGGAACGGAGTCCAACAACACCGCCTTTATGGGAACCTGCTTTGGTATGGAGAGACAGGGAAAGCACATCATTACCTCCGCAATTGAGCATCCGGCGGTTTATAAGCCCTTGGAGTTTTTAGAGCAGCATGGCTTTTCCTTAACCGTCCTTCCGGTGGATGAAAAAGGACATATTTCTCTTACGGATTTGGAAAAATGCTATTCGGGAAGATACCATTATGGTTTCCATTATGACGGTAAACAACGAGATGGGAGCGGTTCAGGACATTTCCGCCATCGGACAATGCATTAAGGCAAAGAATCCTAAAAACCCTTTTTCCATACGGATGCCATTCAGGCTTATGGGAAAATGGAGCTTCGTCCCAAGAGAGATATGGTAGACCTGCTTTCCGTCAGCGGACATAAGCTTCACGGACCAAAGGGTATCGGATTTTTGTATGTGGATGAAAAGGTAAAGCTTTCTCCGTTAATGCTTGGCGGAGGACACCAAAACGGCCTCCGTTCCGGTACCCTGAATATCCCCGGTATTGCAGGACTGGGCCTTGCGGCAAAGCTTAGCTACAGCCATTTTAAAAGAAAAAGCAGGAAATGCTCTATCATTTGAAGGATTTCTTTTATTGATGAATTGGAAAAATAGAAGGAGTGACCGTACATTCTGAAAAAGGGGAAGCCTCCCGCACCCTCACATCGTGTCCGCAGCCTTTCAGGGGTAAAGGCGGAGGTTCTGCTTCATGCCTTGGAGGAAAGAGGAATCTATGTCAGCAGCGGCTCGGCCTGCTCCTCTAACCACCCCGGAATCTCCGGAACCTTGAAAAGCTATCGGACTAAGCCACGGTGATTTGATTCCACCCTTCGTTTTTTCCTTCTCCCAATATACGGAGAAGAGAGATTTGGAGGAATGTGTCAGTGTTTTAAAAAGAGGAACTGCCGGTTCTAAGGAAATTTTTAAGGCATAAAAGAAAGGGGCTACAAAAAATCAGAAATATACTGCATATCAGTTTTCCATATCTGATTTTTGAGACCCCTGTTTTTACTGTTAAAAAGAGGGAAAAGAAAGAAGGAAAAGGGGCTGCTATGGTTTGGCGTAAGTATAGTATTGAAACCACTGTTGAAGCGGAGGAGATTCTGGCTGCTATCTTATGGAGGAATTGGGGATTGAGGGAGTAGAGTTTTCCGACCAGCTGGGGATTACTGAGGAAGAGGCGAAAAACGATGTTTGTAGACCTTATCCCGAGGGGAGATGACAGCATTGAGGATGCCACCCTTTCCTTTTTATGTGAAGTGCTTTCCAAAGAAGATAAGGAAAGACGAAAGGAGGAGGTGGAAAAGGCCTTTTCCGACCCCTTGTGCATCATTCCTATACTTTGAATTCTTCCAACATTTTCACGGAGGAAGAATGCGATGAAATTCTCAGAGCATTGAAAGAAGAACTGGAAAATATGTCTTCCTACTGCAATATCGGTAAGGAACCATTACACAATCCGAAACGGAGGATAAGGACTGGATGAATGCTTGGCACGACTTCTTCCATTCCTTTTGCCGTGGGAGACTTTTTCATCTGCCCAAGCTGGGAGGAAATCTCGAAGGAAGCAGAGGGAAAAATCTTGCTGTCGGTGAGATCCCGGGCACCACCTTTGGAACCGGACAGCATGAAACCACCAAGCTCTGCCTTCAGGCTCTAGGAAAATACGGAAAGGGAAAGGAAAGAGTTCTGGATTTAGGAACCGGCTCCGAATTCTGGGCATCGCTGCGCTAAAGATGGGCGCAAAGGAAGTATTTGCCACGGATTTAGACCCCTTTGCGAGGGCGCAGTGGAAGAAAAATCTTTTGAAAAATACCCTTTCTAAGGATCAGATGACACTTTTTATCGGAAATATCCTGGGACAGGAAAAAGGAAGAGCTGGCCTTTCGGAAAAGCTGTGAAGAAAAAGCCCTTTTCTCATTGGTTCTAGCCAATATTTTAGCGCCCGGTTATCATTGCTTTTGGCGCCGAAGTACCGAAGTTTTTGGAAGAAGGAGGAATCTTTATTGCCTCCGGAATTTTGGAAGAAAAGGCGGAAGAAGTCAGAGAGACCCTGGAAAGCAGTGAAGGAATGGGAAATTCTGGAAGAACTGCAGGAAGGGGAGTGGCACGCCTTTATTTGCAGGAAAAAGTCATTTTAAGAGAAAGAGTCAGTAAAGTTTTTATTTAAACAAAGTAAAGAATATACAAATCTACCATCTATTTATTAACGCATACAGGGAGAAGCAGAAAGTGAGGTAGAGCTGTTTTTATGATTTATGATTGTCTAATCATTGATGATGAGAAAAGTTTGCTGGATGCTGCAAGTGAATATTTGAACTTATTTGGCATAAGTACCGTTACGGCAGAGTCTCAGGAGCAATGTTTTGAAGTTCTTTCCAAGGATAGGGTAAAGTTGATTTTACTGGATATTAACTTAGGTGATGAAATCTGGGTTTGAGCTTTGTAAGAAAATCCGTCAAATGACGGATGTACCTATTATTTTATCAGTGCGACGTAGTAGTACGGATGACATGATTTTAGCCTTACATATCGGAGGGGATGATTATATACAAAAGCCTTTATGCCCTCAGCTATTTTGCTTTGCTAAAAATACAGGTTTTCTTGAAACGATATTATCCGGAAGATAAATTAGACGGCGTGAGCGTGGAAGATGTGAGGCTGATTTAAAAAAAGAAGAATTATATAACGCTGGGGAAAAGAATAAAGCTGAAAAGGAATGGAAAAAGTTACTTTTTCTATCTCCTGAAAAATCAAGGCAGAACCATATCGAAAGAGGAATTATTCCAAAATGTATGGCAGGATAGTATCACCGGAGATAATACACTAAATGTCCATATTCGCAGATTAAGAGAAAAATAGAGATCAGATCCTAACGAACCGCAAGTTTTAAGGACGGTTTGGGGGATAGGGTACATGTTGACATTAGGAGAAGGACAATGAAAAAGGGTATCTCTATTTTCTACTAATCTCGATCCTTTCCTGGCTTACTCTAGTATTGTTGGTTTTACCGATAATGAAGAAGCCTAACGATTTTTGCTGGAGGTAAATTATATCAGAAAGTCAGTGGAAAAACTGGGGCACTGGGAAAGACAGTGTTTTCGAGATAGGAAAAAGCAATCTTTCATTCTATGTTATTAATGAGCAGGGAGATATTGTTTACGAATCCATGCTCATGAAGAGACGTGGATTGGAAGACTCTATAAAAAAACAAAGATACGATTATAGATATTGTAAAAAAACGAGAAAGTAGTGGGAAAGCTATTGTTTTAAATGAAGATTATGAACGTTACGTTTCTGACAGTATTCGTATGAGAAATATCTATTTTACTGATTAACAGTTTGTATCTTATTATTGCAATCCTGGTATTTGGAAATATGGAGAACCATACTTCAAACCACTAGACCAATTAAAAGTTTTTGCAGAAAGAATTTCAGATGGAAATCTTGAGATGCCTCTCAGTATTCATAGTAACAATGCTCTTAGTACATTTGCCAATAGCTTTGATATTATGAGAGAGAAGCTTTTAAACGCTAAAATCAATGAGCAAAATGCTCTAAAAAGAGAAAAGAGCTCATTGCCTCTTTAAGTCATGATATAAAAACGCTGATTGCTTCCCATAAAAAGCAACTACAGAACTTCTTGCTTTACAAGAGGATAACGAATCTAAAAGAAAAGATGACGATCATTATGGATAAAGCGGAGCAAATCAATCTTTTGGCTTCCAATTTATTGCAGTCTCACATTAGATGAGTTTGGAGGAAATGGAAGTTATTGTAAGAGAAGAATGTAGTGAGTTGTAACTAGATATTATTCGTAGTGCAGATTACAAAAACTATATCAGAGAAATATCCATTCCTTCCTGCATTATAAAAATAGACAAGAATCGGCTATTGCAGGTTTTCGATAACATAATCAATAATTTATAAATATGCGAATACGGAGATTACTGTATCTTCCTGTTTTTCCCGATCAGTACTTACGAATATCTGTTAGTGATTTTGGAGATTGCATTGAAGAGGAGGAAATCCACTTGGTGGATCAAAGATTTTATAGAGGGAAAAAAGCCAAGGATTTTGCCGGTTCCGGATTGGGCTTATATATTTGCAAAAAGATTATAGATAAAAATCGGCGGAAGAATCTCGTTTTGATAAAAAGAGAATCAATTTTGTGTAACAATAGATTTGCCATTGGCTTAATCAGATGGATGGTACTACAGGAAACTTTAAAAGGAAGAGTTCCTGTAGTATTTTTTGTTCGTACAGAGTATTGATTGCAGAGTCTGTATTTTCAGTAGCATTTTAGAAAATGGAATAAAGCAAATCATGGGCATTATATAGTTAAGAATCATGATGAGTCAGTTAAGAATTGTTAAGGAAGAGGCAAAAGACTGCTAAGATTTAGAATGATAAAATCAATATAGAAAAGGGTCGCAAGCAGAAATGAATCATGAAAGGAATGCAAAATGGTGAATCATGATAAAAATATAATCATTAGAACGGAAAAGTTTGCAAAAAGCTTTTCAACGAAAAACTCATAGTGAACATATCTTAAAGAATATAGATTTAGAAATTTATGAGAGGGATTTTTACTGTGGTTATGGGCGCATCAGGCTCCGGTAAGTCAACTCTTCTCATATGCTGGAATGGATAGGCCTTCCTTGGAAGAGTCTTTTAGAGATGAAGGGATTTGCGGTAAATCCAATAATGCGTTATCCGACTTTTTCAGAAAAATCACTGTGGATTTGTATTCCAACAGATTAATTTGATTCATAATCTTACGGTTCTGGATAACATTGTGCTAGTGCGGTTTGTTAAGAAATAAAAATAATGTTGAAGTTATGCAGAAAGCAAAGCAGCTGCTCTCAATGGTTCATATTGAGGATTGGGATAAAAATCCCTCAGAAATTTCTAGGAGGTGAAGCACAAAGAGTTGCAGTTGTCCGTGCGGAAATCAATGAGCCGGACATATTGTTTGCAGATGAACTCTACAGGAGCACTAAACCCGAAGCAGGAGGCAGAGTTTTCATGATCTATTAAGCAATATTCATCACCAAGGTAGAAGCGTCTCAATGGTTACCCATGACTTTAATGCTGCTTTTAAGAGGAAATCGCATACTGTATTTAAAGGATGGAGTGATTTGCAGGGGAGTGTAATCTGGGACAATATATAGCAGATAAGGACAAAGAAAGAATAAAAACAATTGGATGGCTTTTTAAAGGAAATGGGATGGTAATGATGATAAAAAGAATATTACTTTTAACCTTTCTGAAAATCAAAACTGTTTATGATCTGTTATCTTTGTTTTCTTTGATTGCGGTGTTCGCTTTGATAGCATATTCCTCTCATGGAAGACAGCTTTTCTCCCTGTTTAAGGCTATTTATAAAGCAACAAACTGTGCAGACCATAGTGCCATACTCCCAGAGACACTGAGAAAGAAAAGTGAGGGGGAAATCGAAGCTAATTAAAGAACTGCAGGTGTCGAATTCCGCCTGGCGGAAATCGAAGATGCTTAATAAAAACAGCAATCCTCTGTAGAAATGAGGAAGAATTACAGGCTCGTGGATTATACGTGGAATTTCGATAGAGACAAAATCTTTTTATCTACTGTCAATATTGCAGATGGAGACTCAGCTGAGACTGCCATCTTTGTTCCCCATTCAGTGCAAGACCTCATTTGGTTTTCAATTAGGAGAAAATTTATCTATAAAAATACCTGGTGAGTATAAGACTCATGATTGCCGGTTTTACGGAGGATATTTTACATGGTAATCGAGCTGTTATGGCTTTTGAGATGTACCGGAGAAAATTCCTTTCGGAATTGGACAAATTCTCTTGGAAATGAGAGAGTTGCAGTGCTTTTACTGTTGCTTAAGTCTGAAGACAAGCATTTAAACAAAACTTATCCCACTCATCAAAGAGGCTCCTTGGCGGAACCTATACGGATATTGTTTTGCCTGCTGGGTATTCTATGCACTCCACATCACACGCTTGCTGGTATTAAGCGATACTTTTCTTTTCTATGCGGTAACTCTGATAGTGGCTTCATGTCTGGCAATGTTTAGAATCAAAGACAGTTTTATAGGATTTTGAAACATACTGGAGTAATGAAAGCCCTGAAAGACGATATAGGGATAGATTCGACTCATCCTTTGTATTCCAACATATTTTCTTAGGCTTTATGGGAAGTGTTCTAGAATTTTATTGTCTGGTTGCACTGGCTATCCATCTCGTCCCTCCACAACGGCAGAAAGCGGTAGTATGAAGTGGCAAATTCTTTTTCATCGTGATGAGAGTGATTAGAAATCCTATTGCTGAATCTATTTGATAGTATTTCATTTGCTTTCATGCAAACCGTTACTGTAAAGATTATCTGGTAGCAGCTATAAGAGTGACAAAGAGCTAATTATAGCTGATGGGAACTCAGTCATTCATGGGAAAATTCCGTTATCGTAGATTTTATTATCGGCTATCTATTTATTGATTAGTAGACGTGAGGTCAAAATATAGCCATCTGCTTTATTGCTGCATTAGCGGTATTATCCTCTTCTGTGTCACTTTTATTTTCCACATTGCCTGTCAGAAAGAAGACGGTTTATCGCAAATCAGTGGTATGGAGAAATTTTGATATTGTTTTAAAGCTCGGGAAGAAGCAGTATATTCGTAGCTATATCAGAGGAATATCCTGATATGGAGGAACACCAGCAGTTTCTCATAAATGCAGTAGGGTCCGGAGGGGAGAAACTCATGTGATAACAATGTAAGTGGAAGCAATAACGGTTTATGATGACTATGAGAAATTGGATAGGATTATACATGAGCAGTCCTCTTCTATGACAATGAAATTGCCATTTCGCTTAATCTCTCCAAGAGCGAAAAGTGAATAGGAGATGTGATTTTCGATTAGAAATGATTATCAAGTTAGCAAGCGAGGAAGAGAGTATGTAGTAACCGACTGGGACACAAGGCAGCGCATACCGGAGGAATGGATGTTTCTAGCTACATGAGGGTATCCTACAGAGCCGGATGCTAGGGAATCAATGTATGTATATTTAAAACATGATAGGGATATATAGAAGGAGCAATATCGAATATCTCATCTCAAATAGGGGGATGAAATTGTTTATATCGAGTACTGCAAAGGACTGTTTAATGGGTGCCAATTTGCTTCCGTTATGCGTAGCCAACGTAAAGGCAATTTCGGTTTCAGTACGTGTCGTGCATGCTTTATTACGCTACACCGTGATTTTACTGGTGTTAGACAGTTGCATTGAATAATGGTGCGGGATTTTATGCGATGATGAGAGCAATGGGCTTCACCACCCATCAGATAGCAAGGCAGATTTCATGGAGCACCCCGCCGATTTTGCACGATGCTTTCCTTATAGGATATGTATTGTCATGATTATTCACCAACAGAATTTTGGATCTCATGTTACAAGGAATGATGTAGGACTTTATGATTTAGTCTGCCCAATGGATATATACTTTGTTATGCAACAATCCTTATAGTGGTTGTCTTACTTTCCTGTCCCATATCGCTATGTATGCAAGACAGAGTAAGTCACATCCTAATTATATAATGAATAGGGGAGTAAAAAACAGAATAAAATCATAGAGTCTAAATTATCAGCCTCAATAAAAGGATGGGGTATTGCTTTAAATTGTAATATAAGTCTATAGCAGCATAGGTCTGAAATAGTAACTGAGCCCGTATCCAGACCTATACCGTATAGAAAAACGATTTTATAATCCCATCTTTTTTTATTCCGAAGGGCTTATCCTTCCGCATCAAAAAACTGCCTCGCCTCATTTATTGCTTTCTCCACCATTTCGCCACGATGGGCGCCAGTTTTTCCTTTCCGATTTTCGAATCTTCCGGGATAGGTTTACAACTGATGGCTGTCACGAAGATAGTGGGCTGTTAACTGTGGGTTCAAATGAGGTTTGTAGAATCTGACTTCCGAGCCACACCACGATTTCGCTTATCGAAGGCAATCATGGGGCGGTAAACCTGAAGGCAGACTTCATTGGTACATACCAGACTTTGCAGAGTTCAAGCTACCTGTCCGATGTGATTCACCGTACTGTTGATACAATTATTTTATAGGCCAGAGCCTCTGCAACTGCATCATATAGCGCGGCGCATGATAATGGTCAGCTCCTCTATGGGGACAGTGCCTGGCAACAGCCAGCTGAATATCCGTGAAATTTCACTACATGAGCAGTATGGGGCTTGTATAGGAAACCTGTTTGCCAGAA